>Ga0160429_1001719_pt1 | contig 11860 bp, 5 predicted proteins | sample SolpanmetagenomR_FD_108199 | JGI IMG/M metagenome (GOLD analysis project Ga0160429, IMG submission 108199) | Solar panel surface microbial communities from Lawrence Berkeley National Laboratory, California, USA - R | ecosystem: Engineered > Built environment > Solar panel > Unclassified ... | reverse complement strand
CGGGTTAGACCCGCCAAATCTAAGGCGCTACGGAATGCGCGGTTATAAAAATCTTCGATTTTTATTAGCCGGAGATTTTGCGCGGCTACGCCGGAGGGCTCCGCCCCGTAGATTTTTCCTCTTTTTGTTTTTTATTGCGCTACGGAATGCGCGTCCGCGCCGAAGATTTTTATAGCCTTTTTTTTTATTAAAAAAAAAGAAGGCGCGGGCAAAGCCCCGCGCAAAAGTCTGCGCGTACGCGCGGGTTAGACCCGCGAAAAATCTTCGATTACGTTCTTTTTTTTGACGCGGGGGGCTCCGCCCAGTAAATTTTCTTAGGGCGCGTACGCGCGCCCTAATAAAATCTGGGATTTTCTAACGCGCTTTCCGGAGGGCGCCAATAAAAATCTTAGATTTTGCGCTACGCAAACATAAGGAAAAATAAGCACAAAAAGAAGGGCCCGGGTAAAATTAGGCGCGTTGTATAAAATAGGACTTCATTTTTAGTAAATACTAATATCAAGAGAGTTGCTAAAAAAGTTTTCGGCTTTTATTTTGGTATCCCTATATATAGGTATATTATTACTAACTACGGACAAAAGGAGATTCGAACTCCTAAGGAAGTTTCTAATATTCCAGACAATTAGCAATCGCCTACACCTCGCCAATAGCGGTTTGTCCATAAGTAACCTATATAAAGAAGGTATAACTCAGTTGGTTAGAGTGCGATACTTTTAATATCGACGTCGTAGGTTCGAGCCCTACTATCTTTATATATTTCTATTTCTAGGATGAGTTGAATCGAACAACTATTTTTCTCACCAAAAAAGAAAGTCTTTCCTTTAGACGACATCCTACATTTTTCTTTATTAGTATTCTTATCATAGTAGTCTACTATCAGGTAGTATTACTATTACTTTTTTTTTTACCATTCTCATTACCGCCGTAGGCAATGATGTCTTTCCTTTAGACGACATCCTATATTACCACTTATACTTATAATTCTATACAATTATGTAAAAATAGAATACTATATCAATAGGAACAGAACCTCACTATAAGGGCCCACATTTGTAAAATTTAAACAGTATTCTTCTTTATTACTACAATCTATAAGATCCGCGCTACGCGCGATAGCACATTTATATTAACTATTATTAGGTGATAACCACATTCCATTTATATAATTTCTATAGTGGAAATTTCTAATTCGTTTATATATAAATTTCTTTTTATACCGCAAAAAGATTCTAATATTTTTAAACACGCAGGGGGCGAAGCCCTGCGCTACGGAGGGCGTAGCCCTATCTTAGATTTTGCGCTCCGTTATAAAATTTGGCGCGGGGCGAAGCCCTTCTTAGCGCTTAGTTATTAAATTTCCTGCGCTACGCCTCTTTTTTTTTTATTTTCTTTTATTTTTTGCGCGGGGGCTATAAAAAATATTCGGCTGCGCGTACGGAATAAAAAATAGAATATGGCGCTTATAAAAATATTCTATTTTTATTGGCGCAGGCGAAGATTTTTATAATCGCGCATTCCGTAGCGCTAATTTAATCTTTGATTTTCTAACCCGCGATCTTAGATTATATAGTCTTTTTATAGTTACTACTATTTATATTTACAGTATATTGCCGACTACTAGAATCGAACTAGTGTCAAGTAATTACAAGTTACCTATTCTACCACTAAACTAAGTCGACATTTTTATTATATTATAACTAGAAAGATTACAATTTTACAGCCTACGGCGGTTTTATTATATCCTAAACTATTCCGCGCCTGCGCGGACGCGCCTTCGATAGGGCTACGGAATAAAAATCTACGATTTTTATAGGCGCATATCTCTTTTTTATATATCTAAATCTACTGATCTCTAGGAGAATCGAACTCCTATTAGTAAAATGAAGATCTACTGTTTTACCTTTAAACTAAGAGACCTATACCTATATATATATATATACATAAATTAAAACCATCCGCGCTAATAAAATGCGCGTCCGCGCGATTTTATAACCGCCGTAGGCTATAAAAAGATTTTCGCATAGCGCGGGCGCCCCCCGCGCCTAAGAGTTTTTATAGGCGCCTTTTACTGGGCGGAGCCCCTTTTTATAAGCGTAGCCCTATTGAAGGCGGAATAAAAATAGAATATTTTGCGCGGGGGCCCCTATAGAATGGTAATTAAAATAGGCGCTAGCGCGGGGCTACGCCCAGGCGCAGGCGCTTTATTAGTAGAGAAAATAAATCACAATTTATAAAGGCGCGTACGCGCGGCTATAAAATCCCTTATTTTCAGGGGCAGTGCATCTTTGATTTTTGGTTTTTTTAACCGCTAGTAATTTTCTTAGCACTATACAAATACAAGCATTATGATAGGGAGAATGCGCGTACGCGCCGAAGATGCGCTTACGCGCGGGGAATAAAGTATGATAGAATATTTCTATATTCAACTAGATGTGAGGTTATAAAAAATCTTTGCGCATAGCGCGGGCAGCTAATAAAAATCGAATATTTGCGCCTCTTTGATTTTTATAACTATGCGAAAAAATTGCAAATTTGCGCCTCTTTTTATAATATTTCTTCATTTTTTAATATTCCTATTTCAAGGCGATAATTCTTTACTTTAATTGAGTACATTCCAGGATTTGAACACTGGTCTAGCAGGACATGAGTCTGCTGTGCCACCTTTACACTAAAGTACTTTATATATTTAATCTTTGCTATTCTTATACTAACTATATATATACAGATCTATTATCAAATAAAAAGTGACTCTGTAATGATTTAAAATATATATATAAAGATTTTTCAATGCGCGTCACTCTGTTAGCGCGGGGGGGGGGGGCGTAGCCCTATATAGTTTAATAGAATACAAATGGATGGTTGAATAGAAAGTTTAGCCCTACAACAATTGTTGAAATGTTTACAACTACAAAAATTTGTAGAACAGTAATTAGATTATATACCACTTTATCTGATGGGATAATCTTACTAAGTAGTGTAAATTTCTCAACGATACTTTCTCGATATTTTACACTGTATCGGTAGATGGTTATTAGAATAAGGGGCGCTACGCGCGTACAATAATTGCACTTACTCCAATTAGAAGTACAACGATGTTGTATTGGAAGTGTAGCACGTCAATAGCGCTTAGTTCACTCAAATCTGTTGCAGGTACTCGATTTCGCAGTTCCTGCTTCATAGAATTAGGAAGAAGTTAAAATAGCCAATCAAGAATAGACCCCTCAAGTGGCGAATGAATGTGATGATTGCTATTCGTAGTATTACTACTACTGTTCATATTAAGGCTACCTGATAGTTTGTTACCGCGCCTTGAACATTATCACTAAAACCCTTAGACATTGCTTCATTCATTCGGGTATAAAACCGTAGGATGAAGAAGCACTCCACGCATTGCACCAGCACCACTACTAGTAGCAGCGATAACACCAGTAAGACCTGCTACTTTACCGCGCTAATAAAAATTTACTGCGCCCTAATAACTAGCGCCTTCGATAGGGCTACGCCCTCCGCCGCGCTATAAAAATATTCGGCAAATTAAAATCGAAGATTTTTATAACCGCGCATTCCGTAGCGCCTTCGATAGGGCTACGCTTATAGGGCTTCGCCCCCTAGTTAAAGGCGCTTACGCGCAGGCGCCAGTTGAAAAAGTTTGTATCTACCATACAGGTTTAGAGCCCTCCACGTTCCATTAATCATTAGACCGCGAAGCCCCGAGCTGTCCCATTAGTTGCATTTGTAGCTAGGCCTTCAGTCTCTTGACAGTTGATAGGATCAAACCATACATTATAGAAGAGAGCTAGTGTTATAAAGGTTAGGATTAGAACTAATACCATTAGACGTACTGGAAATGGTTGTAGCAGAGCGTAGTGTCCAGCCGCTGAATTCGTTGTTCCATTGATCCTACTAGTTTTCGTTCAATTACTGCCAGAAGTCCTACACTTAGAAGAATTGAAACTTGTACTACTAGAATAGCAGGTAGCTGGGCTGCGCCCTGATATTGAATTGAATTGAAAGCATTTTATAAATAAAATGAAATATTATCTGCGTTACTAATTTCTACTTATTCCCGGAGGGCGCGTACGTTATTAAAATCGGATAAAAATAGTAGGCGCTACGCGCTAATAAAATCATTTATAACCGCGCCTACGGCGGCGAATTAGCTTGAATTAAATTGAATTGAATTATATTGAAATTTATTTGATTTAATAGAATATAATTATATTCTATTATATTAAATTAAATTAAATAAAATTAAATTAAATTATATTATATTATATTAATTGTTGTAGTATCTATAGGGCTACGCCTCTACTTATTTTCAATCTTTGATACTTTATTTTGATCCGCGTAGCGCATCCTTTAGCTTTCCTCTTTTAGTTCCCTTTCGCGCGTACGCGCCTTCTTATTATTTAATTATTTAATTATATAGTGTAAAAATTGTAGTTGCCATGTATTGTAAAGATATATAAATCCTAATCCTAATAATAATTGAGTGGTGTTAGAGGAAATCATTGTTCATGCTAATGTTCATCAAGAGGGGGATAACTATGGTTTATTACATTATTTATATAATGCGCTTGCGCAGGGCTATAGATGTTAGTTAAGGTCTATAGTGTAGCTACTAATTTAAAGATATTAGTCCCTCTGGTGACTATTGATGGTGTATGGTGACTAGCACTGCGCTAATTAAATTAACGACGTTAATTTTATAACGGTGCGCTTAATATAAGATTAGATTCTATAGGGCGGGGCGGAGCCCCCTTAGAAAATTTACTTGTAAAAGGCGCTAGTTATAAAAATCTTCGATTTTTATTAGCGCGGGGAGTTATGTTATACTTTGGATTGAATTTTAGAGTGATATTACGGTTAACTACAAATACTGCATTAGATTCATCGTACTTCTTAAGCATTACTTCAGCATTGACTTTTTTCTCAATACCAAGCATAAGTTGTTGAATGATCTCAAGTGATAGTTGTTGAGAATCAATACCTGCGCATTTAATGATTACTTGGTCAGGTTGACCTGAAATAACCATAGCATAAAATTTAGGTCCTAGACAAAATACTTCCTTAACATTATACTCTAGTTTCATTTTTCCTAGTTCATAAGGAGATACCCATTGTTGATCCAGTTCTTTTTCTAGGATAATCGAATCAGTATCTGAGTAAATCCAATCGTTTTCGGCTAGAGTTTTAAAAGGATGCATTGAAATTCGTGCGTAGGATGAAATAGCTGCAGCTAGAGGTACACTTGACTGAGTGTATTTACCAGTAGTCATAGGTTTAGTACTATTAATGGTAGAGTTAAGTAGTTCAATTAGTTCGATATTTTGTTGGTTATGAGCAACTACTAGTGTATAATCGTTAGGAAGGTGAATGTGTTTAATAACGGTATATTGAATATCGAAGGATTGTAGATCATCATTATGGATAATCTTAGAGAATGTGTTAATTGAATTCATACCTGTTTTACCATATAGTGAATTAAGTAGTAGTTTTATGATATTAGCAATAGTATGATTGTTATCTTTCTTAGCGGAGATTCGTTCATGATAAATTTTCTCTACAAAAGAAGTAAATACTGATGATGAATTCTCAAAAATATATCCGGGCGAAGCCCCCACTTTAATTTGATAGTTAAGTAGTTTTAGTGCCTTTAGTTCTTCTGAGAAGTACCAACCGGAGAAATCAGTAGATGGATATTCAATCACTCCCAGTTCGGTACGGTAAGGGATAAGTGACATTTGATTGTCAGGTACTAGAATATGAGCATAAATGAATCCAAAACTATTATCCAGATCAATATTACTATGTAGTGTTGGATTACCTACGGGCATAGGGTTACGCATAGCGGAAGGATACTGACTATTCATGTCATAATAGAATACATTAGTAGCGTGATTTTGATTAATCGCAGTTACCCCTCCATAGTGTGCATTACGAATATCCTTTTCTACAATACCACCGCGCGGAGCGCCTTTAACATTATCTTTAGTTTTATAGGCGCTCCGCGCGGTTAGAAAGATCTTGTATGATAGTGAGGAAATTGTAGTACATTTAGTAATATCTATAGTGTATTTATCATAAATAATAGTACTGAATTTATGAATTGCTGAAAATAGTCCCTCTAGGTTATTTCGTAGATATTGAATACTTTTCTCTTCCATACTAAACTTGATATATGTATTATCCTTTTTAGTTATTGATAGGTCTGTATAGCTACGATTAATATAACCATTGAAAAATAGATTATACTCTGTAGCCAGGTCTCCAGGACATTCCATTAGTTTATATCCAGTATTGAAATCCTCTAGTACTTTAGCTTTAGTGGTGTTAAGTAGTTTTTGACTATCTAGAATAGTAATGTGAGGAGTAGAGATTTTATAAATAAGATTCTCATTCATTACTGTTGATACTTTCCCCACATCAGTACTGTTAGATACAATAGCATTAAGTAGATAAATACCATAGTGATCTAGATTATGTACATAGAAAATACGACCAGGATAGTTAGAATAGATAAATTTAATTAGTGATACTAGTACTTCATTAAATTTCTCTCCTTCTTTATAGTAGAAAGTATGTTGATTTCCACTTACTTTAAATGCGGCTGCATAAGGGATTAGTTTGTTATTAGAATCCTTGAATGTTAGAATCTCAATAACTCCAATATGTGTTGGTACTACTTTATCTTTTGATGGCTTACGTAGAGTAGGAAAACTATATGGAAAAATAATATCGATTAGAGTTCCCTCTTTTCAGATAAAGATATTCCCTTTAAATTCTCGTTTAATTGTTCCATCTGTATAATGATGATCCACAAACTCATATGTTATTCCGGTTTTCCCTACTTTAATTTTCGTACTCTTACTATAATTACTATCCTTAATTGTATTATCTATATATTCTATACTAGTAATATAGTCTCGTTTACTGATTAGGGAATAAACTGAGTTATGTAGATATAGCATACTACCATCTGTATTATTTGTCGATACTGCTTTTGACATATCTACTACTTTATCTAGGAGTGTTTTTACACTATTACCTGATGTTTTTGTGCTTGCGTTGTATTCTTTCTGAATTTTATCCAGTTTCTTCATCACTTCCTTTCGGAATTGACTATCTTTTAGTTCTATATAAGTGTCTGTATTTATAAATACTCGACCTTTAATAGCGAGATGTAGTTGTCCTTCTAGATTGTACTTCACCTTTAGCAGTTCTAGCGTATTTGCTACCAGCCCAAGTGCACTTTCTACCGATTCTTCATCTGTCAGAAATAGGGCCTTGCTTACACTATAATATGTCCCTCCATAGCCTATTTCAATAAGTACAACATATACTTCCCCTTCTTTAATCTGACTATTTACAATATTTAGCAGACCTTCTTTAATGGTCTCTATGCTAAGTTGATTATTGTAATAGAGAAGTTTATATGATCGGAATCCTTGCATTTTAATATTTATATATAAATTTTTAATTTATTAACCACCTTTCTAGCATATTGCTTAGGTGGATCACACCTCGATTTCTTTAGAACCTGCTGCTGCGGGCCCATTTACGGAAAAGGAAAAGAGAGATAAAGAAAAAACGTAAATGGTAGTAATGAGATGTGATCCACATCCTATATTATTTCTCTTTTTTATATAATAATTATAATAATAAGTAGATTTACTTTAAGAAGTATTCGTAGAATTTTAAGTATTACCTCTTCAAATCTTATATATTCCTAATTTTAGACCGCCCCCTCTAGATTAAATATATTTCCCCCTCATTTAATCGCCAATCTTTTATAGAATTCTTCCGATTTCTTACTTTCCTTTTTCTGCGCGTACGCGCCTTATTTATTTCTTTATTTCTTTATTTATTTCTTTCTTTATTTGATAGATTTATTTCATTTTATTTAATTTCATTTTATTTAATTTGCTTGAATTTTCTTTTCTTTTATTTTATTGAATTTATTTCTTAATTAATGGATTTATAAGATTACTTTATTTATTTCTTTATTTTATATATTTAATTATTTATTTATTGAATAATGAATTCATTAATTAGGTTCTGCGCGGGTTATAAAATCAAAGATTTTATTAGCGCTACGCGCGCCCCCGGGAGGTCAAATAGATGTACTTATATAGAGTTAGATTATTTGGTTTAATATGGTTTACCTCCTAAACTTTCCTGGTGGGGCTTCGCCCCCCTGTATGCGCCTTGTGTATTCACCCCGCGCCTACGCGCCCTATAAATATATACATTATGTAGTTAGGTTTTCTTCCATTTATCATACAATCTCCAAGATATGTACAGATATAGACGGACTTGATTTTGTTAAATTATGTTAAACGCATTAATTTTTCCGGTTGATTACCTCTATAAAAATATTCGGCACATAGCGCGGCTACGCTAATAAAATTACCTTTACTGCGCCCCCCCGCGCGTAGCGCACCGTAGCGCGGGGGGGGGGAATATTCCGACTACGCGCCTATGCGCCGGGCGTAGCCCTATCGAAGGCGCGTCCGCGCTTATAAAAATCGAAGATTTTCCCTTAATTAGCGGGTTATAAAATCGCGCCTGCGCCTGGGCGTAGCCCCGCGCCTATAAATAATAGAATATTGCGCGTACGCGCAGGCGCGTACGTTATAAAAATCTTTGCGCGGGGAGGGCTACGCCCTATAGAATATTTTTCCTTTATAGGCGCGTACGCGCAGCTACGCTTATAAAATGGAAGGCGCTTATAAAAAAACAAATCGCGCGTAGCGCTTATAAAAATCTAAGGCGCTTATAAAAAGATTCTGCGCGGACGCGCTAATAAAATCTTTGATTTTATAACCGCAGCTACGCTTATAAAATTTTGCGCTCCGTTATAAAATTTACTGCGCTCCGTTATAAAAAGGGGCTCCGGAATAAAAATCGAAGGCGCGTACGCGCGCGCTACGGAATAAAAATCGTAGATTTTGCGCTACGGAATAAAAATCGTAGATTTTTATAGGGGAGCCCCGCGGAGCCGCGAAGCCCTGCGCTAGTTATAAAAATCGCGCCTATAAAAAATAAGGCGCGTCCGCGCTTATAAAAATCTTAGATTTTTATTAGCTACGCTTATAAAATTTACTTGTAAATTTTCTTAGGCGCATTTTTATTAGCGCAGGCGCATTTTATTAGCGCTAATTAAATTGAGTAAAGTAGTCCGGATGTGGTAGCATGAACCGAATCTAGGATAATATTAGGAAAGATACCGAATACTACTGCAACAAATAGAAGAGGTAGTAGAAGCATAAATTCTCGTCGAGTAAGATCAGTAGTGTAGTTTAGGTATTTACTCCAAGAACCAAAGGCGATTCGGTTGTATAGCCAGATAGAGTAAGCAGCACTTAGAACAATACCAGTACTTCCTAGTACAGCAAATACAGGGTTACGTTGGAATGCTCCAGCAAGACATAGAAATTCACCAGCCCAATTAGCACTTAGAGGTACAGCAGCATTAAAAATTGTAAATACAAAGAACATAATTGAGAATAGTGGCATATAAACAGTTATACCTCGGTAGTATCGAATAGTTCGTGTATGGTATCGATCATATAGAACACCACCAACTAGGATAAATAGTGCTGGACTAACAACACCATGAGCAATACTTAGTAGTAGAGCACCATCAATACCTTGGATAGTATTACTAAATAGTCCAAGTACTACTACAGCTATATGACCAATAGAAGAGTAAGCAACTAGAGCTTTGAAATCTGTTTGTCGTAGTGTAGCTAGTGAAGCATAAATTAGAGTAATAACAGCAATTGTTTGTACTAGTGGAGAGAAGTATGATGTAGCATCTGGTAGGAATTGAATTAGAATTCGCATGTATCCATATGTAGCTAGTTTTAGAATTAGACCAGCTAGAATAACACTACCAGCTAGAGGAGCTTCAGCATGAGCTCGTGGTAGCCAAACATGGAAAGGTAGTAGTGGTGTTTTAATAGCCATACTAATAAATACTGCTAGCCATAGTAGTTTTTGTGATTCAAGATTAATTTCAGATAGTGATACTACTTGGAAATCTGTTGAACCTACATTGTTATAAATTACTAGAAATGCTAGTAGCATAAATAGTGATCCAAATAGAGTATAAAGGAACAGTAGGAAAGCAGCTCGTACTCGTGTTGCGCTACCACCCCAAATACCAACAATAAGGAATAGAGGAATTAGTACACTTTCAAAGAATACATAGAATAGTAGAATATCAAGTACAACAAATACAGCAATTAGTAGTGTTTCTAGTACTAGGAAACACATTAGGAAGTATTTAAGTTCTTCTTTAATATTCTCCCAATTACTTAGAATACAAATAGGAGTAATAAATGTAGTAAGTAGAACAAAGTAAAGTGAAATACCATCAACACCAATGTGTAGATGACAGAAATTAACTTGATTAAATTCTTGTGTAAATTGGGATTCACTAGTACTTGAATCAAACATCCCCCATAGTACAATACTTAGAAGAAAATTAATTAGTGATGTTCCTAGTGCTAGTCGTTTCATTTGTGACTCTGATTGTACTGTATTTCCTTGCATAGGTGCTAGCATTAGAGCACCAACCAGAGGGATTAGTAGTAGTAGTGTTAGCATTTTATTTTTCTTTTTTATTTTTATAATGCGCTTCGCGCCACCTTCTTTATTTTTCCTTATCTCTTTTATTATTTTCAGCTCAGCAAATAAAATATCGCTGATATTTTTTCTTATCTCGCGCTTTCCTGCGGAGGGCGTTCCCCTGCGCTAATTAAAATCGAAGATTTTTATAACTAGCGCCTTTTACAATTTTATAAGCTACGCCCTATCGAATATTTTTGCGCTAACGCGCTTATAAAAATCGAAGGCGCCTATAAAAAAGATTCTATAGGGCTACGCTTATAAAATTTACTGGGCGGAGCCCCTTTTTATTAGGCGCAGCCTATAAAGGAAAAATATTCGGCGCTACGCGCATTCCGTAGCGCATTTTTATAACGGAGCGCTAATATTTTTATAGGCGTACGCCCCTTTTTCTTATTTTCCCGGAGCTTTTTTTATAATTTAAAAGCGCGGTTAAATTAATATTCTTATATAATAAAAGTATAAGTACACCTATACTATACTAATAATAAAGAGTATAAATGCGCCTATAAAAATCTACGGCTGCGCGGACGCGCAGAAGATTTTTATAACCGCATTCCGTAGCCCCTATCTTCTCTTCGATAGGGCTACGCTTATAAAATGGGGGCGCTACGCGCGCCCACTAGTAAAAGGCGCTAGCGCTAATAAAATGCGCGTCCGCGCGATTTTATAACCGGTAGAACTAAAATTAAGTAGCGCCACGTTAGAAAATGGAAGCTAATTTTTTCACGCGGGAGTCAAAAAGAATGCGCTAGAAATTTGCGCTCCGCCTCTTTTTTTTTATTTTAAAAAAAAGAAGGGCGGAATAGTATGAGGAGCTTTCTGTACCTCATTAATAGTTGTGTGGTCGCGCTAATAAAATCTTTGATTTTATAACCGTAGCGCCTTCGATTGGGCGCCCGCAAAATTTTGCGCGGGGGCGCCCCTATTTTATTAGGCGAAGCTTATAAAAATCTTCGGCGCGGACGCGCATTCCGGACGCGCCGGCGCGGGCTCCGGAATAAAAATCGAAGGCGCGTACGCGCGCGCTACGGAATAAAAATCGTAGATTTTGCGCTACGGAATAAAAATCGTAGATTTTTATAGGGGCGCTACGCGCGCCCCATTTTATAACTAGCGCCTTTTACAATTTTATAAGCGTAGCCCTGCGCGGACGCGCCTTATTTTTGCGCTAACGGAATGCGCGGTTATAAAAATATTTTTATTAGCCGAATCCGAATATTTT
>Ga0160429_1001718_pt1 | contig 11860 bp, 7 predicted proteins | sample SolpanmetagenomR_FD_108199 | JGI IMG/M metagenome (GOLD analysis project Ga0160429, IMG submission 108199) | Solar panel surface microbial communities from Lawrence Berkeley National Laboratory, California, USA - R | ecosystem: Engineered > Built environment > Solar panel > Unclassified ... | reverse complement strand
GTGTAGCATACAGCATTGGTGGCAAGCTCGAGTATATCGGCATCAAGTATGTCAAAGACATACGAGAATTCTCACGAGAAAAACTCATAAACACGCTCGGACCGAAGACTGGCGAGAAGATATGGGAGTATGCCCGCGGCATCGACAAGTCTGAGGTAGGCGACGTAGTCATACGTAAGTCTGTGTCGGCAGAGGTCAATTGGGGCGTTCGCTTCTTCACCCAGGATCAGGTCGACGAGTTCATGCTTAGTCTTTGCGGCGAGCTTAGTCGCCGATTGCTCAAGGAAGGCGTCAAAGGGCGACAACTGACTATGAAAGTTATGAGACGCGCCTTGGACGCCCCGCTAGACCCACCAAAGCATCTTGGTCATGGCAAGTGTGATACCTTCAACAAGAGTATACAGCTGGGTGTAGCCACGAACGCGCCGGAAGTGCTTACGCGAGAGACACTCTCTACACTCAAAAGTTTTGGATTCTCGCCAGGTGAGCTTCGGGGTATTGGCGTTCAGATGACTAAATTGGAGCCACTGAAGCCCGCGGGACAGCTCGAAAGCAGCCAACGCCGTCTACACTTTAAGACAAGCGAGCCCAAACAGCAGCAGCCTCCCATTAAAGAGCCTGAAGACCCAATTCAAGACGACGCCGTGACGCCGAAGAAGTCCGAAAGGGTATCATTTGGCCCTAGCGCATTGAATGAAACCACACCGAGAAAGAAGCCACTCAATACTCTGGGAACTCAATTCGTACTTCCAACCCAGGTTGACCCAAAGGTACTAGCAGAGCTGCCAGACGATATACGCGCGAAGCTTGCCATGCACCTCGGGAGAGTGGAAGTCGAGCCTTCTTCGCCTAGTCCAAGCACGACACCAACCAAGCCAAAGATCTCGAGTTCCATTCTGAGGCTTCCAAACCAATCCCAGCTCGATATGGAGACCCTCAATGCGTTGCCTGAAGACGTTCGGACCGAGATCATGGCCTTCTATAACCAGTCTCCGTCGAAGCGAGCCGCCCGAGCCAATCAATCAATCCTGCCCCAGTCGCCGCGCAAGAATCGCTCAATTGCCACATCAAAACGGCCAGTGCCGATGGTGAGTAAGCGCGGACGACCCTCAAAAGCTGCCATTACCGTGAGAGGGAGAGAGACCAGTACACTGACCCAAGCGAACTTTGTATTCGCGCCACAACGATTGCGTACCGGCACTACCCCTGCGACAGATGTTGAACCTGAAGAAGCTCTCGCGGGGGACGATGTTGTCGCAACGACCGAAGAGCTTGATTCGGAGGTCCTCGAAGCCCTACCCACTGACGTCCGAGCCGAAGTGCTAGACGAGCAGCGGCGGAACCGTTTGGCTTCGAAGTCCAATCTCTCCTTCGAACCGATCCGCAAGAAGCCAGCAGTTGCCAAGCCTTCCACAACGACGGACGAAGAGCCCGAAGAAGGAACGATAATAAAGTTTCTTTCTCTGCCGCCTCGACAGCCGAAGCCCACTTTCACGACTCGGAAGCTGAGTGCCTTGCCGGAGCTGCGGGAAGCTATGTCATCCTGGGTAGGCGAATTCAATAAAGAGGGTCCGTATCCCGAGGATATTGAAGCTCTTTCCACGTATCTGCAGAAAGTGGTTGAAGAAGAGAGGAACATGAACAAGGCAGTCTCTCTGGTCAAGTGGCTGGGCTGGTGCCTTGATCAAGATGTTCAGTTGTCGCGGGACGTTATGGGCAAGTGGCGGGATGCACTCGGGACAGTCCAAGGCGTTGTGCAAGCTGCTATTCGAAAGAGGGGAGCTGGCGAGGTTGATTTCAATGCGTGATACCATTTCTGCCTTTCCAACTTTTAGCGCGGCGTTTTTGAAACCTGTCATGGCTCTCAATCTCTATCTCGATACACTGAAGCCTTCCACTCCATCGTAAAACTTTTTTTGGTGTGACCGCCTTCTCAACTTCTTAACGAAGGATCGCGACTGAAGTTCGTGACAAGGCCGCTTAAACACCACCAGTGGTCGACTTGGCTAGAAGGGCTTTACGGCCTGGCATCCTCGTCTCGTAAAGGGAACTTTGGTTCTTCAGACATCCAGCTAGCGTCTCGTGTAGTGCAAGCCCTAAACATTGACAAGTGATGCTTATCCAGAACCCACCATGGCCACGGCCGTTCTCGGGATATTCAAGGTCCGATGCGAGGTTCACATTGGAAAAGGAGATTGTAGACGATTCAAAGTCGGCTAACACATTTTGAAGTAAGGAAAGAAGTCAATTTCACAACCCAAAAAGCCCCCATTCCAGCAAGCAATGCACAACAAGCGAGTAAAACCAGCGGAAAAAGTAAAACAAAGCGACCACCCTTGCTTGCAGCCAACGTAAATCCTCTCTTCATCCTTAGTAATCACCGCAGTCGCTCTTCAGACCTCAACGTCAAGCAGGAGCCATCTTGTGCTAACAATGTCGTCGCCGTGCGGGTCTTCTACCCAGCGAGCCAAAGTCGTGTTCTCGAAACCAGCCCAGCCAAGGTCTTTCGTAAGGCTCTCCAGCCCCTCAGGCTCGGTAGTGCGGTCAAGACAGGCGACCAGACGCGAGCAGTCGAACGCCGCGTCTTCGCACAGCTCGAGGAGCGCCATGAGACTGAATCAATGTCAGTCCGTGCAGTTGCAGGATGGAGAAAAGCATGTGCTTACCTTGACTTGGAATGTTTCCCTGCGTCGTCCTTGTGGAAGAATACGAACAAAGTTCGATATCCTCTTTGGTCGACAACAAAGCCTCTGAAGCGAGCGTCGCCCTTGTAGTCCCACATCTCAATACACTGCTCCACCGGACTGCTCCTCTGCCCAAAGTGATCGGTCGAAGACTGTTCCGACGTAACACTGTCCCCTCTAACCAGCATGAGTCTGCCCGCCAAACTGCCAGCGCTGCTAGAAACGTCGCTGACGACGTCGTTATCGCCATCATCGACAGCCGCTTTATTGATATTAAATTTTTGCATGCCCGCCACAAGCGAGTCCTGACCGACCAAGTCCTTCTCACCCAGAAAAACGGCCGACAGTGTCTCGCAGAAGAGTCTCTCACACTCTTCCGTGATGGTGCTTGCAGCCCCCCCTCTGCGCGCCTTGGAACGAGAGCCGCGCGAGAGCTGCTCGTTGTAGATGGCGGAGGCGGCGAGGGGGGGACTCTGCGGAGGTGATGGTATTCCCTGAGCGGGAACGTCAGCCTTGAAAAAAGTCTTGTGGGATGGAGAACGTAGAGAGGATTCGACGTACCGAGCTGACCTCAGGAACACCACCCGGGCCCGCCGGCCCCCGTAGTGGAGTAGTGGAAGCCCTTTAGGCTCGCGGAGGAGGCGTCGACGGCATAGCAGCTTGCCAAAACGTGAGGCGAGGCCGAACGGCTGGGAGTATTTTCGTAGTGTTGATTATTATTATTACTACTACTTCTACTGTTATTGGTGGTTATGGCCATTGTTGAGATATGCCACGGTTGCTGTCGGTGGAGGGTCTCGGTTACGGTAATAGATTGCAGAGTAGCAGGTTGGGTGCCGCCTGATGAGAGAGAGCCTTCTGGAAGACGACCGTTCACGCTTTGTGTAGGTACTGTATTGGGGATTGCGACGGTTGGCTATGAAGGCTGTCGGTGGTCGTGGAACGTTTGAGGAAGTGAGGAGTATAAGATCGTTTTAGTCGTTATAGTCCGGCAGTAGAGCTTCGGTACTCTAGTATTGTCCAGATGCTACTGTATCTACCTACAGTAACCTACTTAGGTATAGCTGGAAAATTGGCGATTCAGGCTTAGCGCCAAGCGGGTCGTCAACATCAGAATCGCTTTTCAACTGCTCACCCGCCCGCTTTAAAACATCTCTCTTCCACGAAGCGGAACAAACTCAACACGCGTGACTCGACCCATCGTCGAGCAGCCTTTGTAGTTGAAAATGCCTGAGCTGGATAAGATAGCAACCAGGCAAAAGCGCCTGCGCAGGATCGAGACTCCATGCACACATGGAGCACACACATTTCAAGCATCCATATCACTCACTTAAAAGAGAAGCTTTGTGGTCGTTACGTTCCGGGTGTAGGCATTATCGTCTCGCGTGGTATGTTACACTGCTGACAACAGCTACCTAGCCACTTGAATTGTGACCACTCTAAGACAAAAGCTGAGTCGAAGTTTTGTAGTCATCATTGAGCAGACTCCCCATTAGGGTACATCTTCATCGCAGTCTTACTTTGTTCCTGCGCGTGTAGTTGGCACGACTGAGCTTCCACGTCCCTGACCTTGACGATAGACTCGACAAATATGACAGAACCTTGTTCAGGACATTTCCTTGAGCTACGCGGCTCCGAACGCCGGCACTCAAGGCCTTGGACGTCATAACATAATCCTACAGACACCGCTAACACCCGGAGCAAAATCGCAACCAAGTCAATTGGTATATACATGATGTCAGACCGCTCGAATCGAAGTTTAAATGGCAATGCGATCAAGAAGCTTAGCATTCTAAAATGTATAAACGAAGATCCCACCGACGCCCAGCAACGACGCGCAAGCGACTACAAAAGCATTGCCGCTAAAGTTCCTCACAGCCCCACCAGTCTGGCTCGCAAACGCAGCGAGGGCGGTAGATGTCGCTAGACTCTCCGTCGTCACCGTGATCGTGCCTTCGACGGTGACGGCGGCCAGAGTCGTTGCGGAGATCGTCTGAGCCTCGATCGTGCGCCCGCTGATGGTGGTCCCGGGGATCGTGTTGCCCATGCGAGTTGTTGCAGCTAGCGTCGTAGGCCCCGAGATGGTTTCCAGAAACGTCGTGGTGTATATGATAATGTTCCCTAGATTTGTGGCCGCAATCGGACCGCCAACGCCGGTACCTGTGTACTGCGGCGGAATAGAGAGTGTGGATAGATTAGGCTTATCGGATGGAGATACGCTATAGATGTTGCCGCTGTTGCCGGCAGCGTAGAACTCGCCGGTAAGAAGATTGGCCCTTGATGAGCCGTCGGAGGAGGAAAAAGAGCCGTTGGAGATGGTGCCGTAAGAGCCATCTGGCAGGAAATACGAGGTCGTAAATTTGTCATAGCAAAAAGGTACGTTGTAGTCTTGTAGAAGCAGACATTGTGTGCTTTCCAAGCAGCAGTACGGCGCGTCTGACCTAGATTGAAGCCGGTGTGCTTCTGCGCCTGACGTTTCGCGCCTTGACCCTGCTATGCTCCTCTTCTGGAACGATATGCCCTTCACGCTGTCTAGCATATTATCATAGAATGGAGACAGGTCCGGGCCTACTGCGGGCAGTGATGTCGTCTGCGCACCGTTCGGACTGCACGCTGTTTGGCTGGTGGGGCACGAGTCGCGTGCAATGAGAGAAGACGACGCGAATGCGCTGATTGCAAGCGCGAAGAAGAAGGATCGTGTGGGCATCGTGGAAAGGAGTGAAGAGCAGGTGAATGACGAATAGAACTGCAGCCTGCCGGGTTGTAAATAATACACAACTAATATAGCTTCAGGCGTTATCGTGATGGTATGCCTGCGCGTATCAGACGAACGAGGGACTAAAAAGTTCTGCAATTGCTATAGAAAAGGACAGAGAAAGAAAGTTGGTCAGTGGAGGGAAGGGTAAGGAGTGATACCGTGATTGTACGACGGGAAGCATAAATTGAAGCGCGAGCGAGGGAAGATAATTATGTGTGAAATCCCCCAGTCGTGTTCGGGCAGGACCATCTCGAGGCGCCCTGTTCCGCAGCGACGCTACTGGCTGCGGGAGCTACGGTAGGATCATCAAATTTGAACGAGTAACAACTGCAGCCAGGGTCAGAAGGTCAAGTAAGCCACAGATGTTTCATGTCTGCAAGTCCTGCGATTGGACGATGAGTCAATATGCTGTAGCACAAGCCTGGACTCTTTGAAAACTTGCGACCCTTCTAGCCGAGTACACACCGGCGGTGCTCTCGAACACTCCTCATGTGAAAAGGGACCGGACATCCTGTTCGACGCGTTCGTTGCTAAGAGAGAACAAACAGCATGTTCAGCATCGTCGGTACGCCTTTCCACAGCACCGGCTTTCGAAAGCTGGCGATTTGTCTGCCCGGACACTCGCTTTGACCGGCAGTGGGGCAAAGAACATCTCGTCCTTGAGAGATTGTTTCCACACGAGGCAGACGCACATAGCCGTCTACAGCGAGTTGATACCTCTGTGCTCCGCCGCTACGCCTGTCCAGCCTTCGGGCATCACGTTCTGCTCGATGTAGGTAATCGGCCACAGCGCGATCGCTCCGAGCACGCAGAAGAAGGTCGCGAACAACTGCCATGCCCAGAGAAACAGAAACCCTCCCGGCCAGAAGAACTTGACAAATTCATTGACCTGGTACAGGTCGTTCTGGCTCTGTATGTAGTATCTCGCCTCTCTCTTGTCGTGCACGAGCTGCAGGACGGTCGTAAGATTGACCGGCGCTCTGTAGAAGGGTATGATGAAAATGCGAAAGACCTGGGAGATGCTGACATAGAGGATGAGGTTCGATTCGTCAAAGGCTGCCGAGAGGTGAGCATGCTCGTCTTGGACGTCATCCAGCCTTACTTGATGACTCGAGCCAAGGCTTGTCGAAGAGCTCATTCTAGGTACTTACCAACGGACTTGACTGTGAGGTCTATCCTCGGGCTCATGATCTTGTACCACCGATAAACTGCGCGTATGAGGAACCTCGAGTCCTGAAAGCTGCCAGTCCGGCAAAAAGGATGGGTGAATGAAGCATTGGGCGTGAAGTACTTCTCGATCGTCTCTCGCTGGGTGACCGGAGGCGTTTGCGTGAGGAGATGGATGACTTTGGTAACTTCTTTCACTACACAGGTCTTACTATCAGCATTCTCTCGAGCTCAGCGTTGACGCCAGATCTGAAATTGTACCTGGGTTTTCCATCTTGATGCGCCGCTTATCGTTCTATCTGGGAAGGCCAACGGAATTCAGCAAATGGTGTGAGAAGATACTCGCAAGATGGACGAGCTCATTCAAGAAATCTTTCTCTGGTAATCGAACTATAGCGGGCAGGCACCGGAGTAGTAGGTACCAGTAGGTACATGTCGGTGTATCTAGGTACATGAAGGTACCTGTAGCAACCCGCCGTGATGTCATCCCGCTCTTTCCTAGGCACCCAGCGTCCTTCACATGCAAAGGCAACGCGTCGCGGGGCGTTGCATCACCGACGCGTTTGTCATACCTAAGGTACCGATACCTACCTACCTACCTACCTTACTGACCTACGAGCGATGCCCACCTTCCATCTAGCTTCTATACTGCTCGCAGAGAAAAGCTTCCGCTTTCGTTCGCTTTTATTGTATCTCTGCCCCTGTCCGACTTTGCCATGCGACGGATGTTCCCAGACTGTCATCTTCACCATACCAGTGCTACCGCTCACGACATATGATCTGCAATTGAAAACTTTCGCGTCTGCTCTCTGACTTTGAACCGCCTGTTCTCTCTCCTTTGGCTCACGCAATGTTTAGTCGATTGGGCATCGCATACTCACCCTGCAGGTCAAATTGAGTTGCAAAATTCTAGAGACAGGCTGTCGGGGACGAAAGATGGTGTGAGCCTAGAAGCTCGAAGCAGTCTTTGTAGGATATTTCGCTTTCGATCGTAGCATCATCTTGAGGAGGGAACCACCAGTTTCCGCGCAAGGCAAAGCTTGCCCAACACGCTCGAATCGCTCGCCGCCCAATGCAAATCATCCGACCCGCTCTGCCTCGCTAAAGTGTCTCCCAACCGCCATTGTTCACGTCGCCCTCCAACCTCCTAGCGATAGCACTCTGTATGCCGTGACCCAGCCATACACTCCTCAGCAACACATCGTACCGCCTCTGGTTGAGAAACAGCTGATGATGCCGTCTCAATGTCGGATCGACCTCGCCATGCTTGTCAAGATATGGTGCCACAGCCCAGGATCCGTTTGTGTTGTTCATGAACAGGACCATGCACTTGCGGATGTTGATGTAGAGGCCAACGTCACCGCCGCACCTTGCACTTCTGTCAGTATGTTAAGCATAGCACGTGGGTAGGGCAGACTTACTTGGCCTGATGCTGGTAGCAGCCACCCTTGTTAGACTCCCGTGTACAGCACACGGCCTGCCCGCAGAAAATCTCCCCACAGAAGAGACAAACACACGGATCGATGACCTCCTTTCCGGTTGTAGGACAGCGCCTCTTGGTCGCCTCGTCGGTTAGAGTGTCGTAATTCTTCGGCAACCCGACCAATTCGAATATCGCGGGGTGGCTGAGCGAAATGGTCGGCATCTCGCTTCGCTTGCGCTTTCCTTCCCTCGTCATGTTGTTGTTGTGTAGCCAGTGCTTGATCCAGCCTGCGACGAGGCTGCGTTGTATGTGGCCTGCCTCGTTATCCGCAACGAAAGAGATGAAAATGTCGTTGATAGAGGGCAGACCTAACAGCCGCGATAGGCGAAGTAGCTCGGGCTCGGCATTGTAGCTTTCTGAGTCTTCAGGCACTGGGAACTCAATGCCATGCCGGATGTGCATGAAGACCAAACATTTTCGCAGAAATGGCAGCGCGTAACTGCCAACGAGATTGTGCAAGAATGACAGGAACTCTTTGCCATCGATGACTGGGCTTACATCGAGGATGTCGTTGAGAACATTCGACTCGCTGCTGCTGCCGCCTGCAGCATCGCGACAAGTCTGCAGAACTGCACGATAGAAGGCAAAGAACGCTTGCAGCTGTTCAGGCGTGTGCCAGGTTTTGTGTCGACCATCGGGCGCGGCGGGATCCTCAGTTCCTACGTTGAGCGACAGATCGAAGGCGGACATGTCACCTTCATAGCCAAAAGCCAAAACGACACGTATGATTTCAGCAAGGTAGCAAAGCCTCAGCATATGGTGAACGTCTAGGCGCAGCGCAGGTATGAGAAATGAGGAGCACTCCACGAGGAAGATGAAGGGGTCTTGTTTTAAAAGAGGGGGCAACTTATCCAGCTCGAAAGGCATCACGTTGAGGGAGTGCATCCTCGGATGCCCTACGAAGACTTGGTGCAATTGACGCATCTGACTGTCGGTGAACTCTCTGCTCGCTTTGTTTAAACCGCGGTTTCGGAGGCAACCAACAGTCACGTACGAAGATACTGTTTCCGAAAGGATGCGCAAATGCGTCAGCGTCTGCTGCGATATCTTCTCGAGTAGGTTGTAGTCAGACTCGACACCCCGCTGCGCAATCTCCACAGCAGCGATAGAGTACCCAAGGCTCGTGGCGAGCGTGTCGGTGAATGTCAAGCCATCCATGAGGCCTGAGGGCGGGTCAGGATAGTTATATCGAGAGTGCAGTCCGTTGCACTTGATCGTATCGCCCAGACGCTGGTATATTCTCAGCAATTCCAGGATAGGTGCGGATGGCGTATGAACACTGCTCTCACTAGGCACATTGTGCATATCTTCGTGCTGTAGAGGCATGAATGCAGGTATCTGATTGGGCCGGAGTCCTTGCATGAAGTAAATATTGGAGCTCATTAAATCCGAGAGCCTGTTAGCCAGTGGTGCGATGATCTCTTGCGCACCATAGTCCATGAATATGTTATCTTGACGGTGGAGAAGTGGATGGCCAGGAGACCCTCGCTCAGGACTCTTGTCCATTTTAGAAACTTGCAACGCGATTTGCGAGGTCAACCAGTGATCGAAGGTCACCTCTGGGCTGAGCGCACCGGGATAACTCAATTTTTTTCCCTTCCAGATGATAGGTAAAAAGGTATTGCCGAGGGCTTTGCACAGTGGACAGAGAAATTCTTTAACCTCGAGATGCTCCGGGTGGTTCCGTGCAACCTGGCTCAGTTGCCTACGGTATGTTGCTTGAATGTATACTTCAAAACAGGAGAAATGCATAATATGTCCACAGCCAGTCGCAACAGGTCCCCGCCGAGTTTGTGAGGGTGGGAAGCCTTTGCCCAGATCTTGACGTTCCTGCCACACCACAGAACCGTCCGAGGTAACTTTTTGAACTTTGCGCCGGTTCTTGCTAGAGACCCCAAATGGTCGAATGTGATCCGCAGAACGATCGAGGTTTGCAGGACTGTGTAGCACTTCTGCAAGCCAATCAGAGTCTAAGACATCAGTCTGCCGCAAAATGTTGCTGTCTTGAACAAGCGAAAAGGTGCCATAAAGCCTGTCATCGTTCGTCTCTTCTTGACAAAGGATGCAATTACCCGACGGATATCGCCAGATGCGTTCTTGGTCTTCCGGCGCAGATTCGAGATCATCGTCGACATCGCTAAAGTCTTCATCACCCCAGTCGAAGGTCTGCTTCTCCATGAAGCTATTCTGCTGTTCCTTAAATTGAGCCATGACTCTTGCCTGCCTTTCCGCAGCCTGTCTCTTCTTCAACTCTTTGTCAAGCTGTGTTGAAGGGCCAGGCGATTCTGTTTCCAATCTACTCACAGACAAGTCTAGCTCGGCCAAAGCGGTAGCATACTCGGTTGGTCGGCTATGATGCATGCGTCGTAATATAAGACGGACCTTGGGATAGCAAGAACCAAAGGCTGAAGTCCTCAAAAGGCGATGCAGGAGAGCGATGATAGTCCGCTCATTCCCGAAGCCTTTGCTAGCCTTCGTTGATAAAGCATGCTTTACAAAGGAGAAGGGATTATCGCCAGACACGTCGTTCTCACTAGTGTTGTCCTCCAATACCGCAATTAGCGTCAGCTGGAGTAAAAATTGCGCAAAGCCTTCGACTCGAGTTGCCTGGATGTTAGGCATGTAACGGTCGGCAGCGAGGGCGTGCTCCAAGAAATAGTAGATCACTTGGGCGAACAAAGGCAAGTTGATGAACTGCGGGAGGCTCTTGAAGACTCCAGAACTGATTGAACGCAGCTTCGGCTCATAAACGATCTCCGATGTCGGCTTCCCGCTCTTCTTAGACGTGAACTTCTTGTGAATGTTTTCGGCTTCTTCTCGCTGGTTGCGGCTGTACCAGGCTATGTAGGGGTCGATCTCTTCAATAAAGTCCTCCTTCAGCTCGAATGTACCAGAGTCTGACAAGCCCTCTGGCGGCTTGAATATCGCCATCTCGGACAACAACTGCGAAAAGTCTTCCGAGTCCTGGACTTTGTCGGCCAGCCGTGAGGTGAGCTCTGAGAACGACAGTGGCTTGAAGCACAAGATATGGGCTATATCACGACGCATCGACAAGACGTGAGCGTTGGGCTCGTCCCCAGGCGACAACAAGTTTGACCGGTCGCTAAGCAGGGTGATCAGGAGATGTATGAAATCCTCCGCGACATCGATGAATTGATGTTCATCACACGCTGGTAGTGTGGATGCTAAGCCTTGAACCCACTCTACCATGCCGAACCTGTCGATGATAGATGCAAGGACAGTTGCCGGGTCACAGACGACCAAAGCTGTCTGCAACATGAATATGTCGCGCTGATAAGACACATCCCTTTGAGTGACTCCACGGTAAGTGGACATCTGGTGCCGCAATGTGATGCCATTTCTGACCCACATACCAGCGCGCATCTGCGCCAGCCAAGCGCACACTCGCAGAGGGAAGTCGAATAAGGAGAGCAGGTTCTCATCGGGCTGACTGTCCGGTATACTCGCTTTGAGGGGAACAGGCGGTTGTCTCAGTTCGTACATCGAGAAGAGTAGTAAGCCGTGCAGTTCATCCCTGGACATCCCTTTGCCGCGGTCGATGAGCCAGGAGAGTGTGTAATGCAAGGCATGATGAAAGCTCATATGCTCCTTGTCGACAACAAAATCGACCACCTTATAGGGGATGTGGATTCTCCTTGGATCGTTCACATCGAACTCGAAATTTGGAAGGTGCTTGAATCGTGTAGCCGCTCGAATCTCGGACTGGTCAAATCGCACTCGCTCAGCGCCAAGGGAGTGAGTTATGGC
>Ga0160429_1001717_pt1 | contig 11861 bp, 15 predicted proteins | sample SolpanmetagenomR_FD_108199 | JGI IMG/M metagenome (GOLD analysis project Ga0160429, IMG submission 108199) | Solar panel surface microbial communities from Lawrence Berkeley National Laboratory, California, USA - R | ecosystem: Engineered > Built environment > Solar panel > Unclassified ... | reverse complement strand
TTCTCCTGATGTTTTGCCAATTGTTTCGCTATTGCTTGTCCGATTCCTGATGATGCGCCTGCGATTACGTATACTGCCATTTTTTCTTCTTTGCGTTTTCTTCTTTTTCCGTTTCTGTTGTCCTTAACGTCGTTTTGTCATCCCCTCCCATTTTGCGTCTCAATTTGCGTCTCAATTTGAGTCTCAATCTGAGTCCCATTCTTAGTCACCCTCCAGTCCGTATTTTCTATCTCCTGCTTGTGCTCTCTCATTGCGATGATCTCTCTCTCCGATTTCCTCTCTCTCTCGTCGCACCACACGTCGCAACTAGACATCACCTCACAAATACACCTTCACAACATTTAAAACCACACGCAGAGATTCAAAAGGAAGAAGAAATTATATAACTACAAAATAGATACAACATGGCGCAACAAGTACGGAAAAATGAGGACGAGATGCCTGATATGGGTAAGGAAAAGGACAGAGGAGGCGAGTCATCGTCACCTGGTCGAAAGCATTTTATAAGCAGGAAAACATGGACTGACAGACATATATAGGTAGCTTGAACATACAACCATCCGTCAGGTACAAATACGTACCACCACATATCAGATCAATGCAAAGCTCGGTGCAGGCGCCTCCGCAAAACAATAACACAAACAGTACAAATGCAAGTAGAGCAATCCCTTGGGATATGGACAGAACACCAAGAGCGAATTCATCTAGACCAGCATTTGAACAACAAAGTAATCGATTCAGAGAACCGATAAGGGACGGTAAATGGCAGCCCCTACCAAAAAATGATAGGATGGAACAGCATTTGTTCGGTGGCGATCATCAAACATCTGGAATCAATTTTGAAAAGTATGATGATATCCCAGTCGAAATCAGTGGAAAGGACGTACCAAAGCCAATCACAACCGTAAGGCAATGCTTTCACGCCTTGTTGCGATCATTCTTCGATAAGATCGAACCCTCCAGCGACATCCCATATATCGCTGTCACACCTTAGCTGATGTAATTTTATAGTTTCCTGAAAGTGAACTCCATTCCCTGCTCAAGGAAAATATTGCATTGTGCGGTTATAACGTTCCTACACCTGTACAAAAACATTCAGTGGCGGTAGTGGACCAAAATCGAGATCTCATGGCTTGTGCTCAGACAGGTTCTGGCAAAACAGCAGCTTTCCTTCTTCCTATTTTATCTCAGACCTTCAAAGATGGGCCGCAACCAAGGCCGTCTTCAGCGCAAGGTATGCGCAGGAAAGCTCATCCAACCGCGCTCATATTAGCGCCTACAAGAGAATTAGCTGCTCAGATTCACGAGGAATCCAAGAAATTTGCTTATCGATCATTTGCAAAATGTTGTGTGGTTTATGGAGGAGCCGATATCGGCTCACAAATCAGAGAGCTTGATCGTGGATGTGAATTGTGCGTTGCAACTCCGGGCCGTTTAGTAGATTTGCTGGAAAGAGGAAGGATTAGCCTGTCCAAGGTGAAATATCTGGTGCTTGATGAAGCTGATCGTATGCTTGACATGGGTTTCGAACCTCAAATCAGAAGAATTGTTCAGCAAGAAGGTAACTTCATTACACAGGTATCTTGAGGAAGCTTAAACATCGTTAGATATGCCTGGAGTTCAAGCTCGACAAACTCTCATGTTCTCAGCGACATTCCCCCTCGAGATTCAGTCATTAGCACGCGATTTCCTCAAAGATTATGTTTATTTGGCAGTTGGACGAGTGGGTGCAACCTCAGAAAATATTACACAGACCGTAGTATACGTAGAAGAGAATGATAAAAGAGGGTGTTTACTAGATATATTACATTCACAGGAGGATGGACTGACGTTGGTATTTGTGGAAACGAAACGAAACGCTGAGGCTCTTGAGCATTATCTACTTACACAAAAGTTCGGTGCTACTAGTATTCACGGAGACCGTACCCAACGTGAACGAGAAGATGCTCTCCGTAGTTTCAGAGATGGGCGTAATCCTATCATGGTTGCTACTGCTGTTGCCGCAAGAGGACTTGACATTCCGCACGTCACCCATGTGGTGATTTACGATATACCCAACGATATTTCCGAATATGTCCATCGAATCGGTCGAACTGGCCGTGCTGGTAATACAGGTCGAGCCACTGCATTCTTCAACTCTGGCAAGAATCGCGGAGTTGCCAAGGCAATGCTGGAACTGCTTACTGAGGCGAATCAAGAGATTCCGGGATGGCTAGGTGAAATTGTAACTCAAGGTGGTGGCAGCTTCGGGGGCAGTGGTTCTCGTCGAGGCGGCAGAGGTGGAGGTCGCACTGGGTAACTAGGTTATTGCATAACCTCTATGCTTGCACTAACCACTACGTAGTCCGGGAGACGTGAGGCGCGATTATGGACGCTATGACGATCATGGAGGAAGCAATCATACAGGAGGTTACGGTGGAGGCGGATATGGAGGTTACGGAGGAGGTGGGTATGGCGGTGGAGGATACGGAGGAAGCAATCACACTCGCGGAGGTGGTGGCGGATATGGCGGGTCTTCATCTCGTGGAGGTGATCGTGTAGATTGGTTTTAAGACAGACTAAGCAAATACTTACAAGTACGTACAATTATATATAAGGATTGATATCTTTTATGGAAATCTTGAAGTGCAAGTCGTGGACATCTTTATCCGTTATGAGACTAGCGGCAGTGTTGGTGACTATTACATACCAAATTGACTATCAGCCATAATAGCGTATTCATCAAACAAAGTTTAGCTCAGATCACTAGCATTGGTCTATTATAGCGTTTTCTTGAAGGGATGTTGGTGTCTATGACGAATCACTGTGCGGTCTTCATCTTTTGCTCTTGCTCAAATAATGCTTGCATCTTCTTTGCTATTCGATCGTTTAACGACCTGTAGAATGCCATTGATGGAAGCATGAATGGTTACCATTTTCAGCGTTCTCCATTCTTTTCATGAGATTTGCGCATCCCCAAGCACAAAGAGTGGTGATTGCGATCGCGTATATCGCACCATTATGCAATCTATGAGCTCGTGGTGATCTGAATCGTGGATTCCATGCTTGCATATCACCTGTCCACAGTTGCGATCCAAAGCTTGTCTCCGTATTCGACCTCTATAGCAGCTGTAGCAAGATGAGTTTGAGCTTGAGCAAGACCTCAAGTTTTTGGGCGTCGCGATGAGTGGAGAGTCTAGAAGGATAGTAGAGAGTACAAGCACGAGAACAAAATTCGTTCAAAGGCAACAAAGAACGGCTGACAACGCCGACTCGAGCCGAAATACTCATTCGAGGCCGCAGATCAAGCAAATGACTTATAGCTTGAACAGACAGGAGATATGCAGTAAACCCAGTTCTATGAGAGCTTGGAGACTATGAATGTAATCTATTACAATGCAAAGGTAGCACAGTACATGCTGTAAATCTAGACGAAAGTTGCGGAGTAATTCGCAGAAGGTCCAAGGGAAAAGGACTGAATTGTACAGCGGCTCATACAAAATTATCACCGGCGCTTGCTTTATATGCACCATGCTCATTCGGGTTTTCGCCAAGAAAGACAATGCGCAGCAGTCCATTGAAACCGCCCAATGTGGCGAGGTCGGAGCGTAAGGTATTGGTTCTAGTGAACTCTCGAGCAAGTTTGAATTGGTGATATGAGAGGATAGTGCTAATCCATGCAACGCATAAAAAGATGAAACCAGAAATAGCGAACATAAATCCAACCATGCGGAAATTTTGAGCCCAAAGCTCATGCGAGAGAGTGAATCCGCTAATAGAAGGGACGTGAAAGCCAAAACCGCAAGTAAACAGTAGAATGGCGTGGGATGCTAGAGCGATTGCTGAGAGGAGATGTAGAACTCCGGAACTGCGTGATAGCGCTACATAACCCGGTCGGAACCCTTAAGTACTATCAGGGCCATGGACTTGATTACCTCGTACGGAGTGGATACTTACAGAAATAGAATGAAAGCCAAGGTATTGCCAGTATGTAAAGACTTGCCATGAGCTCTGTCTATCAAAAGCAGATGATTTAGCACGATGCCATAGGTATATTCAGATGTGCTTTGTTCCGTTCCTTTCGGTATCGCTCGGAGAGCAAAAGTCTTATCCAGATGGATTTATTTACCTGAGTTTTCGCGTATTCTGTATGGTTCTTGACTCGGCTCAGAAAGGCCACTGCAAAGATATGGAATGCGAACACTGCAAAGGTAGCTATCCATAGCTTCCGTGTCATCTTAGCGATGTTTCGATTGACCACTGAAGTAATGTCAGCAGCGACATTGTCTATCCAGCAAATTCGCTTCCATGAGAACTGTATTCTCTGCTGTTCAATTGGCTTTATGGGTGGTGAAGTGAGTGGTATATCTATCGTTGCGCTGTCAGACATTGTAGCGTCAATACTTGTAGGATTTATTGGTGGGTATCTTGCTATCGACGCCTTTGTTTGTGGAGGGGTGTCTTGTTTCTCGTTGGTGATATCCTCTGCGAGGGGATGCTCGAATGGATTCGTGGACATATTGGGCTAGGAATTTGATGGGTATTGATCTATGGATATTGAGGTGTGTATACGATGTATATTGAGGTGACTTCTAGATTGCGTGACCTTTAGTCTGCTTCTGATACTTTTTTGTCGATTTCCTTTGTGTTCTTCGACGAGTTTCTCAGGGGTCACTAAAAGGTGACGTCAGAAAGGAGCCGAGAAAAAGAAGTAAGCGCCTGGCTCCTTCATTCACCCTAGATAAGAGGGACTGGGTACTAGTAAAAAAGTGGCATTTAGTGCCTAGATCAACTAATTATGGAGATTAGGTGCGTAGAAGGCATTATGATCCATATGTCGTGTTATAGCGGTTCTCAATGTCAGTATCATAAGTGTGAATAGTAGACCCGCATGATTTCTTGCCTTTGCATCAAGGGTGCGTATTCTAACGAACTGATGGACACTTCAGGTCTTCGCCTAACAATGACAAATTGTGAGTGTTGGGCTTTGAGTTGCACTCTTTCGCATATTCAGAATTTGTCAAAATATCAATCGCAATTTGTGTTTGTCTGCTGAGATTCTTTATAAGTTTTACGTCTCGAATAACGCAACCTCATCATACCCAGAGCTGTGGAATATCCACTCAAGATCATTCAGAATGGAAGATATCCCTTCACTCATCGATGACCATACTATACCTGAAGCTATCCAGCCGGCTCAAGCATCGGCAATTGACACACGAAAACCACGACCATTAACTGTACTGACAGGACAGCTAGGATCTGGGAAAACTACACTACTTTCATACATATTGACTCAAAATCATGGATACAAAATAGCTGTGCTACTGAACGAGATTGGCGAATCACGGGGAATCGAAAAGAGTAGAGCGGTGGACTTAGAAACGGGCAACGCGTTCGAAGAGTGGGAAGAGCTTGAGAATGGATGCATGTGTTGTAGTGTGAAGTAAATAGTACAGTGTAGCTCACTGGACCAAAAGTACCTTCTATCATCTGTCTAACGCTTATGTAGAGAGCAAGCTGCTATTGCGCTAGAGAATCTAATCAAGAAGAATCCAAAGATTGATTATATCATGCTCGAAACTACAGGCATAGCAGACCCCTCTCCTATTCTGAGTGCTCTCTGGCTAGATGATGCTTTGCAGTCCAACATCAAACTAGATGGTGTAGTCGTTTGCGTGGATGCCCTAAACTTCAATAGCGGAATCAATGATAAACCAACAGATATGGACACAAGCATATCTGAGCGGTACATAGAAATGCCACGTTTTGTGTGTTGAGTGACTTACAATAAAGATAGACAGATTGCAGCCGCCGATCGAATACTGATTAATAAAACAGATCTGATCAATCGAGATGAGGATATCCAGCTAATCGAAGCCACAGTTCGCAATATAAACGCTACAGCACAAGTGAGGAGAACTGTCAGATCACGGTAGATGTTTCAAAGCTGTATGGCACACAGGCTAAACTCCTATAGCATTCCTCTTGAGTTCATACTTAATATCGATTCATTCAGTTCTGCAAACATTCAGTCGACCGTTCCAATCCACTCAGGTCAAGGAAGCCATTCCATATCCACCTACTCAATTATTCTAGGACCTCAATTCTTGGAGCAAGATAAGCTGGACAAGTGGCTCCGGTGTCTTTTGTGGGACCAAAATCTATCACCCAGTATGCGGATCATTCGATTAAAGGGCTTAGTGGCAATAGCATCAGAAAGTAAGAGATTCACTGTTCAGGGTGTATATGAAACCTATGAAATGAAGCCTACAACCGAATGGGGAAAGGAACAGCCGTATAATCGTATCATATGTATCGGGAAGAATATCGATCAAGAAGCAATCCAGAAATCGTTCGATAAGATCGTTTTGGGGTAGCAATGTTCAAGCTCAGGACCCAGACTGTCAAAGCGTTCTGCTTTGTTAAAACATGAGCATTCAGGAAGAACATAAGTATACAGTCAGCATAATGGCGATTGAAACAAGCAAGTCATAGACTTGATCTTGAAGTAAGTGTTTATTGATGTAAGTGAATGATTTTGAATCTATAATCATCTGCTGACGCAGCTCTCATAAGTGGGTACCATATACTTGATGTTGATGAATGCATCTTCGCCTCCGTGCTTTTCCAATTTCTCCAGTGTTTCACCAATCAAGTCACCAAGGTTTTCTTGCTTTTGCTGAGAGTAGTATATTCCATCTCCGAGATTTACTAGCTCGTGTGATCAGCCTCGCTAACTTGTCGGAGGAATAAAGATGAATTACCATTCTTATTCTTGAACAGCTGGAAAGTTGGCAAGATTTGTCTAAAGTAAGGTACTAACGCCTCTCCAATCTTATCATTGGATTCAACTAGATCTTGAAGTACTTTCAATGTTTGGCATATAACCCTTTCATTGCGAGTATTCAGTGCCTCTATCAATTACAATAAGTTCCAAATAAAGAGTACATTAATTTATACTTACTCTTGATAGGTATAATTAGCTGTGGAACAACTGGTAAGATCTTAGTTCCACCACTAGCCAGCATATCTCGTACACCTTGTCTAGCCAAAAATGCATACGGCTCATCTAACTCACATAGTCCAGAAAAGAACAACGGCAAATAATGGTGATAATCCAACTTGCCAATATCTACTTTCCAATTGATTTTGTTTCCACCAGCACCTGCATCATGATTTACTGATATTGGGAAATCCCCTCTATCGTATAGCTTGCGGAAGGCTGATTGCTCTGATACCGGAGTGGGCGTATGTTTTGCTGGAGATAAACGGCCATTGTCTATCAAATGAAATGTATGAGCATCGCCTATCCAGGGAGATTTATGTGATAATTCAATCATCATGCATTCCCTCAGTGATGTACAGAACACAGCAAATTCTCTTACTATTGGCTTTTGAGTCGGTATTTCGGAAAGCTCCAGCTTTTGGAGGCGAAGATCCAGCAGGTGCAAAATATCCAGACATGCTGTTACTCGATGCAAGCTTTTTGCTTCCTGTCTATGTAAAGATGCTACTGAAGCTGAGGTGGTTGAGCAAATCCCGGAAAAACGATCGCCGAATGGGTTTTCGAATCAGTTGAAATGGAAAGTGGCGCACGAGAAAGAAGATAAACTTTATAAATTTTGTCACCAATAAGATCAAGAGAGATATACAGTATATCCAGCTCATGCTTCCAGTAGAAGACTCCACCAATATCTTCATGATCAGGTATTGGAGCAACACTGGAAAGCTGAGAGGGATTTAGACATGTTTCATCATGGTATAGAAGATTGATTCTCCTAAGCGGCTTTATATAGGATTCGCAGTGTATTCCTGATCAGTGTAGAGAATGTTGGCACGTCGTTGTTTACCACTTGGTCGCAAAACACTCATTTTGAGGTTACCTCTCATGACAGTTTAGGGTTGCAACCAAGGTGTGCGGTGTCTTGTGGCCTTGTCTTGAGTAATTTTCCCTTTTCTTGTAGGTGAATGTAAAGTTGTCTAGTCACCACTTGTTTTCTTGTTTGTGTTTGCTATAGCATCGTCGTTGCTCTTCACCACTGTTCTCTCAATTGACACAATGCCTCCTATACCAATACCAGAACATCCTTATCATCTCGCTTTACGTCATATTATACAAAGAGATTTCTTCCCAGGCCTGCAATCGGAAAACACCAGTAATGGTAACTCGACTTCTCTGGTAATCACAGGCGCATTCAAGGCTAATCAGAACAAAATGAAGATACAATAGAAATGCAAGAGGAACCAAATGAAACGCCTGAAGCCGTACGGATTGTATCACATGATGGCGATGGAGAAACTACTTTCACCATACCCAAAGATATGACACTCGATAAATTCTTAAACAATCATACATCTGAGGACAACAATTCCTTCAGAGAGATCTTAGCAAAACAGAAGGAAATCAAACAACAAAGGTTTAAAAGGCTGCTTGGATTGGAGAACACTACCGCCCAGCAGCAGGCTATTCAAGCAGGGGTAGCATCTCATCCTCACAGAGGCATCGATAATCGACCAGCAGAGACCAACATGTGGAAATACAAAGCGAAAAATACATTAATGTATCATCCGGAAAGCATAGAAGGTTCAGAAGTTATTGACGTTGACAAAAATGCCACAAGGGAAGTCATCCATGACAATACGCGGGCAAATATAATTTTCGACAACAAACCTAAATCGAGATCTGAGGAAACTTTCACCATGCTGAATCCATATGGTGATCTAATGAACATACCTGTGATCAATGGATACCCTCTATTACCACCGCCGCAAGCGAAGGAGGAAGGCGTTGATCCGCCTCTGCCTCCTCAAGCAGGATTTCAGATTCCGCCGACGCCTCGCCGAGATATACTTGCTCATCAATTGTCTGAGAAGGCCGTAGCTTCGTTGCGTCATAAGATCACATCCACTCGTCACTCACATCAGCTACGATCGGTAACACCGCTTCGACCTGGAGACAGCCTGATTTCGATCGCACGCTCGACGAGAACACCCAACTCAACGCGCACGCAGCGCAATGGGTCTAAGGGACAGCCATTGGGAGCAGCTGCGAGGGCTCTGCTACTGAAAACACAATCAGGATCAACTGCAATACCATTTGGGACGAAGCGACTACAGGCACATTCTCCATCCTTGGGGAATTTTGCCATCAAGCGAGAAAAAATCAGGCCGTAGCAATATATATCATGTATTGAAGTACAATTATGCAATACGTGTAACCCATAGTCTTAGACTGTGTTGACTCACTAATAGAATAGAATCGTTTTTAATGTAGCGTTACCTAAATATTGCCAGTTGTACTATATATCAAGTACATTAATTATTTAGTGGTCTTAGTGATGTTCTTGACTCCCGATGCGATCTCTTTGGTAACGTTGACTGCATCATTAGCATCAAACCCTTGAGAATTGGTCAAACCACTTCCAATATCTGTCGTCACACCGGCGACTAATTGACCGATTTGACAGCAACCTGGGCAATTGACTGCACATAGCACTGTGCTCACCATTTCCGCCAAATCGCTAACCCAGCCTATCTCTTTTTGGTGGGTTTGGGTCCATGACTGTGTCCCTATCATCGGGCCAAATATTCCGATCGACCGAGTGGGATAGACTTGAGATGCATTCTTGCCGCTCGGAAGAGTGAAACCTCTGTTAGACATAGATTTGGTTGTATCCTCTGAAGATAGCATTAATATACATTAACCATAACATCGAACGTCGTTATGACTTACTTTTGCAATTGAGTGACAATGTGCCATCATTTTCGCTGACACACCAATCATAACTTCGTAAATAGCTTGTACCCGGGAATGGTGAGCAGTTCGGACCATCGAATAAAGCTATTTTACTGGCAGATCCACTTGATTGCACAACCTGTGAAACCCACACCGGATTAGTGGCAGAGGTAACAGCTGCCAAAGCGATAGCAAGTGATGTCAATTTCTGTATCGGTACGCTTTTATGAGTCGAATTCTTTGACGATCCAGAAGTCTTCTTGGTGCTCTTCGTCTTCTTGCCCGTTGAAGTTTTTTGTTTTGTTGTTGATTTCGTGGTTCCTGCTTTTTTCCTTGATTCCTTTGCGGTGGCATCTGTTTGCTTAGGCACAGTTGCAAATTGTCTGTTTGGCGTAATCAACTTTTTGTTGGGGATTGTCTGATTCGTAGGTAATTTGATTTCTTCGCACTCCATACAAATTATTATATTTGCATCCTTCGGCTTAGTTGCATTGTGCTTGACTAACTTCGGTGTAGGAGTAGCTCTAGTTCGTTTGCCCTTCTTCCTAGTTGAGGTTGTTGGCGTAGCAGTCTCATATACTGTACTGTACATTGTCGATGTTGATTGTACTTTCTGAGCTAACAGTACAGCGTTATCAGAATTGTCTTCCTCATCACTGTCCTCTACTTCATCATCATCATTTTGACTCTCATCAGAATCGCTATCATCGCTTTGACTTTGTCTGGATTCGATTTCATCATCACTTTCATCTTCTTGCTCATCACCCTCTTCCTCATCACTTTGTGCATCGGTGACCTGAGTCTTGGTAGGTGAGTCTATGATGATCATGCAGTTATCAGCAGGCATTAATCATCGAAAGGTAAGATCGTTTTACCATCAGCACTATTATTGTTTGTCAAGGGATCACCAAGTTGTTGACTAAAGGGTGTTGCACCATCATCCTCGTCATCTTCTGTGCTATCTCCACTATCATCACTGGCTGAGTCATCTTCACTTTCGTCGCTATCTTCTTCATTTTCGCTTTCAGCACTCTGACTTTCATCAAACTCACTTTGACTCCCGTCATCTTCATCATCCCATTCACTCTGATCATCAACACCTCCTATCTTGTCACCTTTGGACTCAGATGGTATGTTTGGAGAGCCTGTGGTTGATTCAGCTCCCCTATCCTTGTGTGTAGCCATTAATCTTTTCCCAGTGTTGAGCTTCTCGGGTTCTAAATTCACACATCCAAATAGAAATTCTTGTCTAGCCTTAAATACGCCCCGCATTTCGTATTGTGCTCGTTCCGTAAAATTGCCCGCGATTGGGAGTGAGTATGTGGTTCCATTTTGCAACGTGACATTAAGGACGATGGAGTAGGCTGCATCACCCACTTTGGTTCCTGCTGGAAGTCCTGGTGTAAGAGTGAGCGTATCACGAAATAATGATAGCGTGAGAGGGGGCGCAGTACATAATAAGGATGGTAAGAAAAATAGAAGGCAGAGTAGCATCATAGTGCGCGTAATGTGAAGCTAGGTAGCTTTCGTAAGCACCAAGTACAATCCATCAACTTCCCTATTGGGCAAGTAGACTCCCTGTGCTCACTAAAAGTCCGGGACCAGGACCGTGCCAGATCTATACTAGTCAGAAGGACCGGGCTCCTTGATACAAATCTGATGGACCTTTGGAATCTTTTGGGTGCAGCTACATTGCTCTCTCTAAGAGGGTACAACTACAGTCCTTGACAGAAAAGAAATCGCATATCAAATATGAGCTATTCTTTTGACCTGTCTGATTTTAGATTTCAAGTATATGAATTTGCCTGATATTAGAATATTAGAGGTTAAATTAGACATCTAATATCTGTTTATCCCTAGTATTGGCGAAGTACAAGTATGTCAAAACTCATTCAGTGAAGTGGTCAGAGGCTCAGTGAATATTCCAGCGCCTTGAGTTGGATCAACTTCGCTCTTCTAAGGTTTTTGAAGCAGTATCTTTTTAATACGCGACGAATTTGAGGTAAAAAGAGGTTTGCTCAATTCAGGAAGTGTTCAAGTAAGACACGAGTACCTTGTTATTTTTCCCTTTCTCTTGGTTACTCACATGCAATATGCATACTTCAATAATGTATATTACACATATCAACCACCTACATAAAGC
>Ga0160429_1001716_pt1 | contig 11865 bp, 8 predicted proteins | sample SolpanmetagenomR_FD_108199 | JGI IMG/M metagenome (GOLD analysis project Ga0160429, IMG submission 108199) | Solar panel surface microbial communities from Lawrence Berkeley National Laboratory, California, USA - R | ecosystem: Engineered > Built environment > Solar panel > Unclassified ... | reverse complement strand
GCGTTCAAAAAGGCTGTACTCGACTTTTTCACCCGGCTCGACGAGTTTGGGCCTGAACTCGCGTCCTTATTAACCCGCAACTTTCATATTCTCGACGCGCAACTCACTTCGTGACGAGTATAGATGTGAGTAGAGGCTATGGGCAAGGACCTAAGAAATTGCAGCTGTCAGTTAGCTTACTATCCACTGCCTCAGATATTGGTACACCTCAGGATGATATAATAAGCCCGCATGGTGCTGCCGCCCAAAGCGGACCGTGCGCACAGAGGCACCTACTGGCAGCGTAGTTTCGTCACTAAAGAGTTCGCCCTGACCGCTAGCCGCCCCTACTAACCCATCGCCAAAGTAGTCGCGCACGGTTTGGGGCAAGCCCGCATGCAACCAAGCGCCCACCAACACGTGGTAGCGCACACCCGGCTGTAGAGATACTACTGTGCGCGGCCGGGCCAGGGCGTCGGGCTGCTGCCAGTCTTCATCTATCAGCAGGGCCTGCCCCAAATCCTTGATGCCATTGGAGCGCCGCGCAATGGCTTGGCTTAAAAAGCGCGTAGGAAAGAGGTTAATGCCTTGCAACAAGCCCTCAACCAGTTGGCCATTTTGCTCTAGGAAAGAACCATCGTGCGGTACCCCCAACAAGAAAATGGCCCGCAGGTGAGCTAGCCAAAGTGCATCTTCAGTGGGTAGTGCTGGTGACTCTTTTTTGGCGGGGCATGAGGGTCGTGGGGCTAGGGTTGCCCCGTAGTGGCCTGCCGAGCGAATGACCAGCCCGCCCATACTGTGCCCTACCAGCACTAGCTCACCCACGGCACCGGGGTAGGTTTCGACTAGTTCGGTAAGCAACTGGTGCAGAGCCCTACCGTTTTCGGAGATATGTAGGCCAGTATTGTAGCGAACGTAGAGCGGGCGGCAGCCAGCCTCAGCTGCCAGGCGTGGGCCGTAGCGCAGCGGCCCTTCGCCGGCATCCTGAAAGCCGGTTTGCCACACGAGTTCGTCACCCATCAGACCATGAATAAAAACAACGGTTTTTTGGTAAGGCTCGCTTAACCCTAAGTCAGCCACTGCCACATCGCGCCCACCCCGACGAAAGCTGAGTTTAATGGCCCGCGGGTCGTGGCGGTCGGCTAGTTGGTCGCCCAGCGCACCGTTGAGCACTGGCTGAAAAAAATGTTGGTGCGCCTGCCCCGCTTGGTAAAGCAATGTAGCGCCGCGCACGGGCAGCAGGGCCGTGTGAGCCAGGGTTTGTAAAGTGCGGCGCAGCATAAGTATTATTAGGTCTAAACAAAGGCAGAAATTAAATAAACCGCTCGGTCCACTCGGGCTGCGGCAGCCAGCAAGCCTCAGTGCGGCCAAACCAGGCGTAGCGGTGGCGGGCTATCCAACGGTAGGCGGCATCGGCCCAGGAACGGGGAAGTAGCCCACCTGCGCGGGCTAACCAGACCCAGCCGCCGCCTAGCCGCCGCAAAATTCCCAGCGCCGCTGCCGAGCGTAGGAGGGGCGGCCCGTCGGTCGGCAGTAGTACCACCGAGTCGGGGCCACCCACTTCGATTGGCAGAATGCCGTGTTGTGCCAGCAGTGCCTGACCCGCCGCTGACTGCAAGCTGCCCAACCGAAACTGCCCGGTCGGGTCACGAGGCAGTAAAAATTGCGTGAAGCCTTGGCAGAGGTTGCAGTGCCCATCAAAAAGCACTACGGCAGTGAGAGAGGAAGTAGTAGCCACGAGGCGAGGATAAAAGCAAAGTAAACGTAGAACGGTAGCAACCAAAATCCGGTTTATGCGTCCACATATAATCGGCGGCTGAGCCGCATCTTTGCAGCAGCATAACCCCCTTGCTTTTTGATATGAATTTCTCTTTCCGCCCCGCCCTGGCTTTGCTGCTGGGGGTTGCCTCAGCCACTTTGCTCACGAGCTGCGATTACGCTTCCCTTAGTCCCGGTGAAAACCCACAGTTTAAAGAAGGCTTCACCAACCCGCCCGGCTACACCAATGCCGACGTGAACGCCGATAGCATCAACTACAAGCAAAACGTGCACACGCCCATTGGGAAGGGGTCGGCCACGGACATCAAGAATGGTTCGGTTGACGACCAGCTCAATTCGGCTCCCTCCGGCGATAATGCCAGCTCGCCCCAAACGGCTAGCGGCAAGATGGGCTCGAGCAGCCAAAACCAGCCTGCCAATAATAAGCGTGGCAATGACCAGAACAGCGGTGGCATGTAAGCTAGCCAGCTTATTACCCTCCTGAAAAACGCCCACTGTCGCCCCGACAGCGGGCGTTTTTGTTCCTAATAAGCTCGGCCTGAAGCTAGCCCAGTAGGAATAGTTGCCCAGACCCAAGCGCAATATTCCCCGTACGCAGTGGTGTAGAGACCGCGCTGTGCGTTGGCCGACTGCAAGCTGACTGCTTTTATACCCCTTGCCTTATGCTTTCCAACCACGCCTCTCGGGCCAGCACGCCCGCTTTTATGTCCATTGTGCCCGGGTTGCACGTGTTGCGTACCGTATTTGTCAATCTCTACTATGCCGCGGCCGATCCTAATCAGCCGAAAGGCAGCTGGGCGCTGATTGATACGGGATTGCCCGGTGCGGCCACGGCCATTCAGCAGCACGCCGCCGAGGTATTTGGCCCAGCTAACCCGCCCGCTGCCATCTTGTTGACGCATGGGCACTTTGACCACGCTGGTAGCTTGGGGGCGTTACTTGAGGCGTGGCCCAATGTGCCGGTATATGCACATCCGCTGGAGCTGCCCTACCTCACGGGCTTGTCTAGCTACCCGCCGCCCGACCCAACCGTGGGCGGTGGCTTGATGGCATACCTTTCGTTTGCCTACCCCAAGCACCCCTACCATTTTGGGGCGTGCGTGCAAGCGCTGCCCGCTGACGGCCAAGTGCCCGGCCTGCCCGGCTGGCGCTGGCTGCACACGCCGGGGCATACGCCTGGCCACGTCTCCTTTTTCCGCACCGATGATAAGGTACTAGTGGCCGGCGATGCCTTCACCACGGTGAAAGGTGAGTCGGCCGTAGCCACCTACACTCAAAAGCAGGAAGTGCACGGCCCACCGGCTTACTTCACACCTGACTGGGATGCCGCCCGTACCTCCGTTGCGGAGTTGCTTAGCCTGCTTCCAGAAGTAGCTGCTACTGGCCACGGCATTGCTATGCATGGCGAGGAGCTGAGCCGGCAGCTAGCCCACTTAGCGGTGCATTTTAATACGGAAGTGCGGCCCAAAGTAGGCCGCTATGTTCACCAGGCTGCTACTGCCGACGAGAGCGGCGTGCTCACTCTCCCACCACCGCTGGTGAGCTCCTGGGTGAAAAGAGTAGCCGCAGCAGGCGCCCTACTGGCCATTGTAGCGCTGGTTAGTGGTGGCAAAAAGAAGAAACGCTACCGCGCCTGGTACCGCAATAAGCCCGCACGCCCTGCGCCCTATCGCAAGTAGCGTTGCCGCGAATAACCCTGAGTAGTAAAGTCAATGCTCAGGGTTATTCCGGCAGTGCCTCGGGTACCTTGCCAGGCCGGGCATAGCCAAAGCGTACGGGCGGCAGAACTTCGTGGTAGCCGTCGAGCCCTGAAATAGCTGCTTCGCCTAGGGTTACCAAGTCGAGGGTGCCATCGGGGCGGAGGGCCTCTTCGCGCAAATACACGTGCTCGACTAGAGCCACGAGTAGTGCGGTACCGTTGAAAATGGCGTGCTCCTCGCGTAGCCGCAATCCAATACTGAGTGGGCTTTCGGCCACGTAGGGCGCCGCAAAACCATCGCGGTACGCCGCCGTGAAACCGCAGGCCTCGAACTCCGACACGTTATCGTCGAAATTGGCGGAGGTATGGTGAGCTTGCGCTACCAGGCGCAGCGGCACATGGTTGAGGGTGAAATACCCATCATTCTGCTTGATATTCTGATAGGTGTGGCGGGCTACGGTGGTGGGGCGCGTCACGATACCCAGTACCGCCGGGTCTGAGCCTAGGTGTAGCGCTGAGCTAAAAATGGCTAGGTTCGTTTGCCCATCTGAAGTGGCCGTGCCCACGAGGTTGGCTGGTTTAAAGCCTGGCAGGCCATTGACGAGGTTGAGACGGTAGATGCGCTCGAAAGCGGCAATGTCGGCGGCAGTAATGTGGCGCATAAGGGAGACTGAAAGCCGGCTTTACACCGCCGGTACTGGGGTAACCGGGTCGAGACACAGGCGGTTGCGCTGCAAGTGCAATACCAACATGATGATGTAGAGCCTATACACGAGCTGGTCGCCCACCAGGGCCCACTTCTCTACTAAGCTGCTGCCAAATACGAGGCTCATGATCACCAGCATAGCGGCTACCAGCGCTGGCCGCGTAAATAACCCCACCACCAATAGCGCTCCAATAGTACCTTCCACAAAAGGTAGCGCCGTAGCAAATAAACTTACCAAGGCTGACGGCAACGGCGCGGCGCTAAACTCTTTCTCGATGCCCGTCCGAAATACGGCTAGCTTAGGTATGCGCACCACGCCGTGCATCAAAAAGTTAAGCCCTAGCAGGAGGCGGCCCAGTACAAAGGCAAGCTCGAAATTATTGAGTTTCATGGGAAAAGAGCAGTAATGTCCTTGCCTGTACCAGCCCGTTTGCCCGTGGTTAAGGACTAGCCCGTGGCACCAGCTGAACTTTGCCAGCTTATTGGGAGTAAAATTCAGCTGCCAGCCCAAAGTATGTGGGCCTTTCAATCCGTAACAATGTCTCGTTTTACTCCCCTCTCAGTAGTTACCATGGCTGCTAGCTTATTTACCTTCGGCGCTGCCCAAGCCCAACATGCTGGTGCTACTGTCATTGCCGACGCCGGGCGTGAGCTCTTCGCCGGTTCGCCCACTCCGCACCTGGTAGCCAAGCAGTTCAAATTCACGGAAGGGCCGGCCGTAAATAAACAGGGCGAAGTATTTTTCACTGACCAGCCCAATGATAAAATCTGGAAATATGGCACCGATGGCAAGCTCAGCGTTTTCCTGAGCCCAGCGGGCCGGGCTAATGGCATGTATTTCGACCGCAAGGGCAACCTTATCGCCTGCGCCGACGCTAAAAACGAGCTGTGGGCTATCGACCCTGCCGGCCAGCATACGGTACTGGTGAGCCAGCAGCCGGGCCTGCATCTTAACGGGCCTAACGATGTGTGGGTCAGCCCTAAAGATGGCGGTATTTTTTTTACCGACCCCTACTACGAGCGCGATTATTGGCCCACGCCCCACCCGCAGCCAATAGGGCAGCACGTCTACTACCTGGCGCCCGGCAGCCACCAGCCCCTAGCCGTCGAGAAAACTTTGCAAAAACCCAACGGTATCGTGGGCACTCCCGATGGCCATTTTTTGTACGTTGCTGACATAGACGGCAATAAAACGTATCGCTATCGCATCGGTGCCCACGGGGCGCTCACCGACCGCCAGCTATTTGTGGAGCAGGGTTCCGACGGCATGACGATGGATGAGCACGGCAACCTTTACCTGACTGGCAAGGGTGTGACCATCTACAGCCCGGCGGGCCAGCAGCTAGCCCACCTCGAAGTGCCCGTTGACTGGACCGGCAATATCTGCTTCGGGGGCAAAGACCGTAAGCTGCTGTTTATTACCGCTTCCGAAGGGATTTTTACGGTGCCCATGCGCGTGCGCGGTGTGCAGTAGAAGTAGAAGCTGAACCTTTTCAAACGAACGTCGGCCCAAGTAGAGAGTACTTGTTCTCTACTTGGGCCGACGTTTTTGCTGGGTGCGATAGATTACTTCTGCGTAGCGGCCCAGGCGTCCATTTTCTTTTCCAGTACGTCGAGCGGCATGGCACCATCCTTTAGCAGCTCGTCGTGAAAGTCGCTGAGCTTGAACTTGCTGCCTAGCTCTTTCTCGTAGCGCGCCCGCAGCTCCTGAATCTTGAGCTGCCCAATTTTATAGGCGAGCGCCTGCCCCGGAATAGCCATGTAACGCTCGATGGCCGAGGTGTCATCGGCTTCGCTAGCGGGCATGTTATCAAGCATATAAGCGATGGCCTGCTCGCGCGTGAGCTGCCCGGTGTGCAGGCCCGTGTCTACTACCAGGCGCACGGCGCGCAGCATTTCGTCGTTCAGCGCTCCCACGTATTCATAAGGGTCTTTGTATAGGCCCAGCTCCTTGCCCAGGCTCTCGCAATACAACGCCCAGCCCTCTACCATCGCGCCGTAGCCCGCAAACTGCCGAAACTTCGGCAAGCTGGTATTTTCCTGTTGCAGCGAAATCTGGTAGTGGTGGCCCGGAATGGCTTCGTGCAAAAACAACGATTCCATGCCCTGCGTCACGTTGTACTCGGCCGGTTTGGGCAATGGAATGTAGAAAATACCCGGCCGCGTGCCGTCCGGTGAGCCCTGGTTGTACTCGGCGGAGGCCGAAGCCTCCCGGAAAGCCTCGGTGCGGCGAATCTCAAACGGCGCCTTGGGTTTGCGCCCAAACATCTTCTGCAAGTTGGGGTCGATGGTCGCCTGAATCTTGCGGAAGCCCGCCAACACTTCCTCTGCCGTCTTAAAGGGCATGGCTTTCGGGTCGTGCTTTAGCGATTCAAAAAACTCCCGGAGCGTACCCTTAAAGCCTAGCTGCGTCTTCATGCGCTCCATTTCGGTGCGCAGGCGGGCCACCTCGCGCAGCCCTAATTCGTGGATTTCGGCGGGCGTCTTTTCCGTCGTAGTCCAGTAGCCCACGTAGTAGCGGTAGATCTCGGGGCCGCCCGGCACGGCATTAATGCCGCTGGTCGGGCGCGATTTAGGTAAGTATTCGGTGGCCAAAAAGTCGCCCAGCTTGCGGTAGGTCGGGACTATCTTGGTCATGATCGCCTGCTTGTACGCCGCGGTAAGCCGCTGCTTATCAGCGGCAGAAAAGCTTTTGGGGAAGCTAGCAATTGGCCCGTAGAATAGCGACTTCGTGGGGTCGGTCACGACCATGTCTTTGGCCCGCATCTGTGGAATCATTTTCACCACCAGCGATTTGGGAAGCACCACGCCCGCCCGCATACCGCGCCGGAAATTGCCGATAGCCGAGTCGGCCCACACTGTGAACCCCTGTACCCGGCCCAGCCAGTTGTCGTAGTCCTTTACGGTCTTGAAAGGCTGAATATTTTGCCCCGAGCCGTACTGTCCCATCGAAATGGGCAGCCCCCAGAACTGTTGAAACGGCATCATCCACGTGTTCAGCTTCAACCCCGCCAGCCGCTCCTGCATCTCGTATTTAAAGATACCGTAGCTGATTTTGTCGTTGTCGTCCAGCGTATTGCGGTCAAACTTCTCCAGCCGCGTCAGGTAAGTCTGGTAAAAGCTGCTCAGCGTGTCGCGGAAGGCTTGGGTCTGATCATTCGGCAGCTGGTCGTTGAAGCGGTTGTCGCCCTGCGCCGTGGCCGAGATGGGGTCGAGCCGCGACTGCTTATCCCAGAATTGGCTAAATAAGCCGCTCAGGTCTTTATTGGGGCCGGCGGCAGCGTTAGTTCTAGTGCCCGTTTGGCTGGTTTTATCAGAAGTGGAAGACTGGCAACCAGCCAACCACAAGGCAGCGGCGGCTACAGTTGCCTGCGCAAAGTATTTCATCGGGAAAAAAAGAGTATTAAATCTGGTACGACTGCTCGGCGCCGTTGCTGTCGAGCTTAGCCTCGTATTCATCAAGCTTTTTGAGCGTCCCCGCGATGTTCTCCGTCAGCAGCGTGATAACCGCGCCCTCCGGAGCCGTGGCTAGTACGTGATCGATGGCATCCAGCTCATTTTCAATGTACTGAATGGGTAGTTCTGGCTTGTCGAGCCGCAGGCCCCGCGTCATTATCTCTTGCAGAAACTCGGCCGACTTGCCCCGCAAATCCCGGTCTTGCCGCAGCACTACCTCGTCGAAGATGCGGCCCGCCACGCGCGCAAAGCCCAGCGTGTCCTCGTCGCGGCGGTCGCCCAGGCCCGAGACTACCCCAATCTTGCGGGTGGCCTGGGTAGCATCCATAAACTCAGCATACTTGCCAATGCCAGCCGTGTTGTGGGCATAGTCCACAATCACCTCGAAGCGCGGGAATTTGTAGACGTTCATGCGCCCCGGCGTCTTCGTAGCCGAGGGCACGAAGGTGCGTAGCGCCGTCTTGATATCGTCCTTGTCGAAGCCAGCCAGGTAGCCGGCGAGCGCGGCTGCCAGCGAGTTTTCGATGTTGAAAGTTGCCCGTCCGCCAAACGTTATGGGAAACTCCGCCGCCCGGTCGATGCGCAGCTTGTACGAGTTCTTGTAAATCGTGATGTAGCCCTCCTCGTACACGGCGGCCACCCCGCCCGCTTCCACATGCTCCTGAATGCGCGGGTTGTGCTCATTCATCGAAAAATAAGCCACGCGGCAGTCAACCGTGCGGCCCATCTCATACACCAGGTCGTCGTCGGCATTGAGCACGGCCCAGCCGTTTTTGCGCACGGTGCGGGGCAGCACGCCCTTCACAGCCGCCATTTCCTGCACGGTGTGGATGTCGCGCAGGCCCAGATGGTCGGCTGCTACATTGGTAACTACCGCAATATCACAGGTATGGAAACCCAGGCCCGAGCGCAGCATGCCGCCACGCGCCGTTTCGAGCACCGCGTAGTTCACGGTCGGGTCGCGCAGCACAAACTCCGCGCTTTGCCCGCCGGTGCAATCGCCTTTTTGCAGCTGCACGCCCTGCACATAAATGCCATCGGTAGTCGTAAAGCCGACTTTATAGCCTTTGCTGCCCACCAAATGCGCGATAAGGCGCGTCGTGGTCGTCTTGCCGTTGGTACCCGTGACGGCGATGATCGGAATGCGCGCCGTGGCACCGGGCGGAAACAGCATATCGATAACCGGCGCGGCCACGTTGCGCGGCAAGCCATCGGTAGGGGAGATGTGCATGCGGAAGCCCGGCGCCGCGTTTACCTCAATTACCGCGCCCCGCGTTTGGTTGAGCGGAATAGCGATGTCGTTGGTTAGCAAGTCGATGCCGCAGATGTCGAGGCCCACGATGCCCGCTACGCGCTCGGCAAGCAGCACATTGTAGGGGTCGACGAGGTCGGTAACGTCGGTGGCTGTGCCACCCGTACTGATGTTGGCGGTGCTTTTCAAGTACACCGTTTCGCCGGCGGGCAGCACCGATTCCAGGCTCAAATCGCGGCCTTTGAGCAGGTCGAGCGTGTGCTGGTCGGCCTTGATGGCAGTCAGCACCTTCTCATGGCCCACGCCGCGGCGCGGGTCCTCGTTTACTTTGTCAATGAGCTGCTGGATAGTATGTTCGCCATTGCCTTGCACCGCGGCCGGCGTGCGCTTGGCTGCCGCGATGAGCTTGCCGTTCACCACGAGCAGTCGGTAGTCGTCGCCTTCCACAAACTGCTCCACAATCACGGCCCGCGAATACTCCTTGGCGGCTTTCAGGCCTTCCACAGCATCCTCCCAATTGATAATGCGGATGGTAGCGCCCTTGCCGTGGTTGCCATCGAGCGGCTTGGTGACGATAGGAAAGCCAAGCTCCTCAATGGCCTCGCGCAGGCCAGCTTCCGAGTACACGGTGGTGCCGCGTGGCACCGGCACGCCGCCGTCGGCTAGCATGGCCTTGGTGCGGTTTTTATTGCCGGCCACCTCCACGCCCGCGTGCGAGGTGAGGTTGGTGGTAGTAGCCCAGATGCGCCGCTGATTGACGCCGTAGCCCAGCTGGATAATAGAGCTGTTTTTCAGCTGGATGTACGGGATATTGCGCGAGGCAGCTTCCGCCACAATGCTCCAGGTGCTCGGCCCAAAAAACTCTTCCTCCCGAATGTCGTGCAGCTCCGCGATTACGGGTTTCAAATCAAAGCTTTTGCCCTGGCAAAGTGCCTCCACCAGCTCTGTGGCTGCCTGAGCGGCGTAGCGGCCGGCCCGCTCTTCCTGGTAAGCAAACACGACGTATTCCACGCCTTCTTCGTGCGCCGGGTAGCTTTTTCCCCAGTACACGGGCATGCCGGCCAGCCGTTGCAGCTCCAGCGCCACGTGCTGAATAACGTGTCCCAATGGCTCACCGTCAGTTAGTTGCTCCTGGGTAAGGGGCGGGTGCTTGGCTAGTTGCTTCGATGAAGGATGGCCGGGCTCATGGGGCTGCCCAATGCCGGGCAATAACGCCGTTAGTCTTTCGGAAAAACCGTCAATGGTATTGCTCCACTCACCGACGAACTCTTGCAAATCAATTTTACACACAATGAGTCGGTAGTGTTTTACCGACCAGTAGCTTGGGCCGCGCATGGTGCGCAGGTCAATAATCTTCATATAGCCAGAGCAAGAATAAGCCGCTAGCCCAGCCAGCGGCTTAGCAATGTAGGCACCACACCGCTTATTCTGTATTATATGCCAGCTAACGCAGCTTAAAAAGTCAAAGCCCACTCTGACTAATCAGAGTGGGCTTTGGCTTTTTGATGAGGTAACGGGCGGATTCGAACCGCCGTAGGAGGTTTTGCAGACCTCTACCTAGCCGCTCGGTCACGTTACCGGCTTGGGGGCACAAAGGTACTCAAAAACCCGGTACTGCCAAATTGCAGCGCACAAAAAAGCCTCGACCTGACGGCCGAGGCTTCTTGTTTTACCCTAAAACCAGGAACTTACGAACCTTGAATTTCAGCGTTGTCGGGCGAGTTGCCAGCCAGCGGAGTGCCAGCATCGACGCGTGCCTTGAGGCGGTCTTCGCCAGCCTGACGCTCGGCGCCAGCAAGCTGGTCGCGCAGGGCGCTTAGGGCGTCGAGGTCGCCGAGGGTGTTCTTATCAGCCGGCTTCTTGAGGTCGCTCAGCTTGCCTTCGCCTTGGGCAGCGCCACTAGCGGGGGCTTTCTTGGCGAATTTCGAGTTGGTCGTCTTATTGCTTTCGTCCTCTTTGTTGTACACCGCGGTGTGCGAGAGCACGATGCGACGGTCATCTTTCGAGAACTCCGTAACGCGGAAGTCCAGCGACTCGCCGTTCTCGGCGTTCGAGCCATCCTCTTTCACCAAGCCTTTGGGGTAAGCGAAGCCTTCGATGCCGTACGGCAGCTCGAGCACTGCGCCACGATCCGACTTTTCGGTGATGGTAGCCTTGTGGACCGAGCCAGGAGTAAATACCGTCTGGAAGGTATCCCAGGGGTTTTCCTCCAGCTGCTTCACGCCCAGGGCCAGGCGACGAGCGCTCATGTCCAGCTCCAGCACTACTACGTCGAGCTTGTCGCCCACTTTAACCACCTCCGAAGGGTGCTTAATTTTCTTGGTCCACGACAAGTCCGATACGTGCACGAGGCCGTCTACGCCTTCTTCCAGCTCTACGAACAGGCCGAAGTTGGTGAGGTTACGTACGGCACCGCTGTGCTTGGTACCTACGGCAAACTTCTCAGCGAAGTCAGCGCGGGTCCACGGGTCTTCAGTCAGTTGCTTGATGCCCAGGCTCATCTTGCGGTCTTCGCGGTCGAGGGTCAGTACTACTGCCTCTACCGTATCACCCTGCTTGATGAAGTCCTGCGGGTTGCGCAGGTGCTGGCTCCAGCTCATTTCCGACACGTGGATGAGGCCTTCAACGCCCGGTACCACTTCCATGAATGCGCCGTAGTCGGCTACGTTCACGATGCGGCCCTGTACGCGTGAGCCGGGGCCGAGGTCGGCCGGCAGAGAATCCCACGGATGCGGAGTCAGTTGCTTCAAGCCCAGCGAAATACGCTTCTTGGCTTCGTCGAAGTCCAACACCACTACGTTGAGTTTCTGGTCGAGCTGCAACGCCTCGCTCGGGTGAGCGATGCGGCCCCACGAAATGTCCGTGATGTGTAGCAGACCATCGACACCGCCGAGGTCGATGAACACGCCGAAGTTGGTCATGTTCTTGATGTTGCCTTCCAGAATCTGACCTTTTTCGAGGTTGTTCAGGATGGCTTCGCGCTGCTGCTCGAGG
>Ga0160429_1001715_pt1 | contig 11872 bp, 10 predicted proteins | sample SolpanmetagenomR_FD_108199 | JGI IMG/M metagenome (GOLD analysis project Ga0160429, IMG submission 108199) | Solar panel surface microbial communities from Lawrence Berkeley National Laboratory, California, USA - R | ecosystem: Engineered > Built environment > Solar panel > Unclassified ... | reverse complement strand
GTCGGCTGCGCGCGAAGGGGACAGCCCGCGGGGCCGGCGCACCGCGGGCTCGGGCAGCGGCACGGGGGCGGGCGGGGAGTCGAGCACACGGGGACTGTAGGGCGGTCCTCCGACACGACCCCGCCGCGGGCGCAGCGCGGGCGCCGCACCTGCGCGGGCGGTCCGCGGCGGGACGTCGCCCCCGCGCCTCCTAGGATCAGGTGGTGTCCCCCGCCCAGCCGACCGACGACGCCCCGGTGACCGCGGGCGGCATCCGGCTGGGCCGGCCCTTCGGGGTCCCGCTCCTGCTCGCGCCGTCCTGGTTCCTCTTCGCGGCGGTGATCGTGTGGATCTTCGGGCCGGTGGTGGGCCGCCAGGTCCCCGGCCCGGCCGCCTACCTCGTCGCCTTCTCCTACGCGCTGCTGCTGCTGGTCTCGGTGCTCCTGCACGAGATCGCGCACGCGCTGGCGGCCCGGTCGGTGGGGATGCGGGTCACGGGCATCGTCCTGAACGTCTGGGGCGGGCACACGTCCTTCCGCGAGGAGGCCAGCGGGCCGGGGCGCAGCTTCTTCGTCGCGATCGTCGGGCCCGTGGCCAACGCCGTGATCGCCGTGGTGGCCTGGGAGGGCTCCAAGGCGCTGGCCGACCGCCCGGACGGCGGCGGCGGGGTGAGCGGGCTGCTGCTCGGGGCCCTGGCCGTCTCCAACGCGCTGCTGGCCGTCTTCAACGTCCTGCCGGGTCTGCCGCTGGACGGCGGGCACGCCCTGGAGGCCGTGGTCTGGAAGGTGCGTGGCGACCGGCTCGCCGGGACCGTGGCAGCCGGCTGGGTCGGGCGCGTGCTCGCCGTCGCCGTCCTCCTGCTCGCGATCGTCGTGCCGCGGCTGCTGGGGCTCGAGACGTCGTTCACCGACGTCATCTGGGCCGCCCTCGTGGGGGCGCTGCTGTGGCAGGGCGCCTCGCAGGCGCTGCAGTACGCCACCCAGCGCCGCCGGGTCCCGGCCCTGTCGGTGCGACGGCTGCAGCGGCCGGCCATCGCGGTGCCCGCGCGCTCGACCGTCGAGGAGGTCGTCCGCTCGGCCCGCGCGGCCATCGACGCCGGCGCCCTGCGCGACAGCGCGCGCGACCTCGAGGTCGTCCTGGTCACCGACGACGGCGTGCCCGTGGCCGTCGTCGACACGAGCGCCCTGCGCCAGGTCCCCGAGGACCGCCGCACGTCCCTGCAGGCGGGCGCCACCGCCCGGGCCCTGCCGCCGCGCGCCTGGCTGCCCGACGACCTCGCGGGCGAGGACCTGCTCACCGCCGTGTCCGCCCGCCCCGGCGAGCACGTCGTCGTCGACCGCGCGGGCCGCGTCGTCGGCCTCCTGCACACCGGCGACGTCGTCGCCGCCGTCACGTCGCGCTGAGCGACCACCCGAACGACCCCGGAGGACCCCCCGTGAGCACCGACGTCCCGACGACCGCCCCGCCGACGGGTGCGACCTCCCGCCGCGGCCCCCTGCGCGAGGGGGAGCGCGTGCAGCTCACCGACCCGCGCGGGCGGATGCACACGATCACGCTGTCGGCCGGCGCGGAGTTCCACACGCACCGCGGCCGCTTCACCCACGACGACCTCATCGGCCGCCCCGACGGCACGGTCGTGACCAACACCGCGGGCATCGAGTACCTCGTGCTGCGGCCCCTGCTGGCCGACTTCGTGCTCTCGATGCCGCGCGGGGCCGCGGTGGTCTACCCCAAGGACTCGGGGCAGATCGTGCAGATGGCCGACGTCTTCCCCGGTGCCACGGTCATCGAGGCCGGCGTCGGGTCCGGCGCGCTGACCATGTCGCTGCTGCGGGCCGTGGGCGACACGGGGCGCGTGCACTCCTTCGAGCGGCGCGAGGACTTCGCCGCCGTCGCGCGCGGCAACGTCGAGACGTTCTTCGGCAGCCCCCACCCGGCCTGGACGCTGCAGGTCGGCGACCTGGTGGAGTCGCTTCCCGGCAGCGGTCTCGTCAGCGCCGAGGGCACGGGCGCCGACCGCGCCGTGCTGGACATGCTCGCGCCCTGGGAGTGCCTGGACGCCGTCGCCGACGCGCTCGCGCCCGGGGGCGTGCTCATCTGCTACGTCGCCTCGGCGACCCAGCTGTCCCGCGTCGCCGAGGCCGTCCGCGCCTCCGGCCGCTGGACCGAGCCGGAGGCGTGGGAGTCCATGGTGCGCGGCTGGCACCTCGAGGGTCTCGCGGTGCGCCCCGAGCACCGGATGGTCGGGCACACGGGCTTCCTCATCACCACCCGCCGCCTCGCCGACGGGGTGAAGCCGCCGCTGCGCAAGCGTCGCCCGGCCCCGGGCGCCTACCCCGTCGTCGAGCCCGACGACGTCGCGACCGGCGCCGAGCTCGCCGAGGACGACCCGGCCTCCTACGGGGTGCGGCCGGTCTCGGACAAGAAGGTGCGCAAGGCCGCCCGCGACGCCCTCGCGGGCGCGGCGGCCAACCGGGCCGCGGGCCCGGACGACGCCGAGCCCGACGACGACGCGCCCGACGACCCCGGCGGGGCCGTCCGGTGAGCCTCGTCGTGCGGACCCTCGCCGACCGCTACGCGGAGGTCGGGGACGTCCTCGCCGGCCACCTCGCCGACGACCCCTCCTGGGGCTGTCAGCTCGTCGTGCGCACCGACGAGGGCGTCGTCGTCGACCTGACCTCGGACTCCGAGGCGGACGACCCCCTGCACGTCGTGGCGTCGGTGACCAAGGGGGTCGCCGGGGTCACCGTCGCGCTGGCCCTGCAGAGCGCCGGGGTGGACCCGGGGGAGCGCGTCGCCGCGCTCTGGCCCGAGTTCGCCGTCGAGGGGAAGTCCGCGGTCACGCTGGCGCAGCTGCTCTCCCACCAGGTGGGGCTGCTGGCCACCACGCGCGACTTCACGGTGGCGCAGTGGGGGGAGGACCGGACCGTGGCGGCGGACCTCGCCGCCCAGCGCCCCCTGTGGGCCCCGGGCCGCGTGCACGGGTACCACGCGCTGACGATCGGGCCGCTGGCCGACGAGCTCGTCCGCCGCCTCACGGGCCTGCCCCTCTGGCGCTTCTACGAGGATCAGGTCCGGGCCCCGCTGGAGGCGGACTTCTGGGTCCGCCTGCCCGACACCCAGAGCGGGCGCCTGCGCGACGTGGTCGTGCCGCCGCCCGCCGGTCCGCCCGCCGTCGGAGACGGGGGGCTGACCGAGCGGGGGACCGGGCAGCTGGAGGCGATGGGCCCGGGCACCACGTGGATCAACGCCCCCGGCCTGGCCGCGGCGGGGATCCCGTCGGTCTCCGGGGCCGGCACCGCCGCCGGCCTGGCCGCGGTCTACGCCGGGGCCCTGGGCCTCGGCGGGCGTCCGGCGCTGCTGACCCCGGCCACCACGGCCGCGGTGAGCCAGCTGCAGGTCGCGGGCCCCGACCTCGTCCTGGGCGGGGAGACCCGCTTCGGGGTGCTGTTCCAGAAGCCCGATCCGGTCAAGGACTTCGGCACCGCCGCGGCCTTCGGGCACGACGGCGCCGGGGGCGCGCTCGGCTTCGCCGACCCGGGGACGCGCACCGCGTTCGGCTTCACGACCTCCACGGTCCCCGTCCCCGGCGGGGCGGACCGCCGGGCGCTCGAGGTCGCCCGCCTCGTGCGTCGCATCGGCCTCGCGAGGCCGCGGAACGTCGGGCGATTGGCCGCCTCCTAGGATCGCCGGGTGCCGAGCTGGTCCCGCGTCCCCCTGCTCGGCCGCCTCGACCCGTTCGTCGTGGCGATCCTCACGGCGATCGGCGTCGCGGCCCTGCTGCCGGCGGGCGGCGCGACGGCGAGCGCCTTCGCGGCCGCGACGACGGTCGGGGTCGGCGTGCTGTTCTTCCTCTACGGCGCCCGGCTGTCGCCGGCCGAGGCCCTGGCGGGCCTGCGCGACTGGCGGCTGCAGACGACCGTGGCGGCGACCACCTTCCTGGTCTTCCCGCTGCTGGCGCTGGTCCTGACGGTGGCGGTCGGTTCGTTCCTCGACGACGGGCTCGTCGCGGGGCTGCTGTTCCTCGGCGTGCTGCCCTCGACGGTGCAGTCCTGCGTGGTGTTCACCTCCGTCGCCCGCGGCAACGTGCCGGGCGCCGTCGTGAGCGCGACGGTGTCGAACCTGGCGGGCATCGCGGTCACGCCCCTGCTCGCGGCGCTGCTGCTGTCCTCCAGCGGGGCGGGCTCCTCACGGCCCGGTGCCGGTGCCGTGGGCCGGATCGTCCTGCAGCTGCTGGTGCCCTTCCTGCTCGGGCTCGCGGCCGGGCGGTGGGTGGGCCCGTGGGTGCGCGCGCACCGGCGCGGGTTCACGGTGCTGGACCGCGGCGTCATCGTGGCGGTCGTCTACACGGCGTTCAGCCGGGGCGTGCGGGCCGGGGTGTGGCAGGTCGTCTCCGCCGCGGAGGTCCTGGTCGTCCTGGGCTGCTGCGCCCTGCTGCTCGCGACGGTGCTGCTGGGGACGTGGTGGGTCCCGCGGGTGTGGGGCGCCCGGCGCGCGGACCGCACGACCATCCTCTTCTGCGGGTCGAACAAGTCGCTGGCGACGGGGCTGCCGATGGCCACGGTGCTGTTCCCGCCGCACGTCGTCGGCCTCGTCGCGCTGCCGATCATCCTGTACCACCCGCTGCAGATCACGGTCTGCTCGATGGTGTCCACGCGCCTGGCCCGCCGGGCCGTCGCGGTCGCGTGACGCCGACGCGGGGCCGGCTCAGCCGTCGCGGCGCACGGGGGCCCGCGTCGCGCCGGTCTCCGGGTGGGTCTCCCGCATCGCGACCTCCTTCTCGAAGGTCACCGCCACGCGCTGGAACCCCTTGAGCCCCTGCGCGCGGACCATGCCCGCGTAGGCGCGCTTGTCCGCCTCGGTCAGGTCGACGCGGTCGGTGAACGGCGTGAGCAGGGCGCGCGGGTAGAGCCGCCGCACGCGGACGATGTCCGCCTCGATGCACAGCACGATCGCGATCGAGGCCACGAGCAGGAACGCGATGAGCCCGATGACGACCGCGAACACCGCGTTGGTGGCGCTGGCCCGGCTGATGACCCCGCTGACCAGGCCGGCGCCGTAGTTCTGCAGGGCCTGCCAGACGACCCCGGCGGCGATGGCACCCGGCAGGATGGTCCGCAGCCGGGGACGGTAGGCCGCGGCGAAGTGGAACGCGGCCGCGAAGCCCAGGACGTTGAGGACGACGACGGCCGCACGGAACACCCAGCCCGAGGTCAGGGCCTGCGCGAGGGACGCCGAGGCGCCCAGCCAACCCGCGAGGTCCGCACCCACCGTGGAGATCACCGTCGTGCCGACGACGAAGATCCCGGCCGTGACGATCAGCAGCAGGCTGCGCAGCCGCGCCTTCACCGGGTTCGGCCGCTCGTTGCGCGGGATCGACCACGCGATGTTGACGGCGTTCTGCAGCGCGAGACCGACGCCGAGGGAGCCGTACAGCGCGCCGACGATGCCGACCGTGAGCCCGACGGTGCCGCCGCCGAGGCGGCCCGTGTCGCGCAGCGAGTCCTTGATGACGGGGAACTGTCCCAGCGCCGACTCGATGATGCGCTGCTGCAGCGCGGGGTCGCTCTCGAGGGTGTAGCCGAGGACGGTCGACAGCAGCAGCAGGAGCGGGAACAGGGAGAGGAACGCGTAGATCGTGATGATCGCGGCGAGGTACACGCCCTGGTCGTCGAAGAACTTGTAGACGACCGCGAGCGGGTAGCCGACGACGGCGTGCCTGCGCTGGAAGGCGTCCACCCTCGACACGACCGTCATGCGAACCCTTCGACGCGAACTCCCCGCACGGCCGGGGACGCGCCCCGGCCCGGGTCCGCGCTGGGCCTCAGGGTACTGGCGGCGCCGACGGCGGGGCCGGGGGACCCGCCGGGCCCAGCCGGTCCGCGAGGAGCCCGGCCACGCGCGACCAGATCGGCGAGCCGGGGTCGATGACGGCGAAGTGGTTCCCCTCGTCCTCGACCACGGCCACGTCGTCCCCGGCCGCGAGCGCCGCGGCGGCGAAGGTGCGGCTCGCGTCGAGCAGGTCGAGGTCGTCCTGGACCCCCACGACCACGGCCAGCGGCGCGCCGACGGGCACGCGGGCCAGGGGGGAGGAGGCGGCGTAGACGGCGGGCACGTCGGCGGCCCGCCCGCCCAGCGCCCCGGCCACCGCGCCCTCGCTGAGCCAGCGGCGGTCGCCCGTGGCGAGGTCGAGGACCCCGGCCAGGGACACGGTCAGGGCCGGCCGCACGACGCCGTCGGCGTCGCTCGCCGCGGCGAGGTCCGCGGCGAGGTCCGCGGCGAGGTCCGCGGCGAGGCGCACGACGAGCTGGCCGCCGGCGGAGTGCCCCAGCAGCACGACGCGGTCGAGGTCCAGCGGCGCCCCGGCGGCCGCGGCCGGCGCCAGCGCCTGCAGTCCGGCGGCCAGGTCCGCCGTCGTGGCGGCCCAGCCGTGCTCGTCGGGGCGCCGGTACTCGAGGTTGACGACCGCGAACCCGCGGCCGACGAGGTCGAGGGCGAGGGGGTCCATGAGGTCGCAGGCCCACCGCGAGCGCCAGTACCCGCCGTGCACGAGCACCGCGACGGGGTGCGGGCCGTCGCCCGCGGGCAGCCGGAGCTCGACGTGCTGGTCGGCGTGCTCGCCGTAGGCGACGACGGCGGGGGGTGCGCTGGTGTCGTGGAACCAGACCTCGACCGCCGAGCGCAGGCCCGCGAGCCCGCGTCCGCGCACGTGGCGGCGGACGGCGGGGGAGACGTCCAGCGGGGCGGGGCCCAGGTCGACGCGGACCGCCGCGCCGGCGGGCAGCTGCGGGTGCGCCGCGGCCAGGGGCTCGGGCGAGGCCGGGACGAGCACGAGCTGCCCGGGCGGCAGTCCCGCGGCGGTCCGCGCGAACTCCTCGTCGGTGGCGGTGGTCCGCAGCTCCCCCGCGAGGCCGCGGGCCTGCAGCGCGGCGTCGAGGACGCCGCGGGCCGTGCGGTCGTCGACGAGGACGCCGGGGGCGACGAGGACGGTGAGGGGGACGGTGATCACGCGGGACTCCTGGGGGTCAGCGGCCGATCTCGGTGCGGACGGCGTACAGCTCGGGGAAGAAGGTGAGGTCCAGGGCGCGGGCGAGGAAGCCGACGCCGGAGGAGCCACCGGTGCCGCGCTTGAAGCCGATGGTCCGCTCGACGGTCTTGAGGTGGCGGAAGCGCCAGAGCTGGAAGTTCTCCTCGAGGTCCACGAGCTCCTCGCAGGCCTCGTACTCCTCCCAGTGCGCCTCGGCGTCCTCGTAGATCCCGCGGAACACGTCGACGAGCGCCGGGGTGTGCACGTGGGCGAGCGTGACGTCGCGCTGCAAGAGCGCGTCGGGGACCGGGTGCCCGCGGCGGTGCAGGAGCCGCAGGAACTCGTCGTAGAGGCTGGGGGCGTGCAGGAGCTCCTCGAGGAGCCCGTGCTCCGCCGGGTCGTGGGCGAAGACGTCGAGCATGGCGGCGTTCTTGTTGCCCAGCACGAACTCCACGGCGCGGTACTGGTGGGACTGGAAGCCCGAGGAGTTCGCGAGGAACCCGCGGAACTGCGCGTACTCGGTGGGGGTGAGGGTGGCCAGCACCGACCACTGCTCGGTGAGGGTGCGCTGGATGTGCTTGACGCGGGCCAGCTCCTTCAGCGCGGGCCGCAGCTGGTCCGCGGCCAGGTGGGCCGTGGCGGAGCGCAGCTCGTGCAGCACCAGCTTCAGCCACAGCTCCGACGTCTGGTGCTGGACGATGAACAGCATCTCGTCGTGGTGCTCGGGCGTGCTCAGGGGGTGCTGCGCGGCGAGGAGCTCGTCGAGGTGCAGGTAGGCGCCGTAGGACATCTCGCGCGTGAAGTCGGTGACCACGCCCTCCTCGACGGCGCGGGTGTTGCCCGCGTCCGCCCCCGTGCTCACGAGGTCGCCCCCACGGCCGCCTCGGTCCGCCCGGCCGTGGGCACGGGCCACGCGGCCAGCACCTCCCGCAGCGCGGCGAGGCCGTCGTGGACCTCGGTGAAGCTCGTGCTGAGCGGAGCGAGGCCGATCCGCAGGCCGCCCGGGTCCCGGTAGTCGGGCAGGACGCCGCGCTCCCACAGCGCCGCGGTGACCTCGCGGAAGTCGCTGCGGGTCAGCGTGACGTGACCGCCGCGGTGCGCCGCCTCGCGCGGGGACGCGACCTCGACGCCGGTGCGGGCGAACCAGTCGTCGACGACGTCGAGCACGAAGCCGGTGAGCAGCAGGGACTTCGCGCGGATCGCGGGCATGCCGGCGCGCTCCACCAGGTCGAGCCCGCAGCGCAGGGGCACCATGCCGAGGATCGGCGGGGTCCCGCTGACGAGGCCGCGCGCGCCCGCGGCGGGCGCGTACCCCGGGCCCATCCGGAAGGGGTCGGCGTGGCCCATCCAGCCCTGCACGGGCTGCTGCAGGACGCCGTGGTGGCGGGTGGCGAGGTAGCCGAAGGCGGGGGAGCCGGGGCCGCCGCACAGGTACTTGTACGTGCAGCCCACCGCGAGGTCGACCTCCCAGGCGTCCAGCTGGAGCTCGACGGAACCCGCGGAGTGGCTGAGGTCGAAGAGGACGACGGCCCCCGCGTCGTGGACGGCGCGGGTGATGGCGGCGGCGTCGGCGACGTGGCCGGAGCGGTAGGCGACGTGGCTGAAGGTGGCCAGGGCGGTGGCCGGGCCGACGGCGTCGCGGACCTGCTCGACGGTGATGCCCGAGGCCGGGTCGGTCTCGATCCAGCGCACCGTCATCCCGCGCTCGGCCGCGATGCCCTCCAGCACGTAGCGGTCGGTCGGGAAGTTGTCGGTGTCGGTGACGATCTCGGTGCGGCCGGGCCCGGCGGCGTCCACGGCGGCGCGGGCCAGCTTGTAGAACAGGACGGTCGTGGAGTCGGCGACGACCGTCTGCCCGGCGGCGGCCCCGAGCACGACCCGGCCCAGCTGGTCGCCGACGACCTCGGGCCACTGCATCCAGCCCTCGCTCCAGCCGCGGATCAGCCGGCCGGCCCAGGCGCCGCCGACGAAGTCGGTGATGGCCTCGGCGGCGGCGCGCAGCGGGCGGCCGAGGGAGTTGCCGTCGAGGTAGGCGACCACACGGGGATCCGTGTCCATCAAGAACTCCCCGCGCAGGGCGCTGAGCGGGTCGGCCGCGTCCAGCTCGAGCGCACGGGCACGCCAGTCGGTGCGGGCGGGCGGGGCAGCGCTCACGGGGGTCCTCCTCGAGCCGGGTGGTGCGGGTGGCCCCGATCCTCTCGCACGCCCCTTCCGCGGGAGGCGTCGAGGCGGCGGGTCAGCCCGCGGACCCGAGGGCGAGGACGGCGGCGGGGGCGCCGAGGACCCGCTCGAGCAGCGCACCGACCGCGGTGGGGGCGGACGTCACGGCCTCGACGTGGGCGCGGACGTCCGGCCCTCCCACCCCGCCGGGCGCCGGGCCGAGCAGGGGCACCGCGAGCGCCAGGACGGCCCCCGCCGCGGCCACGGCCAGCGCTCCGCCGGCCACCCGCGACACCAGGCGCGGGCGGGCCCGCACACCCCGGGGCAGCAGCCCGGTCGCGGCCCCCGCGAGGACGCCGACGGCGAGGAGCAGGACGGCCAGCCCGGTCGCGCTGCGGGCGGGCGCCGACCAGGAGGCGAGGGCGTCGGCGCCGAGGAGCCAGCGGGCCAGCGGGACCCCGGCCAGCGCGCCGGCGGCCGCGCCCAGCAGGCCGAGGAGGACGCGGGGCAGGCCGCGGCGCCAGCCGGCCGCGGCGGCCACGAGGAGGGCGACGACCACCACGACAGCGACGAGCGCGACGGGCAGGTCGCCCGGCGACGGCAACCGGGTGGGGTCGAGGGCGGTCGTCAGCCGGGACAGCACGGACGAGACGCCGGCGGGGACGGTGGCGGGGGGGACGGTGGCGGCGGGGACGGGCGGGGCGGGGTCCACGGGATCTCCTCGGGCCGGGGCCGGCGGTGGGGCGCCGGCGGTGGCCGGCGGCGCCGACGGTGCCCGCCGCACCTGAAGCGGTGCTGGAGCGCCCGGCGCGAGGCCGCCCCGCGGTCGCCGGCCTCCTCGTGTGACGGGCGTGTTGCGGCGCGGTTCCAGTCGTCCACCGCGGCTGACGCGCCGGTCACCATCCGCCGCGCGTGCGCCCGCGTCGGGTTAGTGTCGAGGACATCCACCGCTCACCGCGGTCCGGTTCGCACCGGGAACCGGGGGCCGGGAGCGGCGACGGAGGGAGATGCGCCATGACGGAGCCTCAGCGCCGCTTCGGCGGCGGTCCGGAGCGGGACGCCCGCCAGGCGGCCCTGCTCGAGGAGCAGCTGGCCGCCGCGCGCACGCGCCTCGCGCAGGTGAGCGCCCAGAACGACCGCCTGGCCGGCACCCTGCGGGAGGCGCGCGACCAGATCGTGTCGCTGAAGTCGGAGGTGGACCGCCTCGGTCAGCCTCCCGCGCAGTTCGCCACCTTCCTCGAGGCCGTGGAGGACTCCACCGCGGACGTCATGAGCGCCGGGCGCCGCATGCGCGTGGCCGTGAGCCCCGCCGTCGACCTCGCCGCCCTGCGGCCCGGTCAGGACGTCATGGTCAACGAGGCCATGAACGTCGTCGCCGCCTGCGCGTTCGAGCGGGTGGGGGAGCTGGCCTCGGTCAAGGAGGTCCTGCCCGACGGTCGCGCGCTCGTGCTGGCCCGCGCCGACGAGGAGCGCGTCGTGCGCCTGGCCGGCCCGCTGATGGACGGCCCGCTGCGCATCGGCGACTCCCTCACGATCGACACCCGCTCGGGCTTCGCCTTCGAGCGCATCCCCAAGGCCGAGGTCGAGGACCTCGTCCTGGAGGAGGTGCCCGACATCGACTACGGCGACATCGGGGGCCTGGGCCCGCAGATCGAGCAGATCCGCGACGCCGTCGAGCTGCCGTTCCTGCACGCCGACCTGTTCCGGGAGCACGGGCTGCGCCCGCCCAAGGGGATCCTGCTCTACGGGCCCCCCGGCTGCGGCAAGACGCTCATCGCCAAGGCCGTCGCGAACTCCCTGGCCAAGAAGGCCGCGGCGCTGCGCGGGGAGAGCCAGGCCAAGAGCTACTTCCTCAACATCAAGGGCCCGGAGCTGCTGAACAAGTACGTCGGCGAGACCGAGCGCCACATCCGGCTGATCTTCGCCCGCGCCCGCGAGAAGGCCAGCCAGGGCACGCCCGTGATCGTGTTCTTCGACGAGATGGAGTCGCTGTTCCGCACCCGCGGGTCGGGCGTCAGCTCCGACGTCGAGACGACGATCGTGCCGCAGCTGCTGTCCGAGCTCGACGGCGTCGAGCTGCTGGAGAACGTCATCGTCATCGGCGCCTCCAACCGCGAGGACATGATCGACCCGGCCATCCTGCGCCCCGGCCGCCTCGACGTGAAGATCAAGATCGAGCGCCCCGACGCGGAGAGCGCGCGGGAGATCTTCGCCAAGTACCTGACGGTCGACCTGCCCCTGCACGCCGGGGACGTGGCCGAGAACGGTGGTGTCCCGCAGGCCGCCGTCGACGCGATGATCCAGGCGACGGTCGAGCGGATGTACACCGAGAGCGAGGAGAACGAGTTCCTCGAGGTGACGTACGCCGGTGGCGACAAGGAGGTCCTGTACTTCAAGGACTTCAACTCCGGCGCGATGATCCAGAACATCGTCGACCGTGCGAAGAAGATGGCCATCAAGGACCTGCTGTCGCTGCAGCAGCGCGGTCTGCGGGTGGACCACCTCCTCGCGGCGTGCGTCGACGAGTTCAAGGAGAACGAGGACCTGCCGAACACGACCAACCCCGACGACTGGGCGCGGATCTCGGGCAAGAAGGGCGAGCGGATCGTGTACATCCGCACGTTGTTCCAGGGCAAGAAGGGCACCGAGGCGGGCCGGTCCATCGACACGGTCGCCAACACGGGCCAGTACCTCTAGGACCCCGTC
>Ga0160429_1001714_pt1 | contig 11874 bp, 11 predicted proteins | sample SolpanmetagenomR_FD_108199 | JGI IMG/M metagenome (GOLD analysis project Ga0160429, IMG submission 108199) | Solar panel surface microbial communities from Lawrence Berkeley National Laboratory, California, USA - R | ecosystem: Engineered > Built environment > Solar panel > Unclassified ... | reverse complement strand
TACGCGCAATCTCGACTCAACGTCGTCCAGTTGGCCGAGACAGATCTGGGTTTAAACATTGCGAAAAAATTGGAAGGAAGTGACCCAAAAGATTTTAGCCAACAGGCGCTCGAATCCGAATTTTCTGCTAGACAGGAAGAAAACAAAGGCTTTGCGAGGCCCAAAAGACCTGGGAGGCGATGATCGGACGATTCCGCCTGGAACGTGCAGATTGTGGGTCTACGGGTCGAACAAAATCGGAAACATGCTGGAAAGTATCTAAAAATAGTCATGAAAACCCGAAACAAAATCAAAGTTTAAAGAGAGTTTGAGCTACAATCCAGCCACAAAGTGTTATATTGGTGGTATTCTTGGTCGAACCAGAGTATGCTGTTGTCTGTACTCGAGCACGACAGCCTTGTCATGCCGTCTGTGTTTTATATAATATCCGGAATGTTTTCAGACTTCCACTACTCTTTATTAACCTCCTTAAACCTTAATTTCGGTCAGCCACCGATCAATTGATGTGCCTGCAGCAGAAAGATCCTGGACCATGGCTTGGCGGACCAACGGAGCGATCAGATGTAACAGACCTAACATTGCTTTTAAATCAAGCAGGTGGACGCCACTCCGTCACTGATGTTCACTCGCCTTGGAAATTACACGTCGTTCACGATCTCACGCGACCTCACGTAAATCCTCCTCTCGCTGACATATATGAGGAATATAACGCCCGAGCCCGTAGAGCATCTCCGTCGATCAATCGGACGGACTCTACAACCTCACACTCTTCCGAAAGTTCTACAGAATCGCCACCACCCATTCGCATCAGTGATGTAATTGAGAGGCGAGATGCTCTTATAGCGTTGCGTGACCTGACATTGGAGCATAAGAAATGTTCACGCGAAGATAGTAGTGTGACTATTGACGTTGCTCCTGATTGTCCTGGTATCAAGACGTACCTGAGATGGCGATTCCCAGGTTACGATTTCTTTTCCGCGAACCATGTAGAATTGAAATTACACGACATTACCATAGCTTCGGGGATCTTGAGTCAAGAGGCGGATGGACGAGAACAAATACATAGAGATTCTGTGTATCGTATTATTGCAGAGTGGGAACAAAGGCGAGCGAGGGCTCATCATGTGCCCGGTATCCATTATCCGTTCGAAGTTCGAGCTGGAAGAGCTTCGAAATTCACTGTTACCTACAAGATTGCCGAATGGCCTGCAGATCACGTCATCTTAACCGAGGAAATACGAAACTTTTCACTCGTCCGTCGACGAACGTCGATAGATTGGGGACAGGAGTTGGGAGGTCCAGGCAATGTGCCCGTGGATCATGAACCTCAACATGCTGTACCGCTTCCGGGCCCATTAATGAGGCATAGAAGGCATTCTTAGCTTGGATAATTGTACAGTATAATACATATTGCGCATTGATAGGTCAAATGTTAGTTGTTATTGCCAATCTACTGAATATAATCACTCGGGAATGTACCATGTTTCAAGATATAAGACTATCACGAAAGGGCGTGCGGCACGATCGCATTGATAAATAGAATAAATACGTCATTCTTTACAATGCAATCATTATCGTTCATTTGCAGTATAATTCCTTTCCAGAATACTTCTCAACCACTCATATACAGCAAAAGTCACGGCCTGACCTGGTGCCACCCTCATCACTCTAGGCGTTATTCCCATCCAGAAAGACCTTATGCCCTCTTGCTTCCACATCATGTTTCCAATATTCACTATTCTTCCCAAAGCAGTTTCTCCCGGTTGTGCCGGCATCTTTTGCAGCCTCGTCTTGATTGTATCGATCGGTGCGTTACACATCGGCCCCATGGCTCCTGATATCAAGCCAATCATAGCCGTTTGCCATCCCGGTAAAGCAGCCATAGGATCTGCCTGTCGTTGTTGTAATCTCGACTTTAAGTCTGAATATGCAGTAAAGTTTACCGCCTGATTAGTTCCCTGACGTAAAGCAGTCAAACTAACTCCTCGATATAACGCTCCAAAACCCTCTTCTCGCAGGACAAGAAACAAAGCATGCGCTGCGTTGCGGTATTTCGGTATGTCCAACGGATCTGCCATACTGTGATGTTGAGCCTGTAATCTAATTTTTATCACTTCCATCGGCGTCACTATCGCTACTGCTTCTGTGACTCCGGCAGCTAAACCAGCGAGAAAAGTCCCTCGACTTGTCACAGTGCTGTCCGGAGAAGCCAAAAGAGATCTATACCATTCGTAGGAAGTGAATCGTATAGCCATTTTAGGTACAATCCCCGTCAATACTGCTCCGAGACCTTTGTATAGTGCCAAGGGTGTTTCTTTTCGTATTATTTCCGATCCCGTCTGTATGAACCCTCGTCGTTTAGCCTATCAATCATTATCATAAGTTTATGCTGTCTATTGCTGAGTAGATGGTTTGAAGTACATACACCAGGGGCCCTTGCGCGTCTGGAGAGTTGCATTCGAACTTTGATCGTGTCGAGAGGATGACACGCTAATGCTTCCATCATGCCCGCTCCTCCTCCCGCTATAACAACAACATCAGCCTCTCTCCAAGGATACATTTCCGGTATGCATACCTATCAGATTAGTCATCGCTGTCGCAGGCTTCTTTCCCGATCTTCCAACTCCTTCTACCTTGGCCGCCATAGTCGAGGCAACAATCTCTTATTCTTTCTGTATTTCAGTAATCAAAGGTGGTTTGTAAAATCCAAGTGATGCAAAGCATGCACAGTTTCGAAAAAAAGAAACAGTAAACAACCGATACAATTACTTTGGGAGTGGAATTGCGTTTTGCTAAAAGTCTAGCTTGTGGAGATGTAGACCGAGGTGGCTGTCGGCTGAGACATTTAAACGTCCACGAGGCAGACGTAATATGTCTTGTCATACAGCACTTGGGAATGAGAAGTGAGATCAGCAAGCGATATCCCCATTGGTTACAACATACCAGATAGGCTATGAAGGGCTCTGGACGATTGGTAATGTTGACACGATTGCATTGTATAGCATTGGCGTGTTTGTTGACATCGGATGTTATTTTCGTGACATGTGAAAGTTCGGTTATCGGCGGTTCATTCACGAAGGGGTAAAAAAAGACGTCAAGCAGTCTATTTAATCATATCAATGCATGTTTTCTACCTCTTTGAACGATCGACTGAAGTAATAAAAATGAAGAGGTAGAGCAAGTTGCGGTGGTGATATTATTATAGCCCAAGTCATTGGCGCGAGCAGATGGAAGAAAGTACTTTATTGTTGTAGACAAAAGTAGAATTGAAGACATCAATTTACAATCTTTAGTGGAGAGTTCAACTGGTTTTCATGACATCGACGGTCTTATATCGCCTCTCACATGTCTGGGTTTATAAAGGTTTACTACTACTTGGAATTGTAAATCGAGTGAGCTCTGTGATAACATTATAGCATCAATATGTCCATCTGCCTATCCAAAACTTCCATCTTTATTTATATCATAACTACTATTTACATATATACACAGTCATATTTTCGTGTGATTTGTCACGTTAGCTTCTTCAAATCGTTATGCTTCAACAGCTCAGTCAAAGTCACTACTTTGTAACCTCGTCTTTTTAATTCTGGCAGAACTCTGGCCAACATCTTTGCCGTCCATGGCCTATCATGACAGATTATAATTCCACCCGGTCTAACCATACTTAATATGTGCGCGGCATTGACTTTCCAATAAGGTATCTGTGGATCATGGGGATATATCCCTCCCAACACCAACTGATATCCCAAATCCTTGACTAGCGTTCTTATTCTTACACTAAAAAAGCCCGAACCAGGACGATAATACCTACTCTTTTGATCCAGCTTTTTCACCCCAGCTGTCCTATACGCCTTATCAATCGTCTTTTCCACATCTCTTATCTGTTGTTCGAGTATCAAACCACTAAGACTCCTCGCCGGCTCATCGTACATGCCATGATTTCCCAGTTCGTGGCCATTCTTTATCAAATCTACCAATACATCCTCTCTATTCGCCGTGTGAGACCCGATTACAAACCACGTAGCAGTCGCTTCATTCTCTGACATGACTCGTGCAATATCCCGTGAATTGTTTGTAGGACCGTCGTCGATCGTCAAGGCGAGGACCTTCTCGGACGTCGAGACTTGCCAAATGATATCAGGCCAACGATACTGGAAATACGAAATGAGGGAAGCGGGAGGTTTGTAGACGATGTAGAATGGTAGAAAGAAGATGATAAGAGTCGTGATCGCGAGAAGCATTGTGCGGAATCGATTACGTCGGGATCGTAGACGGAAGGGGTATAAGCTTCGTTTGATGTGACGGCTTATGTGCGTCAGTGTAGGCATTGTCGAATTGAAACATACTCAGATCGAAGCTACTAATAATATATAATCAATTAGTCATGTTGGTAGGAAGCGTGTCAATGAGATATTTTATGGCGTGCAGAATGTGGTTTCAGATAAATATGACAAAGGATTTGGCGAGGGTAAAAAGTATATAACTATGCATTCTTATTCATGTACAGCAGAATATCGCCGTCTTCGTCTTCTCCAATCTCTTTTCATGACCGCCAATAAATCTACATTATCTGATCTCACCAGCATGTCTTTTGAACCGTCTTGACTAAAAGGGTCACCACCTCCATTGTCAGGACTATTAACGACTTTCTTGCGCGGTTTGATCAATACCAAAATGAACATGCCGACTACAAGTAAAACAAGCAATAGCATAATCTTTCGCTTGATGGATTTTCTCTGGTATCCTGTAGCTATTTTAAGCTCTTTATCTGCAGCTTTGACTTCGACTCGAGTCCTTTCAATATTATACTCGATTCGATCTAGCATTGTTCCTTGATCAATAACCATGGCTTGTAGATCCTGGAAGATATTGGCAAGATCAATGATACCTTGAGCAATCTGCTCAATTTCTCGTTCCCTTTGTTGTATTACGGAATCCTGCAATGCGCCTCTTTGTTTCTGTTTTGTCTGCAAAAGGGTAGATTGAGCAGATGTGCGATCTGATTCACTTTCCATCAGTGAAGGGTCTATATATGGATTGTAGGACGATGTAGTTGGAGGGTCAAGACTAATATCAAATCCATCTAGAGCTCGCATTTTTCGTAGATAAGCTGCCTGCTTTCTCCTGAAAAGACCGCTAATATCACCAACACGTGAAGCAAGCGATATTTGTAGATTTTTGGCCATTGTCTCTTCGGCACTACTTATATTTGTGGACTTGCCAGCATCTTTCACCATACTTTCTATTCTCTTGATACTTCTTCCACAGTCTTGAAACCCTTTTGTTATACCTTGGGTCATTTGCTCAATGACTCGTTCCTCCTTTTTCTTGACCGATTCATCATCAAAGCCAGGTAATACATGTTTTTGATGTAATCTCTCCAATGTTGTCATATCTTTGGTAATCTCGTCAAGTTTGTCCGAGACTTCGTCTCTAATATCAAGCCAACGTGGTGGGAGCAGATCCATTTCAATAACAACACTTCCATCATCTTCGAACGAAGGTCCAGACATAAGCCCGCGGCTTTCTTCATCCGTGGCTGCTGCATTGTCTCGAAATTGACGAATTGGTGCTGTCAAAGGTCTACTTTGATTTACAGGATGATGTGCATAGGATTGACGATACGATATGTATCTGGAACAAAATCAGCTTAGATGCCGAATTCAAATGCGTACAGATGCTCACAAATTCGTCCTATCACGCCACATGGCGTCTTTAGATATAGATTTACAACTCTCATATGGTGAATCGTTTCCTGATTAGGATCGCTTCACAAAGCTACACATTTCTGGCGATGATATTCTGAATAACCATAAATTTGGTATGATCGAAATTACCCAATGCAACACTGCTCAAATCAGCAAGCTTTCGTTTTTCCCCGCAGAAATGCTCAAACGAAACGCTTCTCAGCCTTCTGCCAGCTTATTCTTCAATTTATTGCTCCCAATTCACAGCTTACATACTTGCACCTAACTTTGACCTATAGATTAGTATCATGGTATGCGCTTTATCGAGTCATGATGATTTCCTCGTGACAAAGCTAAAGCTAAGTCTGGTGGCAGGCCGAATCCCTTACCGAAGAACAAGTGTCCGAATTCAAAGAAGCCTTTTCTCTTTTTGTAAGCCTTGTCCTAGATATGCGAAGCGTTTGAGCAGAGACTGATGATCAACGCGTAGGACAAAGATGGAGATGGTACGTCTTATCATGAGCTGATTGCCATTGCGTCAACTATTCTACACGATGCGTGAAACAACAAGACTGATTGAAGTTTTACTAAAGGTCAAATCACTACCAAAGAACTGGGAACAGTCATGCGGTCGCTCGGTCAAAACCCAAGTGAATCTGAATTACAAGACATGATCAATGAGGTGGATGCAGACAACAATGGCACGATTGATTTTCCTGGTATGTAATCATGCTTTTCTATTGAAACCTACCAAGTTCTAATTATAGCTTGCAGAATTTCTCACTATGATGGCCCGCAAAATGAAGGACACAGACTCCGAGGAAGAAATCAGAGAAGCGTTCAAGGTCTTTGATCGTGATAACAATGGTTATATCAGTGCTACAGAGTTGCGCCATGTCATGACCTCCATCGGCGAGAAGTTGAGCGATGAGGAAGTCGATGAGATGATTAGAGAGGCTGACCAGGACGGTGATGGCAAAATTGATTGTACGAACCGATTTCTTGGCAACCCATTTCGAATGCAGTAACTAACCTACGTGCAGATAATGAATTTGTTCAACTCATGATGCAGAAATAATTAATTTATCCAAGTACGCTGTACTTTACAACTCCAAGCAAGTAGACTAACTGATTGTCAATTCAAGACTACTACAAAGATGAAGATAATCGCCAGCTAAGCATTAAATCCTCAATATCATAATGGTTATGTTCTTTGGCATTACATTACGTTCAATTATTCTTGACTTTTGTGCATTTACTGTTGAACAACGCTGATTATGTGCCGTCTCTGAAATGACTTTTATGCGCATCATGTTATATGGACCAGAGTGATTGATGCGATCAGAACTGCAGTGATGAATAGGACATGTAAGAATATTTTACATGCGAGGTTCCTGAACGTAAAATAGCGAACCCGTACCTAACAATCACAACCAAAACAACGAATTGTACCAAGCAGAGAATTTGGTGCCATCCGTCGCAATAACTGATCCCGTCACCTTCTCAGTGTGGCGAAAATGTCACAACAGATTATATAAATCAGTAGAGGAATGTCGCGTCTATAATAAAAGTTCAGATCTCCGAACTCTGTCATCGGACCGGGTGTTTGTGTCTGCGAAAAAGGGCCCCCTTCTTTCCACGCAAACAAGCCTTACAAATTTCCCCACCAAACGAGAACCGCGTTCCGAAAACGTCTACTCAGAGTGCCCCAATTTCACTCGGTTTGATTGACGCTTTCGGACTAAACATATACAATACTTCGGTCATTCGTTTGTCCAGAGATCATAATCGTAAAAGTACCCAACTTGTAATCCCAGCCATCATACGAGTTTCTCATCGATTCACCACATCTTTAACATATCTTCAGTAATTGTTTTCGCACCACAAGTCATTGTTACAAGCATTCCTTGGGCGCCTGCTTTCATACGACTTATTAACAATCTAGCTATAGATCATACTGCATAATAGTGCTGGATAGACATGTCCACACGATCCTCATCAGTAATTTTGACCAGTTTCCGATAGGACTTTTGAGTTCTTTGAAATATGACACAGAAATTGGATCAACCACTGCTATTACAGCGAAGATCATCTTATCAAAACACATCTGTCCAATCTGTGTCTGTTCCTTCGACACCGCACCAACTCCCTCGCGATCTACATTTCAGGTCGAGTTCGCCTTCACCAACTAGAACGCTCACAAATAGAACACCAAGAGTGCCAAGTAATGAGGTTTTGGATGTTTCAAAGAAATACAGTCCGCCTGTCATCTGTAAATTTGAGACTGGTGCAGAATTCAGAAAGAGACGAATACCGTATAAAGATGGGGGAAATGAGACTCTACCCGCACCTGCTGTCGAACCGAGGAGAAAGCTTATTGATGTGGTAGAGAAGAAGTTGACTGAAGATCTTCACGAGCTCTATAAACGGTTACTGCCTTCAGAAGAATCAGAATGTAGAAGGATCAAACTAGTGACTAAGCTGGAAAAGATCCTGACGGACGAATGGCCGCATGATGATATCAAGGTTCATGTGTTTGGGTCTAGCGGTAATTTGTTAAGCTCGGATGATTCTGATGGTATCAAATTGCGATTCGCAAAACAACCTTGATCTACATTGCTAATAGTTCCAAGTGGATATATGTATAACGACTTCACAACAACGCCACGAGACCATGCATGGGATCGCAACAGTCTTGCATCGACGTGGGTTATTCATTCACGTCCTCTCGCAATGTACCCTACTAACACTGAATAGATGGAATGGAAAGGGTAATTTGTCGTTCGGCTGCAAAAGTACCAATTGTCAAGGTTTGGGATCCAGAGCTGCAACTAGCGTGCGACATGAACGTCAACAATTCACAAGCGCTGGAAAATACACGAATGATCAAAACGTATGTGCAATTAGACGATCGTGTAAGACCTTTGGCCAAGATTATCAAGCACTGGACGAAGCAGAGGATATTGAATGATGCTGGTATGTACATGCCGGTCAACGATTTTTGTACACAACTGACAAACACAAAAAGCATTTGGCGGAACTATATCATCTTATACTTGGATATGTATGATCATAAACTTCTTACAAACGAGGGATCCTCCCATATTACCTAGTCTGCAAAAACTTGATAAAACATACCGCACCATCAAAGACGGAGTAGTGTCGCAATTTGGAGACGACTTGGAACGGATAGAAAGACTCGGCTTGGAAAACAAAGAGGAGCTTGGTTCATTGTTATTTGGTTTCTTTCGGTATTATGGCTTCGAGTTTGAATATGAGAAATCTGTCGTGTCCGTTAAAGAAGGTCGAGTCATACCTAGGAAGGAAAAGGGATGGGATGTATCAAATTATCAAGATAAAGAAGCGCGAGTTCGTCTTTGCGTTGAGGAACCCTTCAATTCAAATCGTAATCTAGGCAATTCAGCCGACGATTACGCCTTTTCAGGCATTCACGAAGAAATTCGGAGAGCTTTTGACCTTGTCGCTGACGGAAAGGTAAGCGAATGTTTTGAAGAGTATATTTTCCCCATTGAGGAGAGACCATTGTTTCAAAGACCTGAACCCAAGCCTAAACCGACACTGACGAGAAGTGCTTCACAATCGGGAAGGAGTCATGCTGGCTCGATAGGCTCAAAGCATGGCAGAGAATCTCGATATCCACGTAACGTTTCTGCTCATAAAAGTAACAGTCGCCGAGCTAGTAGCGGTGCCGCTTATGCAAACGGAAATTTTGGATTCATGAGTCCAGTCGTCGCTGCGAATGGCAACGATTACTTCAATGCAACCACAACGATGACACCTGAACATTTGCAGGAACAATTATATAAACAATATCAAATTCTTCAAGCCCGACAAGAACTTTTACGAAATCAACTTTTGCAGCAACAACAGCAAAGTCAGGCGCAATTACAGGCGCAAGTACAGGCACAAGTCCAAGCACATGCACAGGCACATGCACAGGTTCAAGCTCAAGCTCAAGCTCAAGCACAAGCACAGGCACAGGCACAGGTTCAAGCTCAGGTTCAAGCTCAGGCTCAAGCTCAGGTTCAAGGGCAGCCTTCAGTCACGTCCGGACTACGATCTACCGATTTTGTGAAGCAGCCTCCTAGGCAAAGGCAATTTGCACATACAATTTCTACACCAAGAGCTATGGATTATAATATAATACCGAATACTGCTCCACTTTTGCCTGGATATTTGTATCATTATCCGACACGACAAGCTGCGAATGCTGTTGCGCCCCTCAATATCCCTCAAAATCAAGAAGACGCAAGCAGTACAACATCGTCAGCTTCTGCAGCTTCCAGTGGATCATCAACACGAGTATCGGCTCAGAGGACTCCGGCAGGTGACTATAATGGCGCATCAATGTCTGTAAGATCTCAGTCACAGCCAGGAAGGTCGTTTCCCAACTCTATAGGCCTACAAGGCGTAGTACATCCGGGCTTTGACGTTTCTGGCGTTATTGGCAATACTTATCTAATCAATAACACCTTTCCAGTGTATCCACAGATGGTAAATGGGACAGATTCGAATAATGCATTTAACACTTTTCCACAGCGAGCTTACGAGTCTGCTATACCTAAGGAATATCTCGGCTATTACATGGGGAATTCTCCTCAATTAATGGCACAACAATTACGAGGTATGTCTGCAGTCATACCTCCTATGCGAGATATACCACCCAGGAAAGGTCGAGGTATGACGGATCAAGTTCCACCCTTGAAGACTGCGCCGTTGCGTAGTACAAGACCACGATCGACTTCTCCTATAAATACTTACTCTGCTCCACTTCCTCAGGCTCCATTCTCGGCAGTCGATGGGACACGACAGAGTTTGTCGATGTTTGAAGTTTATGATGATGATGGTAATCTAATAGACGATGACAAGACACCTCTAGTTCAATCACCGGTATCTGCCAGTCGGGACATTCATACGTATGAGGATGATACCACAACGATAGCAGGAAATGGATCACATTTCAAAAACAATCCCGAGCTCGAATTGAATGGTGGTAGTCTTGAAAATGGAAACATACGCGAATCGAATGGTTCTCCATCAATACCGACTGAAATAAAAGTCCCTGATATAACTCGTGATCGTGCTACACCACCAAGACATCTCACCATTTCACCAACACAAATGAGTTTTGATTCACAAGGTCTTATAGATAATCGCGAGTCTGGAACAGGCACGTCTTTGTCGTCCATTATAGGTTCAGTATTGTCTCCTGTGGTTGAATTGCGGACGCCTTCACCCACAGCAACGAGAGACACACTCAGTCCACTTGATGAAGCTAGGGCTGCAATAAAAAATGCAATTCTTGCGAACAGTAGATTTAATGAAAAGGTTAATGGTCTTCATAGCAACGGTCATACTGGACCATTAGCGAATGAAAAAACTTCCTTGATTCATAATCATTTATTGCCAACACAGCAGCAACAACAACATATTGGACAGAATGGGACTAAAAAATCTAGTGATTGGCAACAAGCAGGGGCCAAGAAACACAAGAAGTCTAAAAGTGGAAATATACCCAACTCTACCATTTCATCAAGCAACGGGGTGAACAAGACTGGTGAAATATTACCATTGAATGAAAATGATCGTAAAGGTGGATGATCAAATATAATGGCATGTTTTGTAAAGAGAATAAACTTGATTTTCATATTGTGATGTGAATATTATAAATGAGAATTGTGAAAATCGTCAATCTTGTGCTCCATCGATTTATTAATTAACGTTTACCTTTGTGACCCTTTAACATTTACATGTTTTGTCACCACTCTTTCTTGTCAACTAGACCATATAGAATGATAGGCAGAGCTGAGACAAAGTAATTGATATTTGTCTATAATGGAGGAGTCTTGTATTCACCAAACACATATATAATGGAACGTATACGAGCTCGACTTGAACGATATAATAATAATGTCAATAACAATCAATATGAACAACTCGATAATGAATCTACAGTCCATGACACATCAACATCTACAACCATTCCCGAACAAGTCTCCTTCTCATGGCTCAACTATGGAATCTTTGTATGTCTCGGAACGTCCATGCTTTGGGCATACAACATGTTTCTCGCCGCCGGACCCTATTTAATCCAAAGATTCAACTCTTCGGAATGGATAGTGAACAAATTCCAAGCTATCGAACTGTGCGTGTCTACAATCGG
>Ga0160429_1001713_pt1 | contig 11874 bp, 12 predicted proteins | sample SolpanmetagenomR_FD_108199 | JGI IMG/M metagenome (GOLD analysis project Ga0160429, IMG submission 108199) | Solar panel surface microbial communities from Lawrence Berkeley National Laboratory, California, USA - R | ecosystem: Engineered > Built environment > Solar panel > Unclassified ... | reverse complement strand
TTTTTAAGCATCGTCGGACAATACATGGTGTTACTTATTCTCCGAGACACCTTCCGAAACACTCAATGACTTGTGTTCCTTAATAGGCACCGACTCCACCCATCCCGGCTTCACCGCAGCTTCAAGGAATGCAAGTCTCTGATGCGCCACTTCCCCATGCAGGTCTTGGCATGACAATATCTTCCCCTACTCACTTCAGACACACCGATGGCTTGGAGCTGCTTGATGTGAGCAGTGCGAACAGGCAGCTTGACAACGATGCGTCAAGCTTGACGGATCTCAAAAATGCTGGCGAGACACTCGAGCAGTTCGGAGATACTCCCTCTGCTCAGGCACATTCGCCGTCTACGTCCGAGATCAAGGCGTCAAATGACGCAGAGTTGGTGGCGGCTTCTTCACAGCTTTCTAGCGACGACGGAACTCACGGTCCTCATGCGCGCACTTCTGATCATAAGGTTCTGCCCAAGTCAAGTTTCTCACATGATCAGAGAGAGTCCATAGAACGGTCCGACGTTTCTAACAATCGTCCCTCGGATCATTCGTCAGGCTATTTTTCTAATTCGGTCAGGTTGAGTTCTGATAGACATTCATATCCTGCATACGATAGTTCTCAACTCGCTGTGAAGGCTGGTGCTTACGATGGAACGTCTGTTCTGAGCCCGTTGACCGACTACGCGGATGAGTCTGATCCTGAGGATTCTGCGGAGACACCGAGTGTCAGGTTTCAAGAAGCCTCCTCAGGGTCTGACGTTGGTGTGTTCGGTGCGCGCGGCTACAATCTATGGCAGGACACTGACATGAAGAATTCGGGTGGCATGCCGTCGTCTCTCCGGGATCAATTCAAGCATTCTGAGGGGTCCGAAGAGATTGATACACTTGTTTCGGACCAGGCCGTAGGAGGATTGCAGGAGCGTCAAATTGAAAACGCGCCACGGGCCGCAGAGACTATGACAGAAAAAGAAGTGCTGCCCACTGTTTTGAGTGCACATGAAGCAACTCTGGCCAGGTTGGAGCGGAGAACGTCATTCAAGAAGTCATACCCTACGCCTAGATCTAGGACTCCTGGAATCACCGAAGATCGACCTCGATCCGGCGTTTCAAACTTCAGCGCCCCAAGTCACACTACCGGCGACTATGTGCAGAGCGTGAAGCCGAACCGTAGCGACGTTGTTAGCCCCTTGCACTCGAGCCACGGAAGTCGAGCTGACCTTCGTCCCGTTATAGAGACCGGTCTTGAGGTGGTCGAGATTCAGACACAATCGCAACGAACAACTGGTCCGCTGAGAAGCGTCTTAATCTCGAGACCTTTGACTGATATGAACCCACCAGACCCTCGAGCGAGCCCTAACGAACATAGCCTGCCTGGGATAGGCCCAGCTCCTGCGGTGAAGCCCTCCCCGACAAGACAAACGTCGAAGCGGTTCTTGAGCTTCGGAAGAAGCCGCAGCCGCGATGCTAACAGCGACTACCCATCTCTGCCCGGTCTGCGCGAGGATCAAATGAAATCTGGACGTCAATCAGGTCCACTTGAGGCTGACCGAAGGCGCCGTCAAGATCAACGGAATACTCCAATCGCATGGCAGCAAGATCAGGCAATCCCATCCGAGTTAAGCGGTGAAAACAACGCTTCCCTCGAAGGGATCAGTCGTGAAAACTCCTCTCAACAGCAGCCTATGGGAACTTTGACGCACAAAAATGTCGCAAAGCCGGTAAGGATACAGACACCGCAACAAGATTCAAGTAAACTACAGCGCGGCACAACTCCTTTGGACTCGGGAGACGCATCCAAGAAACGTACATCCTTCCTTGGCAGTCTCTTCGGCCGTTCCAAGTCGTCGGACGGAACCGTGACCAACCCTAAGCGTGCAGGGAAGCTTTCGAAGAACCCGCCTCCTCCGTCCCCAAATTTGAACAACACAGGAGATCTTACTTTTTCCGCTTCTGAAAAGCGAGCGCCGCCGGTACCGGCGCCATCTCAGCAGGAACTCCAATCGGAACCTAGTGCGCGGTACTCGTACACTTCGCAGACCTCTCTTCCATCATCGCCAAGACCATACGAGCCTGTGCATTCCGCGCATATTCAGTATCTTCAGTCGCAAGGCATCGTCCCCCCACGGTATGGTTCGCAACCGTCAAGCCGGAGTAGCACGCCCGGCGCTGGTAATCCTCGAACGTCTCAAGAACCCATGCCGCCTTTGCCAGCGACGGGTGTATCTCGCCAGCGCGGCTCACCACAGCAGCCGTACTACAGCATCTTCCCGCAAATCGCGTCAACGCCGCCTATGCCGAATCCACGCCGCTCCATGTCCCCGAGAGCCTCCGTGGAAACATCGTCCTTGGCAAGGTCGACGTCTCCACCGCCGCAACATACCGCTTTTATGCCACCGGCAACGACGGGTGCGCCACGGCGGTCACAGACTTTGCCGTCGCCGATCGATACCATCGCGTCCAATGCGCACAAACCTGTCATGAATCCAAATGGGCCAGCGCCGCCTATACCGCCGCGGAGCCCTGAGAGGACGAGTATGGACGCTGGGCGTAGAAGAAGTGGACATGAGCGGATGAGTAGTGTTGACAGTCGAATCGCGGAGGCAAGGCAGGGGAGGATGGGGCAGGGGGTGCATGGGGGACATCAGAGGCACGAGAGTGTAGATGAGCGCGAAGAGGATGAGGACGAGGAGATTTTGATGAGTCCGACCAGTTGGCCAGGGATGGAGTGGGTTCCTGGGAAGTGAATGGTGTTTCAGTGTTCGGTCTTCAGTTGGAATGGCTGCCGGGCTGTAATGGATCGTGGGTTATATACCAGGGAGGTGGGTCATATATGTAAGTATGTAATCTAATAAATGTAAAAGTCCTCGGTAGCATTGAAGCATTGATGTCGGAGCTGATGCCTGTGGTTGACGGCAGGGATGGACGGGAGCTTCCGACCCCGCAAATTACTGTATGACGGCACTGACGGAGTGCACTCCTTTATGACGTCGACTGCTTGTAGGATGATGTCAATGAATTTAGCATAAGGGCGTACGCATCGTCTGTCAACTTCTTGTCCAGACATGCTCCGTCTTTTCCACACAAAGACAAGCTCATTCTGCAAATCCTCCATCCTGCCCTTCAAGCCTTCTCTCTCCACCAAACCAGTCTTCACCATCACACGCAGCATCATGTCTTCACATCCGAACAAGGAGTTCGAGTCGTCGAGCCTCTTCGACTGCAGCAAGATCACTGCCATTGTTACAGGCGGAGGTTCTGGAATCGGCTTGATGATCACCCAAGCTCTTGTTGCCAACGGAGCGAAGGTCTACATCACAGGACGCCGTGAGGAAGCACTTGACAAGGTCGTCGAAAAGTACCAGACTGTCCCGGGTAGCATTGTTGCGTAAGTAAATGGAAGACACTGCGGGGGAATTACCGCGCTCATCAGCCCTGCAGATTCCCCGGCGACGTTAGCGACAAGGAAGACATCAAGCGTTTGGCCGACGAGATCTCTGAGAGGGAGCCCAAGGGCATCCAGCTACTTGTCAACAACGCGGGAATTGCGAGGGATAAGAACACCAGCTTCTCAGCCAATGGCCAACCGGAGATGAAAGACGCACAAGCCATCTCGGACCACTTCATGAAGTCAGAACCGCAGCAGTGGGCTGACACTTTCAAGACGAATGTTGCTGCGGGATTCTTCATGAGTATGGCCTTCCTACCGCTGCTTGAGAAGGGGACCGCTGTTATCAAAGGCGATGGTTTCACATCGAGCATTGTCAACGTATCGAGCATCAGTGGCTTCATGAAGGGATCCAGCAATGGCCAATTCTCGTATGCAGCCAGCAAGGCCGCGTTCACTCATGTCAGCCGTATGCTGGCTACCACTTGTGCCGACACGACAGTCCGGGTGAACACCATCGCACCAGGCGTCTTCCCCTCGGAGATGACACAGGGCGAGTCCGATGAGAACCAAAAGTCGAAGCTTGACCCGGGGTCGAGCAACCCGGCTGGCCGCAAGGGCCAGGATTCGGATATGGGCGCCACCATACTCTTTCTTGCTAGCAAGGCTGGTGCCTTCTACAACCATCAAATCATGTATCCTGATGGCGGAAACACCCTCTCAGAGCCCGCGGCTGTTTAGACGAGGGGTGATAATGGGAAGGCTGCTGATGGACTTCGGGCTGGTATCAGTACACATCCGATGAGAGGTAGTTATAGCTGTAATGAAATGAGCAAATGCGGGTTAGCAGATTGCAAACACGCGACTGTCCTGGCGCCATGCACCTTTGTAAATGATCTGCCTACAATCGTTCCGAACTCAATGCAAACAGAACGGACATCTTCGTTTGTCAGCAGGGTCACGGGCGCGGAAGGCTTCCGAGTAAGTCCAGGATGAAGCTCAAAGTGAAAACATCAAATTGTTATATGCTTCGTCACGGTGACGCGTGTTTCCCTCCAACTCGTACAATCACAATTAAATCTGTAACGGGGGACCATACTCAAACTCTTTTTTTAGAGGTCTAGTCGGGCGTTGTTAAGACTTCGCAACTTGATTGACCTGCCAAGATTGCCGTCATCACGCACTCAATTCAATATGCCGAGCAGGAAAAATCATCACGGCAAGAGGAAGCGCAACGAGTTCGAAGCCGAAGATCGCCCTAACCAGCTTGGCGTCGGGCAAACACTTGCCTTACTACGAGATTCCAACGAGACAAAGGCTGGAACAACGGAAGAATCTGGGACGGCGAAGAAATCCGCAAACGATGATGAATGGCAGGTTGTACCAAGTCGCAAGAAAAGCAAAAAGAATGGCAGAGACGAAGGCAGTAACTATCCTGCAATCACTCATTCACCGCATGCTCGATTGCAGACCAATGTACGTATCGGAGATCTGCAAGGGCTTATTCTCTACTTGCTAGCGGACGGTCCTGCACCACAATGGGTATCTGTGCGCCATCATCTTGAAGTTCGTAAAGTTGTCGTTCTTATGGCTGCCGGACTCGAGCGTGACATGTTCAACGGAGGGATCCCCCTCGACGAGTACCCATCGTTTTCCAAACTATTGCCCAACGATGAGGGCAAAGTCAATTCGGATCCTCGTTCAATGTCTTCCCCTGACAACTATTATCCTAGCAAACTCGACAGAGACCAACTCCCAGACTGTCTAAAAGACCTGGCAGACATGTTTCCGCACCTGTGGCCAATCAAAACCGCCGGTGATGATAGGGTTTCCCGCTTATACTCGCCTCTGCAGTCACTTCTGATGGCTCCACTCCCCAAAACACAGGAGGAAAAGAAGATGAAGGGAGCAGGCCCGCACCCACCACGGGCAGGCAAGGACTGGGAAGACAAGCAGACCCCGGTCACGGAGTATGTTGCAACGTATGAGCAGTTACGGGAGGGCGAGTTCGTACCCCATCCGTCGATGGTACCCGAGGAGGAGAAGCAGCTTGAGGTGGAGAGGCGAAAGACTGAAAACCAAGCAACAGAGAATGGATGGGTCGACTCAGGTGTCGGCGCAGACACTGTTCCTAAGAACGGCCAGAATGAGGAACGCATCGTTGAAGATCCCACCACGGCCGGTCGCAAACTTTACGCCATCGATTGCGAGATGTGCATGACAGGAACTGTCTTTTCTTTGACTCGTCTCTCGGTCCTTGACTGGAGCGGTACTGTGGTTTACGACACTCTTGTAAAGCCAGCCGAACCCATCACGGACTACCTCACACAATATTCCGGCATGACAGCTGAAAAACTAGCGCCCATAACAACCACACTCTCCGACGTGCAAGCGCACCTTCTCACACTGCTGGCCTCGGATTCCATTCTCATCGGACACTCACTGAACTCCGATCTAAACGCTCTCAAGATGACACATCCGAATATCATCGACACAGGCTTCCTCTACCCGCACCCGCGCGGGCCTCCGCTTCGGTCCTCACTAAAATGGCTGGCACAGAAGTATCTCTCTCGCGAGATACAGAACGGCGGGAAAGCTGGCCACGACAGCGTGGAAGACGCACGTGCAGCGCTCGATCTCGTCAAGACGAAGTGCAAAAAGGGTCCGACATGGGGTACGAGCGACGCCAGCAGCGAAAGCATCTTCAAGCGACTGGGACGAGCATCAAGACCGGGAAAGACCCCAGCGGAGGGTATCAACTGCACCGGTGCTGTGGTGGACTGGGGCGTGCCAGCTCGGGGACATGGCGCGCAGGCCGACGTGTGTGCTGGCTGCAGCAGCGATGATGAGGTTGTGGCGGGAGTCAAGAGAGCTGTCAACGGCGATGCCGACGGCAAGGAGATTCCAGGTGGAGGCGTGGACTTTGTCTGGGCACGTTTACGGGAACTGGAAGTCACAAGGGGATGGTGGAATCAGAGTCGCAGCGCCGACAACGAGGCGCTACTCGAAGGTGCGCGAGCGCGGTTGCTAGACGACGGGGCGGAGGACAGTAAGGAAAGCGCCAACGGGCAAGACGCACCAGCACGGCGACCACTCAGCGCGCACGTGGCGGCCACGGTGTCGCATATCAGGTCCATCTACGACGCCCTACCGCCCTGCACGGCGCTGGTGGTGTACACGGGCACAGGCGACCCAAGGGAGCTGTCCAAGCTACAGGCACAGCACCAGCAGTTCAAGAAGGAGTACAACTACCTCAAGTGGGATGAGTTGACAGTCAAGTGGACGGACAGCGAGGAGCAGGCGCTGAAGGCAGCGTGTCGGAAGGCCAGGGATGGAATGGGATTTGTGGTGGTCAAGTAGCGGTTGGTTATGTCATAGCGTGGCTGACTACATAACCTAATGACGTAGAAGGGCGCGCACCGGCAGTTGCTTGGACGAGCGAGTGGAAAGCTTACCTCATGACTAGTACAAAGCTTATGTCCGAGCCGAACGAGCCGCCCGCAACCCAAAGCGGATTGGAAAGGTGCGAAGCGCGAAGCCGCATCGCCAACAGATGTCGATGTCGATGTCGGTGCCGCCGCCTTGGGTTCGCATCTGGAATCTCCCGACAGCCAGCAACAACCCCCAGTAATCAGACTTTTCCCTTGGCTCGACACACTCGTCATGTGCTTCACGCATCCATCTCTATATCATCATCATCTACTTGCCCCCCAGCATCCCCTTTCCCTCTCTTCACACCGCACCTTTGGAAGAAGCATACAGACCTAGAGACATCACTCATGGCCGGCTTGGTCTCCAACGAGGATCGTCCCTTTGATACTTGGGACACCGAGACTGCCAACAACGGCCAGCAGAAGGAGTCTCGCTTTGCCAACGTCGTCAAGAACTTCGGCCCAGTATGGTGAGCGACTATCACTATCCATCTCTCGACACTCCTCACTGACTCTCGTCGCAGGTTTACTCTGTCCATGAACACAGGTCAGCCCAGCAGGAAAAGGCGCCTTTTACCATGCTGCCAACTGACAATACTATTCAGGCATCATCGGTATCTTAATGCACCAGAATCCCTACCAGTTCAACGGCCTGGGCATCATTTCAACCATCTTCTACGTCCTCGACATCATCATCTTCATCATCGTAGCCTCCATCACCCTTCTCCGCTTGTTTCTCTACCCTAAAGTGGCCCACGCGAAGGCCAGTGGCAGCATGGAGGAGATCGGCTTCTACGGCGCCGCCCCCATTGCATTCTTGACCCTCGCCGCCTTGACGGGATTGATTCCAAGCCAGGCAGGGTGGGGCGGACACTCCTTTAGCATCCTGGCCTATGTTTTGTACTGGATTGGCGTCGCCTGGATGCTTGTGACCTGCGTTGCGATCTGCATCTCACTCTTCAAGACCGACTCTTCTCTGGACGACAACAGGTTGTCAGCAGCCATCTTCCTACCGGCTGTCGGCGTCGAGACTGCCGCGGTGGTCGGCGGACTGATCTCTAACTACTCCCGCGACTTCTCACCGCGTCTCGCAGTGCCCGCAATCATCGTCGGGTACATGTTAGCCGGCATTGGTATATGGCTTTCCATGATCCTCTATAGCTTCTGGTTCCGCCGCCTGACGCATCTGGGATGGCCTGAACCCGCCAAGCTTCCTAGTATAGTGCTCCTCGTCGGGCCCATGGGACAAGCTGGCTCTGCGCTTATGTTGCTCGGCACGGCAGCAAACAGTGCTGGCGACTTTGCAGGATATAACCAAGGCGTCTTCCTCACGGGAAGCGCGGCCTCGGCGGTCAACGCGGCCAGCACGGTCCTCGCTCTGCTCTTCCTTGGCTTCGACATCTTCTGGCTCATCGTCGTGGTGTACTGCCTCCTGGAGGGCGCTTACAAGGGTCAGCTTACATACACTCTTAGTTGGTGGTCCGTCATCTTCCCTGTAGCCACTTTGACTACGTCGTTCATCCTCTTGAGCACTGCCCTGGATTCGGTAACTTTCCGAGTTCTTGCGACCGCGTTTCTGATCTTGTTGGTCATTGCGTACATCTGCAACATGGCATTCACGATTGTGAGAAGTTTCACTGGCGACATCCTTGTGAAGCCACCACAGGAGGAGCAGGAGAAGAAGGATTGATGGAGCTTCTTCAAGTACTAAGGAATGTCACGGACTTTTACACATAATATATAATGCATAATCTATCTTTTACAATCGACGTCATATCGTTCGTCAAAGCCGGTATCCAAGCAACCTCAGCGCGTCACCCCGGCACCCGCTCTGCACTCCTCTAGCGTCCGCCTTTGCCTCCCCTGCGCATCGAAGTTCTCCTTGGCCAACCACCTCTCGAACCCCTTTTGACATCCCCCAACCCAGTCCTCACGGACCATACTCGCCCACCAGGTATCCCGGTTTCGGCCCTTGACAACCATATGCTGTCGAAACACCCCCTCAAACACAAACCCGTACCTCGCCGCGGCGCGCCGACTCCCCGCGTTCAGCGCATGGCACTTCCACTCAACCCTACGGTAGCCCAGCTCCTCAAACGCATGACGTAAGAGCAGGTACATGGCCTCGGTGGCGCCTCGCGTGCGCTGCAGGAGTGGGGTGTACATGATGTGACCGATCTCGAGCACGCGGTGCGCGGCATCGATGCGCATGAGGGAGAACATGCCGACGGGCGAGGCGGTGGTGTTGTCGAGGATGGCGAAGAAGAGCGGGTCCGTCGACGTGCTACACGAGGCGATGTGCGCGGTGAAGGCGGAGAGGGCAGCTGGCGAGGATTCAAAGGGCCCCGCGAACATGTAGTCCCATAGCGGCGCGTTGGACGGCCCGCTGAGGTAGGGGAACAGAGGCGCTGCGTGTGAGGGCAGCAGCGCCGTTACCGTGATGTACTGCCCGACGAGAGTCGTGTGGGTTGGTATGGAGCCGGGAGTGTGATCGGGAACTGGAACACCTAGGGGGCGAGCGCGAGATGAGTCTGTCTCATCCGCCATGATGGTACGGCGGGACGAAAGCGCAATGGCGTTTGGGTGTCTGTCAGGTTGCTTGCTGAGGGGTGGCGCGGCTAAACACGCGCGAATAGACGCCAGCAAGAGCGTAGTGTCGCTCCCACGATCCGCTTACTGCTTGACATATCTCAAATCAACCGGGTCAGTCCAACGGAGACTTCGAAAGCGTCTGTCAATTGTCGGCCAAGGTAACGGTACGGCAAGCAATTCGTCCCAGCGGGTCGATCGTGGCCGGAGCGTTCATCTATCTGATGATTCTGATCCCGCACAGACAGCCACTAACACCCGCGCTGTCTGTCTTACAACGATCAAATGTTCCGAGGACTCGGTGATGGCTGGTTCGTTCCAGACTGTGCCTCAGTCAACTCAGCAAGAGCCGCAAAAACCGAGCACGCTATGCTTCAGTGACTCTAATGCTTCGATCTCGGGACTTCTACACTGCTCGCGTTCTGTAGGAATAGCCAGCAGAACTACTTAGTACGTCCACCTCGCTGTTGCCGTCTCGCAAAACAATAGAGGTGGCCACCAAGTGTAAACGGGCAGCAGCGGATGCCAAATCTGGATCCCAAGCAAAATCGGGTAAGGTTTGCGGAGAAATATGCTTATTTAACATCCTCGCCAGCCGCCATGCTGCCTTAGACAACCTCCCAGCCTCAGGTATCGAGTGAAACATCGACTCTACCGACAACAGCAAGGAGAGATGTCTCACTGAGCCATTCGGGGCATTTTCTAGCTCACGAGAATCTCGCGTAAAACATTGGAAGTATTTTAAACACGCAATATAAGAAGTGCGAAGGTCTTCCTTCTCCATGCTCCCATCCATACTCACTCACTCCTTCGCCTTACTCCATTCTCCCGCAGCAACAGCGCAATCGACTTTCCTTATTAGACTGCCGGCAGTCCATCTTACATTTTTGCAAAAATGGTTCTAGGCACTTTCTCCGTCTTGCTCCCCCTGTACATCTACCCCAGCCCTTCTTCGTGGCAGCCTTTGTACAACGCCATCGCCTCTTATCCCAATGTCAACTTTCAGGTTGTTGTCAGTCCCAACGTGGGCCCGGGATCTGGAATCCCCGACTCCAACTACATTGCCGGCCTTGCCAAGCTGAATGGCTACGGCAACGTTCAGACTTTTGGCTACATCTACAGCGGATATGGCAACCGCCTTCTCTCTAGCATGGAGTCTGATGTCAACGTCTACCAACAGTGGAACCAATACAACACCAGCGACATCCACATTGATGGTGTCTTCGTTGATGGTGAGTACTTGAGGATGCTTTCTCAACAAAGTGATTGCCGCTAAAGGTCCAACAGGCACCCCTAGCAACACCCAATACGTCTCATACCTCCAGGGTCTTGCGAACTATGCTAAGAACACCTTGACTTCCGGCTCGTTGGTTTACCTCAACCCTGGACGTCCGGTCGATGCGTCATTTTATTCCTTTGTCGACTACGTCAACGCCTTCGAGGATTTGGCTACATACACCAACGGTCCTGCCGGTATCCAGACCATCCCGTCCTCGGTCAACGGTCAATCTTCGGTCATCATCCACGATTACATCAACACCAGTCAGCAGCTGAAGACTGACACTTGCAACTTGATATCATCTGGTTACTCGGGTGGTTTGATCACCTCTGGCAACGGCGACTTCAACGCCTTTTCCGACAACTGGACTGGCTACGTTGCTGACGTCGCTGCCTGCTTGTCATCGTCGACTTCTTCCTCCGTGGCTTCCGCCTCTACAAAGGCTTCTTCTTCTTCGTCCAGCGTCCCTGCCTCTTCGGGCGCCCTCACCTCATCGAGCGTCCCCGCCTCCTCAAGCGTCCCCGCTTCTTCAAGCGTCCCCGCCTCGTCGAGCATTCCCGCGTCGTCTTCGTCCTCGTCTGTCGTTGTCTCCTCTTCGGCGACTCCATCTACCGCCTCTTCCTCGACCATCAAGCCTTCTTCAAGTAGCAGCTCCGCCGCCGCCTCCTCCGCCACCGCCTGTTCCACAACCACCAACACACCCACTGCCTCTGGTCAGCTGGTTCAGAACCCTTCATTTGAATGGGTCAACCCAAGCTGTGCTCACACATTGTCCCCATGGCTCACCAATGCTGCTACCCTCACCGCGGCGAATCTCTTTAGCTTTGGTTTTAACGCTAAGGATGGTTCGTACTGGATCAACGCCGCCAAGAACCAGGTCTGGTTCGCGCAGCAGCTCTCCAGCACTGTCGCTGGTAACTACACAATGAACGGCTACTACCGCATCTCCAGCTGGTCTTCCGGCACTACCACCGACACCTGCAGCGTCACCTTCTCCCTTGACGGCGTCAACCTGCTCCAGCAGACTTTCAAGTACAACTCGCAGAGCACTAGCACCACTTGGTCTCAATACCAGTCCACCAACGTCAAGTACACCCCTGGTCAGACTGGTATGTTGAACTTCACCAGCTCCTGCACGACCAACGCCGTCATGGGCTGGGACTGGGACTTGATCACCTTCACCAAGCAGTAAGCGATTC
>Ga0160429_1001712_pt1 | contig 11875 bp, 9 predicted proteins | sample SolpanmetagenomR_FD_108199 | JGI IMG/M metagenome (GOLD analysis project Ga0160429, IMG submission 108199) | Solar panel surface microbial communities from Lawrence Berkeley National Laboratory, California, USA - R | ecosystem: Engineered > Built environment > Solar panel > Unclassified ... | reverse complement strand
GCTGGATGAAGCCATCCTCTCCGGCACTATGTGAAGCTCCACCAAGTTGGGCTAGCAAGCGTTATGGGAGAGATCTTGAGGCCGGAAGGCAGTCGATCTAGTCGTGAGCTGGTACGCAAGCAAGGCGGCAGCCTCAATGTTCCCCTGGCAAGTAAGTCGGGGTGCGGAGATACAATTGCTAGTTCGAGTTGAAGGAAAAGGTTCAGATATCGGATGCGGATACGGCAAGCTGGGGTTGAGAACGCAGGTCACGGTGTGTGATTCGGAAAGAGGTCATAGGCTTGGCGGTAAGGTGTATTCTGGTAATTTTGCATTGCAGGAGCGTACGGCAGGATGGGTGATAGCTGGCTTGCAGTGAAGATGTGGGTTAAATGTATCAGATACTGGGAAGTCTTCGATCTCGATGAACTGTAAGCGCTAGGCTGCACTAGGAGAATTCAAGCAACCGACGCCCTTACTTCGCGCAACAGGCATCTGTTACGACTCTTCCATAATAGATTTCTTCAAGTTTTGCGTCAGGTGAACCTGCTGAGAATTTCATGACTCGTGGTTGCTGGTTCGCTGGGTCTCGGCTTGAGCTGAGGTTGCCTTGTCTTACGCCGCGAGCCGCGTTCCATAGATTGCCGGGACGAGTCGTCGTCTGTTCTGTTCCTCGAGTTGGCGAGAGCAGCGTGATGGAAAAGTGGTGGCAGACCACCTCGTTCGATGGCATAAGTGGGTACGAACACAGAGTTCGAGATCGTCTCATATCACGTTGCAACTTGCAGGTAACACCCTTTCTATTCACATCAATCTTGAGTGTAGGCCATTGACATTCATCCAGTATGAAGAAATCCTGTACGCTTCGAATACACCTACCAGCCGTTTTCATGGAAGCGCTTTATGCGGCCTTTGCTTTGCCGCATCAGTAGGCATGAGAACAGTCCTCATGGCCTAGTGCCGGTTATCCTGCTTCAACTCTGATTCCTCTTCAACCTTGAACGAGTTGTAGTTTGAGCCATGACTTACACTGCCTGGGATGCAGCTTCTTGCTCTGATATTGCCTGCACTTTGTTTTGCCAAGCGACGTGGATTACAGAAAATCACATATAACCGATACGGATATGCGGTCCAGCGGAATGCGGCTGTATATCCCCCCCTTCTTCCGTCCTTCATACCTTGTCTGACTGATAAACTTAGGCTTACCTTTGTGTGCAAGTCCGGAAAGGCCTGAACAACTTCGTGCGCAGAGTGCCTGACTGGTGAGAGCATAGAGACATCGGCATGCCAAACGACGCATCTTGAGCAGATATGGCCAAGGTGTCGTGCATGATGAATAGGTTCATTGGATCTGAGATGCTCTACTTTGGGCCCTCTGGGAGATATCGTAGGGCCGCACTCTTTTGAGATTCTGATTGCCATGATGACTAGATGGCATAAAAGAAGAGCTGAAGCAACCGGGGCCTTTGTTAGGATGACCTGATTTTTGGAGCGACAGAAACTGCTTGAGTGGACGTTCAAGACCAGGAAGGTACTGTAGGAGTCCTTAATCCGGTTAGCCTAGAGCAAGCCACACAATCACTCAAAGCCAGGTATCTTGACCTCGATGGAATATCAAAAGCGTAGCTACACTCAGAAGGAGAACTCTTACATTTTATTGAAAGCAACAACACCGGCCGACTGTGCGAGCTTAGATTTGAAGTTCTGGCAAGAGAAGATACGAGAGCGGTCTAGGCGTCGCCACGAGTCTTGTTCCCGAGCCTGTCCTGGTTGAATAAAGGACAACGAAAGTCATGCGATATCCCTTCTTCCTGCGGGTACTCGCGTTGTCGTTGGCCGGCAGCATTGTTCAGTGGTGTACAAGGCGGATATGCGAGTTCCCCAGCTAGGTAGCAAACATTGCGAGGGACACAGAAAGAGTACAATCCTGTACTGGGTAAACCACGACACACTATTGAATACGTTGAAGGAGCGGCAAGTGGAGGATGAACGGCTTCTAGGTGATCGTGGAATCGTACGCGTGAGCCAGCCGTCGGCATAGCCAGCACCTGCATTGGTAGTCAGACTGTCACATATATCCTTCAATACCCGGTTGCAACACCTGGATTGTGCCATTCGACGTCGCCTTTATCACCTTCTGCTCCCTAGCTCTCTTACCCTCCTCTCTCACCTCTCTTTTGCTGCTCTCTCAACCAAGCATTAACATGGCGGTTCAATCTCAGCGTTCAACAAGCCTCATGTTTCTGGGCATTTGCTGCTGGAACTTTGTGATAGCAATAGATGCTACCTGCCTTTCAGTGGCTCTTCCAGTAAGGTCTTCGGTTTTCCTAGTCGTTCCGTTACTTCGTGCTTCCTGATCGCAAGTACGGAGACTGACAGATTCAAGACAATCGCACGGGACTTCCAAGCCAGTAGCACTGAAGCGTACTGGGCCGGTGTGCGTAATCCCTCTGCGTTAACCTCTTCATGTAACTTCCCGCTTTGTGGCCTTCGGACGGACTTTCTTTGCCTAAGAGGCATCCATAGCACTTCGACTTGACTAAGAATGGCGGCATCGTTGATCTCCACGCATAGCTTTTCAACGACTTCGTGCAATGACACTGACAGCTCATAGACGTCGTTCGTCCTCTGCTCAGCCGCTTTCCAGCCAGTGTTCTCTGCACTATCAGGCGCATTCGGTCGGAAACCAGTAGTCCTGCTGTCACTGACTCTCTTCACCATTGGAACCATCATATGCGGCGCAAGCCCGAACATAGCAGCCTTACTTGCAGGGCGGTGTTTGCAAGGCATCGGAGGTGGCAGTCTCACTGCTCTGACCTATGTTGTCATGGCGGATGTCTACACTCTTGCGGAAAGGAGCAAGCGAATGGGCCTGGTCAGCTTAACATGGCTCGTAGGTGCGGTAGTCGGGCCAGTCATGGGTGGCGGCTTCACTGAGAAAGCGACTTGGGTAAGGGATGTCATGTGTTTCCTAGGATTTGACGAGCTGATTATTTGTAGCGATGGATCTTCTGGTTCTCGTTACTCTTTTGCGGAGTTGCCTACCTCATGGTCATCCTATTCATGCACATACCATGCACGAACGACCATCATACCATCGCCGTGCGGCTCAAGCGTATCGACTGGGTTGGATCGCTTCTCTTCGTCGCCTCGCTCACGAGCTTCCTCAGTGCCATTTCCTGGGGCGGTATTGTATTCGAGTGGGACGACTGGCGCACCGTCCTTCCTCTGGTCGTTGGGGTCGTCGGACTTGGCTCCTGGGTCGTTTACGAGGAGATGGTCGCTCAAACACCTATGGTTCCAATGGAGATCATGCGTAATCAAACAGCAGTCGTATACTATATCTCCACCGTAGTCCACGGAATAGCATACTTCGGTATGCTCTACTACCTGCCACTTTACTACCAAGCCGTACGGGGATACTCTTCCCTAGTTTCTGGGCTTGCTCTCCTCCCACAATGTCTAGGCGCAGGACTCTTTGCGATCCTTGTCGGAGTCCTCATAGCCAAGAATACCAGCCTCACTAGGCATCTAGTCCTCATCGGATGGACCGTCTTTGCGCTCGGGCTTGCCCTTCTTCATATACTCGATGTAGATACTACCGTCGTTCAGTGGATATTCATCAATATACCCGCTGGCATTGGAATGGGTATGCTCTTCGCCGGTCTTGCCATGGCTACACAGGCCGCTACAGAGCTCCAAGGTGCAACAGTCACATCAGAGCAGCAAACACGTGTCAGCTCCAATCTTGTATCTCCAACGACTCCACTTCCAGCACGGACTGAGGCTGACTCCGCCAAGTCCCAAACCGAGCACGATCACAAGCGCGCCATAGCTGCAGGCCTCAATCCCTTCTTCCGTGCTCTCGGCCAGTCTCTAGGCATCGTCATCGGGCAATCCACCTTTACGAACGAAATGAAGAAGCGGCTTGGCTCGTCCACAGCTAAAGACGCAGCAGAGATCGCGCAGATGATCGATCTTGCTCACAGTGAGCCTGCACGTTATTTTACGTTCGTTGGTAGTCTGAGGAGCGTGTGGTGGGTGCTATTTGCAATTGCAATGTTTGCTCTGCTGCTCACGTTCCTGGCGAAGAGTCCAAAGAGACAGCCGCGGATCAAAGAGAGCAGCGGCGATGTAGAGGCCAATGCACAAACTGTTGACGAGCATCCAGTCTCGCGGGACATAAGAGATATTCCTGCGTCGCCGTCAACCGTGGTGCACGGGGACTGGGCAAGCTTTGGCGGAGGTTCGCCGGCTATAAAGGATGAGGAATTCGAATTGAGAGACATGAAGTGAGAGCGTCATGGCCAAGGAAAGACCTACACTGCCAAAACTCAATGGTTGACATGACCTCCAATGATCGGATGAGGACTACTTTTCTGGGAGGCGTGATCTTACTTGAGATGTTCTTCCTTTCCTTTCCTGAGTGGATAATACGAACTCATGTTGCGTGACCTCTCGATGTTCGGACCGACCTCCCCAGTAGTAACCAAATCAACGATCTTACCCTCATGATTGCAATACTTAGCTATCTCTTACGAGTCTCGACTCGACTCGGATAACCGTTGCACCAATCCTTCAACCCGCCCAGCTTCTCTTCTACCACTAACACCACTCCCCAGGATTCTCCTTTCGACATCTGCCATCCTTTTTCCCGCACCTTTCGCCCCCTCTTCCACCGCCAATCTCGCAACAGCGCCATCCACAACCCCATCCCTAAGAACCTTCACCTTCGCTACAGCGCCATCCTCCCACCGTATCTCTAGCTCCCTCCCACTCGAATCCAACATCCGTACCTCCATCTTTTGTTCTTTTCCCTCTTCATATAACCTCTCCACAGCCTCCACGCGCTTCCGATGCGCCACCAACTCCCCCCTAACCTCCCTCACCAACCTCGTCAAATTCTGCCCCTTCCCTCCCTTCTGCTTCCCGGGCGGCGGCAAGTGTTTTGCCAACAAGCTCTGCAGCGGGATAAACGCAGGGATCGTATGTTTATGCACGCGCAGATCTTGGCTCCCAGGCCAGGGGCAGTGCAGGAGGATATAATACGGCGTCTCGAAGGTGGACGTGGCCGTGGAGAAGACGTCGAAGCGGACTCCTAGTACCTTCCCTCCGTCCACGGCATTGGGATCAGGGTCCTGGACGCGGAAGGCGGTTGTGCCGGTGCTGGTGCGGTAGGTGTTTTCGAGGTTGTGTTTCGCTTGGGCGGCGGAGGCGAGGGAGACGGTTTCGAGCTGTTTTTTGGGGATATTCATAGACCGCTGGGTTTGAGCGGATTGGACTCGTTTCTGGAGGTGGGAGGAAGAGAGGAGGTTGGAGCGGAGGAGTGCGCGGCGTTTGCGGAGGGAGGAGATTTGAGTGCGGAGGCTGGCCATTTCGGCGTCGAGTTGGTTGGCTGCGGTCGTTGCTTGCTCCATTGTTGATGCTGGATGATATCAGAGCTTGTGATGACCTTGCCTCTGCGTTATTGAATTCAATTGGTGACGTGAAGGTGGTGGTCGTCTGGGTGTAAACAAGCGTGGAACCCGCGTGCAGGCGATCGCGCATTCTTCGCGCCATCACGTGCATGGCGCATTTCACCAGCCTCCTTTGTGCGTCCATGTATTGACAGTGTCGTACCGGGACCTGGAGATATCATAATCAAGTCGCAAAGGAGTCTCAATGCCAAAACACGATTGCGAGTCAAGACTTTGACCTCTGCCACAGTCAATGTCGCCTCATCGGACAGGACACGTTGTAAACCTCCGCCAGGGCAGCCGATAGTAGCGTCGAGCCAGTAAACTTGGACCATCAGAGACAGATTCGCACAGCTACATGGATGCCTGCCCCACTTACACCAGGCTCGAGTCGTTCCTTCAAGTTTCCCTCTTCAGGTTCCTCTTATAGTCCCGATTCTCCACAGTCGCGCCGCTCTTCTGTCCTTCCTCTCCCCGTCTCCCCTTCACCACTCGCCGACGCACGATCACTCCCGATACACGAAGCACAGCACAGACAGAACGTGATACAGCATCAAAGACACGACACCGAGGCCAGCATTGCAAGTCTTGAGCTACAGGACCTTACGTCCATCGATCCCCAGCCATTCGAGGAAGAACAGTGGGGCGAGGAAGAAGAAGAAAAAGACACGAGACACACCGAGACCGCAAAGCTGCTCTCACATTCCGCCTCTGCATCCTCATCCTCGAGCTCCGACCCTGCAGACGGCGACGACGACACTCAGATGAGCAAGAAATCCAAGTCCCGCTCACCAAACCCCTCGAGAAAGGCCAACGGTGACGCGGCGAACGGCCACGCCAAAACCACAACCATGGACGGCAACCTCGTCCAACACCGTGCGAAACATGCCGCTCTCGACAGTCCTACGGCGGTAACGCAAAGATACAACCTCATGGGCAGACAAAGCTTCACGCTGGATGACCCTATACATACGATGGGCAGTGAAGGGCCTGAAGCGAAAGGTTTCACTGAGCTGCCCGAGAAGGATCGTCGTAACTTTTTGCTGCTGGTCCTTCTGTACTTTCTCCAAGGCGTGCCGATGGGCCTGGCGTCCGGCGCGGTGCCCTTTCTGCTCAAGAGTCATGTGTCGTATGCGCAGATGGGCGTCTTTTCATTGGCGAGCTACCCTTACAGTCTGAAGCTGCTGTGGAGTCCCATAGTGGACGCGGTGTGGAGTCCCAGGCTCGGGCGGAGGAAGAGTTGGATATTGCCTATCCAGACACTGAGTGGAATGGGAATGCTCTGGCTTGGTGGGCATGCGGAGGAGATGATGGCCAAGGCAGGCGAGAACAATGGCGCTGGAATCTGGGGTTTCACGTCCTGGTGGTTCATGCTTGTGTTCATGTGTGCCACCCAGGACATTGCTGTAGACGGTGCGTCTCACTTTCCTTACCTCTTACCTTCATCTTGCGATTCACGGCATGCTGACGGAAATCGGTAGGCTGGGCGCTCACCCTCCTCTCCCCTACCAACCTCTCCTACGCCTCCACCGCGCAAACCGTCGGCCTAACCGCTGGCCAATTTCTCTCCTCCACCGTCTTCCTCGCCTTCTCCTCCGCCGACTTCGCCAACAAATACTTCCGCTCCCAACCGCAAGAGTACGGCCTGGTCACCCTCGGTGGCGCCCTCTCCCTCTCGGGCTGGATTTACCTCCTCGTCACCCTCGGCCTCGCGCTCCTAAAGCGCGAAGACAAGACCACGGACAAGGAAGGCGTCTGGGACGTCTACAAACTCATGGGCGGCATCCTGAAGATCAAAAACATCCAGACCATCATCCTCGTCCACCTTATCGCGAAAATCGGCTTCCAGGCCAACGACGCCGTCACCTCGCTAAAACTCCTCGACAAGGGCTTCTCTCAGCAGGACCTCGCGCTCACCGTGCTCATCGACTTCCCATTCGAGATATCTCTGGGCTACTACGTCGGCAAGTGGTCGCAGACTATCCCGCCCATGACGCTGTGGAGCTGGGCATTTGTGGGTCGTCTCGCGGCTGCCGCTTTTGCGCAGCTCGTCGTCATGGGGTTTCCGGCGACCGGGACCACGACGCCGTATCTCTGTCTCGTAATTGTCGAGCATGTCTTCAGCACGTTCATGAGTACGGTCATGTTCGTCGCCGTGTCTGCGTTCCACGCGCGCATCGCGGATCCGACGATTGGTGGCACTTACATGACCCTGCTCGCTACCGTGTCCAACTTAGGCGGCACCTTCCCACGCTTCTTCGTCCTGAAATTCGTCGACGCTTTCACGGTCGCTACGTGTCATCCTAACGCTAAGCTGCTACCTTCGGACCCGAGCCTCAAGGGCCCGCTTATCACGCAGGCGTTCAGTTGTGTGGCGGAGGCGGAGAAGAAGCGCTGTATCGAGGGCGGAGGCACGTGTGTGATTTCGCGCGATGGGTATTATATTGTCAATGTTCTTTGCATACTCTTCGGAGTCATTACGTTCTGGGGGTGGATAAGGCAGGCGGTGGCGAGGATACAGGCTTTGCCTTTGAGGGCTTGGCGGCTCTCGGAGTAGGCATGTTTTCCGTGAGATGTTAGATCTGGCGTTTCGCGTGTGCATTTGGCTCGATACGCGTGGACAGATGATCTATGTGTCATGTAGTTGTACGCTGATCGGATAGTGCAGAGTTGCAAGACCGGCTTTGATATGCTTGTCTCTGCTTGTAATGAGATGCGATGTTCTATGTGCCAAAACTGCAAAGGAGTTAGAGGTTGTTTTTGAACACCTGAACCGATGGTTTCATAGATCATGGAAAGTCAGTGGACATTGCCACAGAGCCAAACGAACGAACGAGCGTGTGCTCGGAAGGTTTGGAGTCGCAGACAGCGGCCGACGGTGCCGGCAAGCTCACAGATGCACTGAAAGGCAGTGGCGAAACTCGTGCAAAATGCGAGGCCTCAGGTCCTAAGTTCTGTAGTGGCTGGGACGGACGGCTCCGACGAAATTAAAGTCAAGATTAGGCGGACTGGATTGGACCCTGTTCTCACATCGGCGGTGGTGATATGGGACCCTATATTAGTACTTGCTGACAGACGACACGTCCCGACGACTGTTTGAAGGTTTAGATATCGCCAAAGTCGTCGTGAACATCGTCTAACATATCTCAATGTACGTAGCGATACTGGCAAAGCTAGCCTCGCGCGCCGGCTTCGACTTCTCATGCAGTGAGATGATGGACTCACTGCAGTTCTCAAGTATCAGTACCAATGGCAATCTGCTCTACTCACCATGACCCTAAGCGTGACCCTCATTACACCTTCGCCAGTCCTCCTCAAACCGTCCCCAACCCCCTGGCGGCTGATCCCTCATTTCCAACTCATGCACCACAAAGTCATACACCCCATCCCTCGGCACCTTTCCCCGACACACATTCCCTCCCACAGCCACATTCAAAATGATCCTAAAATCCTCCAACCTCCTCGTCCCCCTCGGCTTCACTGCCCTCATCACCGGCGCGCCATCAATATACCAAACCAACCTCCCATCCTCCGGCGTCCTACATCCAGCATCCTGCGGCCTATCCTTCGGCGGCGAATCCCACACCAGGTCAAACTGATGCCCATCCGCTCGCCCAAGACTAGGTATCGAAGTCTCACAAACACGATGCTTATCCCAATCCTCGCCATTGAAATGGCCCCAGTGCAAACACGAATGGTTCACGCGGTCCCCGTTCCACGACTCCATGATGTCGATCTCGCCATCCTCGGGCCACTTGAAGGGGTCGTACGGTAGCAGCCAGAAGGCGGGCCAAATTCCTTCGGCGATTGGAGCGGTGAGGCGCGCGGAGAGGCAGCCTCGAGGGTGGGAGAGGCGTTGGTGGGATGATAGGCGTGCGGAGGTGTAGGGGGTGGGGGAGTTGCGGTCGATGACTGCGCGGAGGAGGAGTTGGGATTGGTGGGTGTGGAAGGAGTTGAGGGGGGAGTCGGTGTAGGTTTGGAGTTCGTTGTTGCCCCTGTGGATTTTGAGAGATGTGTCAACTGGGAGTCCAAACGTTGTGTTCTAGGTGGAAAAGCAGAGGAGCAGAGGGTTCGAAAGGACATACCAGCCACCAGCGCCCATTTCGTGCTTGAAATTTGTGGAGGCGGGTTGGGAGGGAGCGAAGTCCGGTTTCCAGTATGGAGGAATCGGACGGTATGCTTCATTTTCTGGGTTATCTGCGGCACGACGCTGGTAGTGCTGTGGTTTGCTTTGAGTGGGAACGGGTGGTGGCTCGTCTGCGGAAGAACGATTAAAGTGGTCTTTGATACGCTGTCTGAATGACATATTCGATGCTCGCTACTCGAGAGATTTGCACAGATTCAATTGGTACCTAGGGATGCTAAAACGAACAGAAGGAAGGAAAAATCAAGGTCGAGGTATTGGATAGGTATTAATGGTATGACGGTTCTAGCTCCGGTTTGATACGGGCGGGTTGATATCCTGCTGGGACCAAGGAAAGCTCGATTGATGTCATGGTGCAGAAGCGCGGCATCACGCTATCACATGATCTCGCGACAAGTCAATCCCACTCTATGTTAGATCGTTGCCGGTCATATCTTGAAGATCTACGCCTTCCTGGTCAAGCGTCTTTGTTCTCAATGTCTGGACCATCTAGAGCTTTTGCAGGCCGCCAGCAACCTTTCTAGCCAGCTTTTGGGCGCCCTCAATGATCTCCCTCGCAGACATCTCCTCCCTCGCCAGTCCAACCCCAGTCCCCGCCCACACAGTCTTCCTACTCGCGTCTCCCACCTTTGCGGCCGCCTTGAACTTGCCCACGTTTTCTTCCTTGCTAGTTCCGCCTAGATGGTCTCTATAACTTTCCCCAATGACCGCCCTTCCATCATACAAGACCGGCCAGAATCCCGTTCCTTGCACATCATCATGCACCGTACTCTTGACCGTAGTCGCGCCCCCATCGCTCGCCTCCAACAGCACCTTTTTCGTCGTCTCCGGCGCCGGGCTCTCCCGCGCAGTGATGAACCTCGTTCCCATAACCACACCATCCGCCCCCAGAGCCAGCGCCGCCGCCACCCCTCTACCGTCCATGATACCGCCCGCCGCTAGTAACGCAACTTCCTTACCACCGAACTCCGAAGTCAGCAGATCGCGAATCTCGGGCACCAGAGAAACAATGCCACAGCCCTGCGTCCACTGATGCCCGCCCGCATCGACGCCCTGCGCTACAATCACATCTGCGCCCTCGAGAACGGCAGAACGTGCGGCGGATACACTGCCCACTTGCACAAAGACCTTGATGTTCCACGACCTGCCCAAATCCTTCAAGCCAGGGATAATGCTGGCATGCGTCCCCGGCTTCGTCTCGGCGGGCGCAAACAGCCATACGACGGCCGGTTTGTGCTGCGGCAGGATCGACTTCAGAGAGTTGATAAAGTGTGGAAGCGTGGACGGGTGGAAAGTGATGAAGCCTACGCCCACGGGGACTGGAAGGTCGGGTTTGTCGGCTAGACCCAGCATCTGTCGAGTAGCGGCCAACTCAGTCTGCAGAGCCGACATTTGCTTCGATTGGGGGGAGAAGTCGTAGCCGCCGCCTATGAAACCTACGCAGTGTATCAGCACGTGACATTGTAACAAAGAGTGGCAACGTACCGAAGCCGCCTGCTGCGGAGACTGCTGATGCCAGAGTTGAATTTGCGGTGCCCAGCATCGGGGCGTTGGCAATGAAGGTGCTTGAGGCTTGCGGAAACCATCGTCCGAGTAGATCCTTGGATGAGCTCATTCTTTTTGAATCGTGTTTTGAAGGCCTCTGAGTGAGCAGGAACTCGCTATATCTACGACATAAGACCAGGGTAGTCCCACAGGCTCGAGAAAGAGCGTTGAAGGATGTATGGATATAAGTCTGACCTATGGACGCGGACCGTACAGTAAGCTGACGTGCAAATCCCTGTCGGGCGGGGTGCGGCAGCACGGGACGATCGTCATCCACGCCCTATGGACAAGCGCAACGCAAGACTTGCATCGAAGAATACGAATGCCAGCTTAGCAAGCAATTTACAGCTCGAGCGAGCTTATCAAAACACAGCTGTGAGAGCGAGTGCTGCTGCTTGAAGGAAGAGGTACAAGCCACTTGCCATTGAGAATGAGCATCTTGAAGGGGTTCCTGAAATCTTATCGGACATAGAGCTAATGTAGTACATGAAGGCTAAAGAATGATATAGTGGTAACAGTACGAATGGTATCATAGACGCTCCGCTAAAAAAGAAACAGTGAAGAAGTAAGTTCATCAAGGCGCCACTGCCTCCTGGCCAGGAGAGAGATTGTCTTTCGATGCCTGGTGATCATTGACGAGCAAGAACCAAAGACAGCTGGCGTAGTTGCTCGCTCGCTCCTGGGTCTGTTGCACTCACCAGCAAGTGCTGAGACAGAAGTGGGCGGCGTCGGATATGCTCACTCACGTCGC
>Ga0160429_1001709_pt1 | contig 11884 bp, 8 predicted proteins | sample SolpanmetagenomR_FD_108199 | JGI IMG/M metagenome (GOLD analysis project Ga0160429, IMG submission 108199) | Solar panel surface microbial communities from Lawrence Berkeley National Laboratory, California, USA - R | ecosystem: Engineered > Built environment > Solar panel > Unclassified ... | reverse complement strand
GCGAGCATCACCCGTCTTGGCATTTTGATAACTTATCAATACTACTCGTACATGCGGCGATATATTATTGGTGAACACTGGATCATATCTACCCTTAAATCACTCAGGAATCATATTCAGAAACTCCAAATAGTCAAATGCGTCTCTACGGCTGCTAATCCGGCATTTGACGAGTCGTGATACCTTGTCACCAAAGCTGTCCGGCAACTGTACTTTATAGAAAAGATTCATGCAGAAAGATTGTTGGTCCATTGCCAACGCAAGAGCCGCCTAACAATGGTATGACTGTATTGCAAGCCTTAAGCTCCAAACATTCGAAAACTGTCCATGTAGCAGCATGAGGTTTTGCTGTACAAACCTTTTATATATTACACCTAAGAAATCATGGACAAGATGCTGGGTAGCAAGTCGTCACTAGAATCAAAGTCTTGTCCCACCATCTTTATAGAAACCAATCCTCCGGATGTCATGGATTCCTCAAACGTGGTGGTTATGATCTAGCGAGTATTGCTGGAGACCAAGGTCCCAAAGCCCAGCATTCACATTGGTGATAAGAAGCTGAAAGGACTAATAATTACTCGCATGTATAAATGATGAAGAAGAAAACAATTTCTTATCGTTTCGAAAAAAAGTAGGTACGGAATGTTTTCCGCTTCTATGCAGTGCCTCAAACCCACCCGCCTGCCTATAGCTGCATAGAATCTACCGACGAACACGTTTCTCATTGCCTCGGTCTAGTAGTAGTTTATCAGTAGACCTTTGCGTAGTCTTCTTTCCCCTCGATGAGTTGTGCGAGATTGAGGAACTTCATTGGGACTAGAACATTCTCGAACCTCGCATTGAAGTCACCCCGCCATCAGTCTATCTACCGAGCATCTTCCCTCTACAATTGCAGCTCGAATTTCAGCATAATCAATCGTCCCACTGCATCTAAACTTATATCTCGTCAAGCCGCACTTCGACCACACAACAACCGCCTGGGTCTCAGCAAGAGCACAGCATTCGTCCGCCACTGTTCTTGTCGTAGAATGTGCAAGAGAGACGATCATACAACAAGCATGGACGTCACAAAAGGTCGCGAGATTCTTCCCGCAAATGTCAAGCCGACGCATTACGATATCACTCTCGAACCAGATCTAGAGGCTTTCACCTATACAGGGAAAGTGATCATCGAGTTAGTCCCGCTTCAAAGCCGGCGCATGAACTATTGCTAACACGATTAACAGCCTCGATGTTGTCGAAGACACAAAATCTTTAGCTTTGAATACGGTTGACCTCGAGATTAAGAGGTCAACGATCCACGGGCCCGATGGTCTAACAATCTCGTCTCCCAATACGTCAGAGAACACCGAGACGCAAACAACCACTTTCACTTTCGACGATGTCATTCCTGCAAACAGCCAGGCCAAGCTGGAGATCGAATTCAATGGAACACTTAATGACAACATGGCTGGCTTTTACCGATCGTCGTATAAAACCAAGGATGGCAAGACGAAATTCATGGCTACAACACAGATGGAACCTACAGATGCAAGAAGAGCAATCCCATGTTTCGACGAACCTGCACTAAAGGCCAAGTTCACTGTAACCCTTGTTGCTGAGAAGCGGATGACTTGTTTGAGCAATATGGATGTCAAGGCAGAGAAAGAGGTATCGGGAGGCAAGAAGGCTGTCACTTTCAACACTTCACCTTTGATGTCTTCTTATTTGCTTGCTTTCATTGTCGGCGAGCTGCAATACATCGAGACAACCAACTTTCGTGTTCCAGTTCGTGTTTACGCCCCGCCAGATCAAGACATTGAGCGTGGTAGGTTTTCGTTAGACCTTGCCGCCAAGACACTCGACTTTTATGAGAAACAATTCGACAGTCCGTTCCCTCTGCCGAAGATGGACATGGTCGCTATTCCAGACTTCAGCGCAGGAGCTATGGAGAATTGGGGTCTCATTACTTACCGTGTTGTTGACTTGTTATTCGATGACAAAACGAGCAGTGCTTCAACGAAGCAAAGAGTTGCAGAGGTTGTTCAGCATGAGCTTGCTCATCAATGGTTTGGAAATTTGGTCACAATGGATTTCTGGGACGGTCTGTGGCTCAACGAAGGATTCGCTACATGGATGTCATGGTACTCGTGTAATGTTTTCTACCCGGAATGGAAGGTGTGGGAAGGATATGTCACGGACAACCTTTCGAGTGCCCTGTCTTTGGATTCGCTGAGAAGCAGTCACCCGATCGAGGTACCTGTCAAGCGTGCAGACGAGGTTAACCAGATTTTCGATGCCATTTCTTACTCCAAGGGTTCTTGCGTATTGCGCATGATTTCCAAATATCTTGGAGAAGAAACCTTCATGGAGGGTATCCGTCGTTACATTAAAAAGCATGCATACGGAAACACTCAAACTGGCGATTTATGGAATGCACTATCAGACGCCAGTGGTAAGGACGTTGGAAAGACGATGGAAATCTGGACCAAGAATGTTGGTTATCCTGTTATCACCGTAACTGAGGATGAGAAGAACAATACCGTTCATGTCAAGCAGAATCGTTTCCTCCGTACTGCAGACGTGAAGCCGGAGGAGGATAAGACTCTGTATCCTGTCTTCCTTGCTTTGCGTACCAAAAATGGTGTGGATGAGGAGCTTACTTTGACTGAACGTGAACACAGCTTCAAAGTGCCGGATCTCGACTTCTTCAAGCTCAACGCCGATCACTCCGGTATCTACCGCACCTTCTACACCTCCTCGCGTCTGGAGAAACTCGGTGAGGCTGCTAGGGCCGGTCTGCTCTCTGTTGAGGATCGTGCTGGTATGATCGCTGATGCTGGTGCACTGTCTGCCTCTGGATACCAAAAGTCGTCCGGTACTCTGTCATTACTGAAGAGTTTCTCGTCCGAAGAGGAGTACGTTGTCTGGGGAGAGTTGACTGGATGGATTGGGTCACTCCGCAGCGCATGGGTTTTCGAGGACCAGAAGGTCAAGGATGGTCTTAAAGCATTCTACAGGGAGCTTACTAGCGCCAAGGCACACCAACTTGGTTGGCAATTCAGTGAGAACGAGGACAACATCATGGCACAATTCAAGTCAATGATGTTCGCCGCTGCTGGCACCTCTGGTGACAAAAAGATTGTCGCTGCTGCCACTGACATGTTTTCTAAATATGTCAAGGGTGACAAGGATGCGATTCATCCGAACCTGCGTGGAGCTGTCTACAGCATCGTACTTGAAGTCGGTGGAGAGAAGGAATACGAAGGCGTACTCGACGTCTACCGCCATGCCAAGACTGCCGACGAACGCAATACTGCTCTTCGTGCCATTGGCCGTGCAAAGGATCCCAAGCTCATTCAACGTACCCTCGCTTACTCACTCAGTGAGGAGGTCCGTAGCCAGGACATTTACATGCCTCTCAGCGGTCTCCGCGCACACAAGGAAGGTATAGAGGCATTGTGGCAATGGGCGACAGAGCACTGGGAGATTCTTGTCAAGAAGCTTCCTCCAGGTCTCTCGATGCTTGGTAGTTTAGTGCAGATCTGCACGAGCAGCTTCACGCACAAAGATCAACTTGAGGCCGTGCAGAAATTTTACAAGGAGAGATCCACCAAGGGCTTCGACCAGTCGTTGTCTCAAGCTCTCGACAGTATTAGGGCTAAGGAGAACTGGTTGGAGCGTGACAGCGAGGATGTTAAGAAGTGGCTGCAGGAGAACAAGTATTATTGACTCCTTGGTGAGCGGCACGCTAGACTATGGAGGTTGTAAGGGTGGAAGAGTTTGTACATATAAAACAATACATGGTGTACATACAAGCAGAATAAGAACATAGTTTCCACTCTTTCATGAACATTCTGCGTGTTCGAAAGAACTCGGATTATTTCGTTGCCGTACCCAGTAAACCCCAGGGCAAGTCTAAAGTCAATTCAATAGTTACGAACTTTTTCATAATGAAACAATCAAAGACAAGGAAACTCCTTTGACACGCTCAACCCTCAGCTCTCCATGTCGACATACACCCCCCTTGAACTGACGCCTAACCTCGAAAGAACATCCAACCAGTCAGCCAGCCCAAAGTAGCCCAAACCATAAAGCAAACGCCCACAGTCCCCCAGCAGAGTCTTCAAGCTCACAATCCACCTCACAAAGAGATAACAAGAGACCTCAAAAAAAATTGTTCCACCTCCCCCAGCCAAGCCATCCTGGCGCTTTCAAAAGAGAAAAACGCAGTCCAGCCTGCGACCCGTCACGGGCCAACGGGGGAAAGAGTAGAGTATGCAATATGTTCAATCTGTGATGCCACTGACACTGATTTCGATCATTGATAAGAAACGCCTGACTAAGGGCATCCTCCAGCTGTTCTGCCCCCTGTGGTGAAGGGATAGAACAACTGTGATGAGACCAGCAACACGAGTTTGGAAGTAACATCGCCGCACATCTCAGAAAAGAAGTTGTTTGCATGACGGACAGAGAATATACATATTGCAGGTCTGCGGGCCGGAACGACTTTTGGCCGTGGGACTGCCGTGAAATCTTCTGCTTCTGTTATTCGCGCTTGCTTGGCGGCGTGGTTACGAGTTGGATTACATAAGTAGTTTGAGTCAGCCTTACGGCTTTGGCAGAGCAATAGTTTCCTTCATGGTGGAAAACTTTTGGATTTCCTTTCTTCTCATGGCCTGTGATGAATCACTTAACATTATACATGATAGGAAGAGTATGACTGTTTCGTCCGAAAGGACGGAACGTGATTTCACTTTATAGATACTGAGGCCCGTTCATCCGTTTTCTAAGCTAAATGGAGATGAGCGTGCGATCAGCTCTACATCCGCGCTGGAAAGGGCGTTGGTACACACGCGAACTATTTGTTTACGCACACCTGCTTCATATTACTTTTGTGACGAATTGCGATCCTGTCGAGTCTTTCGTCAACACATTCGTAGATTCGCAAGTTTCAATGTGATATGACTTCGAGAATCCCAATGGATTTTAGATTAGGACATATTCGTAAATAGTAATAAACACCACGCTACAATCAAAATAGAGGAGAACATGATTTTAATGAAGACTATGACAGACACAACTGCATGCAACCCTCCATCTAATCGTCAAGTCCAATGTGAACGTTCTTCTCGCCTGCAGGAATGATCTTCGCCTCTTTTTCGCCCTTCAAATCAGGCAACTCCTGCATTGCCTCATCAATGATATTAAGCGCTCGCTGAATTTCAGCCTCGGTGATGACCAAAGGCGGAGCCAAGCGGATGATATTTTGGTGAGTCGGTTTAGCCTGTCCAGCAACATCAGTACACAAATCTTCAGTAGCCGTTTCGCGAACGTGAGCGATTTTGAGGGCCCTTCCTACCAATAGTCCCTTGGACTTCATGAGCATGCACAAGTCCCAGGCGGAGTGCCCGTTTGTCTTGCTCTCGTCGATAACAATGGCGTTGAGGAGACCTTTGCCACGGATGACTTTGATCATGGGGTTGTTAAGTTTACGAAGACCATCGCGGAAGAGGTTTCCTAAGGTTTCTGCGCGTTCTACCATGTTCTCTTCTTCGATTAGTTCTAGAGCGCGGATGGCTACTGCTGAACCCAAAGGGTTTCCTCCGTACGTGGAACCGTGTGTACCGGGCTCAATGGTGAGCATGACTTCGCGCGAGCCCAGCACGCAAGACACAGGGTACATGCCACCTGAGATGGCTTTGCCAAGCAGGACCAGATCAGGCTTGATTCCGCTCCACTCGTGGCAGAGCATACGTCCCGTCCGAGCGATACCCGTTTGAATCTCATCACAGATGAGGAGAACGTTGTGTTCATCGCACAACGCGCGCACCTCTTGTAAGTAATTATCGTCCGGAACCACAATGCCAGCCTCTCCTTGAATGGGTTCAACGAGGAAGGCTGCTGTGTCCTTACCATGGTGTTTGAATGCCTCACGGAGATCATCAACGTTGTTGTATCGAATCGGCATTCCTGTCGCAGGGCAGGAAGAGCCCATGTTTGGGAGATATGGTCCATAATTGTTGCGGGACTCAGGATCGGAAGACATCGTGATGGCGGCAAACTGTAGGAAGCGCATTAGCCACGGTTTGTGCAGTCTTGTGTCATAAATGTACCGTTCTGCCGTGGAAGTTCTCTGTTGCACTGAACACTAAAGCCTTGTTCTCTGGGATGCCCTTGGTCTTATATCCCCATTTCCTTGCCAGCTTAATGGCAGTCTCCACAGCCTCCGCACCAGTGTTCATAGGAAGAATCATGTCGAATCCAAATAGTCTGGTTGCGTACTCTGCGAATCGAGGGAAAACGTCATTGTAGAAAGCGCGACTGCTAAGTGTCAATCGGGAGGCCTGCTCTGTCAGTGCTTTGACGAGTTCTGGGTGACAGTGACCCTGGTTGACAGCACTGTAGGCGGACAACTGGAGTATTTGTTAGTTCATGCATCGGGAGACTGACGGTCACCACTCACAAAGTCCAAGTAACAATGACCTTCCGGATCCCATACATTGCAGCCACTTGCGCGTGCGAAAACAATGGGCAATGGGTGATAGTTGTGTGCAGCGTGTTTAGCTTCAGCTTGCATAGCCTCATCCGAGGAGGCCGCATGGTATTTGGTGGGGTCGAGCGCGGTAGTCGGGGTAAAAGGTGTGGCGGATGCTTTAAGAGTCGTGCCGTTGCTAACAGGAGCAAAAGTCGAGATTGCAATTGGTGCCATGATGAGCGTAGATGACAGAAGTAGTCTTAGGTAGAAGAGATGTAGAGGAGGAGAGAAGATTCTGCCTTGATTATTCTTGTGTATCAAGCCCTCGCCTCTACCTGCGCTTAACGGTCGTGCTCCTGCCGTTAGAGGTTTTGTATGAAAAAGGTTGTCATATTTACATGCGTTGAACCCCTTTTCGCCTTGACTTCCAATGCTACTTTCGTGATGCGCATTGGATACAGTCATTTACGAAAGAGTGCAGTGATTTCAACCTAACTCTCCAGTATCAACAGAGGACTTCCATCGCCCACCATCCGTTAGAATTCTAATAAACCCTGTGCGAGTGCGGCTAGTCCACACAATGCTTAGATTTATTTACCGGTGTGCTAAAACGGACTTAATACCCTTCAATGAAACAGCACCTACTAGAACTTCCAGCTCTTAATATGTTCCTAGAATGCTCCTCAATGATTTCGTCACTTTTCATACGACGGATCGGAGTTGGCTGGACACCCTTGAAGTATGGTGGTTGTGTCGATGCAACACTGCCATTTGTATGATTCACAACTGATTGGCTTCTCGTAGGGTAATCGTATTGAGGGTCATGCGTAGTATCGACAATGTTCCCGTTCCCAGCAAGATCATCGTACCAAGATGGAAAGCTTCTCAGTTGCTTATTTCGTATTCAAAGCCTTTAGGGCACGTCTTTGGAATCATCAAAATCCTCTCCAACGTCGAAGATGACTCTGATATGTAGACTGCAGCCATCGCATCCAACCGAGATCTCACGATATCCATGAGCCATAGCGCCGGTAAGATCTCCTTCTGAAACTTCATAAGCTTTAGCATTGCCACATCTGCATGCTCGAGTCCATGTTTGAGTATCCTCACCATACTCCATATCGTCCAGGTCGACTGTCTCTATTTGCTCCGAAGTCGCGAGACTTCCATTAGATACGCCACCATTCCGCCCGGATGTTATTACAGCCTTTTCAATGAACGACCGATCATATTCTCGCCGTTGTGAGGGGTCCACCAGCACATCACGAGCACAACGAATTTCATCTATGGAGTGCTTTGATGGCGATGGCGCGGGCTCTACTGGACACGATTCTTTTGTCACACCAATACTAGCAGCCTTGTCGGGATGATGTAGCAATAGAGAATGTCTGAAAGCTGCTCTGATTTGTTGCGTACTAACATATTGGCCCGACAATGGTGAGGGTAAACCAAGCACACTATAATGGCTAGGCGCCGGCAAGGTATCAGCCTTTGTCATGTACGATGGAACTATTTCCCGATTGTTTTTAAGAAGAATGCCTTTTCCAGGTGATTCGGTAGTCAAAAGTGTCAATAATATAGCTTGAAAAGCTGATGTTAAAAAGAACTTGCTGTGTTGCTCCTGGGTGCGCACGAAAAAGAAGGCATGTGCCCCTGAGCGAGAATCGACTTTGCATGTGACAATTCAATCAGTCGTGCCCATTCGTCGCAACGTGTGAACTGATGGATTTATTTACAATGCACTAATGCGCATACTGGTACTGATAAAAAATCGCTAGATGGATAGGTGGCTATTTGTGCGACTGTCATGTCCTAAAACTTGAATACCTTGCATGAACATTCTATGCCTACTTCATTAGCATTGCCTGGACAAGAAGGCACAGGCGACATCATCCATTTATCACGCTCACCACATCCATACTACCGTCGGAAGGTACCAGTAATCGATGACGATTCTCCAAAACACTCCCCGTCTACTCCAATCCTAACGAATTCTGATTTGGAAGGGGACACAAGCGGAAGTCATGGAGGACCGATTAAGACGTGGCATTCAAGGTCACCGAGCACGAGTGGTACAGAAGCAGACGATGAGGCCATAGGTCTTGTCAAGTTACTACCTTCTTCTCCTATACGATCTCGCAAAGGATTGAAGAGTGATTGGACTCTGCCTCTTCCAGGAAAGACTATACAACCAAATCTATCTGCACACCAACATGGCAAGGCATTCCCGTTTCTATCAGCAACGCCGAACGTCAACAAGTCGAAAACAACGGTTGAGAACGAAGAGGGACAAAAAGTTGTCGAGATGTTCATACAGGAGCTGCTAAGGAGAGGGTCTGAGATCTTATCTTTGGCTGTCATAGGTGGAATACTTTTCAGAAACTCTCAATCAATCGAATCCAACAAATATTACAGAGGTGTGTATGATATGTGTCTTTCCAAACTGCTAACTAACATAAAGCTTCAAAAGTTGAGCTTCTAAGCCACGTGATGTTGGTAGCTGCACTTTCATTCGTCTTCGTGGCTCAATACTTCTCTGGTCTCATTCTTTCTGCACACTCGACAACTCTCAGGACGTCTCGTCTTCCTACTTCATTCGATCCAGCTGTAGCCATATACCCTACCTTTCTACCTATTCTAGTCTCTCTCGCTTTGTGGCCTTCCCGATCCGAGTTACTTCTTCCCAACATTGTCCTATCTCTTTCCTCACTACCCAACGCTCTTGTTTCAAGTTTAGGACAGGATGACCACAACCATTATTTACAGTGGATGCTAACCGTGATTCCACTATGGGCAGGTAATTATAACGTTGCGGGCTCTTTGCGTTGTACAAATATCATAGACGTGGAAATCCTGGCTCTATTATACCCATTGCATATCACGCTATTACAGCTTTTACAATGCCTAACTACCACAAGCCTTCTCTCCTCGGAACTTCACCTTCTATCTACCTCTTTGATCAACATACTTTTATTCTCAACATCACCTCAGTCTATCATACTGCAATGTATCATTTGGGTTGGCGGTATTGGCCTCTTTATCTTTTGTACCAACGTCTTGCGGTGGAATGTGGCGTTAGAACGTATCCCAGCCTGGAGGTTTCGTAACAGCGGAGGTTCCGTACAGCCCACGAACAAACAGCAGTTCTCTGGCCCGAGAAAATCTTTCCCACTAGACGCAAATCCGAGTGAGGACGATGTGTACAATGGCAATTCGCCAAATCTATCACATACCACGCATTCCAAGGATACTCCTATTTTTACTAAGCTATCTTCTGCTTTACCGGCAGAGATAACAAGACGATTATCTTTACCGGGGCCAACGATTGACTGTTTCAAAAGCAATAGGATTCTTAATAGCAACGGTGCTTTTGCACGACCTGTTCTCCGCAGTTGTACATCATCACTACCTTCTGAGATTAAGAATTCTACCCGAGGAAGGCGCAGGTACTCCCTCACAGCTCAGGCTTATCTATCCATGACTCCACAACAAGTTGAATCCAGGAAGTGGCTATACGCAGCGTATACTTTCACCATTGTGGTTGTGCTGGTCTTAGCCGTCATTCGACCTGCCATTGCAGCGAGAGCACTACATGGTTATGAGCCATTTGGGTGGGCAGTCGGATATCTCTTCGGCGATATTGGTCAACTCAGATCATTCGTCTACCACAATGGGTTGGAGGACTGGATTGTATTATCTGACGACATCTTCGACCGCAAGTCACAATTAGATAACGCCGGTTGGGTCGACGAGTACCGTCGAAGAACGATAGGCGCTGCGAACACTCGACTCCTGCTCTTTGCGTACTGGTTTACAGTTGTCAGCATTGGCATAGCGATAGTCCTCCGCCTGAGTGCCTTTGCAGAAGTGGACACCCGTCGAAAGGTGTTTCATGGCATGATGGTGATCATGCTGTTGCCCACCACGTTCATCGACCCGGCTTTCCTCTCACTAGCGTCAATACTGGTCCTGGCTGTCTTCTTACTGCTTGATCTTTTCAGAGCAGCACAACTTCGACCGATATCCAAACCTTTGGCCAGATTTCTCACTCCATACGTGGATGGCAGAGACTTGCAAGGTCCTGTTATTGTCTCTCATGTCTTCCTTCTCATCGGCTGCGCAATTCCGTTCTGGCTTTCGCTTGCTGGCGTGAAGCGCGAAGGTACCGATCCATGGCTGGGCTGGGAGGTGACTACGCGTGATGTCAGCATGATTGCGGGTGTTGTATGTGTGGGAATGGGCGATGCTGCCGCCTCGCTTGTAGGACGACGTATCGGTAGACACAAATGGCCATGGGCAGGTGGAAAAAGTCTAGAAGGTAGTGCGGCGTTCGCAGTAGCAGTGACTTTGGGTCTTATATTGGGCAAGGCGTGGCTTAGAGCTGGAGGATGGACTTCGACAATCGACGATAGTAATGATTCATGGCTTACGATACTGGCAAAGGCTGGGATGGCTGCTTGTGGTGCGAGCTTTACGGAGGCTGTATTGACGGGCTGCAACGATAATGTGGTTGTTCCTGTTATTTTATGGCTTCTTGTGCGGGCGCTGCGGCTTTAATGGATGAGAAGGGAGTATCCAAGCATAATGGCTATAGATTTCATTGCTGGCATATTGCTATATGGTTGGCGTACTTGCTCTCACGCTGCAAGCAATGAGTTCGGACTAAATGATTTGTGATGCCGAGCGAGTAATCGATGCTGCATGACAACTCAATTAAAATGTATTCCTCGTCATTTCTCAGTGGAAGGACTGTCTCCGTATGGCGCAAGCACACTTGCTACAATGTCAGGACTTAACGTAGTAATTACTGCCGTCTAGAACGTCAATATGTAAAGAATACAAAGTGTATCGAAATTGCCGTTCTTGTGCGTTGCAGCACTTTATATGTGATGAAGTGCTTGATTGTTCCTTCCACTGGTAAATCCTTTCCAAGCAATTGCCTTCTACAATAGTCAACCAAGCATATTGGCAAACTATGCTTATAGTGTATGTCTATAATCATAGACGCTGTCGACCGATATTCTTAGGTAGTTCGGGCGAGTGTTGTATGAGCGAACTCGTACGAAAAGCCATGGCAAAGGCGGGGGAACTTTCTCTTATCAGTGAAGCTTATGGAGCGATAAGTTAGGCTATTGATGGACAGGAGGGGTTGAGGGCGACATCTCATAGGCTGAATGCATGATGGACGGTAATGGACGCTGGACTTGGACCTGGCGGTCAAGTCCGCCTGATTGATAAAGTCCGACGATATCATGAGTCCGCATGACTTGGACCGTCACCACCACTTCACTCTCAACCCAACACCAACCACAACACCTTCACTCCTACAGATCTTGTGTCCCCTCTTCCAGGCACCACGTTACACGTCTTCTCTTCTTTGTTTCCTGTTCTTGTTTCTTTCTGAGCCTTCGTTCTTCAGGCGTTCTT
>Ga0160429_1001708_pt1 | contig 11884 bp, 10 predicted proteins | sample SolpanmetagenomR_FD_108199 | JGI IMG/M metagenome (GOLD analysis project Ga0160429, IMG submission 108199) | Solar panel surface microbial communities from Lawrence Berkeley National Laboratory, California, USA - R | ecosystem: Engineered > Built environment > Solar panel > Unclassified ... | reverse complement strand
GCTGCCTTGTTGTTTGTCGTACGCCTGACCCTCTCTCACCGCTTTTTCATACTCACATTCGTCGACCTTCGAAAAATTGTCCAGATCCACAATAAAGGCCACATTTGGATGTGCTTTTTGGAATTGATTCAATAGTGGTAGGTATTCAGCATCCACTAGTATAGAATCTACATCGGCGTGTTCGAAGATATAAGCTATGTCATCAGATTTGAGGCGGTAGTTGATGGCTGTATTAAAGTCAGTTGGATCGAAATCGCTGGAACAACCAAACTAACCAACATTGACTGAACCAGCCGCGGCAATGCCAAAGATGGCTTCTAGGAACGTTGGAGTGTTTGGAGCAAGTATTCCAACTCTCTTGTAGCCCCGCTTCTTCAAGTAGTAGGCAAAACCAGAGGCGCGATCAGCGACTTCCTGGTATGTTCTCCGAATGATGCTACCATCTAGCGATTCATGATATGCTGCGATGGCCCGTGAGTCTGTCAGCCTACAATCGAGTGGTGCACATTTGCCATAACTCCGTACCTCAGGCTCAATGGCTGCAGTGCGCGGAAGGAAAGAAGTTGGCGAGAGAGTGTGGAAGTTGTTGCGCTGAAGTGGTGTGGAGTTATCGGCGACCGTAGGCGATCCCGAAGATGGAATGAAGTGATTGAGCAAGGTCGTTAGGCGTGATCGCGGGTTGGACATAGTTTCGGGGTCGTTTAGAACGCCGGTCGAATTTGGCGGGTACAATACAATGCAACACTTCTCGAAGGCGATGCGACAAGGCGAAAAGGTGTCGAGCGGCTGAAGCAATCGGGACTAGGTGCGCGAAACAAAGATGAAAACATCAGCTGGACGGATCAGATGCGCATGCGATGTATTATATGTGAGTAGAAGTACCTCGGATAGCCATGGTCAAAATGTGGGGTAGAAGGAAGTTAAAAAGGAGCTAGATGCATTGTGTCTCCTCAGAGCCGGCCAGGAAGACGGAAATATTGCGTGCACTCTCCCCAAACTATGTTTTGGCAGTGAGCCCGCTTAACTTACAATATAAGTTGTCCTTCTTTCAAGAGATCTTTTCCTTCTTTATTAAAACCTCGCTAGTAAGTCATAGTTTTAAATCACACCACGATACAACTTTTATTACACACCGCTTACAACTCTCGCACGAATACTGCTAACCTCACAATTCCACTGTCGTTGCCGGTGGTGTAGCTGCAATTTCTTGCTTACTGGACGTCCAACTAAGTTGAAAAAATCCGCACAGTCATGAACGTAGAGTCCAGATGAGTGCGAGCGGAGATCCAATAAATTCGAATTGAACTCCACGGGCCGGACAACATGAAAGCAATCGTTTGGCATGCGGTGCAACAACTACGCATACCTAGTATCAAGTGCACGAACTCCAAAAGGTAATAGTGAATGTAAGGGATTTCTGGTGCCTGTTGGGACCACAGCATTCTTTCTCATCTCTAAAGAGCTCAAGTAGTACTGACGAGAAAAACCGGATATCATTTGTAACGACCTTTCATTACCTTGGTGTAACTATCAGTATATCATTAGTACGCAATGTAAATTATACACCAACGGCTAGAGAAAGCATGTGAACAAATTGTTGGAATTTTACGACAACACCATAAGAAATTGAGGTCGCTGAAACATGTGGGCCCGTTTTTTTCATGGCCGATCTAGCTCAAACCTCAACATCAAATCCATCTCATTTCCTCGCTAACAAACACACACCAGGTATCAATACCCTCTAGTAGCCGAGGGCAGCAAGCTCCGACTTGGTCGAGTCAGATACGGCAGCCTTCGTTTTAGCCTCAGCGATTTGCCTCCGTGCAACCTTCTTCCTCTCGTAGTAGGCGGCACCCTTGACCTTTCTCCTCTCCTCCAGCCTAGTGACAGTAATGTTAGTGATGTGTCTAACAGTAAGCTTTTTGCTACGGTAAGAGAGAACATACCTGGCGACAACGTCTTGGTACTTCCAGCCGAACTCGTGACCTAGACGACCGACAGTGCAGTACTTGCGACCGGGCTTCAGTCTGAGAACCCTAAGGGCTTGTGGGACAACAACGCGCTTCTTGGTGTCGTATGGCGGGGGGATACCCTCGAAGGTCTTGAGGCGATTAAGGGCAGCGGCACCACGAGCGGTCTTGTGAGGAATCATGCCGCGGACGGTGCGCCAGAACATCTTAGAGGGTTGACGGTAGTGCCATGGTCCTGTAAAGCATCCGTATCAGTTACTGCAGTGTTCTGATGCATCTCCTCATTGATGGAAGGATGGCTTTGAAAAGGATATTGAAATTTACCTCCGCGGGTCGCGTTGAAACGGGTCTGCTTGCGTAGGAAAGCCTGGTAGTTCACTGTCGTCCAATGTGATCAGCCTCGTTCTGTGCTTTCCATTTTTCGCTTCCCCCTCCTTTTCTTCGATCTACACACTGTCGCGCTATCTTAGGGTTTCGTACACTTTGCGCGGAAGAATTCGCCGGAGATGTTGATGGCCTCGCAACGGACGATAACAATCTTCTGGCCCTCGAGGAGCTGCTTAGCGACAGTACTGGCAAGGCGACCGAGAAGATGACCTTTTCCGTCAATGACGACCTGTAAGAAGATCTCTATGTTAGCATTCTACAAAATCCACAATCTTGCAGCTCTTGCGCCCAAATATCGCCCAGAACATGATGCAGACAGCGTGAAGGAACAGGGTAGACGTACGACAGGCTCGAATGTAGACATCCTGTGCTGTTAGTAGATGGAGTTGGAGGTTGTGTATCGTCTGCAATTCGTGATTGAAGTTCGTTGGTGCGAATTTCGATCGGGCGGCAGGTTCCGCACAACACACTCGTGACTGCCACAATAATTTTACACAGACCCGTGCGATGCCTCGCGGAATAAGCGAGGCCTGTCAGGGTCGGTCTTTATCCGTCGAATGCTTCCATGGTTAGTTAGTTATCAGTTGACAATATTACAGGACCATAAAAAGTAGTTGTTAGTCGCATTTGAGCTCTTCATTGAAGATGAAATGAGTTTACTAGTCCGAATACTTGTAGTACGAGACAAATGATATTCTGTTGTGACATTCTGCGGCCAAATCCATTCTTCACTAGACGACTGTAAACAACAATGCAGGTGATTGCCCTAGATTGCCTCCCGTGCTGTGATAGATTCTCAAAACTTTTGCGCTTCAACCTATTTGCCAAGGCTGGGGAAAGAGGCCTCGTCGATCTGGATAGGAGCAGCGCCGCCAGTGCGAGCAGCACCTCCACGGCCACGGCCCTCACCACGTCCCTCGCCACGTCCCTCGCCGCGACCACCACGGCCGCGACCTTCGCCACGGAAACCACCCTCACCACGCCCACGGCCGCCCCTGCCTCCGCGTCCGCCACGGCTGCTGGTAGCTTCGCGCTCGCGAGCCTGAATATCGTGGTCAAGGACAAGGACGTTCTTGTCCTTGCGCTCCCTTGCGCGTTGGTTCTTACCGCCGCTTCCAACGAAGTAGTCAGTCTCGGATTCTTTTGCAACCTCCTTGCCCTCGGGTGCTTTCTTGCTTGAGCCCTCGTTGGCAGATCGGAGGTTCAGAAGACCGCCGAGTTGAAGCTTCTTTTGAGCCAGTTCAGCAAGGTACTCGACGTAAGACTTGGTCTTGTCCTCTGGCTCGGCTTCAGCCTCTGGCTCAGCTGCTGCCGGGGTCGGCTCGGTAGCAAGGGTCTCGCCATCTGCATTGACGGGGGCGTCAACAACAGTGTCGAATCCATCCTTCTCCTCTTCCTTCGCAATGGCATCGCCTGCCTTCTCGTCTGCGAGCTCATCTCCGGCAGTCTCACCACCCCATCCATGAGCGGCTTGCTTGGCGTGATCGTTAGGGCTACACTTTTATTAGAATGCCCATTTTGCACCCAGACTGCTTCCTCTCCTTAAGACGTACCCAAGTCCAGTACGGCTGTGACGGTCGTCACTGCGACCTCCGCGGCCTCCACGTCCACCGCGTCCACGGCCTTCGTATCCAGCTCCGCGCTGACCATTACGGGCACCTGTTTGGGATAAGCTGAGATTTTTTAAATATGAAACAATGGATCGAACCAATGCGGTCGGGATGACGGTCTTGGCGAAGTCCATCATCAGTCGGCTTGCCACGGTTGTTCTCGCGGCCGGCGTCTCTGTCCCGAGCGGCTATATCGCATGTGTTAGCCAATACGGTCTAGCAAGAAAATCCATGCAGTTCTCTCAGCGCAAATCTATGTTGCGGTATTGGAATGCAAGATTCTGAGGAACTAGTGTATCCATACCGCGCTCGTTCCCAGTGAAATTGTCACGGCGTCCACCGCGTCCTCCACGAGCACCGGGTCCTGGGGTGGTGGGAGATGCAGCAGCCGTTTCCTTCACAGGTGCGTCTGCGGGAGCATTGCGCTTGCCAGATCTTGCAGAAGGTTTGTCCACAGCCTTAACGGGTGGCGATGCTGGGCGATCGGGGTATTGATCTTCGTCATTGCCTTGTGGATGTCAGAATAGGTGACCTTGTAGCTTATTTATCTAGATAATTTGTCGACTTGCGTACCAAGGAGGGCGTAAAGGTTCTGAATCGAATAAATTAGTTATTGTTTCATTTACAGACCGCATAACCCGGGGAATCTCGTGGGACTTGCGGTATGCGAATCTAAAGTCTTATAATTCTTACCTTCGACGCGATGTCGCTCATTTTGACGTCTTTCTCGCTTCACGCGCTCTTTCCAGAGAAATTACGATGCGATTCTTGATTGTTGAGTATATTCGATTGTTACCACGCCATTGCCCAGGCCTAAAAACTCGCGTGTAATGACCTTCCGAAGATTCCGGATGATGATGGCAGTCAGAGTGGAAGTTGAAATTAATTGCAATATTCGTTCGTGGCTCCTCCTGCCGACTCCGCTTTCTTCGGCTATCTCCGCATTGACCGCTTTGGAGACATCACAAGTTATGATCATTAACGGTGAATAATGACATCTTAAATTGAAGAAGATAGTCTTGCATCTGATGGACTTCTCTCAGGCCTTCTTATCAGAGTTATAGCAAGGTACAATAATGCGTAGTGGGGTATATCTCAACTTTGGATGTCGTTGTATGGATCGAGCACTTTGATAATTCAACCGCAAACGATATATGTCAACGGGGAAACTGATGGGCTCAGTGTCGTGTATCGTTAGACCAGCAGAAACTGATATATCGCAAGTACTGTCTCTCCACACATATCGAGCCCTCTGTATATCGTTCAAGTACAATTTAGCGCAGCCGCTTAGTCAATCCCCACAATTGCATCTCCTTGTAAATGCAATGTGTTAGTCAAGGTCGTGCATATACAAATTACTCGACCACTTCTGGTGATAACGCGAAACGGGAAAAATCTCAATCTCAAGCATTCGTCATGGCGCGTTTATCATAAAATACTATACATGAAATGACAAAAACCAGTCACCCTCTGCAGCGTATCAAGACTATTATCAGAATAAAACTGACGCCTATACGCACTTTACTTCGAATCTCTGTCGGTTCAAAGTGGAGCGAAGATGCTTGGTGCGATCTGAAGCAACTCTCACTAAAGAATTGTCTCATGTTGCACGAAACAAACCCAAACGCCAGTCGCTATGCTTTTCTGAAAATTTAAAAGGCGTAAGCCGCACGTCATTTCTTTGAGCCAACTCGGTATGGAATTATACGAGCCTGCTGTAATGCACACTTGAGTATGTGCATATGTTGTTCAGAGATAATCGCAACAAGTGTCTCTACGCGCTGTAACGGAACTTGGCTATGCTAGTTCAAGAAGTATGCGAGTTGCATTCGCTGCTGCTGATCTTAGCAGAAATCCATAGTCTGTCGTTTTTTATTCACTCTCCATTCGTTAAGCTTTTCCGGAATTTCCAGAAGATGGAATCTCACTCGGAATAGGGAGAAAAAGGAAGGTTCAGTTTTGAAGCAGTTTCGACGTGGCTTGTATCCATGTATGGATAGTACGGAGACTGATCACCTTCCCCAGATATCGGTGAGACGTAGTCAAGCATAGTGTGCGATGAGTATTCCGGCATCCGGTTGATGAAATTACTAGTCACGGATCTGTTGGAATTTGGTGGTGGCTGCAAAGACTGAGTAGTCTGCTGGTGATCGAATGATGGAAACTGACGCGTCTGGGCATGATCGAGTGACGGCAACATGTTTGGTTGTTGGGCGCCACCAGCAGTCGGTTGAGTGAGAGACGAAGAAGGACTCTGAACGAGGTTGGCCAATCCTGTGGCATAATTTTGCGCAACGTTTTGACCAACCCTGAAGCCGTAATCAGGTTTTGGAGCTAGTTCTTGGGGAAAGCGCCGTTGTTGCTGCTGTTGCCTATTCATCATAACTCGTTGGATTGGGGGTGGGTTAATAACAGCAGGAGTGCTACGCCGCATTGGTGGTCCGTCAGACTTTGACTGAAGCTCCGCTTGGACGTCGATGCCTTAACGACTTCTTATTAGTAACAGTCTTCCTGGGCGCCGATATCTGGGAATAAGCGAACCTTTCTCGAGCAGAATTCTTTCCAGTAATGAGTTCTTATATCGCAACATGAGACATTCATCGGCGGCTGCTCGATGGTTCTGTTGCAGCGTTTCGAGATTGTCTTCATTTTGTTTTATGGTGATCTCAAGTTGCTTTATATACTCTGTCCTTCTTTCTCGAAAGGCTGCTTGCGCCTGCCTGTTACGCTGCTTGCGTTCTTCAGAAGTTGCATATATCTACGATGAGGTTAACATAGGGCTGGAAGTCGCCCGCTAAAGTCATGGGCTAACCGGCTTTCGTCCTCCTTTCCTCTTTTGAGTCTGAGGAGGATCTCGTGAATCCTGTCCCTCGGTCTCGAGAGCAGGTTCTGGAGAGGAGACGGCAGATCTCGAACTACCACGCGGGGAGTCCTCTGACAAGTTCTCCAGCTTTGACCCCGCCGACGACATGTCTTATCGCGGAAGGAATGCGGAGAACAAGCCTTAATCTAGTGCACGTGGATGCCGAACAACCAAGCGCATGCTATCCTGGGAAAACGCAGCGAAGGGCAACAAATCAAAGCGTCGAGTGGCTTGTGAAACACCAGTGACAATAGGGTAGCCAATCACAGCAATGGGTGGGTGACTAGCAGCAGTCACTGACACGGGAAGTTGTTGATAAGAGAAAGGCAAAGTGGTGGTTGAACGATAGTAGTCGTGAGGTAAGGGCTGTGACCAACAGAAATGGAGTTCGAAGCGCAGAGACAGATAACAGGTTGGCGGGGTGTCGAGTAATTGGGCCAAGTTTGGATGACAAACTGAAATGCGCAGCGATCGGGGGTCTTTTGGAGTACGATTCTGCCTTATGATTATTAAATCATGAGTCCTTTTGTGCTTGCTTTCCTTTATGTGTTTTATTGGCCAGAGAGTGACAGGAAAGATTCGAGAGCGTGAAATTCTCTGCTTCGGTGTCAGCCGACGACCTTCCGGCGCGTGATGTGCGGGCAAGCCAAGACTCATTTGACCGCACTCGCCCCTCGATTTTCGCTGGTGTGCTTCCGCTCGGCTCAACTCCTTATGTTCGAGTAGAGTACTATAATGTCTTTTATGGTTCGCGGTGCAAGAATATGCTGGCGAGCCCTGAGTGCACATAAAGATATAGATGTTAACTCGAAGCGCGCGATTTGTGGCATATGTGACTTTTTCTGTATACATAGCTTGCAACAACTCGTAGGATCAATATTGGTTCATATCCTGGCTTTACTAAGGCTCTTTATTCTGTAGAATATGATTGTCCGTGATATGAAAGTACTTGAAGCATATGAAGTTCGATGCAAAGGCGTGACTGCTGGTTCTGTTAACTCTGTACTGAGTCGCTGCTTCCCAATTTGCTTGATAACCGTCGTGATTGAAGCAAAGATTGTTGCAGATTCCAGGCTTGCGCTATCATCAAACTGTATACAATCCTGCAATTTTTGTCGCATCTCTCAGGACAGTTTTGGTTACGATACGTGGACACTGTCGCTACCTCGTTCGTTGTTCGTTGTCTGCAAACCTACCTTTAAGCCGCGGAGAACTCTTCATAATACGTAAACAAGTCGCTTTTACCGCATCGTACAAAGAGCCCATCAAAATTCTCTAGTGTTCATGGACTCTCACCATCAGAGTGCGACATATAGATCTCAACTCCCTGGAACACTAGGATCGAATTTTACAACAGCGCCTCATCTAGGAGCTCCACGTCCTCTTTCTGACATCAGGGAACTCACTGAGCCAAATATTATCGAGGCCATTCAGCGTAAACCTGTGGGCGATACAAAACACGCACGACGTCCCTCAGTATCAAGGTCACACAGATCGCAAGAGCACCGCATACAATCAGCGAATCATATACGTCCGCCATCCAGAGGAGGGGCAAGATCACCAGCAACATACTTCGACGTTCACGATGACCGGGCAAGTACACACAGCATACCATTAGGTAACGTTCCTATACGGTCTTCCTCAAGGGCCGGTCACAAACGAAGTCATTCCATACCACGGACGCCAGCAGTGGTGTTCCCAGTCTCTGCAAGTACGTACAAATGCATCCCGAACCGTGGCCAGTCACAGTCCCCAGTTCGAAACGCTGCGAGTCGTCTTGATCCTGGAGAGTCAGATCGAACTCGGCGCATGCCATCCAAGACGATTGTCAAGGTCGAGAATGCAAATAGCAAAGATATTTTGGACCACCCAATGCATCCCCATCCGCGCCTACGGATTGATTTACAGGTTGCGGCACCCTTGTTTGTTGGCGGTAGCAGTGTCGAAGGCATAGTGAGGGTTGTGGTTGATGAAGCCGAACGTGTGCGGCACAGGAAAACTCTGATCTTGGAAAGAATATCGGTAGATCTTTTGGGTATTGAAGAAGTGTCTGGAGTAAAAAGGAACACCTTCTTATCTCTTGGCAATGAGTTGGTAGATCTGGGCCATCCTCCACCGGTTGAGATGGTTCTGTCACAACAACCCATCACGCCCCAAGAGAATTCATGGATTTTGGTGCCTTCGATTTCGACTTTGCCGTTCTTGATTACTTTGCCGCTAGAAGTTGGTCCACCCCCATTTCAGTCGAAGCACGCACGAATTCGTTATGTGCTCTGTGTAACTGCGACAATTAAAGATTCGGGAAGACAACTTTGTGTGAGATCGTCGCAAGAGACTGCAGTCCTTTCGGTTTATGATCGTATGTTCCAACACTTTGCGCGTTTGTACTTGCACTGACCTGGTGGAATAGCGGAGAAAGCGCTAGTGTCACTTCCTAGTCCCTTGACAGCCTCCGATGATTATACATCATCGCGCGGTGACGGACGCGAAAAAATCACGATGACTGCAGGTCTGCATCGTCAGGTGTGGGTGAGTGGAACAAGCTTGTTTACCGATGTGCATATTGCGAACAACAGTCGAAAGAGCATTAAGAAACTGGAATTGCAAGTGGAAAGAATCATTTTATGTTACCGCCATGTAAGACGTATTCCCGATTGTCAGAACGAAAACAATGGCTAATTGTACACAAACAGACTGCTGCAGCCACACTAGAAATGTCCGCCTCCCAAGCTCGACTGTTTGATCAACAAGAGCGACTTATTGTAGCGAGATCCGTAATCAAAAGTGGTCAACAAGGTTGGAATGGAGTGTCATCGCAAACGACAGACCTACGCACATTTAACCTTGAGTTGCCAAGAGGTCATGCAACTATCAAGTGCAGTGAGTAAAATTGATATGAGCTGTTGTGTGCCATGCTGATATTCCCCTGCAGATAAATATTTCGAAGTTCGATACTACCTAAATGTGATTGCTAGCACACATCATCAGTAAGCCAATGGTTGGTTTGCCACCACATTCCTCGGCTGACAATAATGTAGCAAGCTGGTTACTGTGCAGCTGCCAATCGTACTGATTCACATGGTGGGCAGAATTGCAATCTCACTATGCAATGCTCTTTATTAACGTTATCAGTAGAACTCACTTGATGTTCCTACCAACTCTGTCGCCCAAGTGGCAGCTGCCATCGAAGAGAAGCGCGGAACACACACTACTGGCCCCTCACATCGACCCTCACGGCACGGACGAGAACGATGCCCAAGCCGAGCACGCCAACGTTCAGTAGGACTGCAGGGCCGTGCTTTTGCAGCGCCGCGAATGCAATCGCTCGATCGTGCTCGAGCTCAACGAGAAGATCTCGAACAGCTTGGACGAATTCTGGACCTTAGTCCTCGCAAAAATCCGAGCCGATATAACTCTCCTCTCCGTAAAGAATCACCCTCTCACAGCTTCAAAACACCACCGTCCAATCGGAAAGGCAGAGTCATCTTGGACGACGTCGCTGATGAATTAAGAGCGCGTCTTGGACATATGCGTTCTTTTGGCGATAATGGGTTTGGTGCCAATGTATCCAACCGCTCCCCACTCGCAACTCAAACGCTACCAGCTCGTGCTTCCTCATCTGCAATGGGGTTCAACAAGCAAAGTGCTAGCAATTCACCAGTAGCAACAGGTGATGGCACTGCTGACAACAGAACATATGTTGTTCCACGTAAGTATTTGAACAAGCCGAAGTGGCTTCACAATGGATAGGAACCGTCTTGGTGGGACGGCACGAAGCAGGGACGGGATTGAGTGTGTATCTCTTATCAACATTTTGGTTTCAACTTGGAGAAAGAAGCATTTGCTGTGTACTATCAAGTTTCGGATCAATGAAGTGCGGAACCACTTAAAACTGCATAACACTCCACATGACTTTGCCGCACAAATCGATAAGTCAATAAATACGATTACGCTGGACGGAGTGACCTCCGTATCACGAGTCTTCCGAGCTTTGGCCGGTGGATCCGTCTCATCATCATCTTTTGAGCAAGTATCGTCACTCAGAGCAAGCCGCAAGAAACATAAAACATATCGTGATGGTGTCGAATAAAGATGTAAGCTCCACTTCCGTCGGAAATTGCAAAGGGAAACACCCCGAATTTCATTATTCTAATTCGACAAATAATATCGAAATGACTTCTGTATATCTCGTGCAAGATGCTAATGTATACGCGAATTTAAGGCGAAAGATGTCCCACCCCTGGTATCTCTATCTGCGGGTGGTTTGGCCGGAGGTGTCGAAGCGGCGGCAACGGTACCATTGTCATTTCCTCCAGTATTAATATACTAAGCATCGCAAAGTATCCTTTTGAATTCGCAAAGACGCGAGTACAGCTTCGTAATGAAGGCAACAAGCCCGGCTCGAGAAATCCCATTGTAGTTGTTCGTCAAGTTATTCGCGAAGAGGGTGTCAGAGCATTATATAAAGGTTGCTCTACATTAATTGTGGTACGTCAGCTTGATCCCATTACCCACTTATAGTGCAAGTCTTATGGAACAACGAAGGGTTCGTTAGCGAAGGATGGCATTCGCTTTCTTTTTTTCGACTCCATAAAAAACGTCTTTAAAAATCCCGAAACTGGCGCATTATCACCATTGAACAACATGCTTGCTGGAATGAGTGCTGGTGTTGCAGCCAGTATCTTTGGAGTCACTCCTACGGAGCGTATCAAGACAGCACTCATAGATGACGCCCGGCATGCCAAACGTTTCAAGTCCGCCATTCACTGTGTGCGCACTATATACGCAGAGACTGGCTTCCTCGGCCTATACCGAGGATTCGCTGGAACCACCCTCAAGCAAGCCGGCGCGACAGCGTTTCGTATGGGCACATATAACATCCTCAAAGATTACGAGAACACGCACAACATCGCGCAAACTACTCTCACAAATTTCGCCAATGGAGCCGTAGCAGGAACTGTGACAACGCTGGCGACACAACCGTTCGACACAATTAAGACGAGGTCTCAAAGTGCTGCAGGAGCCAGCACGGCTGCTGCATTTAGGGACATAAT
>Ga0160429_1001707_pt1 | contig 11903 bp, 8 predicted proteins | sample SolpanmetagenomR_FD_108199 | JGI IMG/M metagenome (GOLD analysis project Ga0160429, IMG submission 108199) | Solar panel surface microbial communities from Lawrence Berkeley National Laboratory, California, USA - R | ecosystem: Engineered > Built environment > Solar panel > Unclassified ... | reverse complement strand
CCGGCCGGCGCATTATGCGCCACCCAAATGCGGTCGGCGGCCAGGCCGTACTGCTGGGCAATGTCCTGGCGCGTGGCATCGGATACGGCTACCAGCTCGTTGACGGCGCGGGCGAAGCGAGGCAAAAAATACTCGTAGTAGCGCCGCATCAGCTTCCCCACGTCCTGCGGGCGGTGCAGGTACGAGAGGTCGTGCAGAACCATTACGCGCGGCACCTGCGTGCCCAGCACCGTGAAGCCCTCGGGCGAGAGCAGCGCGGCCGGCCGGTGCCGCCGCAGCCACAGCGATACGGCGCCCTCGTACCAGGCCAGCATCAGGAACGGGTGGCGGGCCGGGGGCAGCAGCGCGTGGGGCACCACGTTGGGCCCAAACAGGTAGCGCGCATCGTAGGCCCGGTCAAAGAGAAAGTGAAACGTGCACTCGGGGTGCTGCTGCACCAGGCAGCGCAGGGTTTCGTAGGAGTAGCGCCCCAGGCCTTCGAGGTGCCCGCCGGGCAGCAGAAAGCGGGTTGTGACGGCAATGTGCATAAGGTCAGCGTTTTCGATAGCAAATGAACGGGGCCGCCCCGGCTCACCGGCGGGCCGGGGCGGCAGGTAAGGCGCGGGGCCGCCGGGCCTGCCGCGGCCGGTGGCCGGCTAGGCCCGGCGCGGCAGCAGCTTGCGCAGCTCCCGGATGCGCACCAGCTTGGTGAGCAGCACGATGCCCGCAAACGCGATGCCCATCAGCCCGGCTTCGAGCCACCAGGCCAGCCCCAGGTACGTGCGGGCCAGGTACCAGCCGCCGCACAGCAGCCCGAAGGCCAGCGCCAGCCGGGCCAAAATGTGCCAGGGCACCGGCACCGGCGTGCGCCGCGCCACCAGCCACAGGTAACCACCCGCCACCAGCACGGCACTGAACAAGGTAGTGGCCGCCGCCCCCACCGCTCCGTAGCGGGGCAGCACCAGCAGGTTGAGGCCCAGGTTGAAGAAAATGCTCAGGGCCACCAGCCAGCTCACGGGGCGCTGATAGTGCGTGCCCGTGAGCAGGGTGCTGTACACGGCAAAGAAGGCGTTCACCAGCACGTTCAAAAACAGCAGCCGGAGGCACATGGTCATCTGCGCCAACTCGGCCCCCGAGCTGTGCCGGAACTGCCAGAACAGCACATCCCCCCGAAACAAGACGAAGGCCACCACCAGCAGCAGCGGAATGGCCACCACGCGCTGGCCTACCCACAGCAGCTGGCGCAGCTCGCGCGGGCGGGCGGCGGCGTGGGCAAAGCGGGCGAAGAACAGCGGCAGCACCGTCCAGGTATACATCATGATGGCCTCCATCCAGCGGTAGGCACCGGCGTAGTAGCCGGCTTCCTGCGCCGACGACAGGCGCTCGAGCAGCACCATGTCGATGCGGTCGTTGATGCCCGAGAGCAGGGCGATGAAGGCAAACGGCATGCTGCTGCGCAGCAGTTGCCCAGTCGGCTGCCAGCCCGGCCAGCGGTGCGGCAGCGGCCCAAACAGCCGCCGCAGCAGCCCCAAAAATAGCACCGCCGTGAAAGCCGCCGCGCCCAGCCGCGCCCCCACGTAGCTGGCCAGCCCCAGCTGCTGGCCCAGCAGGAGCAGCAAGACCAGGCCCAGCGCCAGCAGCTTTTCGAGCACCGAGAGCAGGGCGTCGGTGTTGAAGTGCTGGCGGGCCTGCACCGGCGCCCGCAAAAACTGCCCGTACTGCGTCAGCATCATGCCGCCGCCCACGGCCGCCAGGATGTAGAGCTGCTGGCCGCGGTAGCCCACGCCCCAGCCCACGGCCAGCAGCACGGCCAGCGCCCCCGCCGTGAGCAGGCCCCGCACCGGGAAGAGCGTCGCAAAATGGGTGTCGGCAAAAGTGGCGTCGCTGGCCAGGCGCTGCACCGTGAATTGCGTGAGGCCCAGGTCGGCGAAGGTGGCCACCACGATGGCTAGCGCCGAGCAGGCCGCCACCAGGCCAAAGGCACTGTGCCCCAGCCGGTCCTGCACCACGTTTTCGAGCAGGACCCAGCCGGGCTTCACCAATAAATTGACCAGAATGGCCAGACTAATATTACCAAGAAAGCGTTTGATGCGAAAAACGGGCCCGGCCCGGGGTCGATGAAAATGCAAAGATAAAGCCATTGCCAGGCCGGTAGCAGTTTATCTTTGCCCGCTGCTTACGCAGGTTGATGCAGTTTGCGGCTTCCTTTTTTCTAGTTATGTTGCCTAATTCAGTACCTCCCTTCTCCCCTGCTGGCCTGAAAGCCATCTATCAACGCTGGAAACATTTGCTGGCCCTGGCGGGCGGGGCGGCCTTGGTCCTGAGCACTATCGTGGCGCTGCTGCTGCCGAATATCTACAGCTCAACGTCGGTATTTTTACCAACCTCGCCGCAGAATACGGACCCCGACCGCCTGGTAGAAGGCTCGAAGCTCGAAATCGGGGTGCGCACCGAAGACCTGGACCGGGTGCTCACCATTGGGCAGTCGCTGCCGCTGGCGGAGAAGATGATTCGCAAATTCGACCTCTACAAGCACTACAAGGTGGGCGAGCCGGGCAGTGATGTGGTGGAAAATAACGTGCTGGCGGAGTTCAATAGCAACTTTACCATCGTGCACAACGAGCGCGACGCCATTGAGCTGACCTTTCAGGACCGCGACAAGAAGCTGGCCGCCACCATTGCCAACGCCATGGTGAGCGCCATCGACTCGGTGAACCAGCAGCTGACGTTTGAGAACCGCCGCAACGTGCTGGAGCTATATCGCCAGCGCTCGGCGCGCCTGGGCCGCGACTACGAGGCCACTCGCCGCCAGCTGTACGCGGCGCGCCTACGCTACGGCATTTTTGGCCTGGAGCAGCAGGGCCGCTACCTGGGCAAGGCCATTATCGACACCGAGAAGGAACTGCGCATTGCCGAGGCCGGGGGCGCGGGCAACGTAGCCGGCCTGCGCCGCGCGCTACACGCCCTCACCCGCACCGACGGCGGCAACCTCATCAACATCGAGAGCTACGTGCTGGGCGCCGACTCGGTGAACCTGCTCAACTCGCGCCTGGCCGACTTGCAGGGTCGCGTGGTGGGCTCGCAAGCCGCTTTCGAGCAGGCCCAAAGCTCGCTCAACAGCCGGGTTTCGTCGCTCTACGTGGTGCAAAAAGCCTACCCCGCCACCCGCAAAACCAAGCCTTTCCGCACGCTCATCGTGCTGGGCTCGGTCGTGATTACGCTGGCGCTGTCCATCGCCCTTATCCTGCTGCTGGAGCTGTACCGCCGCTCCCGCCGCCTGGCAGCCTAGTACCATGAGGCAGCTGCTGCTCCGCCTGCGGCCCGTGGATGCCACGCAGTGGGTGTTTCTGGGATTTTTGAGCTTGCTGCTCCTGGGTGGCACGCTGGCGGTGCTGCTGCAAATGCCGGCACTGGTGGTGCCGGCCCTGCTCGTCATCCCGACGGTGCTGGTGCTCACGCGCTGGCAGTGGCTGTACTACGGCGTGTTTTTGCTGCTACCCTTCTCGCACGAGATTAACCTGCCCGGCGGCCTGAGCATGGACATTCCGTCCGAGCCGCTCATGCTGGCGCTCATGGTGTGCGTGCCCATTGCCTTGCTGCTGGGCCCCGGCAGCCTGCGCCAGATTGCGCAACGCGAGTGGCTGCACCCGCTACTGCTCATCCCCGTTATCATGCTGGGCTGGTCGGCCGTCGATAGCATTTTTTCCACGGCGGGCCTGAAATCGGCCAAGTACCTGCTGGCCAAGTGCTGGTACCTGATTCCATTTTTGCTGGGCAGCCTGCTGCTGCTGCGCCGGCCGGCCGATTTCTGGCGCGTGGCGGCCTGCTACGTGAGCGCTACCGTGGTCGGGCTGGGTTGGATTCTGCCGCGCCACGCCAGTGTGGGCTTTAGCTTCGCCAAAGTCAACTGGGCTATTCAGCCGCTGTACCTCAACCACGTTATCTACGCTACGGCGCTGGCGCTGCTGCTGCCGCTGGCCTGGGGCCTGGCCTTGCGGGCTACTACGCTTGGGCAGCGGCGCTGGTGGCAAGTGGCGGCCGGCATCATCTTTTTCGGGCTGCTGACTTCCTATACCCGGGCCTCGTTGCTGTCGCTGCCGGTGGCGTGGTTTTTTTACTGGGCTATGCAGCGGCGCCTGGCGGGCACGGTGCTCCTGACGCTGGCGCTCAGCATCACGGGCATCAGTACCTACCTGGTGACCAACGACAACTTCATGAAGTTTGCGCCCGACTATGAGAAGACGACCTGGCACGGGGGCGACTTCCTGGCGCACCTGCAATCGACCTACAAGATGCGCGACGTCTCGGGCATGGAGCGCGTGTACCGCTGGGTGGCCGCCGCCCGCATGGTCGATGCCAACCCGGTGACGGGCACCGGCCCGTCCACGTTCTACCCCGAGTACAAGCGCTACACCATCAAGAGCTTCCGTACCTACGTGAGCAACAACGTGGAGCATTCCACGGCGCACAATTACTTCCTGCTACAAATGGCCGAGCAGGGTGTGCCCGGCTTCCTGCTGTTTTGCACGCTCATCGCCGTCACCATGATGCAGGCGCAGCTGCTTTACCACGCCAGCGCCGGGCGGCCCGAGGTGCGGCGCATTGTGCTGGCCATCACCATGACGCTCGTCATCATCGTCTTCCACTTGTTTCTCAACGAGCTGATTGAGGTGGATAAAATCGGCTCCGTTTTCTTCGTGAGCCTGGCCATGCTCATCCGCTGCGGCACCTGGCTGGAAGAAAGCCCCGCCGTGTTTGAGCAGCAAAATGCCGCGCAGGCGGCCGACTAAGGGCGGCTAGCCAGCCGCTCCGTCTTTATTTCACCCGCAGGCTGAGCATGGTCACGTCGTCGGCAAAGCGGTCGCCGTTGACGTTGAAATCACGGATGCACTCCAGCAGTACGCGGTGCAGGCGGCCCAGCGGCAGGTAGCGGTTGCGGGTGAGGGTGCGCAGCACGCCTTCTTCGCCAAACTCCTCTTGCTGCTCATTGAATACCTCGGTGAGGCCATCGGTGTAGGTGAAGAGCAGCGAGTGCGGCGGCATGGCGACCAGCCCCACCTTGAAGCGCGGCAGCTCATCCATGATGCCCAGCATCACGGTGCCCTCGTGCAGCAGCTGGGGCGGGCCGGTATCGGGCAGCAGCAGCGGGTCGTTGTGGCCCGCGTTCACGTATTCCAGCACCTGGGTGCGGCGGTCGTAGATGGCCAGGAAGGCCGTAATAAATTTCTCGCCGCCCGAGTTACGAAAAATCAGGTGGTTCAACTCGCGCACGATGGTAATGAGGTCGGCGGCCTGGCGCAGCAGCGTGCGCAGCCCGGCCTGGAAGTTCGACATCAGCAGCGAGGCCGGCACGCCCTTGCCACTCACGTCGGCCACGCACACGAGCAGGCGGTGGGCATCAATCTCCACCACGTCGTAGTAATCACCCCCAATTTCGGTGTGCGGCTGGTAGGTAGCGTGCAGCGCAAAATACTTGTTATTAGGCAAGTGCTGCGGAAAGAGCAGCTGCTGCACTTGCTGGGCAATCTCGATTTCGCGCCGCACGGCGGCCTCGGCCATCAGCAGCGTTTCGCGCTGGCGGGCCAGGCGCAGGTTGGCCACGGCCCCGAGCAGAATGTTGCTCAGCGTTTCGAGAAAAGACAGGGCCTCGGCGCTGGCGTAGTCGCCCTGCATGGTACCCACAAACACGAGGGCCTGCACGGCTTCCTGCTGGCGCACGGGCACCAGCAGCTCGAAGTGCTGCCAGGGGGGGCCCAGGTGCAGGTCGGCCACGGTGCTGGGCGGGCTCATGCGCCAGCTCAGTACCTCGGCAGCCGCAAAGTGCGAGTCGGCGGGCAGGCTGTTGCCGAAATTTACTTTCAGCCGGAAGGCGCCCTCATCCAGCACGTACAGGGCCAGGCGGCGCACGCCCAGCTGGCCGATGAGCGTAAACTGGTAGATTTTATATAAGTCCGCCTCGGCCGACTTGTGGGTGATGGCCTGCGTAATTTCCAGCAGCGCCCCCAGCTCCCGCTCTTTCAAGAAGAGGCGTTTTTCGAGGCCGGCAAGGGCGGTAGCTTCGGACATGAGGCAGAAAGGCGGGCGCCGGGCCAAAAACGCCGGGCACTGGTGAGGGGAGAGAAAGAGCTACAATAATACGCCCAGCCGCCCAAGTCGGGGGCCGGGGTGTCAGGTAAGGGGTGTTTTGGGGTCAAAGGCATCGCGCAGGCCGTTGCCCAGCACGTTAAAGCTCAGCACTAATAAGCTGATGGCCAGGCCCGGCAGCCCCGTGAGCCACAGCCCGGCCTGGGTGCCCAGCAGGTCGTAGCCTTCCTTTACCATCAGGCCCCAGCTGGGGGCCGGCGGCTGCACGCCCAGGCCCAGGAAGCTCAGGCCGGCTTCGAGCAGGATGGCGGCGGCAAAATTGCTGGTGGCCAGCACGATGAGCGGCCCGCGCAGATTGGGCAGCAAATGCACGAAAATGAGCCGGCTGGTGGGTAGCCCCAGCACCCGCCCCGCCTCGATAAACGTGGCCGAGCGCAGGCCCAGCACCTGCCCGCGCACCACCCGCGCCACATCGACCCACATCGTGAGGCCCACGGCCACGAAGCTGACCCACACGCCTTTACTATCCAGGGCCAGCGAAATGCCGATGACGAGCATGATGCCCGGGATGCTCCACACCACCGTCATCAGGCCCAGCAGCAGGCTATCGACCCAGCCGCCAAAGTAGCCGGCCACCGCCCCTACCGACACCCCGATGACCAGCGAAATAAGCACCGCCACCAGCCCGATGCCCAGCGAGATGCGCGTGCCCAGCAGCAGGCGGCTCAGCTCGTCGCGGCCCGCCTTGTCGGTGCCCAGCCAGTAGGTGCGGGTAGTGAGGTGCGATGGGGCGGCGGCAATGGGGGCAGCCGGTGAGCCAGCAGCAGGCTCCCCGCTGGCCACCTCCTCTTTGAGCTGGGGCGGGCGGCCGTGCAGCCACACTTGCAGCACGTTGCCGGGCGGCGCGGCGTTGGGGTCGGGCTGCTGGCGCAGGGTGGCCGCGAAGCCGGGCGGCTGTTTTTGCAGCTGCACCAGGCCGTTGTTGGCGTTGGGCGAGTTGTCGGGCAGCACCCAGTAGCCAAGCAGCGCCACCAGCGCGCACAGCCCAATGAACACCAGCCCGGCCACAGCGGGCCGGTTGGCCCACAGGCGCTGGCGCACGTAGTAGCCGGGGGTGCGCGCCGGGGGCGGCACCACCACGGCCGTATCGGGGGCGGCGGGCAGGGCGGGCGCGACGGCCACGGCTAGCGGGTGTTGTGCTGAAGCAGGCCCTCCTTGGAGGCAAGGTAGCTGGCATCCTGGCCCAGCGCGCCGAAGGAGGTGGGCTCGTAGGCCAGTTCGGTGTCGGGGTCGGGCCAGTAGTAGCGCACCAGGCCGCGCTCTAAGAGGCGGCCTAGCAGGGGCAGCAGCTCGGCGGCGGGCAGGCCGGTTTTTTCGAGCAGTACCCGAAAAGGGGTGACGAAATACAGCTCGTCGAGCAGGTCAAATTCAGCGTCGTTCATGGGTAGCAAAAGTAATTCCGTTTGGCAGTGCGGGCAGCTGATGGCACGGGCTAAACAGGCATTTCAAAATCTAAAACGCACGTCATGCTGAACGCAGTGAAGCATCTCTACCGCTTCGTTAACTGACTCATGTGAAGCGGCAGAGATATTTCGCCAAGCGCAGCCTGACGCTCTTTTTACTGCACCCGGCGCACGCGCAGGTAGTCGAGCATGGCCTGGTTCACGGCGCCATTCATGTTGGTATTGGCGGGCTCGTAGGTGAGCGTGAGCACGTTTTTGCCCTTCGCTAGCTGCACTACGATGGGGTTCGAGAAGCCCCAGTTGCTCCACTCCTCTACCCCGCGCTGGGGCAGCACCACGGTGCCCAGCAGGGCGCCCGCGCCGCTGCGCAGGGTGCGGATGGCGCACTTGTTATTGGTGTTGATGGGGCCGTTGCCGTTGGCGTAGCGGAAGTCGAGGGCGTAGCGGCCGGCTTCCGGCACCTCCACTGGCAGGCTCAGGCGCAGGTTTTTGGTGGTGCTGACTTCTACGAAGCCCTGGCCGCTGAAGCCTTTGTAGGCGTAGGCGGCGGCGGGGGCCAGGGTTTCGAGCTGCACCTCGGCGGCGGGGGCGCCCACCGGCAGCGGCTCACTGGCGAAGGACTCCAGGCCCTTGTTGTCAATGGCCAGCACCTGGTACTCGGCGTAGGGGCCGGCGGGCACGGCGTAGGTGAGGGCCGCGCTGGCGTTGGCGGGCTGGCCGTTTTTGAGCACCCGGTAGGTTTGGGCGCCCTTGATGGCCGGCCAGCTGAGCTGGCCGTTGGCCAGGGTGACCTGCGGCGTTTCGGGGCTGAACAGGTTGGCCACGCGGTTGCTGCTGGCGGCGGCCGGGGCCTGGCTCGTGAGCACGATGCGCAGGGCGTGGGTACCGGTGAGCGTGGCGGGCACGGCCGCGCCGGGCAGCGGCTGGCCGTCGAGGGTGATGTCCTTTATCTCGTTGCCGAAGCCACTCAGCTCGATGTTGAGTACGGCGCGGCGGTACTTGAAGTTGGTGAGCTGGCGGGCACCCTTAAACGCCTGCGGCACGAAGGGCCGGAAAACCAGCCGGTCGGTTTCGTAGTGCATCCCAAACAGCACCTTGTACACCAGGCCCAGGCTGCCCGAGAGGCTCCAGAGCATGTTGCTGCTGTTGATTTGGGTGCCGGCAAAGTCGCCGTTGCCGGCCACAAAGTTTTCCTTATTAGTCAAAAACAATGCGGCGGGGCGGTACACGGCGGCCATGCTCTCGGTGAGCGAGGCTTCGTTGCCGGCCTGCGCGGCGGCCAGCGCCCAGAAGCTCTGCACGAAGGGCCACACGGCGTCGTTGTGGTAGGGCGGAATGCCCGGAATCTGCGGATAGATGCACGAGATGCCGAAGGGCGTGGTGGGCGTTTGGGCCACCACCGTTTTGGCCCGGCCCACGTCGGCCACGCCGAAATACACGCTCAGGGCCTCGCCCAGCGCCTCGGCCCGGGGCGACACCACCGGGAACACCCGCCCGTAGCGGTACTGCCCGTAGTAGCCCGCCTTGTCGAGCCACAAGTGCTCGTTGATGGCGTGGCGGATGGCGGCGGCCGTGCGCTCGTGCTGGGCGGCCACTTCCTTGTTACCCAGCTGGGCGGCCATCAGGCTCAGCACCGTGTTGGCCTGGGCGTGCACGGCGTTGGTGCCCAGGTTTTCGCTCTGGTAGATGTCCACCGGCTGCATCCAGCGCGGGTAGGTTTGCTCGCGCCAGTCCAGAAACGACGACTCGCCGCGCACGAGGCCCGTGGTGGGGTCGTAGGCGTTCTGGGCGTCGTCATCCAGCGATTTTTTGATGACCGGGTACACCCGGCGCAGCCAGGCGTCGTCGCCGGTCACTTTGTAAATCTCCCAGGCGGCCACCGCCCAAATGGCGCGGTCGGTAGAGCACGGGTAAGCCCCGCCGGTGCCGGTATCCTGAATGATGCGGCCCTCGGGGCTCACCTTGCGCAGCAGGCTCTTCATGGCCGAGCGGGGCTGCAAGGTGGCCTGCGCCAGGATGATGGAGTAGCTGATGTCGCGCGTCCAGACCCCCGCCCACTCCTTGCCGGTGCGGAAGGTGCTGTCGGGCTCCACGGCGCGGCGGGCTTCTTCCAGGGCTAGGTTGTAGAGGGCATCGGCCAGCGGGTAGTCCGACTTGTACTGCGGGAAATCGGTGGTCGGGATGGTCTTCTTCCAGCTATCGGCGGTGATTTTGGCGGCGGCCGGCTGGTTGAGCGTGAGCGTCACCTCGTAGATGCCGTCGCCGTCGGGGTCGTGCATTTCCAGCTCGGGCTTGTTCACCAGGTTATCAAAGTCCCAGCTCAGCGGGGCCTGCTCACCGGCCACAAACACCTGCTTGAAATCCTGCTTGTACAGCTTCTCGCCCTTGTAGGTGGTGTAGTAGCCCTGCTTTTCGAAGGCTTGCAGCACCGGGCGCAGGTCGAGGCGGATTTTGACCTTCGTGTTGGGCGCCAGGTACTGGCCGGCTGGCTCGGGGCGGGGGTCTACGTAGCGCTGGCCGAAGACGATGACCGGCGTTTCGAGGGCCGCGCCGCCGGGGGCCGGCAGGGCCAGGAAGGTATTGTCCTGGCCGGGCGCCAGCTCGTTATCCTTGCCGTTGAGGCTGAACTTGAACAGGATTTTGGGGCTCTGCGTCTCGTTGGCCGGGCTGCGGTAGGTGGAAGTCAGCTCGGTGGCCGACACGGCGCGGGCGTGGTTCGGGCCCTGCACCACGCTGTCGCGGTACAGCGTGTAGGCTTCCGAATGCCAGATGGCGCCGGCCGGGGCCCCTTCCTGGCCACCAGCCTGGCCGGTCGCGCCGGGTTTCGACTGGCAGCTCGCCAGCAGCAGCCCGCTAGTCAGCACCGCTGCACTCAACTCGTAATAAGTCATGGGATAAAACTACGGAATTTATAAAATCGACGCGGTGGCTAAATGAGGTTGAAACATATTTTGGAGTAGGCTACTAATACGTTTCAAAAAGTTGAAACATACTGTTGCCTTACTCCAAAATATGTTTCAACCGGGCAGCGCTCAGCGGAAGTAGAAGCCTTGATGCGGAACCTAATCGCCGGCCCCTATGCCAGCGCCATGCCCACGGCCGCCAGCGCCCGCCAGAAGCTGGGGTACGACTTGCGCACCACCAGCGGCTCGTGCACCACCAGCGGCCCGCGCATAGCCAGCGGCGCAAAGGCCATTGCCATGCGGTGGTCTTCGTAGGTGTCCACCGTCTGGCCGCTTACGTGGAAGCTGGGGGCCTGCACCTCAAACACGCCGGGCTCGACCTCGGGCAGGTCGGCCCCGAACTTGCGCAGCTCGGTTTGCAGGGCCGCAATGCGGTCGGTTTCCTTGATGCGCAGGCTGTCGAGGCCGGTCAGGCGCAGGGGGCGGCCCAGGGCCGCCGCCACCACCACCACGGTCTGGGCCAGGTCGGGGCAGTCGCTGAAGTTGATGGTAGGCGCGCGGGTGGGCACCGGCGTGGGCGGCACCTGGGTGAGGCGCACGCCCTGGCCATCGGCCAGAAACTCGGTGGCCACGCCCAGCGGGCGCATGATGATTTGGATGACGTGGTCGCCCTGCCACGACTGCTCGCGCAGGCCCGGCAGCACGAGGCTGGAGCCGGCCGGGGCCAGCGCCAGCAGTGCGTACCAGTAGCTGGCCGCCGACCAGTCGCTCTCCACCGCGTAGTCGGCGGGGCGGTAGCCGCCGGGCGGCACGGTTATTTCGGCGCGGCGCGTGGTGGTAGCCGTGGCCCCGAAGTGGCGCATCAGGCTCAGCGTCATTTTCACGTAGGGCCACGAGCCCACCTCGCCGGTGAGGTGCAGGCGCAGGCCGCCGGGCAGCGTGGGCGCCACCATCAGCAGGGCCGAAATGTACTGGCTGCTGATGTCGCCGCGCACCGTCAGCTCGGTGGCACCGGCCGCCAGCGGCTGCCCACCGAAGCGTAGCGGCGGGTAGTTTTCGGCTTCGGCGTACGTGATGCCGGCGCCCAGCGTGCGCAGGGCCTCGGCCAGCGTGCCGATGGGGCGCTGCTTCATGCGGGCGGCGCCGGTGAGGGTGCCGCGCCAGCCGGTCACGGCGAGGTAGGCCGTCATAAAACGCATCACGGTGCCAGCATCTTCGGCATCGAGCAGGTCGGTGCTGGCGGCCTGGCCCAGCAGGCGCTGCATCAGCACGGTGTCATTGGCTTCGGACAGGTTGGTGAGCGTGCCGCCGCCGGCCAAGCGTTGAAGTAGCAGGGCCCGGTTGGCTTCGCTCTTGGAGGCGGGCAGGTGAGCGGTGCCGCTCAGCGGGCCACCCGGCCAGTGGAGAGGTTGGTTGGTCATATACTAGTACTATAAGGAAAGCTTTCGCCGGCCATTCTCAGGTCTTAGCTAGT
>Ga0160429_1001706_pt1 | contig 11905 bp, 7 predicted proteins | sample SolpanmetagenomR_FD_108199 | JGI IMG/M metagenome (GOLD analysis project Ga0160429, IMG submission 108199) | Solar panel surface microbial communities from Lawrence Berkeley National Laboratory, California, USA - R | ecosystem: Engineered > Built environment > Solar panel > Unclassified ... | reverse complement strand
TGTCCCTCACCCCTAGGCTCAGCACTTTCCTGACCTCTGGCCTGAAATACAACATCTGCTCTTCTTCCTCACTCAACGCGTCCCTGACCTTCCCTGCCTCCCGCTTCTCCTCCGGCCCAGTAGACACCGGCGAATCCGTAGCCTGCATATCTTTCAAATACCTAAGTGGCACCTGCTCCGCCCCAGTAGGCATCTGCTTAAAAAGCGTGTAATCCTGCACAGACCTGATAGGTGCCGTCTCCACCGCCGGAGTAGCTGTGTTATCAGCATACATGAAGTACCTAATAACTGGCGTCCCCTCCGCCTCAGCAGACTTCTGATCAGAAAGCGATTCACCCTTCAAACCGCTGCGAAATTGCGAAGATGGTAGCATATCTTGAAACCTGCGAATCCTCAGAGTTTGTCCTTGGTCAGTAGCGTTAGCCCCAGGAGCCGACAAAACCTCCTCCTCCGTCCCAGTAGACTTCTGATCAGAAAGCGAATCAACCTTCGAAACCGTACGAATTGGCGAAGAAGGCAGCATACTATCAACCCTGCGAATCCTCAGAGTTCGTCCTCGGTCAGTAGTGCCAGCCTCGGGAGCCCGCAGAGCCTCTTCCTCCCCTACCAAAGGCGATTCAGCCAGCCTCGCTTTCTTGTCCGCAGCATCCTTCCACACCCTCGCCGTCTGCCGCGTGCGCAGCCATTGTTGTCTCCAGCCTTTGTTGTACTTACCGCCCTTCGCTATGTATACGGACGGCAAAACGGGACTGCCGGCAATCTTAGAGGGACTGAGTATCATCCTGCGGGGTTGTTGGTGAGGCGTCTCACGTTCCGGTCGTCGTCGTTCGCTTGCCTTTCTGGAGATCATCCTAAGTGTTTTCAACGAATCGCTCTTTAAGGCACTCTCGAGGCTTTCCGGCAATCTGCGCCGTACTTCCCACGTCTTGACAGCGGCTTGAAGTTTGTGAATTTCTTCCGTGCTCGTGGGGGACTTCAGCCTCTCATCTAAACGTTTGAGATAGGTGAACGCTGCGACGATTCTGGTCAAGACGTTTATCGCGGAGAAGGAGTGTCTTATAGAACCTTGCAAGATACTGATTTGGACAACTCTTGAAATGGACCAGCCTAGCTCCGCTGGCCCCGACCCCATGTATTTGACAATACCTGTAGCGTCAGGCTCCTTCCCTACCCGTCTTCTCTTCGCTTGCACCTCCTTTCGATCCCACAACTCAACCCAGCGATTGAATTGTGGGAGATGCGTAGGGCATAAGTCGGACTCGGCGTTGTGGCCAGCAAAAAGGCATCTCGCGCACACGTACCGCGACAGTGAGTCACGCTGCAAAACATTGAGCTTATTGGGCGGTCCGTGAGGGAATAGCTTGTCAAAGTACTGGTTTAGCGATCGTTGATTCCGTGGCTCTGGTGGCGGCGGTAGGGCCGATGTACCCAAGTGTTCTGTAACCTCATCGTTGACACTGGAGTCCTTGCCGAATGTTAGCGGCGGTAAGCTCTTAGAAGATTCGGGTTCAGCTGTACCGATCGACGCCGGACCAGCATTATCCGAGGCAGCCTTGGCTTCGACAATTCGTGCGCCAGAAGGTCGTGGGCTAAGGTTCTGAATACTGTAACGCGAAAACGCGACATCCACTTTGGTGCGGACAATATCAACTCTTTGTTTGGATTGACGGTCGTACCGTCGAACCAGCAAGCTAATGCCTTTCTCCGACAATACGCCAAAGTGCGATCTGAACGCCTCAAGCTTTGCCGGCTCATTGCGCAGCAGCGAGCCCGGATGTGGCAGCTCGTCGATACGACTCGGAATCGTGCCGATGTCAAAAGACGAGTGACGGAGCCTTTGAAGAGTCTCTGGAGGCGTTCTTACCGGTTGCTCGTCAAACGTCGTAAAGAATTGTACGTATTTTCCTGGACTCGCAACGTCTCCCATCGCTTGCTTCTCAGCTTCGTTCAGATCCAGCTCGAAACCGAAGGGGTCGTCCGAGCTTTGACGATCGCTACTGAAAGAGCAGTCTGGATCCAAGGCGAGCAGCCCAGCTTTTTTGCCCCAACCTCCTCCGCCACTGAGCACACGGTGCAGGCTACCACCATGTTGTATCGCTTGCAATATTACTAGCTGCCACTGGAAAGCCTGCCTCAGCCAGAACCGTTGACAATCTTCATTACTCTTCGTTTTTCTCGCACCACGACTAGACTCAGGTCCGGCAAGACTACAGCGAGCAGCTTCCCAGTACTCCGAAGGCAACACAAGGGCCCAAACGGTCATTTGATGCGGCGCTTCGTCTCTTATACGAAAGAAGGCCGAGATGGCAGACTCTAGCTCGCTCGAAGCAGGAGAGATCGCATCGTCCCCATCTGCGCCTTCAACCAGTCTGATGATGTTGCCCATTCCAGCCACTATCTTTTTGGGCGTAGTCAAAGCCACGAGTGGTATGGAAAAAGCATGATTCCCTTTTTTTCTTCGCCACGCCGGCAATCGCTTTTCCACTACAAAGCAATTAGCGGGCAACGAAAGATTGCGGAGGGACCATGACTGGGTGTGGCGGAGCACGGTAGTGCCTTTGGATTTCTTCAACTGGGAGGAGAAGAGAGTTGCAGCGCGGCCATTCTGGAAGAGAGTGTTCGCAAGCGGCACCTCGAACACGTGTAAGGGCTGTGGAAGGTGTCCTGGCCGAGGCGGTGAGCTGACCTCCACATTCATACTTTGTGTAGCAGCGGATGTCGAGCCCTTGTGGCCGAGCTCAGTCTTCGCATATGAAAACATGTTTGTGTTGGACATCATATATGCTAGGCCTTCATGTCCATGCTCGTTCAAAGGTGGCCGTGTGGACCGCTCGAGCGCAGATGCAACTTGCTGATTTGACCAGACGCTACTCGGAGCAGGAAGCCGGTCAACAACGGCGACTACGACTTCGACCGTATATTCCGTGTCTTCCACTCGAACAGTCTGCGCTAAGAGGCGCGTTAGAACCTTCTCCATGAACACCTGATCTCCTGACAGCCAATGGGCGAAGGAAGGAGTAAGCAATAGGGCGATTGTCTGCGTTTCGATGGTGGCTACATCTTGAATATGGGTGGGCTCAACGAGCGACACGAAGTCCTCATGTGTCTAACTCTGTAATCAGCTGGCAGTCGTGAAGCTCTCGCAAGGTTGATTATGTACCGTAGTGGCTGGCGCATTCGATATGATGATGCTCGGTCGAGTCTGCGAAAGAGGCAAAGAGGTGTGTGTGGAAGTCGAGACGTAATTTTTCCTTTCATCTGAGTATTTCCGTATAGAATGCAAGGATGGATAAGCCCGCACACTGACTACCCCCCGGATCGGTGATTGCAGAGGCTTCGTCCATGGCGTAATTGGTGGTGATATGAGACTGGGACGCAGAGTGCGGGAGGATGTCTTCTGGAGCGCGAGACGCCATGACTGAATTGGTCTAAACAGCATTAAGCTGCATAAAATGCAGATGCAATTCTCTTCGCTGTACAACTATGGAAAGGAACAGGGACGAGCGAAGAGCATGTTGGGATGGCAAAAGATGATGAGAACTTGAGGAGGTTCGGCCGCAAATCGGAATGCACATGTAACTAAGTAAATGATGCACGTAAGGTATCAATGGCGATCGAGCGCTACACCGAGATTGGCATCGCGTCAGCCTGTTGCGGGTATCGAACATACCATGCCACGCGAGTATCTTAGGTAAGCTATCTATACTCAGCTTACTGTACCTAGGTACCTTACTGTCCCTTTTCCAGCCCAAATAAGAGTCAATCCTCCTCTTGCTCAGTCGACACCTTGCACGCCCGCTTCTATAGGTCCAACGACCTTCCTCGGGCATCGTTGGTATGCCTTTCCATATCCCTGCCCATCTCCTCTGACAACTTCCACCCCTCAGCTCTGCAGCTGCGATTGATTGCCGCGTGTCACTCTCGGGGCATATCTTCATGGCAGCGTTGAACGTTGATACATGTCTACTTTCGGAGCATCTGCAAACACGGCGACAGCGCATACCAGACTGACATTGATCTTCCTGTAGCCTTCCTCGCACCCCGCCTTCTTTTCTTGTCTTTCGCTACACAAGATGGCCGTCCCTCGCCAGCTCCGGAGAGGGACGAGTCCCATAACCATGATTCTCGGCCTGGTCGTCTTCGTAGGCTTCATCATCTTCATCTTCTCCGACGATGAAGGCACGGCCGCACAGCAATTACGGGGCGCAACGAGCGCACTATCACCGCCTTCCCTAGCTTTTATAAAGACCAAGTCAGACGTACAGCAACCTCCGCCGCCAGTCGTCCACTGGCTCATGAACAACCTCACCACTTCCTCCGACCCTGTCGCGAACCGCGAAACCGTCCTCATTCTTACGCCCATTGCGAGGTTCTACCAAGAATATTGGCACAATTTACAGAAGCTGAATTACCCGCACGACCTAATCTCGCTTGGTTTCATACTGCCAAAAGGGAAGGATGGAAACCAGGCGACAGCGCAATTGCAGGAGGCAGTGCAGAAGACACAGAGTGGGCCGGCCAAGAAACGCTTCGCAAGCGTGACCATCCTCCGACAGGATACGGAGAGTCCTTTGCAATCGCAGAATGAGGCGGAGAGGCACAAGATGGAGAACCAGAAGGCGCGGCGTGCAGCAATGTCCAAGGCACGCAACTCTCTGCTCTTCACGACTCTTGGCCCGACCATCTCATGGGTACTTTGGCTGGATTCGGATATCGTCGAGACTCCACCAGCACTTATCCAAGACCTGGCATCCCACGACAAGCCTGTCATTGTTCCCAATTGCTTCCAGCGGTATCAGAACAAAGAAACGAACCGCGCTGACGTCCGGCCGTATGACTTCAACTCTTGGGTCGACAGTCCTACTGCGCAACAGATGGCGAAGAACATGGGCAACGATGACATTTTGCTGGAAGGATACAATGACATGGCCACATACCGCAGCCTCATGGCGTACATGACGGAAGAGAACGGCGACCCAGGCAAGGAGGTCAAGCTCGATGGCGTGGGGGGCACCGCGCTGCTCGTCAAAGCCGAAGTCCACCGCGATGGAGCGATGTTCCCCCCGTTTGCGTTTTACCACTTGATTGAGACTGAGGGATTTGCAAAGATGGCGGCGCGATTGGGTTGGGAAAGCTGGGGTCTTCCCAACTATATGGTGTGTCATCCTTTCCTGTTACCATTCCAGCATTTACTGACCCGCTGTAGGTATACCACTACAACGAATAAAGCGCGTGCTTGGTCACGTGATTTGCTCGTTCTGTACATTGGCACGGCGTTTCGGCAGGGGGAAACGGTATGGTACAGTCACGGGTCCAGCGATATCTGTATCTACTGTTGGACGAATATCGCGAACAAAACGATTCAAATGTTTCTCGAAGATACCTAAGACTTCTCTTTCTCGGCTTCCTTTTCTGCGAACAATAGATACTCCGCCCCTACAATCTCCGTCTTCCATCTTTCAGCTGCCCACAACCTCATATTACATGACCGGACTAGGAACAAACACTACTACGACGCACACTCTGAACGAAGCCGCCGCGCGCATTCAAGCGCCCCGATACTCTCCCTTCACCAATAATGATTCTAGCCACAACACATCTCTTTGACGTCCGCACAATGGACAGACTTTCCCAACCTCGGCCCTTACCGCAACCATATCACCCTCCTCCCAAACCGCACCCCTTTGTCCACCAGCAACAACAATACCAACGAAACTACAATACCAACCCCACTCCCACCAACAATACCAACCCCCAACCACACCATCCCTTCCCTCCCGCACCCAGCGACAATCCCTTTGTCCGCCCCTTCCTACGCCTAAACTACCATATCCTTTGCGGGTAAACCCACTCCATACCCTCCCCCATAAAATCCCCCCCATCCCACAAACCGGAAGCTTGATCCTTTCCACTCTCCACACAAACACATCATCGCACCTCTTCCACCAAAAATTCTACTTTTTCGAAAGAAACCTCTCTTCTTCTTCTTTTCGAGACCAATACTACCCCCTTCGCAAAGATGTCTCCAGCCAACGCGGGTGATAGCTACAACAAGCGCCAGAGGACCGTCGCTGCGGGCAAGTGCATTGTTATGTAAAGCGGCACTTTGGGACTTGCGCACACTGGGGGATGGTGGGCCAGAGATAGGGAGGGAAGGAAGTGGATGATCGATGGGCAGGTGGAGGTAGGAGCTGAGGATGGAGCTGCGGGAGATGTTGTATTGGAGGGGATGAGGTTTTGATTTGATTACTATCATTATCGCTCTTCTCGCCTTGCATGACTTTCTACTATTTTGGGTTTTGTCTTGGGGATTAAGTGTCTGTGATTGCTGTGCTTCTGTGATTTTGGATTGCGTGGGTATGTGGTATGGTGATATGACATGTAATACCCAGTCACTGTGATAAGGAAGCTCTTCCTTCCGCCGCCGCCTGCCTCTCCACATCCAACGTCTCGATGAGATGCTGCCCCATTGTAGTTGATTAGTCGGTCAGGGAAAGGGAAGCTAAAACCCTTTCCCTTCGTTTGCGGTGTCTGTTCAAGAAGCGGAGAATCCCATACACATTTCGAACAGAAAGCGTTGATCTAGACTTCTCCGTTGTCCACGGCATAGGAATAGCAAATCCGTATACCTGCAATCTCTGAAGACTGCGTTGGTCACTAGCTAGATTTCAGAAATTACAGTGTCTGCTTGTTTGTATCTCCATGGCGATGGCACATCAACTGCGTCGCCTTCATCCCGTCCTTTCATGCAACCGAGACGCCCGCCATTTCCTTCTCAAAACCGCGACACTTGCTTGATTGTGCCGCTTTGCTGCGTCGACGCCCCCAGCAGATAGAAGATCGTCGTTTCTCGTGGATACGTACCGATTAATGTATGCATGTGCATGGAAAAGCCCAGCAGTGAAACTCCGCGCTATCTCCGCTTCTCCCTTCCACGCTAAGGTGGGTGCGATAACTTCTAATAGAACTCCTCTTGGATGGAGATCTGATGATGAACATTTGGAATGGGAGAACGCAGATCAGAGTGGACCGCCCTGGTTGTACACGGCAACCATATCCATCAGCGGTCCCAGGTCTCGGCGACTCGATCCACCTTCAGGCGTCGTAGTCGTGGAATTGGTAAATTGCAAGTTACCGATATTGCACCATCCATTGACGGGCTATTTCCACCATTGTCAGCAAGCGTCTCTCAATGAAGCCTATCAGGGTGAAACAAGGGCAGGGCAAAACTTACCAAGCAACTCAAGTATTTGCACCACCCACACGTCGTCCTATACACGTAAAAATTCCTCAATAAAACGATAAACCCAATGAGCACGCCCACGAGCGCCCCGGCTCGGATAAACCACCACGCCCACCACAGCGGCTTACGGCCCTTAAAGAAGATTATTGGACTTTTCACGAACCCTCGCACACCAACTGGTTCCAACCCTTCTTGATCTCTGCGTCGCGGCTTTGGCTCTCCAGGCGCCACAGCAGCGTACGGCGACTCGTCCTGGCCAATGCGTTTGCGCAGCGGCTCCGGAGAATGCAGGAGACAGATGCCGAGCACAAGACCCATGAGGAATCCGCCGATATGCGAGAAGTTGTCGAGGCCCGGTAGTAAGCCCAGCACGAATGCGATAACGACGTCGAGGATGATGAAGAGCAGGTCCTTGATCGGACTCTTGCGCGATTTCCACGTGTAGAGGAGGTCGAGCAGGGTGAGAGCGAGGATGCCGAAGAGTGATCCCGACGCGCCGGTTGAGGCGATGCCGGTAGCGGCGTAGTTGCCGCCGAAGACGAAGCCGAAGATGCCTGAGGAGAAGTAGACGAGCGCGAAGCGGAGGGATCCGATTTCTTGCTCCATGTCACGGCCAAGGGTGACTTGAAGGAGCATGTTGAAGCCGATGTGGATGATGCCCGCGTGCAGGAAGATGGGGACGATAAACCGCCACCATTGGTTGGGCTCAGGCTGTCGGTCAATGTTTGGGTCGGTTGGGTCGGGGTTGGGTACGCCGCCGAAACCGCAGGCTTCGCTGAGGGTGCATTTGGCGTCGAAGGAGGTTGCGTTCGGGCATTGGAGGAATACTTGAACAGAGCTGTCGGTGATATTGCGGGTATTCCGCATGCAGGGAACATAACGAGCGCCCATGTTTATTAAAACGTTCGGTGAAGGTCCGATCATGGGGTTAAATTGCGGATGTATCTCGATCGGTGACTTTGTAAGAGCGGCTGTCCAAACAGTTAGCTCACACCCTTCAAACTCTCTGCGAAGTCCAAATGCATACCGTTCCGAATGAGCTCGACAATAAATACGATGATTTGCACCGTTGTGAGAATCCACACTACCCACGATATCTTTCCCTTGAATCTACCCTGCCGCCTCCGCTGCTTTCTTCGCTCTTGCCGTTCCCGCTCCCTCCTCTCTTCTGCAAGGTAGCCATTCTCCGCGTCGGTGGGACTGGTTGTGACATCTACACCAGGCTTCGAGAGGTTGTATGTTGATTGTAATGGTATCGCATTCTGGTCCGTAAAAGGGTCGATATATGGCTTGCTTGGGTTTCCGCCAGCCCCGTAGTAGGCTGAATCTGTATGTAGCGTTGCTTGACTACTTTGCTGACTGGGATGAGGGTATTGGGGGTATGAATGATCATCAAATGGCGAGGTTATAGGAGACACGCCGTTGTGATCGGACTGATGTTGGCCGTATGGAGTGGGCGAGGACGAGTTCGGTATGGGTGGTAACGGCGCGTCTTCGCGGCGGTTATGGGGATGCGCAGTGTAGTAATCGTTCGCTGCCATTTTGGCAAAAGCTAGTACAGAGGTTTTCCCTGACTACCTTAGGGAGGAGAGTATCAAGAGGTGAGAGGTCTTGTTGGTGGCTCGTCGCGGGCAGAGTTCAGCTGCTGATAAAAGGCAGAGCGAGCGACGCAGAATGGAGCTTCTAAAGCGAGCAGATTGAGGTCTTCGGAGATGGTGAGGTTGTAATTTCGTGAGATGTCAGAGGGAAAGAGGTAGTGATGAGGTTTACATCGGTAGGGGTGTGCGTGGCCCTACATACACGGGCAATTGAGGCTGTGAAGGTGAAAGTCTGGGGTCCGTGTGGGACAAATGTTGGACATCTCACACATGGCGCTAGGCCGGGAAACATGAAATACAAGTTGATCAAACGCCACTAGATCTTGACAGCAAACACGCCAGTCACTACTGCAACTTCGTTCTCGTCTACGTATGATACAGGACCTATACTGTACCTACCTTGTCACAAGCGAACCCAAAAGCTTCGTCATCGCCTGACGCCACAATCGATAACTAGGTAGGTACCTTATACATGGCCCCCTACTCGTACAAAGTGCGGCTGTGCGATCTTCACAAAACATTGCTACTGCACCACGAGGATCATTAAAAACACCGAGGAGCGGGACTACTTGAGGTTGACCTGCCTGTGTCATGGCGGTCGGCATGAATATCGCTGGCAAGCTGTTGTGACCGTTGCAAAGCATCGCCAAGAGTTCAGAAGACAAGATGAGCTTGCAGCAGGGTCTGATCACTGCAACAAAGAATGGGCGCAGCACTCCCGGCCTACTTGCCGCATGATTTCTTGAGTGTCACTTCATATTTGATCCATGGCGCGCAAGAGTTGCAAGCAACTTGATAGGGTTCGAGCAACCAAGTGACTCAATAGAGTGACTAGACGAACAGCATTGCCGATGAATCCGCTATCGTTGTGAGTAAACGTCTACCTACTGGTTGTAGGGTTCAAGCGATCGACACTTGGCTCGCGAACATTAATGAAAAGTTCCGTTCCTGGTCGCAGTGAAAGTCCCTTGTCAATGGTCACCCCAACCTCGGGACAACTTACACAGCAACTCAGCAGTAGACTGACATCCTCCGGACCCACGCTAAGATGCCAAGACCCGGCCACAGATTGCGAATCGTAGGAGGTCGATGGTTGTCCTATCTCTATGACAGTCGAAGGCCATTATAGCTCCGGCAAACACATGCTCTTGTGTGGTTGAGGAGTGATCCTCGAAATAGGAACCCGACTGACTCCGCGCTCCCAGGCGGTTGCAGGGAGTCTTCTGCAGAGAAGTCGGCAACAGAACGCTTATGTTACATGGACGTCGGATCTGTGATTGGGCCTGGTTCGTAGTAGTCGATCTCTGGAAGACCGCACGCTTCATCGCGGATGCAGTAATATGATCTGATCATCCATAGTCAGGCTAGTGGTTCTCGAAGCTGTGACTATCGGTCGTAGCTTTTGGCTCCCGGCTAGTATGACTTGCTCAATTATTCTACGGATAAAGAGAGCGGCGACTGGCTTGACCAGTACGATCAGGCGAACAGATGCCCAATTGGAAACGCAAGAGCAGCAGAGGAAAATAATCAGGATAAAAACATACGCCACAGCTTTATCATACGGGTGGAGGAGATAAAGGCAGAACGTGATGGAGGGCCTATAGTGGCAGAGCTGGATCCTCTGAGCGATGGTCCGCCGCTGTAAATGTGGTCGGATAGGCATCGGCTCGGTCGCGTCAAATTTGGGAGGGACCATGCTGGAGTCAAAGTTGGCCGCGCTCGTAGCCATTGGTAAATTCCCACGATCGGTCTATGTACAAAGGAGGCCAAGGAGGAATATACCGCTTTAACGGAGACTGGGAGAAGGGCGAAAAGATGAGAGAGCAAGCGCCAGGATGTAAGGTAATGAATAGGCTATGTAGACATGTGCGTCGCAGCGTCTTGTGATGAAGAGACTTAATAGTGGAAGCATAACGGTAACAACAGGACAGTATACCTTGGGTAGGTACTTCTACATGGATTGGCTCGCCTCTCACCTGCCGATTGTCGAACATTGCAACCACTGATTGGCAGAAGATCGAGGGTTTTAGAAGCCGCGGAACAGCTGAGATCCAGGCAATGGGAAATATCTTCCAATCGAGGACCGTCAGTCGGTTCCCAGCATTTCCCGCCCATTGTGAGTGGCCTTAAATAGGACATTGCTTGGTGAAGGCAATGAAGAGAGGGCTTGCATCAGCCAGATACCTGCATCTGCGTGAAATCAGTAACATTCGAAACACAGGCCTAAATCTGATTTTGTTTGGAAGGAAATGCCGGCAGATAGTTAATATTCTCGCGTGCAGGTTGCAGTGCCGCCTAAGTTTTGTGCCCGCATTTTCTCAATGGACCACCAGTTTTCAAGCTGTCAAGGAATACTGCAACAACCACGCCTGTGAGTAGCTATATGTGATGTAGCAATCATAATTCACAATATATAGAGTCAACATTTAGTATGGTACAAAAATTGTATACAAATTGATGTTACAATCATGCATCTGTGATAAGGTCTCTACGTGATGGCCTAGAAGGGGGCGCCGCACCGGAGGAGCACTCAAACTTAGGCTATACAGGCTATCTTCAAGTAGATTCTAGGTGTTAAAAGCGCGTGCAATAGGTAGAAAGCTCATACTATTATAAAGACCACCTCAATGAATGATATCAGCACTAACATACACTATATATCATGTGTTGTGGTTGATATATTGAGCTTTCTCATATTTTGGGGTGGTCGCATCGAGAAAATGCGGGCAAAAAAACTAGGCGGCACTGCAACCTGCACGCGAGAATAAGGCGATGAAGGAACTCTTGCTTTGGTTTGTAGATACGTCACCTCCTGCGCTTCAGTTCAATCAATGTACCTAGTACCTTCCCATCTTATACAAGTCTCTATACGGCAGAAGCGCAAGTGACGAGCCACCGTGGCTACAACACGGGCAGGAAACTTTGAGCCCGGACGAGCTGGCGCTGGAGAGTACCTTAGGTATTCTCGCGTGCAGGTTGCAGTGCCGCCCAAAAAACGTGCACGCATTTTCACCCCACCACGTCAAGATATGAAGTAGCTCAATATATGAACCACCACGCTTCA
>Ga0160429_1001705_pt1 | contig 11905 bp, 11 predicted proteins | sample SolpanmetagenomR_FD_108199 | JGI IMG/M metagenome (GOLD analysis project Ga0160429, IMG submission 108199) | Solar panel surface microbial communities from Lawrence Berkeley National Laboratory, California, USA - R | ecosystem: Engineered > Built environment > Solar panel > Unclassified ... | reverse complement strand
ACATGAGTATCAATACACACTTGGGTAGGGAACAATCGCGGCGAGATGACCTGGAAGCGCTAGGGCACGTGTTCATGTATTTCCTGAGAGGCGGTCTGCCATGGCAGGGATTAAAGGCTGCCACGAACAAGCAGAAATATGAGAAGATTGGCGAGAAGAAGCAGACAACACCCATCAAAGACCTCTGCGACGGCTATCCAGGTATGATAGTATTCGGCTACATACACTCGTAGTGGCGCTAACACCAGTGCAGAGGAGTTCAACAAGTACCTTGGGTACGTCCGCAACCTCGGATTCGAAGATACCCCTGATTACGAATACCTCCGCGACCTTTTCACGCAAGCATTGAAGAACACTGGCGAAGTCGAGGACGGCGAGTATGACTGGATGAAGCTGAACAACGGCAAGGGCTGGGAAGCGATGAAGGCACATCCTTCTGCCGCACATCTGAATCACGGCGTGCCAAATTCCTCCGCTCGCGAACTTCATGGTCAACTCCAGAACAGATCATCCAAACAGCCCATGACGCACGAACGCCTGAATGCCGATCTACCAAAGCCTGGGGCAGCCCGACCCGCCGGAGGAAGCCGTCAACCACAGAGACGAGAGACGGGAGGATACAATGCCGACACGCCGCCAAAGAGGCAATCAGCGGCAGATTTTAGGCATCCAGAGGGGTCGACAGTGGCACAATTCCAGCACTCGCAGCAGAATCTGCAAACGAGGAACAGCGGGTTGCAACAAACGCCGGCTGCGGGCACCACCCAACCATCAGGCGCAAGGCCGGAGGAGCCAAAGCAAGGCACATTCCAGAAAATCATGAAGACGCTGTGCTGCGGATGATTGGAGCCATCTCCCTAGCTTCTACTCACCCATCATCACCCTTTATCACCAGGATATCCATCAATCACTCATCCATCCATCCATCCATCCATCGCAATATCGAAAACACCGACGTGTTCACAGTCCTCTTCCCCTTCTTCTAGACGGTGCTCCGGCGGCGCTCGTTACAACATTGAACCGGAAAGACCCCCTAGCTCTATCCAACGGTCTTTCCCACAACACACCACTTCTCTTTATCCGAAACACTCTCCGTCCCTCCATCATAGCATAAGGCGTTCATTTCGAAACCGGAGCAAGTAGGGCTGGCGGGAGGGGTTTTTGTTGAGCAAGCAAGCAAGCAGTCTAATAGCATTCCATCGGTCCCTGTCCCGTTTCTCCTTCCTTGAAGTTTATTCTGTCAATTGGTCTTTTTTTTCGTTGTTTGTTGTAGGAATAAAAACATTGGCGACTCCCTTGTAGTTTCGCATGGAGCGGGGGTCGCTGCATCTTCTTCTTTTTTTTTTGGGTTCCTTCTTCCTTTCTATGAGGAAGGGGAAAGGAGATTGGGCTTGGATTGAGCTGCTGGGCTGTCGGCGTAGACTTGGGGGGAGATGGTAGATAGAGAGAGAGAGAAATTTATCATGTTTTAATGCCCTGGTTGTCTCGAGTTGTGCTGGACGTGTGCTTCTTTCTCGGTTTGCGATTGAGCTGATACGAACGGACCTCTTTTGGGGGGGATGGATGAGTGCAGTCTCTGTCAATCGCTTATAAATCCGGGACCGATAGAAAAGTCGATTTGCACCTTGGGAGAGTGAGGTAAGAGTAGGAAGCGACATGATGGTCCCTATGCACTCCCATCCCGTAAATACACGTGAAGCCTGTAACATTGGTGGTAGGTAAACAACAAGAGTATATGCACGCTAACCCAAATCCCAGTACCCCAGACCAGAGGATCCAGATCTCATAAAAAGCCCCTTACACACACGCGCAGACCCAAGCCCACATAAGCATCCGAGCAAAATCGTCAACTTACCCAAAGAGTCCCATTTGCCACTTTCCAAAAAGGCAGTGCGCTGGTTCGCTATACGTAGAGGCCCCATATCCCATCACAAACAACGAGCCAAAGAGAACCGTGACGCGTGCAAATGGACCCCCCCCAAAAAAATGCCTAAGCGGTCTCATTCGGCGGCGTAGCAAGCACCACTTCCTTAGCCTCAACAAACTCCTGACCATCCTCATCCGTATCGTCCTTGACAGGCGGGTTAGACGCAGCATCCCCATCCGCATCTTTCCGTTCCGCCGCCTCCGCCTCCGCCTTCGCAGCCTCCACAGCATCACCATCACGTTTCCTCATCGCCGCAGCCCTCCTAGCCCTAACACCCTCCTCAAACTCCCTCCTCGCACGCTCCTCCCTCAAAAGACGCATGCGCTCAACCTCCTCAACACCCCCACTCTTCTTCAGTTTCCCTTCCTCAACAAAAGAGCCCAACTCACGCTTAAACAGCTCTCCTTCCTTCCTACTCTCCAGTTCCCTCTGCCGGAGTTTTTCCGCGCGCGCAATGGCCTCGAGCCTATCTTCCGTCTTGACTTGGAGCGCTTTGACTTGGCCTAGCATGTCGTCTTTGGCTTTGCGCGGGTCGGCGGCTTGGTCGAGGGCGAGTTGGAGTTGGAGGTTTTTGCTTGCGCTGCGCTGACCCACGGCGCCGACTACTGGGCCAGCGCCGACGCCAGCAGCACCACCGCCGCCGTCACCGCTGCCCCTGTCCGCTCCACCCTGCAGGTTCTGCTGCCGGGTAGCTTGCTCGACGAGGCCAAAGGTGCCGCCGGCCTGCTCGAGATCGGCTTCGAGATCGACGAGTAGCTCTTCGCTGTTGCTCAAGAGGTCCCGCTCCTCGCACACGCTCTGCAGTTCTTGCTCCCAGATCTTCGTCCACACCGGCTTCTCCCGCCGCATAAAATCCCTGAGCCGCTTGACCGCGTACGTCACCTCGCTGAGCTCGCGGCCCACGTCCTCGAGCTGGCGCGGCAGCGGCCGCACGCCGCGCGTCACCACGTCCTTGCGTAGGTCTTCGATGGCGTCTTGGATGTCGTCGACGCGGGCGACGACGCGCCGCTCGTCGTCTTGAAGAGAGGATTTGCCGCTGTTGATGTACGCGCGGCCGCTGTCGCCGGAGAGGGAAGGCAGCGCGGTCGCGGCCGCGGCTGTCTTGATGGTGCTGGCTTTTTGTCGGATCAGGGACATGGAGGTTTGAACGTCGGTCGTGAATGTGGTGTAGGTTTGGCGGACGATGGCGAGGTCACGGCGGAGGGTGCGGAGGTCGTTGAGGGTGGCGGCGTCGGTGGTCGTGTCACCTGCTGCAGGCGAGACGCTGCGGGGGGCAGCCGATGCGCCGAAGGAGGAGGATGTCGGTGGTGAGAGGGCGGAAGGTCGTGAGGTTGGAGGCGGGGCAGCGGCGATACCGGCGATGTCGCGGGCGGTCTCCTGTTGCCGCTGAGACACGCGGGAGAGGGCCGCCTGCTGGTCGTCGACGGAGGTTTTGATCTTTTCCATCATGCCGCGGAGGTCGCCAAGGCCGGCGTCGAAGTGGTTTTTGACTTCGTCAAGCATTTCAATGTTGAGGACAAGCACTGATCGGTCCCTAACATCGCTGAGCTCTTCCAGCTCGTGCCGGACGCCAGAGACAGGGTCCTGAATGTATATCTCCGGGAGCTCGACACCATTGTTGTGCGTGTTCCATGCAAACTTCTCGATAAAAGCAAGTTGAAGACGTGCCATGGATAGGTCGTTATAGCCATCTTCAAGTACACATTTCTTGATCTTCGTCTTGTATTGAAGGAACAGAGTAAGCTCTTTCCCAGGCTGCGGTGAGTCTTCTGGCACAAACTGCGGAGCATAAGTAGGTGATGACGACTTTAGCTTGCGAGAAGCGCTTCGCACGGGAGCTTCTGGCCTTGCAGGTGTCGGCTGGGCAGACTCTCCGTTCTCATAAGGCTCACGCACCGGAGCGTCTTCGATAGGGCCAGAGAGTGTTGCGCCAACAGATGGCTTCTCTGAGCCTGTAGGTTCAGGCTCGGGGTCAGGCGCTTGTACAGAGTCCTCATCCCGCTGGATCTGCTCTGGTAAAGGCTTAACTGGAGGAGACTCATGATTCAGTCCGCTCTCTTCTGATATTCTGTTTGCTGCAGCAGCATTCCTAGACGGAGATGGCGAGTAAGCCTGCCGCTGAAAAGATTTCTGTCGGCTGTGCTGGTACGATCCTCTGGTACGCACAGCGTTCATCGATTCGCGAGCGTCCCTCCCCCTGTTCGGAATAGGCGAATTTTGTGCCGGCGGTAACGGTAGTATGCCGTTTCCCGCTGCACCAAGCTGCTGCTTTATCTGATATGTTGAAAAGCGCCGAGACGCCCTCCTTTCAAGATCACCTCCTCTTTGTAGCTGTAACAGTGCGTCTGACTGTTTCGGTGGAGGTGGTGGTGGCGGAGGCGATGCATAGTCGTTGTCGTTCGGGAAGGGAGGAGGTTGCGCTTGTGGCATTGTTTCCTCCTGAGGGTATGGCGCAATCACAGGAAGATTTTGGGCAGCGTTGCTGGACAAGGACGATTCGTTCGAGCCTACTGTCTCCCGGCTTGTGTTTGCGGCGCGATCCAATCTGCTCCTTTCATGGCGACTTGGCGTTGTCCGGTCGTTCGAAACTGAAGAAGTTCGCGGAGGTAACTCTGGGTTCTCAGCGCCAACAGCATCTACACTGTCTTGCCGTCTCGGACGCCCACTTGTCTGTCTTGCCGGTCCATCACCTTCCGTGTTGTTAGTGCTGGCCACACTGCCCTGCCGCCCGGCTGACGCGCTTGAGTTGGCCGTGACTGCATCTTTCCTGAGTTTTATTCTTGCTTGTTTCTTCTTCAGACCTTGTAATAGGTTGATGATGATATCGCGTATCCGTGGAAGGTATACATCCAGGCTCACTTGAGAGGCATCTTGGCTCAATGTCTCCTCCAGAATGCCCCGGAGCAAGTCGGGCACGGGACCCAGATCTGACGTTTCCACACCTATCGCATTGAAGGCCCTGCAGGCGATGTTGAACTCGTATCCAAGACGCACGTAAACGTCAGAGACTTCATTTTCGCTCGCACTCTTCCGCGACCATAGCGTGAGAGTTTCGAGAAGTTGTTTCGTTGCGACGAGGAGGTGTGTGACGCTTTTCTCAATCTGGGAGAGCTGCTGTGTAGGCTGTAGGAAGAAAGGGTCAGCATCGGCACAATGTCAAGGGTGTAAAAGCTCTCTGCTCGGTCGGCTGAGAGAGAGCTGGTATTAATGACCACTGACGTTTTGCGCGCGACGTGACTGTGAGGATCGTCCAGATCCGGAGGAATTCCTAGGGCCAATATCATCGGCCATGGTGGTGGATCCTGCGGTAGAGCAAGGGAAGTCCTACGACGTGAGAGGGCAGGTCGAGGATTGTGCTACTGTTTCCAAGTAGGGTATTTAATGAGTGTATGGCTCGCATTGGCAGAGCCAGCTGGGTTGGAGGGAGTGTGGTCGTTCTGCGTGGTATTCTTGATTGTCCGGATGGGAGGTAGTCGATCACCGTGGGCACGTGACATGACCCCTGGCATGAGGTGGAGTCTGGAGGCCACGCTCGTAAATTTCCGCGAGTCCGCTCCGAACTTCCTGAATGTGTTTCATGTATTCATCGATGGCGTTGCTTCAAAGAACCGTTTCGATTTCAGCTGCAAACCACATGTATGCAACGACAGCGTACAACCCAAAATGCAACGGGGGGCTTGGTTCGATATTTGTGAGTTTGAGCGCTCGAAGCTTGCGGGTGAGGATGTCATCGCGGCTCGCAAGCCACTGTTTATTTACACGACAAGCGCTCAATGAATACCACGTGCGGGACACTGTCCTGTGGACTAGGTACCTTTCTTCAAGTTGAAGGATACATGAATTCTGGCCATCAAGTGGCGGGTGCTTGACAAGACCCATATCATCTTGTTCTATATAACGATCCATGACTAACTATACGGTAGGTAAGGCATCCGACTCCTGCAGAGGCGGCTCCGGCCAGACATCTTGTAGAATCTGGAATCTGGCGGACGGTAGCATGTGATACTCATAGCTAGCATTGTAGGAAGACTTGATATTGCAACTCTCCTCGAACAACGGAAAACAATGCAAGATCTGGTCCTTGGAGATATTCACAGTCTTGAACGTAATACAAAGCAGTCATGTTGGAGGTGCAACGACGTAATTGATCCTGCCATCTCACTGGAGCCTTGCAAGACTCGGACGTCAATGCTGCCTTCGTCGCCCATGCCGTCGTATCTGTGACTCTGTCGTCATTGAGAGGTAATAGTGGTGGTATATAAACTAACGTACCTGAGGTATCTCCTCCTCTAAGGTATCGTACCTAAAGTTGTCTCTACCGCTTGGTCCTAGGTACCCCATGCTAGCGCAGGCTTGGCGGGTTCGGAGAGTAGCGTGAACTTCGTCCAAGTAGCAATGGGGACGGGCACGACGGGCTGCCTCAATTACGCCCAGCAATAATCAACAACCTCCTCCTCATCCTGCTCTTCTTCACAACACTTCTTTCCACTCTCCCCCTCCCTTTCATACCGCAGCACCTTTCTCCAAAAGGTGCTGTCAAAAAGTGTGGACCCGCGCCTGAGCGCGAGACTGCTGAGGTCCTGCCTCCTCCTCCTACCCACCCCATCCGCGACAAGCTTCCCCGTCTGGAGCTATCAATGTCGGCCACGACCAACACTCCTTCGATCAACGGCGCTTCTCGCTCGAGCACTCCGACCTCAACCTCCTCTACCAATGCTGCTGCCCACAAATCTTCTCTCAAGATGAATAGCGCGACCAATAAGGCGGGTGACACTGGCCGCAAGCAGGCTGCCAGTCCTGCCACTGACACGGCAAGGTAAAACACCTTCACTACGCCCATCACCTACAACCGCTGCGTATGCGCTTCAGCCCCATCTTGTTGATTTTCTCGCAACATGACAATTCTTCTCCTCGTTTTGGGCGGCCGACGCTCGCATTGGCAACTGCGCAGCGCTGCACGACCATGCCCACATTTGCGCTGCGGTCATGCTATCATGCTGTACCACCTTGTTAAATCGCTTCCTCCCAAACTGGGATCAATCACTCCCTCAATTCCTCTCAACGATTGCGCGCTAGCTCTCTCGGGGCTTCCAGAGGTCCCATTTCAATGTCGCTAACCTCACTTGCCTGTATCAGAAGCCCTGCCACCAACCCTTGGAACAAGAACCGCAACCCTATTACCCAAAAATCGCCGGCCGTTCCTACTCCGAACGGCGTCAACGCTTCCACAAAAGCTGCCAGTTCGCCTCGAGCCATGCCAGCTCAGTTCAAGGACTCAAAGACACCTGAGCAGACTGCAAAAGACAAGCTCGACTTCGTGCTGTCGAACTTTCAAGTGAGTTGGTACTCACTATGCGCCATCTTGGCTTTTCGTCTGCGCGTTTGCCTTTCTGGTGTTTCGCTCGTCAACAGCGGCCCATTTTGCTGACTAGCTTCCCCCGCCACTTAGGGTGCAATATGTACGCTCACGGTTAAGAGCGGTGATAAGTACACCGGTGTCTTCTCGACCGTCTCGGCCGAGCGCCCTCAGACATGCTACGTCTTAAAGATGGTCAAGCGCATTCATGGCGCGAATAACCAACAGACCAATGGTGCAACTGGAGCCGCAGAAGAATATATTGGAACCGGTCAGGATCACCTTATGGAGTTCGACGTTCAACATGTCGTAGATCTTGCTGCAGCCAATATTTCGACTAGCAGAACATCTTCTCGGTCACAAAATGGTAGGTCTGCTACCTTCCCCACTCACTCTGCATCTGCTCACTCTGAACCTCCTAGGTGCCTCCGGCAGTTTCCGAACGGACACTGATATATCGGGGAACCTAAGTCTTCGTGAGCGCAATTTGCAAAAGTTTGACTTCGCTGGTGACAAGAATGTCGATTTGTCCCTGGACGACTCCGGCAAAGGATGGGACCAGTTCGAGGCCAATGAGCGACTCTACGGGGTGAAAAGTGACTACGATGAGAACTTATATACTACGACCATCAACCGAAGCGACCCGTCATACAGGCAGAGAGCTGCCGCAGCCGAGAGGATAGCGCGTGAGATTGAAGGCAGCAGCGCTATGAACGCGCATGTCGCTGAAGAGCGCGGACATAGGGGCTTCGATGATAGTGGGATGGATGAAGAAGAGAAGTGTGTCATGAAAGGGCGACAACACACAGCGCTGACGCTTTAACAGATACAGCGGCGTTAAGCGCGACTTCCAATCCTTGTCATCCGGCCAGCCGAACAAGTATACTCCTCCAGCAAGGCGACCTGCTCCGGTGCAGGCTACTGTTTCTGGTGCCCCAGACGACCCAGCAATCATCTCATCGCAGCGTCCTGTGGCCGCGTCGAAACCCGACCCGCTCCGAGATGTAACGAATGGTCAAGCGTCTGGCAATCAAAGCGTGCAAGATCAGAAACCATCCGATGCTGATATGGCCACCCCTGAAGCGGCCACTGATGTGAGCCGGGATCTTCCGCTGCCACTGGCAAACAAGCCCGCAGGGGGGTCCGTCTCTGCCGTTGCGACGCCTTCTAAGATAGCGAGCGATATCACTGTTCCCGCATCTGTCGATCGGAAGCAAGATCGAGGCGAGAATGCTACTGCTACTGTCGAGAAGGATGTTCATGAAGCTTTCAAGAATTTTGCAGCACAAGAAAAGATGAGAATGCTTCAACAGCACCAGGCTAACAGGCAGCAACAGAATCGCCAGGAGAAGAGTGTCAAGTTGAACGATTTGAAGAAGTTTGCGGAGATGTTCACCCTCAAGACGCCCGTACCCCAGGATCTTATTCCAATTCTCGCCAAAGACAAGGTCAAACAGGATGAGATACGCGTCAAGTCTGAGCGGGAAATAGAGCGACTCAAGAACACACCGCCAAAGACAGCAGCAGTTCTTGCGCAATCTGCCGACCCCAAAGCTACAAAGCCCTCAAGCCGACCTGAAAATGGGCTCACTTCTCCGATTGGACCATCTGAGAGGTCTCATCCTAACCGAGGTGGTCGATTGGGTCCCTACACTCATTCTGGACGCGGAGACAAACAGCTGCAACAACACTTCTCTGGCATGCCAGCGCGTGCAGGCGGACCTCTGGGGCAACGTCTTGCCTACACTACAGCCCAACATAAAGCAGCACAGCCAATGCCAACGGAATTACGCATTCCAACCGGACCGTCCGCATCCTCAAGCGGACTCCAGTCACCGACCTTGAGTCTTTCGGCTCGATTTAACCCAAAGGTTGCTGATTTCCGGCCTAACCCATCGGCAAGCACATTCACCCCTGGAGGTCCAGATCAAAGCAATGAGTCTAGTCCGCAGCGTGACGATGCACCACGAACACAGTCTCGACGAATGGCCGCGGCTCCATATTTTGAGGGCAAGAAATTGGTACCTGCTGCTGAGAGAGCGTCTTTGGAAGATTCCTTCAATGTCATCAAGCGACTGAAGACAGAAGCTGGCGCAGACTCAAACAAGTCAAGGCAGTATGAGAAGAATGGTGGCATCCCAGAGCCTTACAGGACTCCTCCAACGTGGGATGTTCCAAAGGGCAACGAAGAGAAAAGCTACAACGCTTTCTTTGCGCGGGCTCCGACCAACGCGCAGCCTATCCCCCCCAACGTCGTCCCTGCCGGTGGGGCATTGCCTCACCAGTATCAACTACCACTTCACTTGCAGCAGAATGTACCGCAGCTACCGCAACACCACACCCCGCAGCAGACTCCACGTCATGTACCCGCACAGCCGCACTCTGCTAGTCATCATCATCATCCTGATGATCACAGAATGCAATTCAGCACTTCTAACTCGTCTGTCCATCCATCACCAAGACCTCTCCCACCACACATGGCGTACGGCCCTCAAGGCCCTCAAGCAGTTCAAATGTATCAGCCCGGCATGCCTGCAGGACCTTACTTTGTCGGTGTTGGTCCTGGTGGCCAGATGATACAAGGCAGACCCATGCCCGGTAATCCGCAGTTCGTCAACGCTCAGGGTCAGCCAATGATGCCGCATATGATGGCCAACCAGCCCTCTTCAGGGCAGTTCATGGGAGCTCCTATGCATCAACAGCAAATGTACTCTCCAGCTCCTGCGCATGTCTATCCGAATCAGTACATGGCGTTCAACCCCCAACATCCGGGTCCTGGAGGATTTCCAAGTCCTCGACCTGCACCAATGATGCAACACCAAGGGTCTCAGCAAGGTCATCCTCCACAACAAGTCATGTACGTGCAGCAAGCTCCTCATGGCGCCCAGATGTTCGCTGCAACGCCACCAGGCTCCTGTAAGTTGAACGCAATTTTCTAAACTATCCCGCCGGTCGGAAACATACTGACTTGTCCAGTGACACCTATGCGCGCGCCTTTCGTGCAGCCACACCACCCGCAGTATGCTCCCAGCCCGCAGCAACACCATCAGTACCCGCAGCAGCATTACAACCAATCACGTGGCACTCCTAGCGGAACGTATGCGCAGCCCATGATGCAGAGTCACTCCATGCAAGGAGCTGGTCCGCAAACCGGCCCGCCAATGATGGGCGGAGACGGAGCAGACGACGGCAAATGATTAGCCATCGTCAACAGTTTCTTACATGCTGCCACGGGGTCACGATGCTGAGGCATCGCTTCGATCGCAGGCCTTTGATGTCTGCACGGCACGCCGCTACACATTATACCGCTCGCATGTGCGGAATTTGCTTCTATGCTGGCATTTAGCATGCAGATTGGGAATCGCCTTCTGGCGTCAAACATCAGGGCATAGCGCGTGGCGTTGGATTTGAGCTGTCTTGCTCCCACTTGAGCGGGAGGTGGAACGCCGTACTTCAGGGTCATAGAGTTGCAGCAAAGCAAGTTGCTCGCTGGGCAAGCTTGCTGAGGGTAGACAGACAGGTGTGGATAGAGGAATGAATTTGGGAACGGAAGGGAGGTGAGCGGCGAAATTGTAGCATGAGGAACCGTCACAAACAATTCCGACCACGTATCCCTCTATGTACCGTTCACCACGTGCGATCCCCTTTGAGAAGTGTCCGTGGTGCATGTCATAAATAGACCATCTGCATAATGCCATGCCGCGTGCCTGACGATCTCCCGCGTCGCGTGTGTGGACCCTGATCCTCCATCCCGTCCGATTCCGTCTCATGCGGACGGCATGAGACCTTCGCAACGACATTCCGCCCATGGACCCCATGTCGACACCTGCACATAGGAGTACTGCTACAGCCCTCGGCTGATGGCATTACCCGTTACACGTCCACGAACGGCTCTCTACAATCATCCTCTCGAGCGCGGCAGCGACGACGAGAACGCCATCGAACTCACCACCATGCTCCACGACCACGATCCGGACCCCTCGGGCTCCTCCGCAAACGCGCCCCTCCTCACCCACCACCCATCGCCCTCCTCTCCCCAACAGACCGACCAAGACCAGCACAAGCCCAGCGAGCCCAACAGCTACCACAGCCACCACCCCCTCTCAGATCCCTCCGAACCCTCAGAATCCTCGCCCCTCCCCCCGACCCCCTTCCTTTACGCCCTCACCCTCTCCGCCTGCCTCTCCGGCCTCCTCTTCGGCTACGACACCGGCATCATCTCCGCAACCCTAATATCCATCTCCACCGACCTCTCCGGCCGGCCCCTCACCACCCTGGACAAGAGCCTCATCACATCCTGCACCTCGCTCGCCGCGCTCTTCGCCTCCCCCATCGCGGGCCTCCTCGCCGACGGCCTCGGCAGGAAAAAAGTCATCCTCGTAGCCGACGTGCTGTTTGTCGTCGGCGCGGTTCTGCAGGCGCTCGCGTCGACGGTGGGGGGGATGATCGCCGGGAGGGTCGTTGTGGGGACGGCGGTGGGGATGGCGAGCTTTGTGGTGCCGCTTTATATTGGGGAGGTGGCGCCTGCGGCGTATAGGGGCAGGGTGGTGACGGTTAGTAGTTTGTTTGTTACGGGGGGGCAGGTTGTGGCGTATGTGGTCGGTTGGGGGTTTAGTGAGGTT
>Ga0160429_1001703_pt1 | contig 11915 bp, 10 predicted proteins | sample SolpanmetagenomR_FD_108199 | JGI IMG/M metagenome (GOLD analysis project Ga0160429, IMG submission 108199) | Solar panel surface microbial communities from Lawrence Berkeley National Laboratory, California, USA - R | ecosystem: Engineered > Built environment > Solar panel > Unclassified ... | reverse complement strand
TCTTGAACCTCCACCAGCACACTCACACTACTGTTCCCGTCCACCTCAGAAGATCGAACCAGAACCGTGCCCATTTGGCAGGGTGGACTGCAGTTGAAATGACCGCCTGAAGTTCAGATGCTCCCCAAGTTCACTCGCCCTCCCATTCCCATCGACGAACGTGCCAGAACTGTTCCCTAGGCCTGCCGAGCGAGGTCAGCCGGTCCTGGCTGGAGTGAAACCATCGACTGGACCTGCTCAGGACATGATCAGGCCACCGTCGATGTTGATGGTCTGACCGGTGATGTACTCGGCGTCCCCGGAGGCCAGGAAGGCGACCAGGCCCGCGACTTCTTCCGCACGTCCGACCCGCTGCATGGGAATTTTCTCGGTGGCCCAGGCCTGCATCAGCTGGCCCTGCCCCTGGCTGCCGAGCAGCCTTCCCCAGTGCTCATCGTTGTAATCCCACATCTCCGTGGCGATGATGCCTGGGCAGATCGCATTGACCGTGACGCCACGAGTGGCCACTTCCTTGGCCAGGCTCTGGGTGATGCCGACCACGCCCATCTTGGACGCGGCGTAGTGCGGGGTATAGATGAAGCCGTCACGGGCCTGTCCGGAGGCCGTGTTGATCAGCCGGCCTCTGCCCTGTTCGATCATGTAGCGCAGCGCCACCTGACAGCACAGGAACACGCCTTTGGTGTTCACGTCGAGGACCAGGTCCCACTCGGCCTCGCTGAGGTCTTCGATTTTGGCGATGGTGATGACCCCGGCATTCTGAACTGAAACGTCGATTCGCCCGAAGCGTTCCACCGCCTGCGCGTAGAGATGCTCCACCTGCGCCTTCTGGGTGACGTCGCAGACCACGGCGAGGGTCGGCACGCCCAGCTGCTCGAGTTCTCGGGCGACGTCGTGAACCGCCTCCTCGTTCGCGCTAACCACCACGCTGGCCCCTTCCTGCGCGAAGCGCTCGGCGATGCCGCGTCCCAGGCCCCGGCTGGCTCCGGTGACCACCACCACTTGCTCTTTGAACCGGTTGAGCTGTTCCATGCGTCTCCCTTTTCTGATGAATGTTCAGTCTCTGTACTCAGCTTCACAACTTCAGAAGCGGCTCACCAGCAGGTGAATCCTCCGTCGACGAGCAGGTCGACGCCGGTGCAGAACGAGGCGGCCTGACTGGCCAGGAACACGGCGGGGCCGACCATCTCGTCGACCGAGGCCATCCGGCCGAGCGGGGTCTCGGTTTCGAAGATCTTGCGCTGCTCCGCCACTTCGGGACGCAGATTCATCGGGGTCAGGGTGTAGCCGGGACTGATGGCGTTCACGCGCACGCCTCTCGTGGCCCACTCCATGGCCAAGCTCCGGGTGAGGTGGATGACTCCGGCCTTGGAGGTGTTGTAGTGGGCCTGCAGCAACCCACGGTTGACGATGTCGCCCGACATCGAGGCGATGTTGATGATTGCCCCCTGACCCCTGGGCAACATCACGCGACCTTCAGCCTGGCAGGAGAGGAACACCCCGGTCAGGTTGATGTCCATCATCTGCTGCCACTGCGCGAGGGTCATGTCCTCGGCGGGCACCGCGTTGGCGATCCCGGCACAATTCACCGCCACCTGAACGGCGCCCAGCTCGCGCTCGGTCTGCTCGACGGCGGCTGTGAGGTCGTCCGCTTGCGTGACGCTTCCCGTCAGGGCCAGTCCACGCCGGCCGAGGGCCTGGATCCGGCCCACTGTGCCTCCGAGGTCCGCACTGCCAGGAAGATCGAAGCAGGCCACATTGGCCCCAGCCTCGGCCAGGCCCACGGCGAGACGCTGTCCAATGCCGCTGCCCGCGCCGGTGACAAATGCGGTCTGTCCATCCAGAGAGAAGAGATTCATTTCAGGGTCATCCTTTTCGGCGGCCGGCACCGGGAGTCCGGTGTCGCCTGGAGCAGAGGCGGAGCGTCTCTCCGGAACTTCAGTCCTGAAGAAGACGCTGGGCCACGTGGTGGTCGGTGATGAGCGTGTCGATCCAGCCGCCACGGGCGGCGGCGCGGATGGCCAGGAACTTGCTGCTGCCGCCGGCCACACCGACCCGGCGGGGGACGCGGCGCAGCTGCTCGGCGCTGATGCCCAGAATGCGTCCGCTGAGCGGCACCGGCTGATACTCGCCCTGATCGTTGAAGAAGCGTTGACAGACGTCGCCCACAGCGCCGGCGGCACGCAACGCTTCCTGGTCCCCCGGGCTGACCACGTTGCCGCTCTCGCGGATCAGCTTGGAGGGGGCCAGGCTGCCGATGCCGAGCAGCAGCAGCGAAAGGTCATCGAAGGTGTTGAAAATCGTCTGGAGGTGCTGGTCCTGCATCAGCGCGTCCCGGGCTTCCCGGGAGGACACCACCCCGGGCACCGGCAAAAAGAGGGCCTTGGCGCCGAGCAACTGGGCCAGCCGCTCGGTCAGCCGGGTGGCGTAAGCCTGCGAACTGGGGGCTCCCAGGCCGCCGAGGACCTGCACCACCTGCTCGGCGCTGCTCTGCTGTACCGGACGCATGGCGTTGACGGTGGCCAGCAGGGTTTCGCTCCAGGAGGAGATCCCGATCCGGCGCTCACCGACCAGCGCCGTCTGGAGGTACGCGGCCGCGCTGGTCCCGAGGAAGCCGATGACCGCCTCTTCCTCGGCCCCGGTATCCACCACCACGACTTCTCTCAACTGGTACTTCTGCTCGATCTGTTCCTCAAGGTCGGTGAAGATGCCCTGCGGAGGGTGTACGGTGGTACGCACGATGCCGACGGCCTCCGCCTGTTTCAGCAGCCGGGAGACTCGGGCCTGCGACAAGCTGAGTTGAGCGGCGATCTCCGGCTGTTTCAGTTTCCGCTCGTGATAGAGGTGGGCAATTTTGGCCATCAGTCGCAGCGTGTCGGTGTCCGCGAACGTGTCGTTAAGTACAGCCATGGTCTCAGGATAGACTGAATATCTATTCACCTCCGACCTATGCTTCGACAGGTTCATGGCGTCACGCGGTCGCCAGCTCCATGACGGCCACGCCACTGGCGTCCGCACGGTCGAGGATTCCCATGTTGCGTCCGCGCGCCAATACCATCACCCGGTGAGCGAGTCCGAGCACTTCTTCGAGGTCGGAACTCACCACGATCACGGCCATACCACCCCGCGCCAGATCGGCGATCACCTCGTAAATGGCGGCGCGCGCACCGACGTCGATGCCCCGCGTGGGTTCGTCGAGGATGAACAGCTTGGGGTCGCGGCTGATCCACTTGGAGATCACCACCTTCTGCTGGTTTCCGCCGGAGAGGCTGCCCGCCCGGTCGTCGATTCTGCCCTTGACCCCCAAGCGCTCGATCGCCCGCTGCGCGAACGCCCGGGCACGGCTGGGAGAGATCCAGCCTCCCCTCGATAAGTTGTCGAGGTTGGCGAAACTCAGGTTGTCGGCAATGGTGCCGTCGAGCAACACCCCCTGGGCCTTGCGGTCCTCAGGCACGAGCACCACCCCCGCCCGGATGGCGTCCTCTGGTTCCCGCAGCCGCACCACCTGACCACCGACCCGGACCTGACCGCTTTTCAGCAGGTCCGCTCCGGAGATGGCGCGCACCAGTTCGGTCCGGCCGGCGCCCACGATGCCCGCAATGCCGAAGATCTCGCCCGCATGCACCTCGAAGCTCACGTCGTGGAAGGCACCGGTGGTCGAGGTCAGTCCCTCGACCCGCAGCACCTCCTCGGCGCGCGCGGCCGGGAGAGGCGGGAACAGCCGGTCTACGCTGCGACCGACCATCTGCTCGACCAGCGTGCGCACCGGCACCCTGGAGGTGTCATGCTGCGCCACCAGTCGGCCGTCCCGCAGCACGGCCACCCGGTGGGCAATCCGTGCGATTTCCTCCAGGCGGTGGCTGATGTAGATGAACGACACGCCTTCAGCCTTGAGGGCCTCCACCTGCGCGAACAGGTGGTCGGTTTCGTCGCCGCCGAGGGCGGCGGTGGGCTCGTCGAGAATCAACAACCGGGCGTTCAGCGTCAAGGCTTTCGCGATTTCCACCTGCTGCTTGGCCGCCACCTGCAAGGTTCCCACCAGGCGACTGGCGGGAACATTCAGGCCCAGCCGTTTCAGCTGCGCCTCCGCCCGCATTTCCATCTCCCGGCGGTCAAGGCGACCACCTTTCATCAGCAGGCGCCCCAGAAAGACGTTCTCGGCGATGCTCAGGTGATTCAGCAACTTGGTTTCCTGATGAATCAACCCGATGCCGTGCTGAATGGCGTCACCGGGAGACAGCGGGAGGTACGGCTGGCCCTGCCAGGTCATCGTTCCGGCGTCCGGTTTGACGAGTCCGGCGATCACCGAGGACAGCGTCGACTTGCCCGCACCGTTCTCGCCCAGCAGCGCGATCACCTCGCCCGGGCGAACGTCGAAGTCGATGTGTTCGAGCACCACGTTCTGGCCGTAGCGTTTCCCGATGCCCCGGACGCTGAGACCTTCGGCCGCGTGAGGTGGTTGGAGGGGAATCGTCATGAAGAGCACCTCCTTTCGAAGTGGGTCCATCTTCAGGGAACCGGGGCGCGGAACTCCGCCGTCTCGCCCCGGTTCCCTCCTGAATCAGGGGTGGTTGGTGATGAAGGGGGTGACGTTCGCCTTGGTCGTCAGGGTGGCCGGCTGCAGCTGCACCTTGGGCACGGCCTTCTTGTTCACGAGATCCACTGCCGACTTCACCGCCAGCTGGCCCATGTACTGGGTCCGCTGCGTCATCGTCGCGGCGAGGGTGCCGCCCTTCACGGCCTGCAGCCCGGCGGTGTCACCGTCGAACCCGACAATCATGACCTTGCCGCCCAGACCCGCAACCTTGGTGGCCTGCGCGGCTCCCAGCGCCAGGGCGTCGGCGCGGCCGAAGAAGACGCTGATGGTCGGGTTCTTCTGCAGCATGTCCTGGGCGATGTTGAAGCCCTCGTCCTGGGCCCAGGCGGTGCTGGCCTGCTTGGCGACGACCTTCAGCCCGGTGCACTTGGCGAGCGCCTGACTGAAGCCCTTGTCGCGGTCCTGTTCCGGCGTGGTGCCGAGCTGCCCCTGGATGACCGCGACGTTGCCCTTGCCACCGGTCTGCTTGCAGACGTAGTCACCGAGCGTCTTGGCGGCCAGGACGCTGTCGGTGGCGATGAAGGTGTCACCGGGCGCGCCCTCGGCATTGCGGTCCACGTTCACCACGGGAATGCCCGCGGCCCGGGCCGCCTTGACAGGGACCGAAGCGGCCGTGGCTCCTGCCGGGATGTAAATGATGGCGTCGACGTTGCGGGCGATCAGGTCCTGAATCTGGCTGACCTGCGTAGCCGAATCACCCTTGGCGTCGACCGTGATCACGGTGATGCCTTGCGCCTTGGCATTGCGCTCCACCGATTGCTTGATCTGGTTGAAGAAGTTGGCCTGGAGGTTGGCGACGGCCAGTCCGATGGTGATCTTCTTGCCGTTGGTCTGCGCCTGAGCCGGAGCGGCGGTGAGCATCAGGGTCAGGGCACTCAGGGCCAGCGGAAGGATACGGGTACGGGTCATGTTGAACTCCTTGGGAGAGAGGGCGAAAAGCCGAGGGCCGACAGGAAAAGGTGAAGTCAGGGAGAAGTTGCAAAGGGCGGCGGACAGAACGTCAAAGGAACGGGTCGGTCACGGGCGCCGGGGCAGCCACGCCTCTGGCCAGGCGCGGCCTGAAGGTCAGTGCGCACGCCGCCGGAGCGAGTCGATGGCCACCGCAATGGCGATCACCACGCCGATCACGATCTGCTGAATGAATGGCGAGACGCCGATGAGGTTCAGCCCGTTGCGCAGGACACCGATGATGAAGACACCGATGATGGTGCCCCCCACGCTGCCGACGCCTCCGGCCAGGCTGGCGCCACCAATGACCACCGCCGCGATGGCGTCGAGTTCATAGCCGGTGCCGGCACTCGGCTGTGAAGAATCGAGCCGCGCCGCCAACACCACGCCAGCCAGGCCGGACAGCACCCCGGCCGCCACGTATACCCAGGTGGAGACCCGGCGCACCCCGATGCCGGCGAGGCGGGCAACCTCCTGGCTTCCGCCGATCGCGTACAGGCTGCGGCCGGTTGCGCGGTACCTCAGGAAGGCGGCGGTCAGGAGGGCCAGCACGATCAGCAGCGCGACCGTGGCTGACAGAAAGCCCAGGTGACGGATGATGGCGAGGTTGGTGAACCAGTCAGGATACCCGACGATCTGTTCGCCGTTGGTGATGATGTTGGCCAGACCGCGCGCCACGGACAGCATGGCGAGCGTCGCGATGAACGGAGGCAGCTTCAGGCGGGTCACGAGCAGCCCGGACACCAGGCCGCACAGGCCGCCGACCGCCAGGGCGGCCAGGATGGCCAGCGGCAGGGGCCAACCCTGGGTGTTGGCGAGCCAGCCCATCACCATCATCGACAGCGCCAGCACCGCCCCGACGGACAGGTCGATGCCCCCGATGATGATCACCAGCGTCATGCCGATGGCGAGAATGCCCAGGACCGTCATCTGATCGAGCACGTTGAGCAGGTTGCGGACCGAGAAGAAGGCGTCGGTCGACAGGGACATCACCACGAACAGCACCAGCAGGCCGATCAACGGGCCGCTGGTTCCCAGCAGTCCACGCCACCAGGCCGGCTTCCGGGCGCTGGCAGCGGGTTCGAATTTCACGGTCGGTTGCATATCAGACCCCCTTGACACTCGGCGAGAGGGCGACCGGAGCGGCGGGGCGAAGGCGCGCGCGCTCCACAGCTGCGTGCCAGCGTTCACGGCTGGTCTGGCGGGCGGTACGGTCCAGTTGCGGAGAGAAGACCTGGCGTTCCCGGGGAAGATCCCGCAGGGCCGACCAGGTCCAGAGCGCCGCGTCCAGACCGGCGAGATGGGCAACGCCCAGGGCGGAGAGTTCGCTGTTTTGGGATCTCAGGACCGTGGTGTCGATCAGGTCGGCCTGGCGCTGCATCAGGTGCGGGTTAGCGGTCGGGCCACCGTCGGTGTAGAGCGCACCGAGCTGACCCATGCTGCGGCCCGTGGCTTCGACCACGTCGGCGACCTGCTGCGCGATGCTGTCGATGGCCGCGAACGCCAGGTCAGCACGGCTGGTTCCCAGCGAGAGGTTGCTGATCAGGCCGACCGCGCCCTCGTCCCACCAGGGGGCGCCCAGGCCACCGAATCCAGGCACGAGTGTGACGGCACTGTCGGAAACGGTGGTGGCCAGTTCCGCCAGTTGCCCGGGCGTCAGGCCCAGAAGTTCAGACATCCACTTCAGCGAAGCGCCGGCTGATCGGATGTTGCCCTCGGCCGCCAGCTGTCTCTGGCCGTCCAGGCTCCAGGCGACCGTGAGACACAGGCCGGGGTCCAAGCGCTCGGGGCCGTCCAGCAGGCCCATCACTGAGGAACCGGTGCCGTAGGTGGCCTTGACTGTTCCCGGAGTGAAGGCCCCGTGCGCGAAGAGAGCCGCGTGCGAGTCGCCCATCACCGCGAGGATCGGTGTGCCGTCGAGCAGCGGCGCGAGGCCGCGCAGCGGAGGAAAGGGGCCGTTCGAAGACCGCAGGGCGGGCAGGGTGGTGCGGGGCACCTGGAAGAGGTGAAGCAGGTCGTCGTCCCAGTCGCCGGTGCGGACATTCAGCAGCTGCGTGCGGGGGGCGTTGCCGAGCTCGGTGAGGTGCTCGCCGGTGAGTTTGAACAGCAGCCAGGCATCCACGGTCCCCAGGCACAGCTCGCCCCGGGTGCTGCGTTCCCGGCCGGGATCGTAGGTGTCTAGCAGCCACGCCGCTTTACTGGCCGAGAACATCGGGTCCAGCGGCAGGCCGCTGCGCTCGCGGACCAGGGCGGCCACGGCGGGCGACCGGAGTTCTTCTCGCAGGGAGGTGCGCTGGTCCTGCCAGCTGATCAACGGGGAGAGGGCGGCGCCGGTGAGGCGGTCCCACAGCAGGTACGACTCGCGCTGCGTACTCAGGCCGATGGCCGCCACCCGGGCGGGATCCTCACCGCTCAGGCAGGACGCCACTGCCTGCTGAACGCTGCTCCAGAGTTCTTCCGGGTCCTGATCAACCCAGCCGGGGCGAGGATGCTGCTCCCCGAGCGGCGCATTACCGCGCGCCACGATCTCTCCGCTGGCATCCACCAGCAGACATTTGCTGCCGCTGGTGCCTTGGTCGATGGCTAGAACACAGCGCCGCGAGGAAGAGAACACTTGCTGGTCGGGCATGGGCTAACGGAGCAGTTCCAGCGCTGCGTCCGCCATGCCTTGAGGCGTCAGATGAAAGTGCTCGAGCAGGTAGCTGGCCGAGCCGGTGGGCGCGAACCCGGTGACGCCCAGGGTGCGCATTGGGGTCGGATGGTTGACCGCCAGCAGATGCGCGATCATCGATCCCATGCCGCCGGCGGTGGTCGCCTCCTCCGCCGTCACGATCCGGCCCGTCTCTCTGGCCGCACTCAGGACGGCGGCCTCATCGAGCGGCTTGATGGTCGCCATGTTCAGCACCCGGGCCTGATACCCCTGGGCCGCGAGCAGTTCAGCCGCTTCGAGGGCCCGGGAGACGGTGGTCCCCGTGCCGATCAGGGTGACGTCCTGCCCTTCCCGGAGAACGACGGCGCGGCCCAGTTCGAACGTCACGTTCTGCGGCGTCACCGCCGGCACCTTGAAGCGACCGACCCGCAGGTAATAAGGCCGCGGGGTGCCGGCAGCCAGGGCGACGGCCTCGCGGGTCTGTTGCTCGTCGGCGGGCACCAGGATCGTCATGTTGTCGAGCGCGTTGATCCAGGCGAAATCCTCGATCGAGTGGTGCGTCGGGCCGAGTTCGCCGTAGGCCATGCCCGGACTCATCGCGCACAGCACTACATGAAAGTTGCTGTAGGCGATGTCGGCCTTGATCTGTTCCAGTGCCCGTCCAGTGAGAAACGGCCCGGCCGCGCAGACGAAGGGAATAAACCCGCCGTTGGCAAGTCCGGCGGCCACGCCCACCATGTCCTGCTCGGCGATCCCGACGTTGATCAGGCGATCCGGAAATTCTTTCTGAAAGGCCCCGAGGTTGCTCGACCCGACCGAATCGTTGCACACGGCCACGATTCGCGAATCCTGACGCGCGAGGCGCAGCAGTTCCTCGGTGAAGGCCTGACGGTTGTCGAAGGTGGGGGCAGGGTTCTGAACAGCTGTCATGCTTCGAGCTCCTTTCTGGCCTGCTCCACCTGCTCCGCGGACGGCACCTTGTGGTGCCATTCCACCCGGTCCTCAATGAAGGACACGCCTTTGCCCTTGGTGGTGTGGGCGATCACGCAGCGCGGACGCTCACCCGGTTCCATGCTCAGCACCTCGTACAGGGCCGCGTGGTCGTGACCGTCGATTTCGTGCACCTCCCAGCCGAAGGCGCGCCACTTGTCGGCGAGCGGTTCGAGCGAGTTGGTGTCTTCCGTCCGGGCGCCCTGCTGCAGGCGGTTGCGGTCCACGATGGCCGTGAGGCTTCCGAGCTTGCGATGGGCGGCAGTCATGATCGCCTCCCAGTTGCTTCCTTCCTGGAGCTCGCCGTCGCCCAGTACCACGTACGTTCGCCAGGGTTGAGGGCTCAGGGCGCTCGCCACGGCACTACCGACGGCCACTGGCAGACCGTGTCCCAGTGGGCCGGTGTTCGTCTCGATTCCCAACACCTTGTTGCGGTTGGGGTGCCCGTTGAGCATCGAGAGCGGATCCATGAAGGTCCGAAGGGCGGCCACCGGGAAAAAACCACTGTGGGCGAGCGTGGCGTACAGAGCGGCCGCCGCGTGCCCCTTGCTGAGAATGAAGCGGTCGCGTTCAGGCCAGTTGTGCTCCTGCGGACGAACGTGCAGCACCGAGGAGAAGAGGGTGGCGAGAATATCGGTGACCGAATAGTCGCCGCCGATATGGCCGAGCCCAGCGTGCTCGATCATCTCCAGGACGGAGAGCCGAACCGAGCGGCTGAGTGCCCTGGACTGGTCTTCACGCTGAGGGGCGTCAAGATCTGCTAACCGGGCAGGACGGACGGGCCTACGGATGGACGGGGTCGTCATACGTTCTCCTTCAGTTGGCGTCTACCAACTTGAATATATATTCAGCTGTGAATCTATATTTAGGATAGGAGCTGGGGTGGACATTGTCAAGCTCAGGCAAGGCGTTCGCACCTGTGGCACTTCGCAGATCAAAACGCGGACCGACATCTGGAAAGACCCGAACAGGAGAGGTAAGGGTTTGCACAATCGACCTCCCGGAAGGATTGGGTGGCCTTGACTGAGTTGGGGAGCCTGACCCGCCGTAACCGACGCCAAGCCCTACCGTCACAGCTTTCCAATAACCATCACCCAGCACGGCACGCAGATCGGCCGCCAAACGCTCCGCGAGTGGTGCATGAAATCTGGACCCCTCTCCACAGACGGTCTGCGTCACCGGGACGGGGTATGTACGAGCGTCCATGGCCTTCGACACTGGCTTTGGAGGGCTGTGGACGAGTACGGGTTCGTGCAGGGCATTTCCCTTCAGCGGCACCGCGACACCAAAGCAGCGAAGACGTTCCTGACCGACTCCTGGTTGAATACGATGTCCCAGAGGTGATGCATACCGACCAGCTACGCAGCTGCGGGGCCGCAGTCCGAAGGATCCCGAGCTTCGCTGACGTCGACTGTCAGCAAGTGACCTCGACGGTTCGCTGCAGCAACGTCATTGAGCACTCTCATTGCCCACACCGCGACAGGAGCGGTCTCAGAAAAATTCAGACGGCGAAAACGCGCTCCAGAATTCCTGAGTTTGCACGCTCGAGTGACCGACCTCCACCCTCACTCCCGCACCAGCGTCACCGCCACGCGAAGAAACAACCAGAGCACAGCGTTCCAGACGTGGTCAACAAGCACGGTAGGGTCGATCTGAAATTCAGATCCAGCTGCCCTCAGCCTGCCGTAAAGGCAGTCAAGGCGGCACAACCGAACGGTGTTCCAGGCGAACACCTAGAAGAGGTTCAGACGGCTGTTCCGCAGGGCGGTGCGGCTCAACGTGACGGATGAGCGCCTCGACGACGATCATCACCGTGAACGTGTTGCTGATTCTCCGGAGAGACTCGGCTGGAAGCCGGACAGGCTGTGCGCCACCTCGCCTGAATCCGTCGAAGTCATACCTTCATGCCCGGAGCCAACAACCGTTCACTTCAACAAAAAAGCGACCCGAAGGTCGCCCTTATTTCTTAAATATACCCTGGTATGCATCTGGAGTCAAATTATTCGTTCCTGTTCGGTTGGCTTTCGCCTCCGGACCGTGTCCTTCTGAAGCGGTGCAAAGTTCCGGCCGGAGTAGAAACTGCCCACCTTGGTGCCGGTGGCTCAGTGTTTTCCCACCCCGCGTTTCTCAGCCACCATCATGCGGACGGAACCGCTGAGCAGGTCAATGGGCTTCTTCTCTCCCTCGGTTCAAGGGGCACCTAGCAGCGTGGAGAGGCATTCGTCACGAAAGGTCGGCGAGGATTGTTCCCAGCCCGGTCGCAAGGCGCTCAGCCCGGGGAACTTTCGGGGAACGGAAAGTGCTCCAGCGGCCCGGCTCCGAAACCAAGGCCGGGAGCGGCGCGGATGGCCGCCTGCACATAGGTCCGGGCGCGCTCGACGGCCACCGGAAGGGCCAGCCCGAGCGCCAGGTTCGCGGTGATGGCAGCAGACAGGGTGCATCCTGTACCGTGCGTATGACGGGTGACCTGCCTCACTGACGTGAACGCCTGAGTAAATCCAGGCAACAGCAGGTGATCTTCAAGCTGCTCACCACGGCCGTGCCCGCCCTTGAGCAGCATCGGAAAAGAAAAGTGCAGACGGGTGAGTGCCAAGACCGCGTCCGGGGCGCTCAGGGAACCGGCGGGCAGGTCCAGCAGCCGTTCGGCCTCCGGCAGGTTCGGCGTGACCAGGGTGGCCAGGGGGAACAGGAGCGCTTTCATCGCCTCCAGCGCATCCTCCTCCAGCAACGGGT
>Ga0160429_1001701_pt1 | contig 11927 bp, 20 predicted proteins | sample SolpanmetagenomR_FD_108199 | JGI IMG/M metagenome (GOLD analysis project Ga0160429, IMG submission 108199) | Solar panel surface microbial communities from Lawrence Berkeley National Laboratory, California, USA - R | ecosystem: Engineered > Built environment > Solar panel > Unclassified ... | reverse complement strand
TCTTCTTCGTCTACAAGTCACCCCCTCGCACTGGAATCATGCTTTGGTAGTTATGCTCCCTAAGGATTCAACAGGACTAGCGGCGAAATGTAGGCCAATATCGCTCACGCCAATGCTGAGGAGAATATTCGAGAAGATCATTCATCTTGAGCTGATTTCTACTACTGCTTCGCAAATTCATCCCGCGCAGTCTGGGTTCACTAAATCCGATTCAACTCTTCACCCCTTGCAACTAGCAAATCGATCACACCGTGGCTTTCGAGTTCTGTATGATGCCATGCACGCCTTCGACTCACCGCTACTTCACAAACTTTCCGATGAACTGCTTGAGATGGGTGTACCCCGAGCACTTTGTCGATGCATACATTATTTGTTCTTCACCAACCTTACTTCGACAATGATCGCCAACGGAGTAAAGTCTCGGTTAATTGCCCGGCGCCGCGGTTCCTTCCAGGGCACTATCCTATCGCCTCCACTCTTCAATATCCACCTCAATCGCTTACTCATAAAGTTCACAGCTCAATTCGGTTCACACATGGCCCTTATACTGGTGAATTTCTTGGCATACGCTGATGATATCAAAGTGTTCGCTCGTACCTAAGAAGAAGCATGCAGGATGACAAGATTCATCATTGACGAATGTGCAGAAATCGGCCTCACTATAAGAGCCTCCAAATGTGCAGTACTGTCAGAGAATATGCAGCAAACAACGACGCGGGTTGATGGTATTGATATGACTATCCATCCCAAATCGACTGAGAAGTACTTGGGTGTGGGTGTGGATCATAATGGGATCAATTGGCGCGTCTATTATGATCGTATACTCACGAATCACAACAAATCACTACATTGGTTAACCCTCCTTACAAGCGCCTGGCCGCCTAACGCTCGAGCTACTGCCTACTCTACCTTCGTACAACCACAACTGGAATACTGTGCGACCCTCTTTGCCCTTTCATCGCTGGCACTAGAGTCGATTACGCCGAAGATCATAGCATACCATGATATATGGGGACTACTGGAGCGTGCATATGAACAAGCGACCTGCAGAATATTAGGAGTAAGACACTTCTCAAAGATTCACTACTCTATATTGGGCTGGCCAACTTTGCCGGAACGATTCTTATACATATTGGCATCCGCTTCATTGGCAGAAAATCACCTCGAAATACCACCTATAGCACTAGTACAAGACTACCATAAGCACCGCGTCAGCAAGTCTGACAACAAATTTGAGGAAATAAAATCCTACACCCATCGAATGTGAATAGCGAACTTCAATATAATGTCGGCGAGCAACAGGCAGTACGATATTCCACGTACGAAGAATGGAAGAGACAAGATACTAGATGCAAGATACAACGCAAGCACACAACAACATCTTATATACTGGCGCAAAGGAATGTTTGCGATCGGACGGAAATGCATATGTGGCGAGAGGTTCACTCTGTCACATGCTGAACGATGCTTTGGTACACACATGAAAATTGAAGAAATGATTGCGGACGACGAATACTCGAACGTGAACTATTACATTGATGCAATGTGGTCGACTATGAATCATTCATAATCATGATGCTGTTTGGGCATATGCCCATCCTACTTCTCTTCTTCCCCTCTCTGTACCCCCCAAAACACATAAATATAGAACAATCAAGTCATCACGAGTGACGCCATCAGAATCAGAAACGACTCAATGGAAGTTTTTACCAAAGCAAATTGACTGATTCGTATCGGACAACTACAGATACTTCTACTCAATACCGTCATTCATTGGTGGATTGTTCCTTGAAGGATGTGCCTTGGAGCTGCACGCACAATCGAAATAGACTTGTCCCTTATGAAGCATTACTTCTCCCGTATCGTTCCAGTTTTGTCCAATGTATTTCCTACTGTGTCTTCTACCATGATCGACATTCATGAAGTGGTAAGTCCGCTTTCCGTTGGCAAGTCTTGTTGTGTTTGACCCACTCGGTTGACAGGAGAAAATTGAATTTGCACGAATTCAATTTTGCCCAATGTAGGTTGAGTCGCACTGGTGATTGACGACTGACAAGATGTCATGGAACCTCATATATCGATATGCATTGTTAGTTATTGATATATTGAATCGAATAGCAGACACTGTTGTCATTTGTGACGGGAGATAGACCGTCACTGCTCGAACGGCGAAAATGGGGTTGAATAATATACATAATTGTAGAAGTCGAATAAAACAAATGAAAGCTCAGCACAGGACTCCATCCTCAGTAACAAGCTTAGCATACGCAGTCGGGATCCAGCCAGTCTTCTTCGTAAGCGGACGAGTCGGCTTGTGAATCTCAACAAACATCCAATGTCGCTGACGATCACGAACAATCAACGCATCTTTCGCTTCAACGGATAATTCGCGATCATCGCGAGCTGTAAAGCTGTGCTGAGTAATCGCATATAAACATGACCTAGATCGTAAGGTAATTCGACGTAATGGGCTGCTGATTCCAGAACCTGAGGAAGGCTCCTTGGAGACGGGACGAGGGGCGGGAGAAGTTCAGGTAGATGCAGAAGCATCCGCAAACATAGTTTCAGACTCTATGGACGATTGACACGCATTATTTGTCTCCGTGATGTCTTGAGGCACCGCCGATTTAGTTTTAGTTGTACTTGTCGCTTCGATGGGTGATTTGGCTTTAGCTGTGGAACGACTGCGGAAAATGCTCATACTAGAGGTCTTCTTGCCCTGATCAGTCATTGCATACTTTTTGAAAATGCCAGGAAACCCGTATGAACGATCATGTTGTTCTTCAATGTCTTTTGCTCGCATCACGGCCATACATTGAAGTTGTCCTTCGATTTCTTTTGCTCGCATCGCAGCCTCGTATTCCTTCTTTCTTGCTGAAATAGTTTCTTGTTTGTAGAATTGTATATCATCGGTCAGTTTGTTGTTGATTTTTGCTTCATTTCTCACGATCTCTGCGAATTGGAATCGTAAATGATCAGTAGTCTCTCTTAACATGCAAATCTCCTGCTCGAGCTGCTCTTTTTCGTTGTTTATTGCTTGTTGCGCGTGTTCCAGTTGTTGAGAAGTGAAAAGCAGAAATCGATGAAATTCCTCTGCCTTAATAGGGTAGTATTCCTGGAATTCTAGATTCTTTAGTGTTCCGGAGATTAGCTGGATGGTTGGAATGAGGTGTATGTTGGTGGATGCACATAGATACTCAGTGGATGTAAGAAGACAAAATAAGGCTAAATAAAACTGTTGCATCGTGCGAGAGTGCGATAAACCAAAAAAAGGGGAGGTTGAAGGAAAGGCGCGAAAAAAGAAGATAGAATTAGAAAATGAGTATATATGAAGGTGAATCTATTTTATAGCAAACAGAACACAAAATTTGGTGTTTGACACTCAGCTCCAAAGGACGATTGTTTGTCTTCCTGCGAGCACCGCGATGCACTGATTAATGGCTCAGTGCGGCCAATCTCGTCTATCGCGATAATCAAAAATCGCCTGACTAGATCGTAACGCTTCCTTCGACAGCACACACCCGATCCTTTTCGCATTATGTCTGCGTACACCAAGGCTGTACATGAGCCTCTTATATGATTCTCCTATTCCTCCCACTGCTCCGATTTCGAATGGCATGTTGTGCACCGTTTTGACAGCGATTTTCGTGCTCAGGTTTTCATATCTTAAATTCTTAGCCTCGTTTTTATTCTTCATATTACTCTCCATGGGTGCAGTCAATTCTGCTATCCATAGTACATCATCCCTTGTGTCATGTATGAGCAGATCTGGTCGCAGTGGTGTCAGTGCCCATCTCTCCGGGAAAGCTGCGTAATGATATTCGTGGTCATGAAGGTCACATAAGAATGTGAAATGGCTAGGCAGTATCGACTTGAGTTCTGTGATGAAGAGACGAAGGATGTTGTTGTGACGGAAGAGGTATCGGCTGCATGTTTTGGTGATGTGTTTCCGAGTGATATTGGACAGTATGAGAGTATGTGAGCGAGTGTTTGAGTCCCAGTGGTGCAGAGGGAACAGCGATCACTACTGATCACAATATTACTAGCAGCGTGTTTTCTTCGATTTCCAGCGTGAGGATTGTAATCTGTGACTGCATTAACACCAAATTTGTATAGATTTGCGTGAATTCCTCCCAACGAAGCCAACCAGGGGACCTCCAGACCTGCTTCTTCTACTTCTCTAGCATATCGCCCATCTTTCGGAAGTATTCTCGCTGCTTTGCGCCCCTCCATTTGAGCAGCCTTATGTTTGGAAGTGATCCATTTCCCAATATTCATCACCCACATTGTATTCTTCTTCTCGCACCGATCATAGAGCCGCTGGTATACCTTGACTCCGGTCCATTTAGTTTCGCCGTCATCGTTGCGTAATTTTTTAATCGTCCTTTTGACTCTTTTTCCATGTCTATTTTCCATAGTGCTTGTATCGTGGGATCGCGTGAGTGGTGAAGTATATTTGCACGAGATAGCTGTGCAAGTTCCCACTCCACACACGGGCAAGGTGAATTCATTCCTAGATCCTTCAAAGGAAGGAAGAGGACCGCTCTATTCGCACCGGCTGCTAATCCACTCCATTTGCATAGGTACTCCTTGCTCCTCATGGTAGTCTGTATGAATGTTCTGGTGAAATCTTGTTCCTACGATCACCATCGATTGAATGCGGAGAAGCCCTTCTGGTACACGGCGAGCTTGGTGCCGGGACTGACGTTGAGATCATCTATGCGCTGAAGTTGTGCTGTGAGTTTGTGGAGAAATGATTTGCGGAGGGTGTCAGTATCTCCATCGCAACGATATCGTTTCCCCAAGATCACAAACTCCTCCTTTTCAATGAGCTCCAAACTAGAATCATCTTTATATCGAACTTCCGCTTCTTTCACACGCAATCTAGATTCGCCTTTGTTTCGGTAGAATTCACCAGCAGCATATTTTGAAGGCCCTGGGATAAAGCACTGTGTCCAGTCGAAGAAACGCATCATATGTCCATCAAGCTTCTCTATACCAGCGCGCCGGGTTGTAAAACCGTTGACATCATCTGCGAACGAGATGGTAGGGATCCTTTGGCCCTGTATTTGTGGTGCAGCGGTGAGATGAGTATCGTTTGGTTTTAGACCTAGATTGAGTACAGTGAGAAAAAGAATAACAGATAGTACATCTCCTTGTATAACTCCTATTTGTATTCTCAGCACTATTCTTTCGTCGTTGGCTTCAATCCTCGGTATACTGATCTCTATATATGTCAGAGACCGTCTCCTTAAACCATGCAGGAAAATGATAGTGGTTGAGTGCAAAATCGATGAGGGAATGTCGCACTGTATCGAAGGCTCCTTTTAGGTCAGTCATAAGGAGGAAAAGGCGGTGGCTGCCAGTCAGATTGCTTAGCAGCTTATCAAAAATGAAGTGATGCTCCACACACCCACTCACTCCCCTCATGAACGCCTTCTGCTCCGTAGTTAAGTACTTATTCCCTGGCATATGTTTAGCTGCACAGTCAAATAGAATAGTAGTGTATATCTTAGATAGACATGTAGTGAGTGTAATTGGGCGAAAGTTCTTGATATCGAGTGAATCTTTCCTAGGTTTCAGAGCAAGTACCATTCGCCTATACTTGAATGATTTTGGATATTTATTTGCGGAATTGAACCTGTTGAGAATGAAGATTGTTGTTGGCTGAGTGGAGGTGCACCATTTGAAGATTCCGTAAGATAGTCTGTCATGTCTGGCGCGTATATTTTTTCTTTTGAGTATGGTTTGCAGCTGCTCGATAGTAATACTGTCGTTTAGGATGTTAGTCGTTGGGAATGGAGCCTCAGGCATCCAATCTAGCTTCGTATACTGAATCCCATACTTCTCATCTGTAAGTTTCTTCTCGTAAAATTGTCTTGTCTCCTCTGTTGTATTGGATGGTGTTTCACTAACCTCCTTTTCACCTGTAAAGCACTGCTTCGTCATCCTCCAAGGGTCTTACCTCCATCCTTTCTCCTCTTTTTTCTGATCGATGTTTAGCTCATTCTGGGCTCTCTTTCTAAGATACTTGTTTTCCTCTCGTACTAATCGCGCGTGCATAATTTTGGAGGCTATATGGTATTTGCCTCTTTTGCCTGTCGTCTTAATTCTTTGTTCTTTCTGTCGTATTGCGTAATATTGAGTCGACCCGTGTGCGTGCTGTATACTGGGATTGTTGTCGATTTTGTTTGGCTCCGAACATCTCAAGGGCGATGTCGTAGAGTCGTTCCGTCCAATTGGTAAGTGTCGCGTCGATGTCGGTATCGTTCTGTGCTCTCACTATCCAGTTTTCCAGTTCGACTATTGAAGCTATCTTCTCATCTAGTCTCTTCCATTCTTTCTGGGATCTAGGAAGATTCAAGAGTGCTGCGTTCAGGCGGAAATTCATTGTTGAGGCTGGAGGTAGTATTCGGGGTAGAAGGGTTGTCGTCCGAATATGCAGACTTACGGCCGGCGTCAAAAGTCGACTGCTGTTCTCCCAATAAATTTCCGATGATCGTATTACAATTTTGAAGATGATATTCTGTATAAGGGTCGTTACAAACTAGGGCACATCTTGGGCAAGTGCGTAAATTTATAGTTGCTAAGAAAATCCTCGCTTCAATCCGGACTTTTTTTAGTTTAGTTTCTTCCTCCGCTTGTTCGTCAGCCTCTCTGGCTCTCCTGGACGACGTCATGCGACGTGTGACCGCCATGGGATGGGGGGGTGGGGGGGAAACTTTTTTCGAAAGTTGCTGACAGGGACCCTCAAAAAAGGAAACCAAACAAAAAAAGGGATCAAATCTGTGGTGGTCCCTGGTAAAGGTTAATGTTAGAAGCTTCAAGTACGACCATGTAAGAGAAATCAAAGTCTGCCAGCCGCAGATTACCGCCACACCCCCTGATACATTATCCGACAGCTATTTGCTGTATGCTTAGTTCAAAGCCATATATACACTACACATATTGCAACGGATCTGCGTTTTTGGCAGCAGAAGTGGAATTCCATATAGATCATCTTTGTGAGCGGCAAGTGGTAGCTCACTTGGGACCATCCGTTGTGGGGCAATCTGCACTTCGTTTGGACCCCGAGCTCAGTGAAAAGAGGGAATGTCATTTATCGGCAGCTTTCTCGTTCGGTATTGTATATCAGTGCTCAATGGCCAATGATATATGTACGCTACGTGGTAAGCACATCTTACCGGCATCCGGCTATCGGCTGTTTCGATTGACACTACCAGTGGTCTCGGGGATCGTAGTAAAATGATCTCACGTATTATGATTATTACCCAATACGTCAATAAGTCTCGTATGTATCTTTCCTCGCCTGCATTAGCGCTAATGTATCTCGTAGCATAAATGCGATTGCAAACACATCATTCCATTATTCCATCATTTCACCATGCCTCTCACTCGGTTATTACGGATTCATTGGCGCGAATTAGGATCTTATTCGGTGTTGTCTCTCTCACTCTTTCTCCTCTTCCTCTCGCCTTTTTGGAACTATGAGCATTACGCTTCCTCCCCCGCCCCTTAGCAATAACGTCACCATTCAGCAATACAAGCACCCGCTAGACGCTCTTCCGGAAGGCACAGAGTGTAGTATCCGTTCGTTCAACGACTGCGATTCCACGATTGCTTCCGATCTCACTGATAATGTAGATCCTGCACATACTACTGTGAGTAGGAGTGTGACTAAAAGGAGTCTAAGCCATTGGGCTAATTGTTTGTTTACCATGGTGAAGTCTACTTCCCTTATTCCGTCGTGTTCGCCCAATATGTTCGCGGCATCTTTCCATCCTTTCTTTGTAGTTCGTGTACTCGTGCACCGGCAATTCTGTTGGCGTTTATTGAGGGTTGAATACAATGCGTGTTGTATGTGTGTTATACCATCTCTTTTTGATCTAGAATCGCATCCCTAAGACTGTGAAGCGCCATGAATGCTCCTATAGAATGTTTGTCTTCTTGTTCGACGTCCTCTTCGGTCATGCTGTCCATAAAGTGAGGTAGGTTGCAATAAATGTTACTGGTATCTTTGATGCAAGAATATCAATGATGTAGAATGAAGGAGATGAATGAAAGACCATCATAACCTTGTGGACGTTCCAGTTTCGTTGCAGTGACGCCCCCCCTCCTTGAAGACGACGTAAGGTCTGAGGTTGACGCTTACTTTTTCGGAGAAAACTTGTGATTTTACTTCATCACCACCCCAATATAAAACGAAACCACCTATATCACCAACCAATGAAAGTTCCCCTGGTATACTCTCTCATTGGTATACACCTTTCAATCTCGCTCTCAGCGGATGCTGCTCCCCAACCTTCATCCTTAAACAACCTTCCAGGAGAATTGATTTTGACCATAGCCGAAAATATCAGAGGTGACAACTCAGATTACCACATAAGAGACTTGCACGAATTTGCCTTGGTCTCTAGAAAGATGGAATCTATTTCTCGACCTTTACGATATGAAGTCCTTCGCGCTCAATTGAAATCTTTGAATTCGCTCACCAAATTTCACAAACAAGCAATGCTCCAATATACTAAAAGCCTTGAGGTCAAGGATAATATGACACAGAAGATGTTTCTTTCAAAGTACAGAGAAAGTTTGCTAGCGATCCTCAAGAACACAGGTACGCGCGAGACTTGTATCTTGTTGTAACATATTGATTTCAATACAGATGAAATGCAGTCTTGGAGCATAAGTGGAAAAGATGTAAAAGTTCCCGACAGAAACGAGTTGTTGAAGTTAATTCATGGTGCTCCGTCGAATAAGCTTCACAAGCGAATTCAGCGATTGCTGGGATACATCGTTTTCAACAGCATTGTCCAATATGTCGCTTTTCATTGGAGATGGTTAGTCATTGGGCTACCAGATTTCTGCGTCAAACCGGTAGATCTATTGATTTTCGGCTGGCTTCAGGTAACCGGCGGTCTCATGTCGCTTCATAGCATGTATGCCATGCTAGGACTTCTTGGCAGATTCCTTTTGTTGATTATTTTCGGCCTCGCTGGAGATCCTGTGCGTCAGCGATGGTTATTACCATACAGCCAGTATCTCAATCCTCATATCTGCTATGCTCTCATTTCAGTGCTTGGATCATTGTGGGAGGTGCTCCAATATATGATCGAAAGTCGTACACACGAAATGCCGAGTATAGCAAATAGTGTCGAGAAAGAAATCGATAGAGTATTCTGATAGGAATGTCAAATTATGTATTCACTCTTATACAAACTGGAAGATATCTTTCTAATTGACGAGCATGTAATATGTCCATGTTTAGAATTGCTTTTTCTCCGTAATCAGTCCTTTGATTATGTTAGTAGCTTCAAGATAACCTCCCCAAGCGATCTCAATTCCAATACATAAAAGCACTCCTTCTTGATCACCGTTGTACTTGTCCAAGAGATCTGCCTTGGATTGCGTTGAAAAAGAATGATTCTTTTTGCCGCAAAACCTCGAAAAATGTTCAGATCCATTTCCTCCATATCGTTACCGGCGCTTGCTGGATTGAATATTATACGTTTGAATGTGATCCGGGAGTATTGTTTATCCTAAAGAGCGAACATAGACGTTTCTACCCGCTTCTCAGTGTACTCCAACTCCTTTTTCTCATTCATCTTTACACTCGTGTAGTATCTCGAAAGTATATGTGCACCAAGCGCTTTCTTTGATGCATCGAAATTGATCAATTCCCATTCGTGGGTTCTTGTCTCTCGGGTAGCTACGAGTGGTTGCCCTCACCCGTGCTTATTATGGCCGTAAAGTTGTTGGAATACTTAGTGAGCGCAGGACTCCTGGTGTCACCATCCTGAAAAGACGCTACGTCGAAGAGATGACAAGCTTTCTCTAGATTGAAGTTCCCATGGTGATACTGAAGCAGGTGTACTCGAGTTTGCATGATTCTGAGGGACTGAATGACTGTAACATAGTTTATCTTCTTCAACGTAGTTTGATGAGATCATTTGGAGTTCGAACAGTTCCGCAAGCAAGGAAAGACGCTAACGATTTGAGCGATGCGAAGCTTGATACCCGTCCAGTATCAGAGGAAGAAGTGAGTGAACAGGAGCTAGAGATGGCGTCCTCTGCAGATTCTGCCGATGACAACGTGTCTTTCTCGTCAGTAGACGAAAGCCTCTCTCTTTGCAAATCTCTTACTACCGATGACATATGGAACATCATGAAACGACACAAGATACACAATGACGTTATTTTGCCCTTGCATAAGCATCAAAACAATTATGAAGGATTCACGGCGGCAGCAGTAAAGAATGCCAATGGACTTATACTTTTATTTAAACAACACGGTCAGAACTTATTGCACAATCTCTCAGCGACATGTGCATCTATTGTTTTTTATCCTGCATTGAAGGTAGAAAGCGAAGTTCTTATACTTGCCTGGACAAACTTGGCTATACTCATACATTCCTGAAATGCCTCACTGCGGATGAAGCCGTACAGTATTTCGGGATCTCTCTGGAGGAAGCCATTGCCAGAGTGTTGGAAAGCGGGCGAAGATTTGAGATACGAGGTAGCGAATATTGCCTTGGAACAGGAGATGACCAATAACGAAGCCCAAGAGTGGATCAACTGGGAAGATCTGCTTTCGATCGGTAACAAATGGGAAGCGGAGAACAAGCTCGATTGCACATCGGACGTACTCGACGTCATTTTATATCGTCTTTATACCTATGATCTCTCCACGGAGACTAGAGTATTTGCGTTTACGAAAAGAAGAAGAGAAGACTGCTGAGCTCATAACCGCACAGTCAAGTACGGTGAGAAAGAAGGGCAATTACCTCCTTGATCGCCTGGTCGTTCTGAATGAATACAAAACAGCTTCTATCTACGGTAGCTATCAGTTCAATTTCTCAGATAGGACTAGTGAGCTGGTGGCTCTCGCAATGAGCGACAACAGCGATTCTCCGTACGTATTATTCTTTCTCTGTTCTTACATCCACAACTGAACTGAATAATATGCTATATAGTCCTCTTTCTACTAGCATCGAGCAAGATATTGAAGACATACTACAACGCAATAATAATCTTTCAGAATCGCCCCACACACCACGTCAAGATACGCTGCCATCTGCAGTCTCATCTAGCACCAATGATCGCCTACCATTATTCAATTCATCATATGACACCCCACGTCCTCGAGCGCATACCAGATACCGACGCAATCGGCTGAAATATTTCTCTCTGTCTAGATGGTTACAGCTGAGAACCAACGAAAATACAGACGATGATCCCAATCTAGATGCATCACAAAAGCTTCTCGCAGCAGCTACGATACGAGGTGATACTAAAAAGTGTAGTGCTCAGAGTTTTGCAGAGTATGAGGGTTGTATGCGATGCGTGGAAGGATGTGCAACTCAAATGGGTCAGGAAACCGATTATATGATGACGCCGTACGGGATCGGATTTTTGGTACATTATATTTGTGAGTCCGCTCTGTCTTTGAGGCTCATCCCGTTCTCGCTTTTCCTTAGTACATATTGGTCTTCATCCTGCTGATCCAGAGGCTCTACCGATTATTGAAGCCGATGCTGGCCCACTGAAAGAACAAGGGAGCGTAAAAGGATTGGGCAAATGGGGATTTAAAAAGCATATGACAAGCTTGAGGTGCTTCCACAAGATCTGCGGCCACACCGGTGAATATGTAGATGATGGGATCAAACGTAGTGGAAATCCTATGAATCATCCTGACGTGCTTGTAAATTACTTATTTCAATATTTGAGCTTGTTCTTAGTATCTTCTTAGGCTGCGATCACCTTGATACAGAGAAAACATACATATAACTACGGATACAAAACTATACTATCTGCTCAACGAATGAACCTTATCAAAGATTATCTCGATATCACGGACTACTGCCTTTCTCGAAACGACAATCTTGGTGTAATGATGGCGGCATGTTTGATGATGAAACAGCAACTAGGAT
>Ga0160429_1001700_pt1 | contig 11929 bp, 10 predicted proteins | sample SolpanmetagenomR_FD_108199 | JGI IMG/M metagenome (GOLD analysis project Ga0160429, IMG submission 108199) | Solar panel surface microbial communities from Lawrence Berkeley National Laboratory, California, USA - R | ecosystem: Engineered > Built environment > Solar panel > Unclassified ... | reverse complement strand
TTCCCAGTTAGGTGAGGGGAGTCTTACGGCTCTACCAATAGTTGAGACTCAAGCTGGAGATGTTTCAGCTTATATTCCCACTAATGCAATTTCAATTACCGATGGACAAATATTTTTATCGGCTGATCTATTCAATGCCGGGATCCGACCTGCTATTAATGTGGGTATTTCCGTATCTAGAGTAGGATCTGCGGCTCAGATAAAAGCTATGAAAAAGGTAGCTGGAAAATTGAAATTAGAGTTAGCGCAATTTGCGGAGTTGGAAGCCTTTGCACAATTTGCTTCCGATCTTGATAAAGCTACTCAAGATCAGTTGGCAAGGGGTCAACGATTACGTGAGTTGCTCAAACAATCTCAGTCGGCTCCTTTGAAAGTAGAAGAACAAATAGCTACTATTTATACCGGAACGAATGGATACCTAGATATATTAGAGATATCACAGGTGAGAAAATTTCTCGTTCGGTTACGCGAGTATTTGATAAAGAATAAACCTCAGTTCGGAGAAATTATACGTTCTACCAGTACATTTACGGAAGAAGCGCAAGCCCTTCTGGAAGAGGCTCTTAAGGAACATACTGAACTTTTTGTACTTCAAGAACAAAAATGAAAAATTGATCATTTGGTGGGACCATTCAGAACAAGAAAAAGAGCTTAAGAATTTGTTCCAATACATTAACAATTTAGAACAATTGAAGAGTATTACGTCCAATAGGATTTGAACCTATACCGGAGGTTTAGAAGACCTCTGTCCTATCCATTAGACGATGGACGCTCTTTCTTTTTCTCTTCTTTTTTTTCTTTTCACTCTCTTTGGCATACATTATCCCGATCCACCTTTTTATTCAAAATGATATTAGGTTAGGATAGAAAAAGAATGGAATCTATTTCACATTGAAACGGAGAATAGATTTTGAATGAATCGTGAAATTATGTTACTTAATCACTTTAGATCTCCCTATTCTATCTATATAGAGAGAATAGGGAGATCTCTGTTAGCGGGTAGCGGGAATCGAACCCGCATCGTTAGCTTGGAAGGCTAGGGGTTATAGTCGACATTGATTATTCAATGCCTCTAATTCAGAACCGAACATGAGAATTTCATGTCATTCGGCTCCTTTATGGGGGATAGAGGTATGAGGGAAGAAGCGGAGTATTAATATCAAATCTTTGTGAAAGAAGATTTCAATTATTTTATTTCTCCTCCTTTTTTTTTATTTTCTGAAAAAAAACCTTAAATTTTGATCCTACCCATAGCATCTATGTCAGTTTATTCTCTTTTAAACCCTTCTATCTTTTTTTTTTTTGAAGGGCCCGGTAGAATACTTACTCACTTTATAGATGATCCCTATAGAAAGGGAGAGACAATCGAAAAGTTTCGAATAATCACAAATCTTTCTAGTTACTTCGTTCCCTATTTCCACTGATTCCGATCCCCAGGAGAACCAATTCCACCGAGCTCGAACGAAATACCGATAACCCAAGTAAACCAAAGTCATCGTTCTATAGCTATTAAGCTTCAACCTGGGGTCCTTCCATCCATAAGTTGAAGGTTTAGTCACGATGAAAAAATATCTTTGGATCCCCATAGATCTGTTATTTCTATAATTGGAAAGATTTCTCTAACCTTTCAAACATTCTGTGTCGCTATCTTGGAACCAAAAATTTGTTTCTCTTTCATCATTTCAGATCCAGATTACGAGAAGGTATGCTATTCCTGAACCATGGTATTCATAGGATAGGTTTTTAACCTATCTGGAAATAGAGCTTTAGATGGATCAGATATTCATGTAAAAGATCCTTCAACTATTAAGTTGATAATGTAACGAATCACACTTTTACCACTAAACTATACCCGCCACGATCCGATTGTAACATACGGATCGATCTTTTGTCCAACCAATAGGAAGATGAGGAGTTATCAACCTCTATTGAAAGTTTCTATCAATCATTACCTCATTTTCATCATTAAATGAGTCTCCATCCCCGGAGATTCAATACTTGGATAAATAGTATTTCATTCCCGGAGATGGCTCATTGTAATTATAAATTACCTTTGCGAACTGCTGATAAAACAATTACTAATGGGCCCGATACAACCATCAGAGTCAGAACAGTGAGCTGTGCAATAACCTCTAGATTCATTTTGTTTTCTTTCACCCCTATGATCCCATCGACTTGATGGATGTATTAATAAAATGTTGTCAGGATTAATCACTTTTCACACTTCTGTTTTCTCTTCTCCTTCCCCATCTGTGTAGTTTCGATCAGGAACCTATAGCCTTGAGCAACTGATATCTTTACAATAATACATAAAATAGGTAGATAGCCCATTCATGTATTTCAATATCTAGATTATGAAATTGGATACTGGAGAGAAATAAATGGACTAATCTGTTCCGTGTAACTAACTCATTTAATCAAAATGATTGGAGAGGGAAAGATGATAACAGAGGGTCAGTTTTTGATAGCCCTTTTTGTTGCTTTGATAACAAGTATTTTAGCTCTCAGATTAGGCAAAGCATTGTATGAATGATTCTTTTCTTGGCCTGGCCGGTGGTCAGGCCAAGAAAAGAATCATTTGAAACGAAATGAACAATACAATTCGCCAGATTGGTTTTTATCTAACTTAATCATTGCTATATTCATTGTATTGCCGATACAATCCGTACATGCTATGGTATACATCTTCACTCCACCATTCATTTTGTGACACATGGACTCTTCCATCTTGGAGAGATGGCTGAGCGGACCAAAGCGGCGGATTGCTAATCCGTAGTACGGATCATCCGTACCGAGGGTTCGAATCCCTCTCTCTCCGTTCGGTCATTATTGATCCTGAAAACGGACGGATAACTCCGGATCTTTCTACGGAACGGAAAAGACCCATTAACCTAGATACTTTTTTCACTATTCTTTACGTCCGGGATTACGTCCTGGATCGTTCGATAGAAATCCAAAGATAAAAAGAGAAATGAAAAATATCACTACTGTGTAAACGAACAGCTTAAGAGTAAGCATTACGTAATCTCCGGGATCCTTATTATAAGTACAACGGAAATATGAAGAGATGGACTTTTGGTACGTGTTTATTGGAAAGTATATTCCATCTGGTCCTTTTTGGAAGGAAAGGAGATATCGTTCATGGACGAACGGAAGGATAAATAGGGAGATCTAGTTTCCTCTTTTTTTTTTTTTTGCAGGGTCCTCAAATAATGAACAAATATTTTATTTATGTGTTTGATCAGTATAAATGGGACCAATCCCCACATTGTGTATTGGTACATACAAACGATAAAATATCTTTGCTTCTCCCTGCTATTATGTATGAACAGAACTGTTTCGAACCTGTTCCATCACTTAGCAATGTCCAAGTGAATAGATGTTCACCTTCGAGATAATCCGGGTCTAGCTCGATAGCATGATCTCTTCCGATCCAATGTGAGAAAGTTACAGAGTGTCTACTTTTTCCGATAAAGGGGTGTTTTCATGGGTTTGCCTTGGTATCGCGTTCATACCGTCGTATTGAATGATCCTGGCCGGTTAATTTCTGTACATATAATGCATACAGCTCTAGTTGCTGGTTGGGCCGGTTCAATGGCTCTGTACGAATTAGCAGTTTTTGATCCATCCGATCCTGTTCTTGATCCAATGTGGAGACAAGGTATGTTTGTTATACCTTTTATGACTCGTTTGGGAATAAAGGATTCATGGAGTGGATGGAGCATCACCGGAGAAACTGTAACTAATCCTGGTATTTGGAGTTATGAAGGTGTGGCTGGGGCACATATCATGTTTTCTGGCCTGTGCTTTTTGGCAGCTATCTGGCATTGGGTATATTGGGATCTGGAAATATTCTGTGATGAACGTACGGGAAAACTTTGTTTAGATTTGCCCAAAATATTTGGAATTCATTTATTCCTCTCAGGAGTAGCTTGTTTCGGATTTGGAGCATTTCATGTAACGGGTTTGTATGGTCCTGGGATATGGGTGTCTGATCCTTATGGACTAACTGGAAAAATACAACCAGTGGATCCAGCATGGGGAGCTGAAGGTTTTGATCCTTTTGTTCCGGGAGGAATAGCTTCTCATCATATTGCAGCAGGTATATTGGGTATATTAGCAGGTCTTTTCCATCTCAGTGTTCGTCCTCCCCAACGTTTATACATAGGATTACGCATGGGGAATATTGAAACGGTCCTATCCAGCAGTATTGCTGCTGTGTTTTTTGCAGCTTTCGTTGTTGCCGGAACTATGTGGTATGGCTCCGCAACTACTCCGGTTGAATTATTTGGGCCCACTCGTTACCAGTGGGATCAGGGATACTTCCAACAAGAAATAGATCGACGGGTTCGTGCCGGTCTGGCCGAAAATTTGAGCCTATCGGAAGCTTGGTCAAAAATTCCCGAGAAACTCGCTTTTTATGATTACATTGGTAATAATCCAGCTAAGGGGGGGTTATTCAGAGCAGGTGCGATGGACAATGGAGATGGAATAGCTGTTGGTTGGTTAGGACACCCTATTTTCAAAGATAAGGAAGGAAATGAGCTTTTTGTACGTCGTATGCCTACCTTTTTCGAAACATTTCCAGTAGTTCTGGTAGACAAAGAAGGAATTGTGAAAGCCGATGTTCCTTTCAGGAGGGCAGAATCAAAGTATAGTGTTGAACAAGTAGGTGTAACTGTTGAGTTCTATGGTGGTGGGCTTGACAGGGTTAGTTTTGGTGATCCTGCTATAGTTAAAAAATATGCTAGACGTGCTCAATTAGGTGAAATTTTTGAATTAGATCGTGCTACTCTAAAATCCGATGGTGTTTTTCGTAGTAGTCCAAGGGGTTGGTTCACTTTCGGACATGCTACATTTGCTCTCCTTTTCTTTTTTGGACACATTTGGCATGGTGCTAGAACCCTATTCAGAGATGTTTTTGCCGGTATCGACCCGGATTTGGATGCTCGAATAGAATTTGGAGCATTCCAAAAACTGGGAGATCCAACTACTAAGAGACAAGTGGTATGATATTGCTCCTATCTCTTCTCTAATAAATATTAGTACGAAAGCTATCTCCATAATTGTAAATTACGATCGAATCTATGGAAGCATTGGTTTATACATTCCTGTTGGTATCGACCCTAGGGATAATCTTTTTCGCTATTTTCTTCCGAGAACCACCCAAAGTTCCGACTAAAGGGGGAAAATAATTTCTCCAAATCCTTATTCTTTCTTTCCCATCAAAGAAAGAATGACCTTCCCCTATAGGGAAGGTCATTCTTTCTATTAGTCCTCGTGATCCTCAAAAGGATCTCTAAGTTGTTCAGAGGGTTGCCCAAAGGCGGTGTATAGGGCATAACCAGTAAAGCTCACAAGTAAACAAGATATGGAGATGGCGACTAAGGTTGCAGTTTCCATTATTAGGTGATCCCAATATCATGGTATGTTTACGATATAATAACAAAGTTAACAGATCTCAACCAATACTATAGTTTTTATGGCTACACAGACCATTGATGATACTTCCAAAACCGCGCCAAGAGCAACCGGTGTAGGAAGGTCCCTAAAACCGCTTAATTCGGAATATGGTAAAGTAGCTCCTGGATGGGGAACTACTCCTCTTATGGGTGTTGCAATGGCTCTATTTGCAGTATTCCTATCTATTATCTTGGAGATTTATAATTCTTCCGTTTTATTAGATGGGATTCCGGTTAGTTGGGGTTAGAGGAACTCCAAAATTCGCCCGGCGAGCTCTTGAAGAAAAAAAAGAACTGAGGGATCCAAACCCAGACCAAATAGGGGCTTTTAGTTTTTAGCTAATCTTGTTCCAATAGTTTGATCGTGTAATTACTTTTCTCTAAGGATTTTTGGAATATGGGTGTGCGACTTGTTGAAATCGATCCATATTTATAGTACAGAAGACCGATCTGTTATCTTCATCAAGATGGTCCTACCTCGTTGGATATTTAATTGATAGAATAGTGAATCTTTAGAGCACGAGGTCTATTATAGATATGTTCCAGGAAGATCTGAACTATGGTTTGTACCTATCATTTCCTCGTCACCAGGCTTCCAATAAATAAATTGAAAGAGGTATTTCCTATAAGAAATCGAAGGATCTATCCCCCTTCATAATTATGCTGATTATGACCAAAGAATGATATAGTATCTGATTTCTCTTAGTTAGCATATTTCGTTGAGTGAGCGAAGATCAAAAGGTTATTACCCAGAGAACCTTTTGGGGATTTGATGAAATCATCGGGGTATAATCCAAATCTGAGGTTTGGATTGATTCATCTATTGAGATCTTGACAAGATAATTCCTATCGATCGTCTATATTAGTTCTTTTCTAGAGAACTTACTTATATTACACGAATAGGGTAAAAGATCGTTCAAAGGGCCTATAGTGATTTATCATAGGGATGAGCCGACTTGAAATTTTGGCACTATTTTCAATTTTGGCACTATAAAGTATTCTAATAGAAATGCTGGATTGTTTCGAATCATCCTCATTTCCTCAGCCGGTCAGGCAACGAACCTTCGAGTATCTCGAAATTTTCCCCAATTTACATATTTGTGTCCAAAAGTATTTGCGTGTTCTTGTTCAAGCCGTATGAAGGGAAATTCTCATGTACGGTTTTCAGAGGGGGAATTTCAGTTTACCTATCTCAATAAAGTATACGATCGGTTCGAAGAGCGTCTCGAGATTCAGGCGATTGCAGATGATATCACCAGTAAATATGTTCCTCCTCATGTCAATATATTTTATTGTCTAGGGGGGATCACACTTACCTGTTTTTTAGTACAAGTAGCTACTGGTTTTGCTATGACTTTTTATTATCGTCCGACCGTTACAGAAGCTTTTGCTTCTGTTCAATACCTAATGACCGAAGTTAACTTTGGTTGGCTAATCCGATCAATTCATCGATGGTCGGCAAGCATGATGGTTCTAATGATGATCCTGCACGTATTCCGTGTTTATCTAACAGGTGGATTCAAACAACCCCGTGAATTAACTTGGGTTACGGGTGTCATTTTGGCTGTACTGACCGTATCTTTCGGTGTAACTGGTTATTCTTTGCCCTGGGATCAAATTGGTTATTGGGCAGTGAAAATTGTGACTGGTGTACCCGAGGCTATTCCTGTAATAGGATCTCCTTTGGTAGAGTTATTACGCGGAAGTGTTAGTGTGGGTCAATCTACCTTGACTCGTTTTTATAGTTTACACACTTTCATATTACCCCTTCTTACTGCTGTATTTATGCCAATGCACTTTTTAATGATCCGTAAGCAGGGTATTTCAGGTCCTTTATAGAGAGGAAAGATAGATTGAAAATAACTATTCATAACTTATTGTTCCGAGTAACCACGGTAATATCTCATCGCCAGGAACATTTCTTATTAAAAAATGGGAATATCCATAGAAAATGAAAATATGGTCCTCGGATTTCTCCTTTCGATTTTGGAGTATTATTCATCCAATACGAACAAATAATTGGAGTAGATTCTCAGACGGAGAAGATGGATTATGGGAGTGTGTGACTTGAGCTATTGATTAGGCCATGCAGATACTTTCTTCGATCTACCACATAAAGATTTCTGAAAAAAATGTGTCTCTATCCCAATTTCCTTATAAGAAATAGGAAGTTTAGCACCTGGGTGGAAAGGCATCGGTCAGTTTGTTCCGTTCCAAGAGAATTCTTTCTATGATCGAATCCGGATCAGGAAGGGCTCCGTGAGATCCGGTCAATGGGGTAATATTTTCATATAATCAATAATTGGATCATATGACTTTACTTATCCTTTTCATAGTGTGAAAATGCATCCATTTCCCTTGCATCCATTTCGATGGAAAAACTATCGGAGTGAAAGAAGGGATCTAAGGAAGGAGAGAGGCCGGATCAATAACAAGTCAATACCTTGTATGCAAAAAAATTTTTGAGGTCTATTCGTGGTAATAAACACAAATTACAAGGACTAAGATGGTCCAAAAGGCATATCGATCATGATCGAACTTGTGAGCTTACTTGGGTAATGAGCATTTAACTGGAATAATCAAATTACCAATGATGGATGATCATGGACATTATTAGTTCCTATTCTTCCAATCCGTGTTCCATCATGGGAAAAAGAAGTGATATATACTTCCTCCAGTTATTGTTCGAGCCGGATGATCAAAATCGGCATGTCCGGTTCCTTCGGGGGATAGATCCATAGAGATCTACTTATCCCAATAACAAAGAAACCTGACCTGAATGATCCTGTATTAAGGGCTAAATTAGCTAAAGGTATGGGACATAATTATTATGGAGAGCCCGCTTGGCCCAATGATCTTTTATATATTTTTCCAGTAGTAATTTTAGGTACTATTGCATGTACAATAGGTTTAGCGGTTCTAGAACCATCAATGATTGGTGAACCAGCAAATCCATTTGCAACTCCTTTGGAGATATTGCCCGAATGGTATTTTTTCCCCGTATTCCAAATACTTCGTACAGTACCTAACAAATTATTAGGTGTCCTTTTAATGGCCTCAGTACCCGCGGGATCATTGACGGTGCCTTTTCTAGAGAATGTGAATCAATTTCAGAATCCATTTCGTCGTCCAGTAGCTACAACAGTATCCTTGATCGGTACTGCAGTAGCCCTTTGGTTAGGTATTGGGGCAGCATTGCCTATTGATGAATCTTTAACTTTAGGTCTTTTCCAATGTGATCCAACTGTCGAATATCAAAATATTTTCATTTTTTTATTAATATATCTAGGGAGTAGTTGCTTCAAGAAAAATTATATCTCCCTAGATATATCCATCTTGTCAGAGATTTCTTTCGAATATTCCATGAAATAGAGATATGTCAAAGATTTGAAATGAAATGATTCTCATGACTCTCCAGAATAACTTGGGGAAAGGAAATGAATGAAAAGATGGAATGGAACCATTTAATGAACCTGAAACTAATTCCTGGGTGGATCAATTGCAAAACGTTTTCGTAGAACTTCCAATACCTGTTCGACAGATTCCTTTCCGAAGTGTTCAATTCTCATTAGATCTTCTCGACTGTAATTTAAGAGGTCCAATAATGTATGTATATTGGCTCTCCTGAGGCAGTTATAGGTTCTGGGGGGTAACTCTAATTGGTCAATGAAAATATGTTGAAATGCAATTTTTTCTTTCGTTTCCCCTGTATCAGTCAATACGTGCGAAAGGGGGAAGGGAGGCATATTAGACCCTTTTCTATTGTTCATTCCATCGATGTTCTGTTCCTCTCCATGCAGGAAGGGAATAAATAAGTCGATCAAATTTCGAGAAGCTTCGTAAAGCGCCTCTCTAGGAGTTAACCCCCCATTCGTCCATATTTCCAGGAAAAGTACTTCTCGTATTTCATTTCCGCTCCCATAGGAATGAATACTATAATTCGCGTCGCGAACAGGCATAAAAACAGCATCTATAGGAAAAATTCCGTCCTGATAATTATTTGGACTATGTATAATATATCCGCGATTTTTTTCAATTCGTAATTTTATATCAGAAGTAATTGATTTAGTAAGTCTAGCTATATGTTGTGTAGTATCAATTATTTTCACAGAAGGTGGTAATATGATATCTTGAGCAGTTACATTTCTGGGTCCAACAATATAGATAGAAGCTTCTCGGACTCCGTACGAATCACTTCTAAGTACAATTTCTTTTAGATTCATCAAAATGTCATGTACCGATTCTTCAATACCTATTATTGCGGAATATTCATGTTTTATGTTCTCCAATTTAACACGTGTAATACATGTTCCTTCTACTTCTCCAAGTAAAGCTCTTCGCATTGCAATGCCTATTGTATCGGCTCGACCCTTGCGGAGCGGGGATAGAGCAAAACGGCCATAATGAAGACGCTTACTGTATGCTCTGGATTCGATGCACTTCCATCGTAGTGTCTGAATAGAGACTGAGATTTCATCTCGAATCATACCAAGATTATTTGATCAGATTATAAAATAATTTCTTTCTCTTGAAATTCATTCAATTCTTACACACGTCTCTTTTTGGGAGGTCTACATCCATTATGTGGCATAGGGGTTACGTCACGTACAAAACTTAATAGTATGCCACTTCTACGAATGGTTCGTAATGCTGTATCTCTCCCCCGACCAGGGCCACTTATCATAACTTCTACTCGTTCCATACCCCGATCCATTAATGTACGAATAACATTTTCTGCTGCAGTCTGGGCAGCAAATGGTGTACCTCTCCTTGTGCCTTTGAATCCACAGGCACCGGCAGAAGACCAAGAAAAAACTTGTCCCCGTACATCTGTAACAGTCACAATGGTATTGTTAAAACTTGCTCGAACGTGAATAACTCCTTTGAGTACTCGATGTTCATTCCTACGTGAACCAATTCTTCTTGTAGTTTTTGACATATTAATCATTATGAGTTCAGTTCGAAAAATGCATATTGAAATCTATTTTACCACTAGATCCGCTCATTGATATAGAGGGGAATTACCCCTGTTTTTGCTTATGTCTCGGATTGGAACAAATTATCATAACTCGTTTCCGTCTACGAATTGGCCGACATTTTCCACAAATTCTACGAATAGAAGCACGAATTTTCATATTTGTGACCCTCCAATTTACTCATATTACATTTTGTTTCCTGAGAAAGAAGAGTCCATTGAATCTATGATTCTCGATCCCCATCAGATGTTCAAAAGGTGATTTAATCATTTGAAGATTTGTTGCTAAGTCTATATATTATACGTCCTTTGCTTAAATCATAAGCACTTAATTCGACCTTGACCCTATCTCCTGGTAGTATTCGTACGGAATTACGTCGAATCCTACCCGAAATATGAGTCAGAATCTGACATCCATTATCTGTCAGAACTCGAAACATACCGTTGGGGAGTGATTCAGTAACCAAACCTTCCGCATGGATCAGATTCTGTTTGTTCATCGAATCTCCTCCTCTTTTGATAAAAAAAATTGACTAACGTGCTTGGATGAAGATTAATGGTGTCTCGAACCCCCCTTTTCATATCATGGGGATATCTTACAGAATCAATATTTTTGTACAAAATATAGATCAATTACCATACATAACATAATATTTCTCCTCCAATTTTTTTCTGTCGAGCTTCTCGATCCGTTAAAATTCCTTGGGAAGTAGAAAGAATTACGATTCCCATTCCACCTAGAACTTTTGGAATTTCTCGATAATTTGAATAAATCCTCGAACCAGGTTTGCTGGTACGCTTTGACGTGGTTATATATGTCCTTTCCTTCCTTCTCCGATATTTTGAAGTCAATATCAAAAAGGATTTTTGGCCTTCCTGATGTTCCCTAACATCTTCTATAAAACCTTCTCGTAAAAGGATCCTTCCGATGTTCTTGGTAATATTAGTAGCTGTTACTCGAACTGTTCCTTTTCCTACCATGTCGGCGTTTCTTATAGAAGTAATTAGATTGGCAATAGTATCGTTACCCATGACGAACGAATTCTTAGGAATTCCTGGTCTCGATATAAAAGGCATGTTCGATCTTCTTCGAGGAATATGCCTGAGGTACAATGAATTGATCCATGTACCATTTGATATCAGTAGAAGATTTCTACAAGATTTATCAGTACTTATAAGACTTCGGGAGCCAATGAAACTATTTTCGTGAAATTCAATTTTCTCAATTCCTGAGCAACCGGACCAAAAACTCGAGTTCCTTTTGGATTTCCTTCCTGATCAATGACAACTGCTGCATTGTCATCAGATCGTATCATCATTCCATTGTCACGTTCAAGTTCTTTACAGGTACGTATAACTACGGCTCTAACTACTTCTGATTTTTCCAGGGGCATATTAGGTACTGCTTCTTTAATTATAGCAATGATAACATCACCTATATGAGCGCATTTACGATTACTTGCTCCTAGAACTCGAATACACATTATTTTTC
>Ga0160429_1001697_pt1 | contig 11933 bp, 8 predicted proteins | sample SolpanmetagenomR_FD_108199 | JGI IMG/M metagenome (GOLD analysis project Ga0160429, IMG submission 108199) | Solar panel surface microbial communities from Lawrence Berkeley National Laboratory, California, USA - R | ecosystem: Engineered > Built environment > Solar panel > Unclassified ... | reverse complement strand
TTCAAATGTCAGGTCGCGCTGGGCGAAGGGGTCTTGACGAGCGTGGTATTGTTATCATGATGAAGAATTACAACCCGGTCATTGTCTTCAGCTTCAGTAAGAGAGAATGCGAAGATTATGCGCTTCAGATGAGCCAACTGGCGTTCAATGACGAGTCAGAGAAGCAAATGGTATCGAAGGTCTTCAGCAGTGCCATCGAAATGCTGTCTCCTGAAGACCGAGAACTGCCGCAGATCCAGCACATTCTGCCCTTACTACGTCGCGGCATCGGAGTCCACCACTCCGGTCTCCTGCCCATTCTCAAAGAGACTATTGAGATCCTCTTTCAGGAGGGGCTGATCAAGGTGTTGTTCGCTACCGAAACATTCTCAATCGGTTTGAATATGCCCGCAAAGACTGTGGTCTTCACCAGTGTCCGCAAGTTCGATGGCATAGCCATGCGTTGGGTAACTCCTTCTGAATTCATTCAAATGTCAGGTCGCGCTGGGCGAAGGGGTCTTGACGAGCGTGGTATTGTTATCATGATGATTGACGAAAAGATGGAGCCAGCTACTGCGAAAGACATTGTCCGCGGTGAACAGGATAAACTCAACTCAGCATTCCATCTGGGCTACAATATGATCCTCAATCTAATCAGGGTGGAAGGCATATCGCCAGAGTTCATGCTGGAGCGATGCTTCTACCAATTCCAAAACACGGCGAGCGTGTCCGGATTAGAGAAGGAGTTGCAGCGTCTGGATATGGAGAAGCAGAGCATTGAGATCCCGGATGAGGCCATGGTCAAGGAATACTACGACTTGAGGCAGCAGCTCAAGAACTACACAAAGGATATGCGAGACGTCATTACACATCCGAACTATTGCTTGCAATTCATGCAGTCTGGGCGTCTTGTCAAGATCAAGCACAATGAAGTTGATTTCGGATGGGGTGCAGTTGTCAATTTTACGCCGCGGAGAGCAGCGAAGGGTCAGAACAACAAGGAGATAAGCCCACAGCATTCGTATGTGGTTGATGTTCTGTTATCTGTGTCCAGCGATGCGTCCGTTGGAACCCAGTCCACCGAAGATCTTCCTCCTGGCCTGCGACCTCCTGGGCCAGGCGAGAAGGGCAAGATGGAAGTCGTGCCTGTGGTCCTGTCGACTATTGATTCCATCGGACACATCAGGATATTCTTGCCACCAGAGCTCAAGTCTGCAGAGCAAAAGAACACTGTGCGGAAAGCGCTGGAAGAAGTCAAGCGACGGTTTCCAGATGGCATCGCGATACTTGACCCCATTGAGAACATGGGCATCACGGACGAGTCGTTCAAAAAGCTACTCCGCAAGATCGAAGTGCTCGAATCGCGGTTGCTGTCTAACCCTCTGCACAACTCACCCAGACTGCCAGATCTGTACAACCAGTATGCCGGTAAAGTCGAGATCCAGAACAAAAGAAAGGACGTCAAGAGGGAGATCACCAGCGCCATGTCAATTATGCAGCTCGACGAACTCAAGAACCGAAAACGAGTGCTACGGCGTCTCGGCTTTATCAACGAAGCCGACGTAGTCCAGCTCAAAGCGCGCGTTGCCTGCGAGATCAGCACGGGTGATGAGCTCGTTATCTCCGAGCTTCTCTTCAATCGGTTTTTCAATGAGCTGACTCCCGAACAATGCGCCGCCTGTCTGTCTGTCTTTATCTTTGAGGAAAAGAGCAACGAGGCGCCAGAGTTGAAAGAAGAGCTATCCAGACCTTTTGCAGAGATACAGCAGCAGGCCAGGGTCATTGCCAAAATCTCGCAAGAAAGCAAAATGGCGGTCAACGAAGATGAATACCTTGCGGGCTTTAAGCATCAGCTCATGGAGGTGGTGTTTGCATGGTGCAAGGGGGCGACCTTTGCTCAGATATGGTAAGTTCTACTTGCTGTGTGTATGGACGTTTCAAAGCTAACGTTGTGTTCCTAAGCAAAATGACCGACGTCTATGAAGGCAGCTTGATCCGGCTTTTTCGACGTTTGGAAGAGCTTCTGCGGCAGATTGCCGAGGCTGCAAAGGTCATGGGCAGCGATGAGTTGGAGGCGAAATTTGAGACTGCGTTGACCAAGGTTAGACGTGACCTTGTTGCTGCGCAGTCTCTGTATCTGTAGGGATAGCACCCTGCCCCGCTGGCTCCGCATTATGATTGTTTAGATGGAAGAACTACTTCTGAAGCACGAACATAGCTAGAGCATAGGCATGCTGAAGTACCAGATCCAACGGCAAAGGCGGAATTGCACCGTCAAGCCTACTTTTGTCATTCACTTGATTCGTCGGGTCACCTTCTGGAGTAAGTTCTTGGCATCTCCGCTACAATTCCATCGCTTCTTCACCTTATTCCGTTGTGCAGGCGTGAAGACAGTGTTGAGGTGCAAATGAACCAAAATCAATCACTCGGATTCGCGACTGTTTTGAAACAGCTTTGTGTCTGTTTTGGTGTTTGCGCACGTGTCGCTGGGTGGGTCCTCAGTAGCCGCCTTTTTGTTCGCTTGGCTACTTCCGTAGCCAACCTCGACTCCACGTCCTGTCGTACATCCACTTCACCACAAAGCAATCGACCAAACACAACACATCTGTCTCTCTGCTACTGGAGCTAGCAGCTGGTCTATCATCAACACCGTCACAGCGGCAATAGGCACACCCGCCATGAGCAGCTTGCTTGCTACTCAGCCCTTGTTCGCTCCCCACCATCATCAACATCCTGATACGAACCGCCTCTCCCCCAACCGCTCCATCTCCAACATGTCTGGCCGCAAACGGAAAGCAGAAGATGACCCTGCGGATAGCGATATGCGATCACCTTCAAGCTCGCCGGCCATTCCTACAAGCTCACTTCCTCCACCTGCGATAAGAACACCCAAGCGGCTGCGGACGAACGTCAGCGGCAGATCCCTTCCACTACCGCGACTGCTCGAGACGCTCAGCACGGAGGACATGAGGAGTCTGCTACGATCGATATGTGACAGACACCCAGACATAGGACAAGAGGTGGTACAGACGGCACCTCGGCCTAGTGTTGCCTCCGCTCTCGGCGTCCTCCAGAATTACGAGAATGGTTTTCGTGTCACATTTCCCTATGGTGCCAACCAAGCATCTGAGTACGCCTTCAACAGAGTGAAGCAGCCTCTCTTCGATCTTCTCGAAGCTCTCAAAGACTACACTCCACATTTCCTCCCACCGAACGAGATGCAAGCGGCTACGTCACTCAGCTACCTCGACGCCGCCACCGAAGTTATTCACCGGATACCGAACTGGGACAGCTTCCAGAACAACCGCCACAAACAAGAAGCTTACGAAGAGATGGCAAAAGCCTGGGCCGTCGTCGTCCGAGAAGCTGCGAAGCGAGGAGGGGGCATTCAGCTCCAATACGGCGGCTGGGACCAGAAGCTCAACAGCCACAACGAACGTAGTGGCGGCAAGATGGAGGAAGCTGTAAACGAGCTGCGAACAAGCCTGGGATGGATGGGTGGACATGCCGGACGTGCCGGCATGGATGGGCAACAGGACGATGTTGCAAGCATAAGGCAACAACTACTCAACGGGACATATGGTGTTGGGGCGCAAGTTAGGGTTGGTCCCTGGTAGAGAAACGAAGGTCTGCGCCAGGAGAAGAGCATAGAGGCAGTTGGAGTACGCTCCACTGGGTATAGGGCATAGCGTGCATTGAGATTCGACAACACGGAGACTTGGGTATACCCTTGACTGATTTTCTTATTGCATTAGGAGTTACACTGTCAGGTGTCTCTTGTTACGTTCAGACTCAAGTCGTTGAAACGGGTGCGAGGCTCACGATCACTTTCTTTTCGCTGAGATGTTTTCGTAGCATGGATGGGTGGCTTGGGTGACTTGTATATCTAACATGGCATGCTCACCGGGGCTAAGTCTAGAGTACACCCCCTAACATTGAGCAGTACCTATCTAAGTCTTCATCGAGTTGGATTGCTCGAGCAAGCCTCATCTGAGGGCGTTTACGCACGTGATGGGGCGTTGGCGCTAAATCTTCTTTTGACTTGCCGCTTCACGGCACCTTCCCCACGCGCATGTGCACGCGTTCATCAAATCTACCTCCGCTTTGACGGCAGCGAGAGTGGCAGCGAAGCTGGTTTCTACTCGAGTGCTCCTATCATAGGTAGTCCTTCCATTCCGTGCTGCTCGCGCGAAGCTCTGGAGTGCGGACGGCTCGTTCATTAGCCCTACAGCCCCTGTGTCGCGTCCAAGAATCACGAGCGATACGTCGGATATCTCCACGTTCACTAGACGATTCTTGTCTCTCGGAAGCTTGTCTCTATTCTCAATGGCAATCATGAATGGTATCAGGGGCCTAACGGTCGAGGTTCACTCGAATGGGCAGGCGCTGCGAGAATACGATGATCCTGACGAAGAAGAGCTTGATGGAAATGAAATTGCGAAATACATCCAGGCCAAATCCCGAGCGAGTTTTATGATTCGGACAATCTTTTCGCGACATTTCCAATATCGGCAACTTTACGACATTGTAGTTCGTACCTTTGTGGATGGCCAGAAAATCCAGAATAACATAATCTCCCGTGATGACCTTCTACGCCATAAGGGATACGTTTCAGATGTCCGTGGCCTCCCTGTGTACAGTCATCGGGGATGGGTCCAAAAGCCTTTCCTGTTTGCGGCAGTCGAAACTGGTACGTTCTGTTGTCTGTACTCCCAATCTCATCGTCTGCTAAAAGCCTTAGATAATGCCAATGTGCAAACGCTGGCTGCAGACCGCAAGAAGCAACTCGATGCAATAGGCAGCGTCGAAGTGCGACTGTATCGGGTTCATGCCATCTCGCAAGCAGCAAGCCCGAAGACGGGCGCCAAATTCATTGATCCAGGGACCATTCCTGAGAAAGCTCTGAAAGGCCGCGCAATATCTCATAAGCTTGCGTAAGTCAAACCAGCACATGGACGTACAACGTTGAATTTCCCCTTAGATTCGGTGAAGCTGCTGTACCAATAAAATATGGACATTCGGTCAACACTAAGCATATAGATCCATTAGACAAGCCTTTTGCTTGTTTTACATTCAAGTACCGCTCGATGCGTTCGTTACCTGGCTTTATATTCATTGCACTGCGTCTGCTGACGACATGACAGATATGCTCAAGGCTTCATTCGTCGTGCCCCGTAGCCCCACTCCAGTCCCTCTCGAAGACCGCGCCATAGAGGATTTGACCTCCGAGGAAATGAGAGAGCTCTTGCGGCGCGAACGGGTAAGTGCATGGCTTCCAAGACAGTATGTGCGCGGGCAGCTTGGACTAAACTTAGCTACAGGCGAAGGCGACCGCAGCCGGCCGTGTCAAACGAGAGGTCAAACGTGAGCGACAAGAGGACTTGTCTGATGGAGAAGAGGATGAGGACGGCCTAGAAGATAGCGGTGTCTCTTTTGTGAGAGAACGGCCGCGTAAAGCAACACGTACTGTAGGCGAGATTGGAGTGATTGATCTGACCGACGGCTGACGTTGCGATCAAAAGGAGGTCTGGGAAGTACATAGCACGCTTTCAGTGAGTCGATAACTGGAATTTCGTGTTACGATTGGTGATGATCTGTATCTGTAGGTTTAGCTTCAACCAAATCCCCCTGAACGAGATCATATGACTACGCGACTCGTACGCGACTTGCACAGATGGTAGCACGTGGCTTAGTTCTTCCATGACTTTCACCTCGTTTCAGCTTGCGGAAACCTCACTTTCACTTACACGCTTTCAAATTTTCTCCGGCTCTCCTTGTGAGCCTGCTATTGGTCTGACCACAAACACCTTCCCAACCACCATGGCTATCCTCGACGAGCTTCTCGGCCTAGAAGTGGAAGTCGTGGTGAACGGACAGCCGTTGAAAGAGTACACGGACACCTTCGTGGATGAGGACCAGCCAAAGACTGTTGTCAAGTACATTGAAGCCGTCTCGGGAGCGAACTTCGAGATCCGCTGTCGCTTTACTTCCCCCTATCCGCACCAAGAAGTTGTCAACGGCGTTGAAGTAAGGTTGGACGGAGAGCGCGCTGGGTTTATACTCATCCGAAAGTCGTGTCTTATGCCGTTGCTTTCCGAATTCACATCATCGATTCAAGGCCGTAGAACTGGACAAGGACAAACCTGGAGTCAAGAAAAGTTCCGCTTCGCAGAGCTTAGTATCGGTACTTTCAGTGTCTTCCTAATCTACTTTGCTAAATAGTCCCAGTCGATCAACCCTTCGATCCGTCCAACAGTGGACTAACGCACAACGTGAGATCTCTTGGAGAGATCACCGTGTCTGTGTACCGTAATGGCGACCCTGTAATCACGGATAGAGCAAAGATATGGAAGCAAGCTAGGGCACAGGACAGTAGTTCCGAAAAGGCAATGAAAGGTCGAGCTTTGTCCCACAGGGCAGTGTACGTCCATCTAGTGGCCGCCAATTGATGTTCTACGCTGAAATCTTGGACAGTCTTGATACATCACAAGCCATTCCCAAGGTGGAGATCTGGCATTGCAAGTACCTCGATGGAAAAGACAAACCCGTAGGCATGTACAAGTTCCGCTATCGGTCCCTTGGTATGTATGCAACCTTTCGAAGATGTGCTCTGTTAATGGACCTCGTAGAGTCTCTGAAATCCCTCTGCATTATCCCACGCTCACCATCTCCGATTCCGCTGGAAGATCGCGATCCGGACGAACTCACCGAAGCCGAAAAGAACGAGCTGCTGAAACGTTACAAGGTATGTGGGGATCAAGTCCTTGCGTTGAAGTTGCCAATCATAACGTTCCGTAGGAGAGGAGAGCCGCAGAGCTGGAGGCGAAGAGAATCAAGAAAGAACTCAAGAGAGAGCGCGAGGCTACCGAACCGGAGGGTGGACGTCGACGCAAGATTCCGCGCACTTCGTCCAGCTCCGCAGATACAATCGGCACGATCGATTTGACTTGAACACCAATACGAAGACACCGCCTGTCTTTGACGGATAAGGCTGAGCGTTGCATCTTCCGCTAACGGTTGGCGGTTCTATAATTTTCGATGTTGCTCATTGCAGCAAATACAACGGGCGGAAGTTATATTGAGCCAGCATACTACGTCCGACAGTGAGAGGGGACCATTTGGCGCGCGAATCAAAGCCAATGGGTAGAATCTGGAGAACTTGCTTTTTCTATACCTTCGGAAGTCAATCATACATCCTCGAGTCATCCGTCATGTCGTATCTGGCTCTTAATTTGTCGTAGCTCTGCTTCCAATTTCTCGACTTGCTCTTGCAGACCTTCCATCTGTTCTTCTGCACCCACGCTGAGCTCTTCAATGATCTTGAAAACGCGCCATAAGCGGAGGACAATGACAATGGACGCTACCTCCTCGATAACACCGCGGAGCAAGATATCCAATACGAAGCCAGCGGCAATTACAAATGCATCGAAGCAGTGAAACTTTGATTTGAAGTAGCTAGACTTGACTTAGTGACAGCCGGGTCGAGCATGATAAGTTCTCACCTTGGACCAAATGCCCAGATAGAAGCGAACAGTTCAGCCAGAAACAAGCTTGAGAACACAAGGCCGACAATGCTCAACGCTTCCAGGGCTACATCTGCACCTTTGGAAAGGTAGTGTGTCTCGCAGGATACTAGGCGTATTACGAAGTCTGGATAAATTTAAGATCCTGTTCAGATGCTCTATACACAGAATGAGTGCGGTGTACCTGCGAAGATGCAAGACACATCCAGAGTGACCAATGCCAGAATGGAATAATGACCGACTCTTGATGCTAGTAATCGACGAAGTGCATGTCGATTTTTGTTGCAACCGTGACCCAGGTATCGCTAGCGTAGCTTGCTGATGCTCGCGGAGAAGCGGCTGCTGATCTGAAGGCATGGTTTGAACACGACAATCTTGTAACTTGGTAGCTTCGCACATCTCCAAATCTGTGATGTGGGAGCCTTCAAACCAAACATTGCTTTTCATTTGGGTCCGCTGTACGCACACGCGTGTCTCCACGATCCGAACCAACACCGCCGCCAAGCCGACTCCGTCATCAGCAAGCCACAGCAGCCACACTTCTTTCTCACAAGCTGATACCACACCTTCCACTCCTACAATCTTCTCTCTGTCGCGCTCCCAGCGCAATCCCTCAACCATGCCTTCTCTCCTCCTCACAGTCTTCTTCCTGCAGATCTTCGTCCACCTAATCAACAAAGTCGGCGCCACGACCATCAACGAGCTGGTACGATCCCTGCGCCCTAAGACCCACTACCCAATACTTGTATCTTCCAAAGTCGGAAGTAAATGCTAACGACTACCTTTCGCAGCTATGGGTTCTCTTCAACCGCTTCCCGACCTCCACCTCCCGTGCCGCGAACGAGCAGATAGCGCTGAAACGCGAGATCGTCCGTCTAAAGCGCGAAATGGGCGCCGTGTCCGCGCAGGACGAGTTCACCAAGTGGGCGAAGCTGAGGCGGCAGCACGATAAGGCCGAGGCGGAGTTTAACAAGAAATGTGCGTACTTGTTCCTGTCATCGCGGATCTCACGAGTCCGGGTCCCTGTGGACAGAGGTTATGGGAAGGGTGCCAGGCTGACGGTGGGCACGTAACAGCAAGCGACACCCAAAGCGTCCGCTCCAAGTTCGACACCGCAATCACCGCGCTCCGTTGGATTCTCACGACTGGTGTGCGCATATACCTGCAATTCTACTACTCGAAGCAGCCCCTGTTCTGGATCCCCGAGGGCTGGCTGCCTGGTTATGTGGAGTGGACGCTGAGTTTCCCGCGCGCGCCGAGGGGCAGCGTGAGCATACAGGTTTGGCAACTTGCGTGCTCAAGCGTAATCGCTATGGTCAGTGAGGCGGTGGTTGCCGGGCTGAAGTTAAAGGAGCGTGATGCGCTTCCTGGAGGGAAGGGCAAGGGTGCGCCGATGGAGATGCGGAGTGGAGTGGGAGAGAAGAAAGAGTTGTAGAGACTCTGATAATGAGCATAATAATGAGAACGATTAATCGAATGTCGCAAGTTTCAATGCCCACCATCTGGATATGCTGCGCAATCCGCTCAGCATCGAACGCCGATATGCATAAGCTACTCCAGAACAACGCGCATGCTGTCCGAGCATGTGCAAGCCACCAAAAAGTCCACGGGAGATGACACCTCCGACCTGATACAACCGCTGCTGAACGCCCCTCACATCAGCATTAATTCGATCTGAATGTCCCAGCACGCCGCCTCGTTGACTCTTACAGTTACTTTTCATTCGAGTTGCGTCCTAAAAACTGAATGCACCAGTGGCAAGACTATCCCACTCCAGCGTCGTATGCGACCCTGTTAACTCCGGCGTACCAAAGCGACTGCCGATCCCCAGTCCCGTCATCTGGTCACTTTCAAACTCAAATCTCGTTTCTGTAAATCAATGCACAAATCAGCCTCATCTTCAAAATTCAAGATCAGCACCCATATCCATATCCAAGTCTCCAAATATATCATCCTCCGTACTCATCGTACCATCACCCAGCACCAGATCCCCTGCAAGATCCATCGTCCCCGCGCTGCCATCACCGAGATCCATACCGCTGGTATCGTTGCCAAAGTCAATAGCTTGCTGCTGGTTCATCACGTCGGCGGCGGCTGCGGCTGCGGCTGCAGCATCGCCTGTGGAGGAGACATCGAGACCTTGCATCAAGTCACCCATGCCATCGTTGTTGATGGCTGTCAAGTCCGGCATTGCGATAGGCAACTGGTTCGAGACAGCAAGCTGCGCCTCAACACGTCTGTGCAGTCTGACAATGGTCTCGGCGGCGAGCAAGTCGTCCTTGACAAGCTCCTTTGCGCCTTCGAATTCAATCTTCAGCATTTCGCGCAGGTTAATTGACCTGCGGGGAGGTTGCGGCTGCGGCGCAATGCAATGCTGCCAGTCTACCGCTACAGGACTGTCTTCCGCGGCAGGAGCGCAGATTAGAGCTGTTGCGACATCCAGTGCAAGGGAGCCTTGACCAGCGTCGCACTGAGCCTTGACTTCATCGACTATGGCGCGCAAGACCTTCTGAGCACCGGCGGAATGGAGAGATATGTAGATTTGTTTATGCGTATAAGATGGTGGGCCCATAGACATTGCTGGTGCTGAGCTCCAGAGGACGAGGGATTGTATGGTGGCGTGAAGAGACCGCGTGGGACTATTCGGCGGCTTCGTCCACAGCCCGAGCTCGGCCTCGCTCGGGAATGGCGTGCGCTCAAATCCGTCGTGCTGTTTCAGCTTCTGCAAGACGGTGTTGATCTTCTGGTTTCCGGGATCTTTATACTGGATGGCACGAAGGCAGCGGTCAACGCGGCGGGTGACGATAGCCATGACAGTGTTGTGCATAGCGTGAGTATCTCCAGACGTTGCAGGTGAGGTCGTAAGCTTGTTCACGACCTGCACCAAGACGTTGTTCTTGTAGATGCCCTGTTGAGCAGCATCCGCAATCCAGGATGTTGCGCCGATGATGGAAGGTAACAGGAACGATTGATGGAACCAATCCAGCCCATTCTTGAGCACATCAGAAGTGATTACCGCTTCTGAACAGGCCAAGATCATCTGGTTAAAGAGGGTCGGAACCAGGGAGTAGAATTGTTGGGGCGGGCAATGGGCCATCGCTTCGTCAATAATAGCTTCAGGATCGAGAAGGCCTTTGATCCAAGCAGAAGCCTGTTTCCTTTGCTCGTCTGACAACTGATCGGCCTGGAGAGAAACATGTTCACGGGTCATTAGTTTCGCAACAAAAGAATCTGCGCTAATGCCTAGGTCTTGGTACGACAGTCTATATCGGTTGATGAAGGTTTGTACAAGGAACAGCACTGCGGAAAATTCGTCGTAGACCGGCTGATACTCGTTTTGATCCTCTTCGTAGTGCCAGGTATCTAGCACTTGGCACAGCGGTTGTAGTATACTTACAGGCGACGTAAACTGCAAGAACACATCGAGGTACTGAGGATGGCGTGTTAGTGCTAGACATACCGTCTTCAGTGACATTGTTTCTTTGGTCGCACACATGCTTCGGATATTTTCCGTGATGGCGCCAACGATCGTACCGCCATTACCGTCAAGTTTCTCAAGCTCGTTAATGAGCTCTTCTGCCCTTTCTGGATGTCCCGAACATTGCCCGACGAGGCTGTCTTTGCTGTACCTGCTATTGCCAGCCGGAAGCGGCATCATAGGTCGCTCACCAAGCAAACGCTCTACGCTAGCTATAGGGAGCAGCTGGTGCCGCACGCACGCAGCCAGGAATTCCTGACGAACGTCCGAGATCGTGCTGGGCATTCCGAAAGTATCTCCAAGCGAGGGGAAGGCGGCCGGGTTGATGTGCGTAAGTGCTTCGCCAATGCAATATTCGGGCGTTAAAGGAGCGAACATGGACCCGGATAGCATAGTAAGTAAGACCGGTACCTTGTTCATTAAGAATGACTGGAGACTGAATATGGTGTGCGCTGACTCGGTCCGTGTCATGGCATTCGAAAGAATGTCGAAGGCTGCAATTATAAGGTCGACTGCGAGCGGCTGGATGTTGCCATTGTACCGCATATTCATGTAGCTGAATATCGTACCTTCATCAGTCAAAGGCCGTGCAACCAGGAGTGCGTTCAGAAAAACGTAGACACCCGCTCTGGTATTAATTATTGGTAGGTCCATTACGGTATCCACCTGCAGCGCAGCCACGTCAAGCGAGTCGTCTTGGTCGGCCGGATGCTCAGTTTCTTGCACCAGACCATAAGACTTCTGGCATAATTCGAGCCTTTGGGCATTGTGCGGGTCATTCTGAGTCCAGAGAGGTATAAAGCTTGTTAATGCCTTGCACAGCTCCGTGCGGAGAGTCTTTGGTATAGCCGTATTAACAACGCCCGCAACCTTAGTATTCTCGAACAAAGCGATGCAGAACATGCCAAGGGCATCGCGCACTCTGGTTGATTGATAAGAGAATCCTGTCGTTA
>Ga0160429_1001696_pt1 | contig 11936 bp, 16 predicted proteins | sample SolpanmetagenomR_FD_108199 | JGI IMG/M metagenome (GOLD analysis project Ga0160429, IMG submission 108199) | Solar panel surface microbial communities from Lawrence Berkeley National Laboratory, California, USA - R | ecosystem: Engineered > Built environment > Solar panel > Unclassified ... | reverse complement strand
TTAAGCTTTCCTCCTAGACGGCTGCTGCTCCATCTAACACCGTCTCTCCCACGCGTTCAATATTAGTGCTGGCGAAGTCGTATTTTACCACGAGGAAACTGGTGCTAAATAGTTGAGATGGCACCGACCGCTGACATTCGCGTCAACGACATGGATAGCTGGAATCAATCTGACTTCAACGATGCTACCGCGGCCTACCTCACATTCGCTGGACTTCCGACGTCCGTTCAACAACACACTGCACATATTGAGCCTCTCCAGGACCCGTTACTCCGGCAGACATATGTTCATATCACACTCGATATGTCTAAAGACACGGTCGTAAGCCCTGATATGGAGACACTTCTGCATGAGGTATACAATGTCCGCCGTATGTCGACGGTAATCTGTTAGTATACGAATATCCAGGTAAGAATTAGGTTAATTCGTGCGTAGCCAAGTCACTCAAGTAAAGGACGCCTCCGAGGAGACAAACATGATTCGAAGAATACGCCCTTACACCACCGATTTCTACGCTTGGGGTAAATGATGGGTTCTCAGTAAGGAAACGCGCGCGACAACGACGGCACAAAGGCGACTGTATAAGGCGAGGGCCACAACGACGCAAGGGTCACCGCACAACCCCGTCGAGGCATGATGCAGGATAAAATGGTGGGATAAGACAGCTCTATTCCACCGGCTGTCTGTATGACCATGCGCCGAAAGTGCGATAAAGTCAACTGTAATGACAATAACAGCCTGCGCCACGGGGGCTCTTCAAGATGTTGGGGCAAAGTGCATCCTCCACAACCTGCGTTCCGCTCATCCGCGCCACCTTGGCGTTTGGCTCCAGCGCATCTTGCTTCTGCAAAACTCTTGCGCTTCTGAGTTGTCTTAGTCCGGCCACGTTCTCTCTTACCCGCAGCAGTTTCCTCTGCGTCTGGCGTAGCACTTGCGACTTCCTCTGCCTCTCTCGTAGCCTTCGTATCCTCTTTCCCAGCTTTCTTAGCCTCTCCTCCAGCCTTCTTGGCCTCTTTCGCCGCCAGGCATCGAATCTGGTCTTGCTGGAGGGCACGTTCGGCAAACGATATTTCGGCAGCATTGGAGAATTTTTGAAGGCGCCTCTGTAGGCGTTGTTTGTTCGACTCATCAAGCGCATGGGCATCCTGTTGAATCAAGTCTTGTAGAGACGTGAGAGCATCTAATATCACTGGCGTCACTGGTGTATGGACTACTTCGCCTTGCAGAGATAGACCAATGTCCAACTCACAGACTTCTGCACTGACCATTCCTGAAGTCTGTGAGTTGGACGTTGGTCTAAGTACTCGGTCTGGGTTGAACGAAACAATCCGCTCTTCGCCCATCCTGCGAGAATGTTCCTTTTAGTGAGCGCCCTTTCTCCCGCAGGGCCGTATAGAGAGGTGAAGTGCTCCTTGCCTATGGCATTAACACCTCCTCTCTCCTGTCGTTCCGCTTCGTCGTGATAGGCTGCCTTCAGTGGGCCAAACACTGCGATGTGAGGAGTATGGGAGGGGAGACGGCACAGGATGATGCTGTTCTCGAAACAAAACTCCAACACTTCGAGGGTCTCGTGCGTCCCGAAGCCGTCGCATATCAGCACACGTGGTTTTCGATTAGCTCGTTTTTTGTTGTCCTGACTCAAATGGCTCTGTACAAGCTTCTTGACGTCTGCCTTCTCATCATCCCAGCGCGAAGGATGCTTCGAAGCCATAGCCGAAGTCATGGTCAGACTGTGGGACGCGGCGACAGCTTCTCGAGAACCACACAGCCTTGAGAATCACCCAATCTCGAGAATCCTAGAACCCAGTATCGAGAATCACCCAGTCTCAAGAACCGCTTAGTTTCAAGAATCGCTTAGTCTCGAGAATCGCTTAGTCTCAAATACCCTAGATACTAGTCAAAGGAAAAGAGCGATCTTACCGCAAGATTGTCAGGCACAAACTGCTTGTTTAATTGTTTCCGAAGGCGACGAGCGCATGCATGTCGGGCACCTTCCGTGGAATACGATGAAATGCTTCATGCCATCGTAGGCGAGGCGAGGCTGTCCATATCGGCAAGCTGCGAGGGATCTAAGGCGCCGTCTCCGAAGAGCGATCACGGGTCGAGAGGTGAGATGAAGGAACGCAAAGTTGAAGAAGCGTTGGAAGGAGTGTAAATACCCACAATACACGTAAATTGTCAACCACTACTTCGTAGTGGTGCAAACGCAGGATGGAGCTATCGTCCTATCGGGTCATATGGTATCCGGCAGGGGGCTCGGAGCAATTGGATAACGAAAAAGTAAAATGGCCTTCCTACATTCCAAGAGTCTCGTGACGCAACGCGGATTGAGTTTGATTGAGTTTTACTGTGACAGCCAAATTTTCGTTTGAGTGCCTTACGCCGGATGGTTTTGTGTCTGGCGACTCTTTACTCCGCGGAGTTGGAACATGAACCCGCTTGCGACTACGTACGAAATGCCAGACAGAATTTGGGTGTAAAGATACTCCTTAACTGCTGCCCATGACAGAGATAACAGTGACTGCAAATTCTGGATCCCAGCAACCTTAACACAGAGCGGACCTATAATCTATGTGTGGTGGTATTAGAGCGTGCACCGTGCAAAGTCGAAACGAGTCGGGGATCCAACGTACCATCCAGAAGACCCCAACGATAGCCCCACAGATGATGGCAAAAAAACACAGTGAGTCCAAAAGATGTAGCAGGCAGCCAGAAAATAAAACATGAGAGACCACACAGCATGGTCAGAGCACCTGCTGTGTCAATTTGGCTCCATCTGTCGCTGAGTATGCCAATAACTGGTCGTCCGACTGCAGTGCCCGCATTCAACAGCCCGATCATGTCCGTAGCTTGGGCTCTAGTAAGACCTATTGACAAGGCAAAGCCCGATAAAAGAGAAGAGAAGAATAACATATCCTAGCATGCTGATAAAGGCCCAGGCAAGCAGTAGTATCACATCGGATCTTTTAAGAAGCTCAGTGTCGGACCTAAGCTGAGATGGTCGGATGGCATGGTTCCGGTCCCATATTAATGTTATTGCGGCGAAATTGGCGACAAACGCGATAATTCCGATGATGCGTAAAGCCCAACTAATGTTAAAACGTTGGATTATGGCCTCAGTGACCCATGCGAAGGCAGCACCACCAACGCTAGATCCTGCAGCACTAACTCCATTGGCTAGACTGCGCCTTCGAACGAACCACTGAGAAGAAATAGGAAGGCTAGGACTGTATAGGAAGCCACTGCCGCAGCCGATAAGAATGCCTTAGGAGATATGCAATTGCCATATTCGACTCGCGAACGAAGCTGCAATGAAACCTCCAGTTTGAAAGACTAATCCAGCAAGCATTGTCGTGTGTATTCCGAACCTTCGAGTAAGGATAGTAACAATGGGTGCTATGAGCATGGCTATCGAGAAGCTGAAGCCGCCAATGAAAGCATAGTCCCATGTAGATGCTTCAGGAAATATGTCCTCCGCTAAGTAATGCGAGAGATAGATACCATATGCCTGGAAGAACGAGTCAGTACAATCACTGATGATGAGAAAAGAGTAGATATCGTGCCCAAATGTCAGATACAACATGAAGCCATTGGAATGACCCTATCTAGGGCTTTCCTGACAGTGTAGGCTTACCGAGACTGTGCCCCAGGTGAAGCAGTTGATGGTGAAGCATGCGGCTACGCAGATCCAGCCATAACCACCGTCCGGAGGAGCTTCCTCTCTTCTAGTGTCGTCGTCACCTGCGTCATTGAACTCGTCAACTGTTGCGGGGAACCGATCAGCTGGTTGAGTTGCCATCTCACTCACGCAATTCGAAGTACAATGAATAGCGGAGGGAAGTGTCGTGCGCACTCACCAGGTTTCATGGTTGTGAGATATAGGTTGTCTTTGCAGTATGTCACCGCCTCGCTGCAGCATGTCACTTCTAGAGCAAGGGCCATCGCGGCTTCGCAAGCGTTCCGCATCGCTTGTACCCCACATATACACATGCCATCTACAACAACCGCAGTGGGACAGCTTGGGCAATGATTTGATATTGGCGTTTCATGTCATTGAATCCGCATGCTATGCTCGTCTCTATGGTATATAAATGCACTTGCTTCCATGATAGCTCCTTATGCTGTACAGAACGATGAAGAGCCCCTCATTGACGGAGTAGGCAGTCATGAAGCACACAACCCCTTGCTAATGACATATCGTTCGAATATGCGCCATTCTTTATGTCCGACAATCTCGCCTTTTCCTCCTTAGTCCTTTTTTCCTCTCTCTCACTGTACCGATCACCAAAAAGATCGAAGTGTGGCCGCATTACCAACGTATACTTTACAAGTTCCTCCATACAATCAACGAGTCTGTCTCTGTTTCCACTTGGCATGAGCCTACTCCCTCCGTCATTCGCACTTTCATCTGTGAATTGTGTATAAGCCATAGGTATCGAGCTTTGATTCGGAATAGTGAACATGCGCATCCACCGTCCGAGGATGCGCAGGGAGTTCACAGTATTGAATGATTGGGATCCGCCAGATACTTGCGCAATTGCTAATGTGCGTCCTTGAGTTGGCCTAACGGAACCTGTTGAGAGGGGTATCCAGTCGATCTGATTCTTGAACACTGCGGTCTAAGTAGAACAAACTCATTAGCCATATGTAAGGCATACAGGGACGTTACTCCAGGGTACTGACAAGGTTTCCATGCTGCTCAGGACTTATCCAGACGTGGCCATTGCTCCACTTGCTGAGATCTCGTAACTCCTGCACTCTCGGGTGCAAGTGCTGAACGTCGTCCTTTACAGGTAGTTCACAAGGGTCGTACATGCGGACGTCGCAGCCAAGCCGGAAGAGTATTCGACAAGCCTCAAACGCTAGCAGGCGTGAGTATGATCTACACCCAATCAGCATAGTCACAAGCAATCAGACCTGTCGCGTGATCAATTGGGATGCTTACCGCTTTCGCATGCTGCCATACAATACGAGAATCTTCAATCTGTCACCACCGCTCCTAAGGATCTGGAGATCCACCATCTTCAGCGCTGTACTAAGCTCGAGCCGAGCAACCCAATCTTGGTCTGAGTGTGCATCATCTAGCAGGAAAGGTCGGTACATTTGTCGAACAAGAGCCTCATCTTGGCAGGCAGGAATTGCAAGAGAAACGCCACGATATGCTGAGTCGGTTGATATCTCAGCTCGAACACGTTCTGCTGCTGTGTTGTTGAGATCCCCGTTCGCCGCTGTACCCATCATTCGCGAGAATGATGGATAAAGACTAAATTTGGCGTTACTGCAAACACAAGTCTGTCGAAGCGAACGGCAAACGATCATGAATCTGCTCCGCGGAGGAAAGGACTGAGATGCTGGGAAGTATAGTGGTAGTGCTTCTTTGATACCGTTGTTTGGGAAGGACGCTGAAATGGTACATGCTGCCAAGTGAGCAGTATGTCACTCGCTATGCACTATTCGCTAGATTATCTCCGACGACCCTGCGTCATTAGCTTGCTCAAAGTGTCTAGCACGAGTGGCCTCTCAGAGCGAACGGAATGCATTATAATGATTGATGAAGAGGGCAAAGCCATGCTGAGACAATGCACGATACGAACCAAGAACCTTTGCCAGACACCGCGTTATCTACGTACATCCACTGGACATACGCAGTAACCGCTTCTGCCGATGCTTTATTCCCCCGCCCGCAGTCGCAAGCGGAATGGATCTTGTAATCTAGCAATCACTACTCTGTCGTTTCGTCGTTGCTCAAGCCCACGTGCACGTTCTTCTAATTGACGTTATTGACTTCAGTATAACTACCTGCTTTTGCAGAGGGGTCTGCCGCGTATAATGTTCGTACGTAGCATAACATGCTGAGGGCCCTCAAAATTACGACCAGGCTTTAGCGTCGTATTCAATCATCCACTGGACGTACTCATCACCCGCCGTTGCCCATCCCTTCACGCCCTCGGCTAGGGCGAGACTCTTCATCTGGTCATCTCCTTGATCCGCAATGTAGTCAGCGAACCAACCAGCGGCACGATTACCGCGTCCGTTAGAGGAAGCTAGAATGCGCAGAAATCAGTAAGTCTCATAGCCAAGTTGAAGAAAGGCGCTTCTTGGATGCCGGTTGCTACCAAATGCGCAGAGAGAGCATACAACAATACCAAATTATTTTGCGACGGCCTGCGTCTTTGAAGAGCGTGTATAAGATGGGCATTGCAGGGTACAGGCTCTGCGCGGGAAGGTTGATCGAATCGTGAATGGTGCCGCCCTTGCTCAATTAGCCCCATGACTAGGAGATTGCAAGGTGGTGATTGATGTTATCTCATAGTCATTGCGACGCAAGTCGACGAGAATATAGTCTCTGCTGGAAGTTTCTGTGCTATGCTTGATCATGTCGAGGACATCTTCCCGGGGAATAGTGGCAGGGATGTTTCTGGGTGCTGGGTACGCAGCGTGCCATGGATTGGTAATGCTTGCGGTGGCCATTGTTTGCAAGCGTCTATAAGATTTGCAAGCGACTGCAAGAGTGATCGGGCGAAGGTCGTTCTCTACCAGAGTATGATGCTGGAGCAGCCGCTCCAATATGTTGGCGCCGAGCTCGTCAGTGAGTCACTACTCGACGGTGATTGGCTCAGATCGAAGCCAGCTTTGCCGCATTTCTGCGCTACGGACCATTGTTATTCGCAACCTTGAATATAAGATATGGGGATACTGGTTCGATTTGCCTACCACGATATCCGACATCGGACACTCTCAGAAGCCACTTACTTTATCTCGGCTGTCTTACAACGTATCTCCTGCAAAAGCCTCGGAAAGCCAAAGCCTCGAATACTCTCGCAAGTATCCAAACGCTGCCTGGCTGTCTTACACCACATCTCTGACCGCGTACCTACGAATATCATGACCTTGTCGTCGATTGAAGGGCCGCAGCCCGCCCATACTACACCCTTCGCATCTGACAAGGATGCTGACCCCGAGCGTCTGCAGCTCGAGGAACAAGTAGCAGTGAAGAAGGGCTCGGTGATCAAGGGACTGGGATGGCTGGACCGCTTTCTCGCGGTGTGGATCCTTCTTGCTATGATCATCGGCGTCCTCCTAGGAAACTTCGTCGAAGAAACAGGGCCGGCACTCCAAAAGGGCAAGTTCGTTGGTGTCTCTATCCCCATAGCTCTGGGCTTGCTCGTCATGATGTATCCGATTCTTTGCAAAGTCCGCTACGAGACATTGCATCATCTGTTTCGAACTCGCGCTCTCTGGGTTCAGATAGGATTCAGTATCCTTATGAATTGGATCGTCGCTCCATTTCTTATGGTGCGAATTTATGCCCTATCTATTCCAGCTTTCGCTAATCCACTGTAGCTCGGTCTTGCCTGGGCTTTCTTACCCGATCGAAGCGAATTGCGAACAGGTTTGGTTTTGGTCGGATTAGCAAGATGCATCGCCATGGTACGTTCATTGACCTCCATTATTCTCGTGTCGCGATCGATGCTTACATTCACTAGGTCCTCATCTGGAACGGACTGGCTGGGGGCGACGACGAATACTGCGCCATTCTAGTGGCAGTCAATTCCATTCTCCAAATGGTACTCTATGCTCCGCTCGCCATCCTTTTCATCAAGGTCATCAGCCGCGAAACTGGTCCCGTCGCTGTCTCCTATGAAACAGTCGCAATCAGTGTTGCGGTTTTCCTGGGTATCCCTCTGGGCGCCGCAATCTTAACGCGCCTCATACTGCGGAAGGCGGTCAGCCCAGAGTGGTATGAAAAAGTGTTTCTGAAGTGGCTGGCTCCATGGTCACTTATCGGGCTTCTCTACACCATCCTTGTTCTCTTCGCCTCTCAAGGTCGTCAAGTCGTCCACCAAATCGTCTCCGTCGTTCGAGTCGCCGTACCACTCATTGTGTACTTCATCGTCGTATTCTTCTTCACACTGTTCGTCTGTAACAAGCTTGGGTATGGGTATAAATTGGGGGCAACGCAGAGTTTTACAGCCGCCAGTAACAACTTTGAGCTCGCCATTGCTGTCGCTGTTGCCACTTATGGTCCCGACAGCGACCAGGCACTTGCTGCTACTGTCGGACCTCTCATTGAGGTGCCTGTGTTGATCTCGTTGGTCTATCTAGTGCGCTGGATGGGTAGCAGATGGACCTGGAAGAAAGTCTAGTTCGGGATTGATGCAAGCGGGTGTGATATAGTGTTTAACACAGAGTATAGCGGTGCATGCTGAGTTCCATTTTGTTTCTTTACTGCACATCTCTCGCACAACTGATTCTGAGCCTACGTGGTGCTCGCAGTGCAAACATTTGGACCTCTGTCGACTGCTAGCATGGTGTGTAGTTTGGCGCACGATCACAGAAACCTTGCCCTTTACAAGCTCATCTTATCGACGTAACTCAGGCCTCGCTAGATATTGACACATTCCGATAGAGACAACAAGCCCACGGCGGTGCAGTGGAGGAAGGGATAGGGTCATTCTAGAGCCTTCGGGATTTATAACATACCAAGATCGAATGTTGCACCGTACCAATCAGTAGTTAGCGACCGAGTCACTGCAGGTTGACAGATGAGGTGCATAGGTGAAAGAGGTCTTCCAAGTAGGGAACGTCACCAAGCGCTTCTGACAAGATAGCCAACCACAAAATCGCGGTGACATGCACAACATGCTGAAAGGAGTCCGGCGTCTCTCACACCGCACAGCAGAACAACCTGCCTCCCAAGCAATGGCAAGCTCCAATGATTCAACAGTGGAGATCGAAGTCTTAGTATGCGCGAGCAACAACTATAGCTGGCTACGACCCGGAAATTCAGTGGAGAGGCGAATTCGTGTCTCATCACCATCAGCACTACATTTCACAGATATCGAGGTCTCCTTCCAGGGTAAGCCAGGAGGCGCCGCATCTGACCCAACACCAATGAGAGGATAGCTTACTCGCCCAACTATGATCGACCAGTCGTCACGAAGGCGGATCTGGTGAGTATAGCAGGAAAACATGCGCTAACGGGTGCAGTTCCTCAACGTCAGTTACCAAGTGAAACTCGATTCTGCTCAAAGGCATACACGAGAAGATGGATCGATGGTGTACAGTTTTCCCTTCTTTTTCGTTGTCCCCTTCGGCCTCGAAGCCCCTTCTGTGTCAAATCCTCCCTCCGACCTTCAGAACTAGGGCACTATATTCGGACCTAATTTCTAGCACCTACAAACTCTACGCCGTTGTGCAACATCGCAAGGAACAAGATGTAGGCTGAGAAGTCTGTGGACAAGATCGAGAAGGACCAAATGGTGGTATTCCTCCCGTATTCCGATGTCGAACCTCCAATCTATGTTGCTAGCTTCCCCATCCAATGTGGAAGTCTGCTCTTGGTGGCTAGTGAACCACTGCCATTAATCTACTCATCCTACGAGGATCGACCTTGTATCGATTTGACACTATTCATGACCGCTCATGCGCCATTGGCAGCCCAACGTTTGCAAGCTATATCTTTAAATGTGAAACCTGTGATTCGAGTCAAGATCTTCTACGCCTCAGAACCGGTGCCCTGCCTTCCGAAGCAGATGTTCCTTAATCAGAATGCCTCGATTCGAAAACTCGATCACGCGGAATTCATGCAGTAGGGCTGGACCTACCGTACCCGCATTGAGACGGGCGAGCCACCAAGTTATGAAGACACCGTGATGGACGATGCGCTGGAAAGGACGTCCACGTGATAAGTGGAGAGCGTCTGTTCGCATTCCCATCCAGCCTCGCGAGACCATACTGCCAACATTCTGTGGAAGCCTCATCTCGAGATCGAACTCTTTGACCCCGCGCGTACGGGATGCGTACTCGGAAAGCCAATCTTGAAATCCACCTCCAGGTTCACAAACGGTGGCCTGTCCTATCTGTGTACCTTTCATTGTGTCGTGCCGTAATTCGATAATATCCCAAGATGGAGCCAAAGCAGCAAGACGAACGGAACAGACAGAATGTGGCGCGCGCGGCGTCACCACAGTGCAACAAAACCTGATCAATGCGCACGCTTGTGCATGCTAAAATGCCACGCCTTGTTAGGGGCTATTGAAGCGCCCCTGGAACGGGTGGAACGGTGAGCTTGCTTAATAATGCCTCAAGCGGGCTCCGACCGGTCTTCTGTGACCAAGTACCAAGACAAACGACCCGAAATAGCGTCAGATTCGCAAAATAAAGTTTGAGCAGTAGAACAGCAGTCGATCTTCCGAGAGCGCGCATGTAGGGCGAAGGGAACACTTCTACCATCCTCGGTTCAGCGTATCGTATAATCGGCCCCACTGAGTCAGTTGAGCAGATCGTTTCGGTACAAGTTACGCTTGCCCGTTACGGGCCGATGCGTATCGAGGACCGATGGCTCTCTGACCTCCTTCGTTCACTCCGGGCCGCCGCTAGGTTGTTGTCCCCATCATGAGAGCCGTTCCTACATTTAGAAGGGTATCTCCTGCAACGCACACGTTCGCCAAAACTTTGCCCCCTTACGAAAGCGTTCTACCAATTATATTTACAAGGCAGATGAACGCTGCTATGCACACAGGAAGTGGGACCGTGCGCCACTATTGCACTTTCAGTACCAGGGGGCAGTTCTGGCAGCTGCTAGAGTAGAAGGGGTAAAGCGTGGGCCAAGAGCTGCGAGTCATACGCAGGGACCACAGTCCCTCAGTGTGCAAACCGGAAGCACATTGTGCATGAGTCTGTACCAGTCCGAGTGTTTGCCCATCTTCAACGCGCTGGAGAAGGTCTGCTGTGACGAAGCTGAACGACTCTCGAACAGAGGCATGCTTATGTCGCACATGCAGGCTATGAGGTAGAACCATTTGCTGCAGAAAAGTATCCGATCCGGGTCTGTCGTGACTTTGCGGAGATTTGACATAGCGGAAGAATGGTTGATCGAGCGGGACTTTCAAGCGCTAGCTGTATGGAGAGGCTACAGATGGACCGGCGCCGGACAGGGACTGGTACCTATACCCGCGTACTGCAAGCGGCGCTGCCCGCATCTGGCGTGTCGACACTGGAGCAGGCATCAACGTCTAGGACTTGGGCACGTGGGTTAAGCCTCTTATCACATCCACGAGACCACTAACTCATGCTATCCACATCAAAAACCTAACATATGATGCCCATGCAGAAGACGGTAAAAAGATTCGCACCATTGTACAGTAATCATGCGGTCGGTAAGACGACTTTCATGTAGATCGACGACCAGCGAGAACGGTCTGTTCTCGCATATGAAGGCTCGAATCTAGCGTTGTCTCTCCACTTGTACGGCGAAAGAAGTTGGGAAGAGGATGGCTCGCGCGGAGCCTCACGTGATCAATCAAACGTTGGATACGGACTAGTTAGTTCCATGTGTTAAATACATCGAGGTCTCGAGAGTATCAACGCGCACATTTCGGACAAAGCATGCTGTGGAACGCTTGTCCGGTGCTTGCCTTGAGCTATGAGCTTACCACGTCTCCATTACCTCTTGCTCAGGATGCTTGCGTGTGAGGCGCTCTAAGGTTCCGGCACACCCAGCTGGCTGATTTGATGCTGTCCAAGTCGCTGCGGATCTTCGGCACCCACTTTGCGAAGTAGCGAGCCTCCGCAGAACTCATCTCGTCGTACCTGTCTCGCCGGTCAGCCTGCCAATTCGCCTCTCGAGCCCGCCGGCTTGCAACTCACTCGCACGGCCGGATCGGCCTAGTCAGCTTCCGCCATTTCTTCAGGTCCTGCCAGTCCTGCCAATACTTCGAATCGTGCGGAGGGAACCTCAGCCGCGGCTCGCACTTCGCCGACGGAAGCAGAGCCAAGAACCAGACATTGTCGTACGCCCGTACGAGCTCATCAAACATGCGACCTCTCTCCGCCCTATCCTGCAAGCCAACCTCGGCGACCCACTTCTTCACCTGCGCCTTTGCGGTGACTCCCACGCTGTTGGACGCGATGAAGCCGGACCTGCCCTTGAC
>Ga0160429_1001693_pt1 | contig 11961 bp, 9 predicted proteins | sample SolpanmetagenomR_FD_108199 | JGI IMG/M metagenome (GOLD analysis project Ga0160429, IMG submission 108199) | Solar panel surface microbial communities from Lawrence Berkeley National Laboratory, California, USA - R | ecosystem: Engineered > Built environment > Solar panel > Unclassified ... | reverse complement strand
CTGTCTGTCTGTCTGGACATAAGCGAGCCTAGATTTTGTTTGCGTGACGCGGAGTAATGAGAGCGTCATTGTCTCTTCTGCGCGTTTTGGGCATGCTTTGTTGCTATTGCGCATCACTGCCCTTACTGGCCAACAATCGCCATATTCTCTTCTGCTTCGAACATTTAGAAGCTTGCTTGCAATAAGACTCTGGGTGGGGGAGGTCAATTCCAAAAGATCTTTCTTGCAAGCCCGCCCGTCGCGAAATTCACTGGGCGGGCGACCCTGCATATGACAAGATACGACGACGACGATCATGATTGCCCGACTCGCACGTAACTGCTGGACACCGTGTCACTGCAACTTGTCACGAACAGTCATAAACCACCTGCCTCTAATAGTGATTGGCTTGTTTGTGCTCTAAACGAGGACGGTAGTTACGTATTCTGGACTTCCGCGCGCATTGTTTATCGTGGTTGTACTGTTACAAATTGCCACAGCGTCGAGACATCCGTTGTGGTGGTTCGCTCCCACCCACACACAACGGATCTGCAGTCCGAGCTTTGCAATTGGTGGCATTTCTTCCTTGCCTTCGCCAAAGGGTCTTTGGCTTCCGCGTTGCACATTCGCCTTCCTACGCTTTCCACCGCTGCCCAACTCACATGGGACAACGCTGCCCTATCTTCTTCCCAGCAATCACGCACACCCTCACTTCCAGAGCTTGCTCAGACTGACAGTCGCTCCGTCGTGCTTGTTAAGTACCTTCGCTGTCGCCAGCTCAAAGTCCTCCTGTGTGACGTGCACCCGTCTCTCCCGCAACGCGTACATTCCCGCTTCCGTGCACACGCCCTTGAGCTCGGCACCAGAGCAGCCATTCATTTTCTCCGCAATCTTGGTGAGGTTGATGCCTCTCGTCAAGTTCATACTACGGCTGTGGATACGAAGAATGTCGGCACGAGCTTCAACGGTCGGTGGAGGAAACTCAATCTTCCTGTCGATACGACCAGGTCGTAGGAGCGCTGGATCTAGGATGTCTAGACGATTCGTAGCCATGATGACCTTGATGTTTTTTGTAGGTTCAAACCCGTCAAGTTGGTTGAGTAGTTCCAACATTGTGCGCTGTACCTCTGAGTCTCCGCCACTGCTGCCTTCCACTCTGCTGGATCCAATACTGTCGATTTCATCCATGAAGATGATGCTTGGAGCGTGCTCCCTTGCCATGATGAAAAGTTCGCGAACCATGCGACTTCCCTCACCAATGTATTTTTGCACCAACTCGCTTCCACTAACCCGGATAAACTTGCAGTCTGTGTGGTGCGCCACCGCTCTCGCTAGAAGTGTCTTTCCCGTTCCTGGCGGACCATATAATAGAACGCCCTTGGGTTGTGCAATGCCTAGTGATTCAAACAGTTCTGGGTGTTTCAAACCAAGCTCGATGACTTCCTTGATTTCTTTGATCTGTTGATCCAGACCACCGATCATGTCGTAGGTAGAATCTGGAACCTTTTCCACCATCATGAGAGAGACGAGAGGATCCACTGAAGAAGGAAGCATCTTTTCAAGCTTGTAGGAGTCGGATAGAAGAGTGACGCGTTTCCCCACGGTGAGTTTTGAGATGTCCACGGAATCTGAGATGTCGACGACTGCACAAAACATACGTTAGGAAAGCGTGGCATACAAATCATAAAGCGTAACATACCGTATTTGCCTTCTGGGTGCACCTTGACTAGTACTTTCTTCGTCCCCATAACCTTCACAACCTCTCCTACGTATGATCCTGGCTGTTGTAGTAGCCCTAATTCTTCACGCAGTAATCGCACGCGCGAATTGTAATCATTTCGTTGAGCTTCCAATCGACGTAGTACCGCTTGACCTTGGAGGATCTCCAACTTCATTGACTCAATCTTATTCCGGTAGAAGGTGTCGAGCGCCATTATGAAAGCGAGGAGTGTGCGACGCGATGATGTGTGCTAGTTGTCTGTGTCGTCAAGTCGTGTTTCAAGAGGAATTAGTGTGTGACGGGATGAATTGTTAGATTGGCACGCCTCTGGAGTGACGAACGACGGATGTCCATGTCGGCGCAACGTTCGCGGAAGATGCCGCTCGGAGTTCAAACGATGGAGATAGGTTCCTCCTTCATCCAAAGACTCGCGCGTGTGCCTCCTTCGAGATAGTCGCCTAAATCTATACTCTTGCGCTATCATAGATAACTTTGGATGTACTGTAGCATCATGCCGCCGCAAATTACTCTCCTTTGATTTCATCTCCGACTTGCCTTCTACAATGCTGCGCCATGTGCTTCAATGCTCAATAACTGCATGACCGCCATGTTTACACCATCTGATATCGCTCGTTCACGTGCATATACTCAAAGCTACGCTCTCTAGGCTGCTGTCAGTGTCGCTGTACAGTCGTGCGCCATGTCTCATGATAGAATCTCCCATAAATCGTGCTCTAATAAGTCGTCGCCCTCCCTGACAAGAAGGAGCTCAGATGCAGACAATACTCATGCTGGAACGACAGAGGAGACAAGAGAGCGAGAAACTCTATCACCAGAAACCGTGCGCAGGAAACCTCGACCTATGCATTCATCGTTTCGCTTCAGTGGTACGAGCGATGCGTAAATCGATGTCTATGGTCAGCTCTCACTGAATTTGCTCCCTCTAGATTACGGAGCTCCCAATGTGAGATCTCCCGAAGCAGTTGAACGATTTCCAAGAAAACCACTTGGGCCAAGACGTACTACATCTTCTCGGATTATGCCACAACGTGGTCAAGAGTTCTCTGTCGACGACGCGAGTCAAGAAATACCACCATCACGCTTACTAAGAGGGACATCGACCTTAAAGCGACAAGCGTCGACCTTGCGACGCCGAACAACCGCACAAAGTCGATTAGCTCTAGTCGAGACGGCCAACTCTGACGATGAGGGAAGTGGACAAGTTGATAGGCGACAAGAACAGTCAGCAGTTGACGAGGAAGAGTCGGAGAGTGCGAATCCAGAAGGGGAAAACATTACACCGGATGATGAAGGCGAAAACGGTGAAGATAATGATGACGATCTGAGTGATGCGGAGAGCTTCACACTTAGAGATCGTCAGGAGGCAATCAACAGCACTCATCCGTTTGGTATTCGTATATGGAAACCAGCTCTATACAAAAAGGGCCGTTCTGTGCAGAAAGATGCAGAAGGGGATGTTCATTCCTCTCCTGGTCTCGGAGTGACCAACTGGCTGGTTTTGTTCAACTTTGCATGGACCATAGTGTTCGGATGGTGGCTTGCGCTGGTCGCAGCCGCTGGGAGTGCCACGTGTTACCTGCTTGGGTTTGCGCCTGGTTGTCAAGAGTATGGAGACGTACTATGGGGTCTTGCTCGATATCTCTTCCATCCCTTCGGGAAGTATGTCAAGTTAATACAAGACGAAGCCTACGCGGAAGAGGATCAAGGCGAAGGACGAAGCATCACCGAGTATGAGCAATGGCAAAGCGGCGACATTGAAGAAGGACGACTTTTCTTTGGTCCTGTAACTACCATTGTTGGTCGTCGAAGAGACTCGGTGGCTTCAGAAGAAGAGACGGCATCTTTGTTGGGACGCTCGAGTCGCAATAGATCTCGCGCAGTCAGCATTTCTAAGCCAAAACGACGACTATTTGGGCGTGGCGAATGGACATTGGGCAGAGTAATCTTCTTCGTCTTCTTCTACGGCTTACTCACTCCACTTTTCTTCTTGATATCTAGTGGTGCATTTCTCTTTGTCTTCACAATTCCGATGGGGAAAGTACTCATGATTTTGTTTGATCACCTTCGCCGTCACCCATTGGCGCTGGAATTTCACTCAGGTACTAGATATACTAGAGAACCTGGTGCTGCACCCTCATCTATTCTTCTCTGCACTTACCGAGCTGTCGGAATAAAATATTGGAAGTATACGATTGATGGCACCAACATCTTCCTTATAAACCTCCTCGGAATCGTTGCATTTGTCATCTTCGACTACTGGGTACTCTTCGTATGGTTTGGATTGAGGAATGCTCTTACAAACACCATGTTCGTCTTCTTGCTTGCCATGTTTTCGATTATCCCGCTGGCATATTTCATCGGTCAAGCAGTCGCCTCAATTTCAGCACAATCCAGTATGGGTGTGGGAGCTGCAGTCAATGCTTTCTTCTCCACCATCGTCGAGGTTTTCCTATACTGTGTGGCTTTACGTGAAGGGAAAGCCTCTCTAGTCGAAGGGAGCATAATCGGAAGCATCTTTGCTGGAATTTTATTACTTCCTGGAGTATCGATGTGTTTTGGGGCCATTAAGCGAAAGACACAAAGATTTAATGTTAAGTCAGCAGGAGTAACATCGACCATGCTTCTTTTCGCCACCCTTGGTGCATTTGGTCCAACACTGTTCTACCAGATCTATGGCTCGGTGAGTTGCAAACTGTCTTGAGTATTGGATTAGCCTAACCTCGATACACAGCATAAACTGAACTGCCACAACTGTCACAATCCCGGTTCTTCAGAAAGAAACTGTCAACGTTGTTACTTCGTCCAAACGCCCGCTCTTGATGACCCATTCTACGAGAATGCTGTCCGACCATACACCTGGTTTGCTGCCGTGTTGCTGTTCTTATCATATGTCATCGGACTCCTTTTTACGCTCCGCACGCATGCGGCAACCATATGGAATAGTGATTTAGACGAGAAGCGGGAACGGCTCGACACATTGGCTGCTAACCATGCTATTCACCACCCGAGCGCTTCTATACCAAAGTCTTCAGGCCCTGACTATGGCACTCTCACACTTACTCGCTCAAATACAAGTAATACTCTGCCGCGCGGTGACATTCGCGAGTCACAACTATACAAGCGCATTCTGGGGCAATCACTGAAGCAAGTGGGTATTAATACTTCCAGTGCCGACGGCGGCCCAAAGACGCGGCAAGCATCACTAGGTAGCTCCGAGGTGACCAAGGATACCGCACTGGAGCGCGTCATAAGCAATGGCTCCGCCCACTCTGCCGACACCATCACAAAGCACGCCCAAAAACCTCGCGCACTGAGCATCCATGTGACCGGCTTGTCCGAGGAAGACTCCGAGTCCCTCGTCCGGCAGATGGCTGAAATGGCTGCAACAGCCGCAACAGTCGCCGCACGGGATGCCACGAGTGCACCGCAGAAGGCGAACCGCATGTCTCGCACAGCATCGACGACATACTACCACCACCAGCAGGAGTCACCCATGACCCCAACACATACCACCCGAGATCATGCACAACAACCACGCACGGACATGACTGCGAGCACCATGACAATACCAGAAGCCGAAGAAGTCATCGCCACTGGCGCAGCGGCTACAGGCGGCCACGATTCGCCAAATTGGGGCCGCACGAAGTCTTACGTCGTCCTTATCTCAGCCACAATTGCTTACGCAGTGATAGCGGAGATACTCGTGAGCACGGTCGACGCAGTCCTCGAACACGTGGACATCTCCGAGAAATTCCTAGGCATCACGCTGTTCGCCTTGGTGCCCAACACGACCGAGTTCCTCAATGCCATTTCCTTCGCCATGAACGGAAACATTGCACTCTCCATGGAAATCGGATCCGCGTATGCCCTCCAAGTATGCTTACTGCAAATCCCGGCGCTCGTGTTATTTAGCGCTGTCGAGACGAGCGGGTGGTTTGGCGATGTTATTGGACACGAGGATATGGTGCACAAGACCTTCACGCTTTTGTTCCCGCAGTGGGACATGGTGACTGTGATTCTGTGTGTGTTCCTGCTGAGTTATATGTACGGCGAGGGAAAAAGCAACTACTTCAAGGGCAGTATCTTCATCCTGAGTTACTTGGTTGTCGTCGTTGGGTTTTACTTTGCTGGGTATAGTAATATTGACAGTGGCGGTGGACTTTTGCTTCTGGCCGATCAGATGGGCAAAGGAGTGCAGTATGTCAATATGAGCACGGGAAGACGAGTCGCTGTGATGGAGTCCTAGAAGATATCATTCGGAACAGACAAGACATGGAAAGTTGGAACGAGTAATGAAGCGAGCGATCTAGCATGCATTGTTTGAGTGTTTTTCTTTTTGCTCCTACCTATACGTTTTCCACGACGATCAGATCTATAGCTTTTCCTTGTCATCTTCCTCGTCCTATATACATCAAGAATCCCACTGAAAACATACTCCAAAGACCCTTTTTGTTCAAGCCTTCAAAAACCTACCACTGACTAACCTCCTCATGCTCCCAAAACTCTCCACTCTTGCCCCCAATATCCCCCAGCGCCAACTTCACCAGCGTCTGCGCGCCCTGATCAGGACTCTTCCTGCCGCCGCCCTTGGTCATGTCCGTCCTGACATACCCGGGACAGCAAACATTCACAAAAACGTTCCGCCCTTCCTCCCTCACCTGCCGTCCCAGCGCCATCGTTGCGCCCGTGATCCCGCATTTGCTCACCGCGTACGCACTTCCCGGCCAGCCGTCGGCGGTATACGTCCCTTTTGCGACCGAGGAAGCGAAGGCTTGCATGAGGCTCGTGATGTCCGAGGGGCTCTTGGCGGCGTAGAATGCTTTGGTGATTGAAGGCGGGTATTTGTTCACTTTGCCGATCATCGAGGAAAGGGTTACGATGCGGCCTGCGGGGCGCATGTGCGGGAGTAAGGAGGTTGTCAGGGCCAGGGTGCCGTAGTAGTTTATCGCGAGAGTCTGGCTGACGACGTCGGCGTCTGTTTTCTAGTGTTTTAGCTGGCCGATAGCTTTTTCACCCAAAAGAGAGAATGGACAAGGGGAGGTGTCGTCATTTTCGACTCACCGAAGCCGTTCAGCGCGACACCGGCGTTGTTCACGAGCATGTCGATGCCATCCGGATGTTCCTTCTTCAGGAACTCCTCGAATTTCTTGCGGCTTGCTTCGTCGCTGACGTCGAGTTGCGTGTACTTCACGTCTGTGAGGCCGCCGTCTTGCCGTAGGGCTTTGGCGGCTGTGAGTTGTGGGTCTGTCCTGATGTCTGAGAGTGCTTGCTCGCCGCGGGCCTGGTCGCGGGCCGTTAGGTAGATTACTAGAGGGCCGTTGTTGAAGGATGAGGCGGGGTATTGGAGGGCGAGATTGCGGACTTTTCAAAGATGTTAGTTTCAGGTTACTGGAAAGGAGGGAGATGGATGGATTAACCAATGGCAAAGCCGATGCCTTTGTTGGCACCGGTGACTGCGGCGACACGAGCGTAGGACATTATTGTGGTAAGTTGTTTAATTCTGGTAGAAAGCGCACGGCAGGAGGACGAAGGCATGAACTCAACCGTGATGGCCAACACTCGACATTATGAAACAATAACCGAAGCATGTATTATACCATGGGATACTTCATATTTGTGTGAAGAATTTCCAAGTTTGATTTGAATACTTTGTGGTATCGCAAAGTGTCTATGAAAGTATCAAAACACAGCAAACTTAACGGCACGCTGCCACGCATCTCCACAAAAGGAATAGAGAACGGCCGTTCAAGTGTCCCTTTAACAAAAGGACATGATCTGCCAAATGCTTGCATCTTACTGGGAAGACGCCCCAGGAGTTTCCGGTTTATCCAAAGCCTTCTTCGGATAGAGCATTTTCGTCTTGGTGTCGAAAATGCAATTTTGCTTGATCAAGGTCAGGAATTCTGCGTTCTTGGTTCTGGTGCCAAAATGAGCGATAGTAGCCGTCAAAGTGATGCCCTCTGCAGGTATTAAGGCTCGCAATTCTTCGAGCGTTGGTAGTGGTCCTGGAGTTCCTTGCGCAGCTGGGCCTATAAGCGCCGTTAGCATAGGGCCTATACATATGCGAATACTATCTAGCTCACGTCTTTGAATCGCAGGCGCCCCCTCCGCAAGGGGACTCGAGGCATTGCCACCTGCCACAGGGCTACTCGCGCGTGTACCGCCAGGTGAGCCGGGTCTAGACATATTGACAGGTTGTACTTTGATCTTTTTGACGCGACGAATACCACTATCACTCATCTCCGCCTCACTGCCCGCTTTATCTTTCCCAAGAAGAGGATTGCGTACAATCGCCCCGTTGTTCGCTGGGGAAGTTGGACGAGAAATATTAGGCGTAGGCGCCCCTGAAGCAGGCGTATTAACCTTCAATTTCTTCTTGCGCGCCGACTCGGAACCGCTGGCTTCGGAAAGGTTGGGAGATCCTGGTCTCTTCAGAACCTTTCTCAGTGGATCTGTATGCCCCGGTCGACCCGAAGGAGTGTTCGAGCCTTTGGTTGATATATCTGAGCCAGTCTTGTCATGGAGAGCGGCCGGTGATTTACCTTTGTCTGCTGCACGCTTCTCTTCTTCCTTCTTTGCTTCCTCAGCCTTTTGACGTTCAACTTCACTGTCCTCAGACTCGCTCTGAATTGTGTTAGTACTGTTTGATTATTAAAGACATTTCGAATACCTCTGATGAATAGGGGTTCCCCTCACTGTCATCTTCATAAATGTAGTTCTTCTCCCGCTTCATCAATGCCTTGGCAATCTTCTTCGCAAGTTTCTTCTCTGCGTTCTCTTTCTTTTTCTTCTCTTCATCCTCCTTGTCATAATCCTTCTCCTCCTTTAGTTCAAATATGTTTGCTTCACGTTGCTCGCGCTTGATTTTATCCTCGGCTTCTTTGTTCTCATCTTCGTCGCCACCAAAAAGCGCGTTCTCTTCGTCGTCGGCAAATGCTTCCTCATAGTTGTAGTCAATATCATCCAAATCAGCCGCCACTTCCCCAGACTCATCATCCTCTTCCCCTTTGACTCTACGTTCACCCCTTTCGCCTTTTCGTGTGAACAGTTTTGTGCCCCCAGATCGCCCAAGCCCCTGTTGATCTGTCGCCTTTTGCGTATCCATAAACCATCTTGGATCTTTGACCCTCTTGCCCATTCTTGCTTCCGCTTCCTCAATAGACAACGCCTTGAACTGACTCTTCTGTGTGAACTTATACCACTTCTCAACGGGAACCATTTTGAAGGTGTTGTTACCAGGCTCTTGACTTGGGAACAGCATGATATGCCTCTCAGACAACGCCGCCTCGTAGCTACCAGCCCAGATATTCTTATTGTCAAAGTCCTCAAGATGCCACGGGATAGCTTCCTCATATCGCAACTGCATGCCTTTTTTCCTTTCTCCGCTTTCATCGAGCTTGTATATTTGCTCGGTCCTCTTCTGGAATTGTTTTGGAGGTTTCTTCTGTGCCGCTACCGCCTTGGAAGCTGGCGCAATCAAAGCTTGGTTCGCCTCGCGCTCTGCCCGTCTTTCTGCTCTCAAAGCTTCCAACTTTTCGCGCTCTTTATCATCCACCTCTTTCCCATCCGAGTTCTCAGCATTCTCTTCGCCCCATCGTCCCTTTACCGTCGTACGTGGATCCCTACGAAGAAGTCGAACCGGTCGAGTGAATTGCGATTCGTCCGCAGGATTTACCCTAACCTCGGCTGCACTACTATTAGGAAGAAAGCGCATTACATGGTGTCGAAGACCTTCCAGGAGGGCGCGTTTTGTCGTAACTACAGGGTAATCATCGAATGCCTCCTCTGACGCCTTCGTTTCCGTTGATGCTCCAGGTAACGGTTTCAATAGAGTTTGTCCAAGAGCAGGTCCTTTTTGCTCAGTTTTTGGAACTCCATTTGTGGTTGCGTCAGCAGGCTTCCTGGGCCTTGGAGCAGCTTTTTTCATAACAAGAGGGTTCGCTGCTGGCCTCTTCTTCCTCATGATTGTTTTCTGCGCAGCACCATTGCGATTCGGACCAGATGGTGGAGTAGGAGTCGAATTCATTCTTGTTGAAATGAATTCCTGATGGTTTGAGCCCGGATATCCTGAATGCCAAATCACCTTGAACAAAAAGTTGCATCCAAGTATCCAGAAGTATGCAGTATACTACAGAAGGCAAAGGAGGAAAGGAGTGAACGTGTAAGGTCAAAGACCTTTGTATAACATCCAAACGACGACGCCATTGCTGCTTTGAAATGAAGTGGTCCCTGAAATGATGACTAAGTTTTTGGTCGCTTATCTAAGCCGATCTTACATCAGTTTGATTAATGATGAAGCATTTGGCTTTTTTAGTCACAATAACATGTCACTTCATAATTGTTGAAATTAAAAACAATATCATGCATGTAACAGAAATCAGCTGTTTCCGAAACAATCATTTAAAATAATCAAGCTTTATAATAATAATCATGGCGGCTCGGCCGAATCGAGATGGCACTGGTTTGCTTGAAGATAAAATACGTTCTTTGATCTTGGAGAATGCATCAACAGGCCCAGGCCAGGAAGCTGCAGGCCAATCCGCGGCGAAGCATCAACCCTCGAAACAGCGTGGAAGGAGCTATAAACCGTTCGATCCTTCTGAACAAGCCACTCAACATCCAAACGGGAATCGTCAGGAACCAAGGACCTATGGAAACAACAATGGACCTCATGGCACGGTGCAGTCTCAAAACAGGCGAACCGCGAATATAATTCCTGTCTTTGCAGGGAACCCTGCATCAAGACCGACGAATGGCAACTATCAACCTAACGGCCGTCAGAGTTCAATTCATGTACCAAACGTACAGCAACATCAAGTAAACATTGCTCAGCGTGTCCCCCCTCGTGGACCGGCTTACTCTACTAACGATCAAGCTCAAGGTCCTAGTTTCGATAACAGACAGCATTCAAGGCCATCACAATACGTGCCTGTGCCTCGCCAGCAAAGAGCTCAAGTAAATGACGTTCTCGTCCAATGCGATTTCCTAGAGCGCATCGCAAACCAAGAACTTCCCAGTATAATGATGAGTCCTGAAGAATATGCCATGAAGGATGCCTTTCGCCTGGATATAGAAAGTGCATGTCAACAAGCAGTCCGAAAGATCGCACCCAATTTGGCGGATTTTCGACTTGTTTCGTTTGGAAGCTTGAATTCCGGATTTGGCATGCCTGGTTCTGACATGGACTTGGTACTTGTATCTCGATCTCCAGGAACTCCAGATATGCCGCGCATGCTTGAAAAGGCGATCCTTCAGCTTAACTATGGAGCGAGACTACTTACAAGGACCAGAGTACCCATTATCAAAGTTTGCGAAAAGCCACTTCCCAAACTGCACGAGGCTCTCTTTGCGGAGCGACGAAAATGGGATGACATGACACCAGAAGAGAAGGAGGAGTACGATAGTCCAACTCATAAAGAAGAGCAGACTGTCGTTGAGGAGAAGAAGGGAGTCGCAGAGCCGGCAAAAGCAGATGAGCAAGTCATCGCGATATCAAGAAGTACGAGCATGAGCCAAGGACGAAGGCGGAGCAGGGGTAAAGATACGAGCGATGCCATCCTAGAAAAGCTAATCACAGAAACAAGAGACCAAGCAGTCCTCGATCCGACCTTACCCGTCAACACAGGCGGAAAGACTCCACAACACCCGCAACCAACTCGCCGCCCCCAACGCGCCTGGCTGCGCGAGCGCAAACTCGGTCCCCTTGATTTTCCCAAATCCGGCGTCGGCATCCAATGCGACATCAACTTCTCCAACCCGCTTGGCCTCCACAACACCAAAATGCTCCGCTGCTATTCCCTCTGTGATTCTCGCGTGCGACCAATGGTCCTCTTCGTCAAAGCGTGGGCGTCACGTCGGAAGATCAACAGCAGCTACAACGGCACGCTCTCCTCGTACGGCTACGTCCTCATGGTGCTACATTTTCTCGTAAACGTCGCCTCGCCGCCCGTCTGTCCGAATCTGCAACTCGTGCGGCGTCCTCAACATCACCACGCTCACGGTAGTGCGTATGGTAGCGCGGACCCGAATCTCGTGTGTGAGGGCTACGACGTGTATTTCTGGCGTGCGGAGGCGGAGATTCGAAGTCTTGCTGCTAAGGGCATGTTGACGCCTAATCGTGATACGCTGGGGGTTCTGCTAAGACAGTTTTTCCTTTATTATGCGCAGCAGGGGTATCACGCGCCGTTTGGAGGGTTTGCGTGGACGCAGGAGGTGCTGTCACTGCGGACTCCGGGTGGTTT
>Ga0160429_1001691_pt1 | contig 11963 bp, 18 predicted proteins | sample SolpanmetagenomR_FD_108199 | JGI IMG/M metagenome (GOLD analysis project Ga0160429, IMG submission 108199) | Solar panel surface microbial communities from Lawrence Berkeley National Laboratory, California, USA - R | ecosystem: Engineered > Built environment > Solar panel > Unclassified ... | reverse complement strand
GTCCTGGCCCGTGACTTGAGCACATGGCTTATTTGGTGATGCCATGCGATTAATTATGTACCCGCATGAGGCGCGTATTAACAAGTTGTGGGCAAAGTGTATATTGCCACTCAAATACCCCGCACGCTTCGCCGCCCCGGTCGCCCCGCGGCATATCTTCCAAGAATACATAAATAACGTTCCAACCTCGTCTCGAGTGAATGACAGAGCCTCATTACTCGGCGATGTCCCAATCTCCGCAAAACGTGGCCGGAGACTCACATGAATTGGCAAGAGCCCACAAGAAACCACGCAAGTCTCGGAGTCGTGGACTGCGGACGACGTCCGGATGGTAAGTTAGGCTATAGCCGGGCTGAGTTTTCTGCTTGTTGCTGGTTGCTGGCCTTATTTTTGGAAGGGGTTTTGCAGGACGCTAAAAAGCGCTTTTTAGCCTGGTATGCCGCAAACGACATATGAAATGTGACGAAGCAAAACCGACATGCACATCGTGCGTAAACTCGGGTCGCTCGTGTTCTTATGATGCTGGCTCGAAGGTAAACAATAATGACCTACACGAATATTCATTCATGCCAGTGACTTATTTTATTCAGCATTATATGGGAACGCTCAGGCTAAGCATTATGTCATTACTAGGTCAATAACCGTGGCGGACTCAATAAAGCCCGCATGAGCTCTGGAAATATCCCCAATACTGACCACGCGAATGTTGTCACAAGTCCTTCACCAGGGGGACGCGATCATCACGAGCCGAGTACAAACGAAACGCTGACGCCTATGAATGATGCAAATCAACCCACCCTTCTTGGTCTACCAACACATTCACCTGTGAACGATGTCGCCTTGCAACAGCACGTTTCAGAAACCGATTTTGGCTATAGACAGGGCACTTCGTACAACGACTTGGATGAGATAACTAGTCCGCACTCCACTCGGAGTTTTACATTCTATCCGGCAGACGTTGCTCCCTTGCGCTGGTTTGGACTCCTTACAGATGATGCCAACGAATTACTTAGTGGGAGCTACACGACTGATGCAAATATCGCTCTTCCGAATGACCTCTCACGTCACACATCCATTATTGAAGAGTTGCAATCGCCTTCGGCGCCTTCCCATTTCAAATACCCAAATGGCTGTGTCCCTATCACACAAGCACCATACCGCAACCCCTTATCACCTGAACCAATGCACCTTTCGGCAGCATACGAGCCCTGGCAAGCATCAACCGTTCTCAAAGAGTTCGAAATACCAATATTCACGCACTTTGTGCACCATTTGAGTCAGTGGCTAGACTTAAGCGATCCTCTACGACATTTCCAGATTCTGGTTCCACATCTTGCAGTCCAAAATGAAGGCTTAATGAAAGCTATATTGGCGTTGTCCGCACGGCATATATCCATCAAGCCAGCGGAAAGCGGAGGCATTGCACTGGACCGAACCACTGCAGTCCGGTATTATGCTGAGACGCTCCAATACCATCAAAGAGCCATGAAATATGACTCGTACAAGAGCAGCCTCGAGTTGATTACCACTACACTCATTGTGTCTACTTACGAGATGCTTGACGGTCATGACAGTGGCTGGGAAAGGCACTTAAAAGGAATCTTCTGGGTTCTCCGCTCGCAAGACATCAATGGGCAGTCGGGTGGTTTGCGGCAAGCAGTTTGGTGGGCTTGTCGACGTCAGGATGTTTGGGCGGCGTTTCGTCAGCGACGGGTGTGTTACAGCTTCTACAAGCCTACTCTACCTTACGAGTATCTGACCCCGTTCGACATCGCGGCCCGTGCAGTATATCTCTTATCTCAGGCCGTTAACTACAGCTCTACCTCCAGCATCGAAATGGGGGAGCAGGACTTGCAGATGAGGATCCAGAATGGGCAATACCTTTCCAAAATGCTTGACGACTGGCAGTCGGCTGTCACAATTCATTTTCGTCCGTTGCCTTTGGAGAAAGCCACTGATGTGGAAATCACATTCGAACCCATTTGGATAAACCCGCCTGCCTTTGGTGAGTCTTCATTCGTTGTTGTGTTTCACGCTCTCCCATCTGAAACCCCCACTAATCAACCAAAGCTGCGGCCGCTCAAAGCCACTCCTTTGCACGTATTCTTCTCCTTGCGAATCAACCCGCTGTAACGGGATATCGTGAGTTGATAGCCCGCGAAAAGATATTAACGCATGCAATCAACACCATATGCGGAATCGCGAAGACGATGACAGACGAAGCTGCTTGCGTCATCTCCACGCAATGCGTTTTTGCGGCTGGACTTTACACTACTGGTGATGCACGACGACGTGAAATACTGACAATCCTTCGCCAGCATCAGCAGCGCACTGGATGGCCGCGCTCATCCCTAAGCGAGGAGCTTGAAGCGGAATGGGCAACTTCTCCTTGAATTTGGCATCTCGGGATATTATGCTTAGGCGGGGCTCAAGTTTTCTCGCAATCCACTGATATGCATGTTTCAACTCGGTCATTCAAAAAAGGTACAAACATACAAAGGCCAGCAGACTCCTACATGCCTACAATCTGGTTTCATCGACCTTGATTCAACACTGTTACCTTCCCGCTCGACATGCACACATCCATTTGCTCTTCCATAAGCTTCACGACCTTCTCGATTCCCTGCTCCATCAAAGTCGTCAAGCTCAACTCTGACGACTTCGTCTTTATGAACTGCAGGTAGTCATCCAGGATTAGTTTGTTGACATTCACCTTCGACACGCCGCGTTTGATACACGCTCGCATCGTCTCCTCGGAGAAACCGTTCGTTCCATGCAGGACGACGCGGATCTTTCCAGCGGCGACCTTCTTGAGGTCTTCGAGCCTGTTGAAGTGTCAATGGAGTTCGTCTTGCGGAATCTCGAATACATACCTCTGAAAATCAAGCTGCGGGCCTCGAGGACCATATTCTCCATGTACGTTACCAAAAGCAGGTGCTAGAAAATCGACGCCCGTTTCTATAAACTCCATCGCTTCCTCGGCAGTAGTGAGTAGGCCAGATAGATCCAACGTGTCGGAGATACCATCCTCTCCGCCCTCGATTCGGCCAGGCTCGGCTTCAGTCGCAATCCCTCTCTCATGGCAGTACTGCACGAGTTCTTTCGTCTTGGCCAGGTTCTCCGCCTTCTCGTGGTGCGACATGTCGACCATGATTGAGTCAAACGGCAGGTATTCAGCAGCATGACGAATCATTCCTTCATCTTGCGCGTGGTCAAGGTGGATAGCAATCGGGACCGCCGATCTTGAGGCCGCCTCTGCTGCAGCACGAACTAGGAGTCCGTCACTGAAGGTGATCGCCCACGGAAATACTTGGATAATCAACGGCGAGCGCTTTTGTTCGGCCGCACGTACAAACGCAATTACGTGCTCGATGTTGTAGCTTTTCACAATCAATGTCTTGTTTTGCAGACAAGAATCTATCATTGCCAACTCACGCTACTGGCGCAAGTACACCATAACCGCCCTCCTCAGCATCTTTTAGGATTGCTGCGGTCTTGTTTTCTGCGAGTGATCTTCGATGAGGCATGGCTGGTCGTATCATAAACTACAAAGAACACAGAGAATTGACTAAACTATGTTGTTTTCTTAACGCAGCGCTGGCACATGTTTGCGGAGTTTACACAATACTTTCCAGGGTCCAGCGGGATCCATTTGAAAGTGGAGATAGCCTCGTGTCGAGGCATGCATGCCGATCACATTGGCGGGGGCTTCACACACTCCATGGCTCCCTACAGGCCCACATACAACACGCTGCTGCCCCGCGGCGAAATATCTCGCAGCTCGAATCATTGGTTGGCGTAATATGGGTTCGTCTGTCCACCATTCACGATCAATACCCATTCGATGCCTTCTATCCTCATCTCCACGCTGAATATCGACACTTCTCACAAACACCATGACGAGCACATTTCAAAAGCAAATAACGCTGTCCGGAAAGGTGATATGCAGTACGTCAACCATCAACCTCGATATCTCTATCCATGACAAAAAACCAATTTGTGTCACTAATCGAGCTGCCATCGCACAGTCACCGGCGCAAACCGAGGTATAGGCCTTGGAGTGGCCGATTGCTGCCTCGCAAACGGCGCTGAAAAAGTTTACTCCCTCGACATTGGTGACGTTGGCGATGAGTTTGCGAGCGTTGAGAAACTGTACCCTGGGAAATTGCTGGCCTTACATGCGGACGTCACGAATGAGGAGAGCGTCACAAGGGCTGTTGATCAAGTTATTGAGAAAGAGGGTGCTGTTCATGGGATGGTAGTCAATGCAGGACGAACTAAGCACAAAGCTGCTCTCGGTTGGTGGCATCTTGGCCGGAATATGCTGCTAGTACTTGCTGATACTCTATTAGATTTTACGAAGGAGGAGATTGAGCAGTTGTGGAACGTCAATGTGAGCGGGCGTAGCGCGGTATGGGTATGGCATTGGAAGCCTAATCTTCTTCTTCTTCAGCTCTTCGGCACGTTTTACTGCGCCAGAGTCGCTGCAAGAGCATTCATCAAGCAGGGTATCAAGGGGTCGATTGTCTTCACGGCTTCAATGGCTTCATATAGACCTAACAAGGTTCGTCCGCCTCACGCCCGCCTCTATCTCCTCTGTGCTGACACGGGACTTCCCAGCGCGTCCCCTCGGCACCCTATGGAGCATCGAAGGCCGGCGTTCGGAATATGGGTTAGTCTCTCAAACCAAGCCTGACTTGTCAACCTCTAACTATCCCAAGCCCACACCCTCGCGCTTGAATGGGCTCAATATGGGATCCGCGTCAACTCGGTAATCGCTCAACATCAGAAGCGAAGGCAGAGTTCCCATCTAACGGCGATGCACTACAGGTATCCCCGGGTTTAGTCAAAACAGCAATGACGTACTGGGTCGAGAAGCAGCCGGACTGGGATCAACAACTCAAGTATTATGGAGGGATACCTCGTCTCGCTGGTAAGTGAAAGTTGCGACGAGGAGGCTTGGAAGTACTCGACTAATACGTTACCATGGCAGAGGTCGAGGAGTTGGGCGGTGCGTATGTGTATTTGCTAAGCGATGCGGCGAGCTACACAACTTCGATCGGCAAGTGCTCCCATCTGACCTCCTTTCTCGTAGTCTTGCTTATACTCTTCCAAGATATTCCGGTCAATGGTGTGATTGGAAGTAAGTGCTCTCTCTCGCTGTCTGTAAAGGTTGAATGCTAAATTGAGGCAGTTTGTTAGTGTGCCGCAGGTTTTGCGATGAATGCGCAACGTAACCGAGACTGCGACTTGAGGAACAGAATTCGGATGAGGGGGATTCGGTGTCATGTGAAGGTTATGGTCAAGAGTCGACTTCGGCAACTAGGTGACGGCGAAGATAGGAGGAACACATACAACAGCAGGCTGGTGAGGTCAAAAAACTTCAAAGTTTTGTTCATCGGTTGCAAATTGTGGATGATCCCCTAGGACACTATCGGCAAAGATAAAAATACGAGACTGCTTCCGGAGGTTTGATCATACAATTATTACGAGGGTCGTGTGAAATCTGAAATCTTCAGCCGAGGCTCATCTACGCGTCAGAAACACGACACCGGGTCGTGTCTTCCTTCTGTGTTGGCAATGAGACATCAACCTCCCTCCAAACTCTGCCACATCCTTGCGCAGCGACTGGAGAAAGTTTGTAACATAGAAGAGTCAAGCTGTGTCATGGAGGCTAAGAATGTAATGGGAAGTAGTTCGATGAAGTTGACCAGGACATAAAGGGCGGCTTGACTTGCGGTTTGGAGTACAGTGTTGATTCTGTCGTGTCACTTCTGTCTGGCAAGAGCTCTGGTCCGTACAAGTAACAACTGTAGACCCTGCTTTCACGTAGCTTGTTTGGCTTCCACCTATGATTTTACGGTCTTCGGCTCGTAGTTCTGCTCCTTAGCGCATCATCAATCATACTAAGCAGTATTTCAATCATGTGACTCATTGACTTTTGCGAAGGACTTCTTCATCCCTTGTTCATCTGCTCAGTATACCACTATTACAATCATCTCCAGATCACACCGTGTACCGTGATCTTGGAGTACGTTTCACTTTCTTTGCTCAATTGCATATTTTTCAGTTCTATCATACCGTTTTCAAGTGTCAGCGCGCCCAGTGTTGGCGCAGCCGCGGCCTTTTGTTCCTCCACGGCCAACTCGGGCAAGTAGGATATGTAGGCATGTCGGATCGGAGTGGACTTCATCGGATCGACCCGCTCGGGATACTCCAGGTGAGATCCATCGAATCGGTTTGCTAAACCCCCACCCCCGCGTACGCCCACGGATGTGTCCGCTCCGTTAGTTCTAAAATGCGGGCCTAGGCTCCCTGTACCTTGTTACTTTATCAGGATACCCTTCTCCCGACGCATTGCACTTTGTCCATCCCTCGAAACTCGGCTTGTAAATACGCAAAACATGGGGCCTCTACTTCTACTGACAGCACTCGCAAGCTGTTTCGACGCCAGCCTTGCATTCGGTAATCCCCACGAGTCTCACCTTCCTGTCGGCACTCTGCCCGAAATCCACCATGGCCACCCCTCAGGACCCGGAGCCTCCGCATGCAACGCAAGCAGTATTCCCGCCACTTTCGTGAGCACCACGTCCGGCATTGTCTACGGCCACCCGGCGCACAACGCAAGCAACGTCACCGAATACCTCGGCATCCAATACGGCAAAGCCCCTGTCAACTCCCTCCGCTTCGCTGCGCCACAGGCATACCGCAACTCGTCGCGCGTTTATGACGGCCTGAACTTCGCCCAGGACTGTCCTACGAGCAACCCCGGACAGTACATTACGAATCTGAGCAACGCGGAATGGTGGGCGTCAGCGCTTCTCTACGGGGACAGGCCGGGTGAGGATTGCCTGCACCTGAATGTCTGGGCTCCGAAGAAGGAGGCCCCGCAGCCTCTGAAGCCGGTCATGGTCTGGATCTATGGAGGAGGTTTCCGTGGAGGAGGCACCAACACTTCTTTGTATAATGGTCAATACTTTTCTGCCGACGAGGATGTCGTTTTTGTTACCATCAACTACCGCGTCAATATCTTTGGGTTCTCCGGAGCTGTAGGCGCACCGCAGAACGTTGGATTACTTGATCAACGTTTGGCTGTGGAATGGGTTCGGGATAACATTGTGCGTAGTTCATGCATGAAGGTACCTTCGACGCTTACATTAACGTCGATGCAGGCGGCCTTTGGAGGTGATCCAAGCAGAATTACACTGCTCGGCGTGAGCGCCGGGGCCATCTCTATCGGCTACTATCTCTACAAATATCGGGACGACCCCATAATCGCCGGTACGTGTTCCATGGAATTCTCCAGAAACTCGACCGCAAACACGCATGCTAAACTACGAATCTCCAACAGCCTCAATCATGGAATCCGGCACTCCGGATGGTTTGGGAAACGCAAAGGCCTTGCCCACCGTTGAAGCGTCCTGGTCTAACGTCACAGTAGCTCTAGGATGCGGCAACGCCACGGTCTCAAACCACGCCGCAGCCGTACTAACATGCATGCAATCCTCAAACTTGACAACCGCGAGGATCATCGCAGCCGTACAGGCCCTAGTCGGAAGCCCCTTCTACCCAGCTGTACGTTCTCACATTGCATCCGTACCTACACTATATATCCATCCCACGCCCACTCCATCCATCATCCCAACCACTCACTTAAACACCAGGTCGATAATGTCACCATCTTCCAAAACTACGTCGCCCAAGCCCGCGCCGGCAACCTCCTGCGGGTGCCCCTACTACTAGGCAACAACAACTTCGAGCCGGGCTTCTTCGAATTCACCGGCGCCATCTCCGCCGCCATGGCACCAGGCATGGAACTCCAAGCCTTCACCTGCCCATCTGCCTACATGGCCGCCGCCTACAGCGCCCAAGCCGTGCCCGTCTGGCGGTATTATTACTCGGGCATGTTCCCGAACCTGCTGCTGCCCACGGTGAATCTTAGTCAAGCGTACCACATCAGTGAGGTTCCCATTGTGTTCGGCACGACAGAGGACGCGTCGGGGAAGCCGAATACACCTGTTGAGGAGGCGCTGAGCGTGTATATGCGTAGGGCGTGGGGTGCGTTCGCGAGGGATCCGACGTTCGGGTTGCAGACGGAGATGGGGTGGCCTGTGTATAAGAATACTACGGAGTCGCTTGTATTGCTCGGGCAGGATAATAGCACGACTGCGGCGTTTGCGTTTCCGAGTTCTATCGATGGGGCGTGTTGGTAGGGATGGTGCGCACACTCTGTGTTTTTCAACAGCTTGCACTTTGTGCGCCTATGCCTCCTCGGACTCATAAGAACCGTCAGTCTCTATTCTTCTTTGTCGGCCAGGATTCTGTTCGACTTATGCTTCCGCCTCTTGGTGTTGTCCGTGGCTCATTCCAGCGCAAGATTCATTATTGTACATTCGATGTTGTGACTTTACGTTTTCTTCGATTTACTTTGGCACTGGAAGTGTATATGTTACGACCATGCCAATCTCACTACCATGTCCAATCAAAACGGACTTTTACCAACAGGAATGTTCACTTCTATACATCCGCGGAGCTGTGGCGCTGCAGGCGACAAATCCCTCTGCAAGAATCTCCATATGAATAAAATCAAGGCTGAATAAATCTATCTCTATAGATCTGGGTGGCTCAACCTCAACAGATCACGTATCGACCCTTTTTCGGCATGCTCGAGTGATACGATTTCAAGTGCCAGCAATTCGGTGTAACACATGAAAGGCTCCTGTAGATGAGGCGGGCATTTTGCAGAATTTCTTATTACGGTTACCCTTTGAGTGTACCAAGCTCATATATATTGAGTTACGAACGGCCCCGAGGCCTATGAAAGTCGAAGCTCTCACTGGATTTAATCACGTGTTTGAAAGAAGAAACGCGGGAAAGATAAATGTTACACTGAATGACCTACAAAAAGCATTTCAAATGACGAAGCTGGCCATGATGGAGCGCTGAAGATGAGACTCCTTGAGAAGATGACTTCAAATATGTCGTGATGCTAGAAAAGCTTGTTGACCATTCGGATTGTGGATTGATGAGACAAAAGCTGGTGATGCTCAATTCAAGAAGGAGTAATGTACCGAAGCAGACTAAGATCCTAGCACGTGATTGAAACACTGGACCTAAAACCACTTGTCAAACTCATCATTTATTGATCGTGAATTTGAATTGGCAATACAGAGGATTGGGTTTTCAGATCCTTGAGTGATTTTCTCCATGCGTTGATAACTGCCCTGGCCATGCATGCAACGACGCTAAGATTCATATTCACTACTCTTGATTCGCCCAGGTAATCCGTGGGGTGACAGCCTTTCCGAAGCTTATAACGAACCACGGGGCTTGTGGCACGGCAGCGATTGCGCAAGGATGGAAGTGAGTTCTGCTTTCGCCTGAGGGAAGTACTCGCGCGCGCGGGCTGGCGCTTGCACTTTCCAGATGCAGCTCTCTCTCGCTGCTCACTCGCCCGACCCGTTGTCTTCTACCCCGCAACCGTTTCAAGGAAACCCCGCAGCGTTACCCGCGGTGGAGACCAGATGTCTGGAGTGGGAGAAGGCCAGCGCCGTCAAGCAAGGGAGTCCCATGCAAGTGGGAAAAAGGCATAAATGATCCCTCCTGCCCGTCTCATGTCTGTCGTGTTTCTCTGCCTCTTTCCTGTCTTGTCCTCTTCCCCTTTCTCATATCACCAACCTCTTTCTTTGATCGAGACCTACGCAAGTCGGAATGAATACCGGGTCTGATATTAAAAGCTACCCAGACATGGAGATGGACACCAAGCGTGGCTTCTCCCTTGCGGAGCATGCTGAAAAGCCAGACTCCATGGGTTTTAAGGCCGCTGCCATCGAGGCGGAGAACTTGGAACACAACATGACTGTCATGCAAGCCGTCAGAGCTTACCCCATGGCTTCCTTCTGGGCCTTCGTTATGTCCTTCACTATTGTACGTTGCTTCTCCTGCCATGGGCCATACCGATCTAATTCCCCTCATTAGATCATGGAGTCCTACGATGTCTTCCTCATCGGTAACTTCCTCGCCCTCCCTAGATTCGTGCAAGATTACGGTGTCGTCAACCCCGCCACCGGCCTCAAGGTCGTCGCCCCCAAATGGCAGTCTGCCCTCCAAGTTTCCGGGCAGCTCGGTGCACTTATTGGTGTTATTCTCGCCGGTCCCCTCACCAGCCGCGTCGGATACCGTTGGGCTACCCTTATCGGCCTCATGCTCATGAACATCACCATTTTCGGCTTCTACTTTGCAAAATCACTCCCCATCTTTTTCGTGGCCCAGTTACTCGAAGGCTTGCCATGGGGTATCTTCATTGCCAATGCACCGGCGTACTGCAGTGAGATCGTGCCCATACATCTGCGTGCTCCTGCCACGCAGATGTTGCAAATGTTCTGGGCTATTGGCAGCATCATTGTCGGTGCCGTCACTTACCGCTACAACAAAGTAGACTCGGAATCTGCCTACAGGTATGTGTTTGTCTGGATCAGAGGTTCCTTTTGCTGATGAAGTCATGGCAGAATCCCAATTGCACTTCAATGGATGTTCCCCACCCCGCTCGCCATCCTTATGTGGTTCGCACCCGAATCTCCCTGGTGGCTGGTCCGAAAGGGACGTTTCGAAGAAGCGGCACGTTCAGTCGAGCGTCTGGGAAACAAGATGACGGTCAACGCGCAAGAGTCAGTCGCCATGATGCGCCGTGTTATTGACAATGAAAAAGACGCTGGGCGTCCCAACCATCTCGAGTTGTTCAGAGGTACCGACTTGCGCCGTACACTCATCGTGTGTGGTGTTTACTTGGCACAAAATCTCACGGGTAATCTCATTGCCAACCAGGCCGTCTACTTCTTCACCCGTATGTTGGCTCTTCGTGATTGACACGTACCGTGCTAACTCCGCGCGACAGAGGCTGGTGTGGGTTCTGACACCGCATTTGCTCTGGGTCTCATCACATCCGCCTTGCAGATGATCTTCGTCATGCTTTCGTGGTTTCTCACCGCGTACTTCGGCCGTCGTACCATCTACCTCTGGGGCTCAGCCGTCAACACCATCCTGCTGGTCGCTCTCGGTGTCGCCGGCTCCGTTGGCAAGGGGTACTCACAAAACCTGGCGCAAGCGTCCCTGGGTCTCATCATCTCCGTTCTCTTCACCTTGGGACCTGCACCAGCTTCATGGGTCATCATCGGAGAAACCTCCGCCATCCGCCTCCGTCCCTTGACTACCGGAGCTGGTCGCGCTTCCTACTACATTGTTGAAATTCCTTGCATTTTCCGTAAGTCCTCCAAGTCGTGGCTCTTGGGGCTGCAATAGAGAACTAATATAAACTCGTCTCGCAGTTGGTTCCTACATGCTCAACCCTACCGGCGCCAACCTCGGCGCCAAGTGCGGTTACGTCTGGGGCGCTACTGGTCTGCTCTGCCTTATCACAGCGTACTTCCAGCTTCCCGAGATGAAGGGCCGTTCGTACCGTGAGATCGACATCATGTTCAAACGTCGCATCCCGGCTCGCAAGTGGAAAAAGACGGTTATTGACGTGCAGGACGACGAATAGATCTCGATCATCTCTGGGTGCACGTATTTTATCGGATGTCACTTGAAAGAGGGAAGTGGGACGGTATATGAATGTCATCTTATGCAGGCGTGTCGAACCATGATGAGATGAGAACAGTTATACATTACGGATTGGATGTGATCGTCAATCAATTCTTGCGCTTATAGCTGCACTTCTTGACATACTTATCAATTTAATGCGTTTTCCCGTGTTCATCATGGGATTTTTCTGAGTAAGTGTACATCTTCTGTGGTCCGGTCCGGCTTTGATCAGCTGAAGCGAGCAGGTAGTAGCAAGTTGTTTTTCCAGTACTGGGGTTGGCGGTAGATCCGATAAATCCGGTGAACCGAGAATATTAGTATTAATAAGACGTCGATATCGAGGCCTTATATCTTAACGAATAGACGTCTTATATAGATAATTT
>Ga0160429_1001690_pt1 | contig 11963 bp, 7 predicted proteins | sample SolpanmetagenomR_FD_108199 | JGI IMG/M metagenome (GOLD analysis project Ga0160429, IMG submission 108199) | Solar panel surface microbial communities from Lawrence Berkeley National Laboratory, California, USA - R | ecosystem: Engineered > Built environment > Solar panel > Unclassified ... | reverse complement strand
CCGGCAGGAAGTCGTCGCAGCGGTGGTGATGGAGGAGGCGACTGTGGGAGTGACCGCGCTGGTGCGTAGCGCCGGGTTCGCTGTGCTGTTCGCGGTGACGGTGGTGCTGGGGCGATTGACGGTGATGGACGGCACCAGCTTGAGCTTGGTGTGGCCGGCCGCCGGGGTCGCAGCCTTGTGGTTCGCAACCCAACGCGGGGCCGGCACCTGGCGACTGGACGTGGTGCTGCTGTCGGTCATTACCTGCGCCCTCAACGTGGCCACGGGCACCTCACCTGCGCTGGCCGGGTGCTTCGTCATCGCCAACCTGGCCCAGGTCGCGCTGTTCTCCTGGCTGTTTGCCCGCTGGTGTCCACACCTGTGGGGGACAGGGGGACATCAGCCCCTGACCGGTGGGCGGCAGCTGGGATCGCTGCTTGTTGCGGCGCTGCTGGCCAGCGCTACCGGCGCTCTCATCGGACCGGTCTCGGTGTGGGCGCTGAGCGGGCACTGGTCTGCCCTGAGCGCGGCGGTGTGGTTGATCCGCAACACCGTCAGCGTGGTCCTCATCCTCGCCGTCGGCCTGCGCATCGGCCACCTGCTGGACCACCGTGCCAGGACACGCGCCGTACCAGCGGCAGATCCAGCAGCCAGTCTCGACGGCCACGTCGGCGTCGCTGGGGCAGCTGCATCCGGTGAGCCCGGCGGGCTCGAGGAGCAGGTGCTGGTCTTCATCCGCCCACAGGGGTTGCGGTTGGTGGAGCTGATCGCGGCGGTGGCGGTCTCCGGGCTGACCTACGTCCTGGTCTTCACCATCTTGGACGGATTGCCGTTGGCCTTCCCGCTGCTGGCGGTGACGGTGTGGGTCGCGCTGCGCTTTGACACCACCATCGTCGTCGTGCACGACCTCGTACTGGGTGTGGTGGCGGTCGCCTTCACCCTGGCCGGCAGCGGACCGTTCGCCACCATCGGTGATCACGGGGCCCAGGCATTGGTGGTGCAACTGTTCGTCGGGATGCTGGCCGTGGTCGGTCTGGCGCTGGCGCTGGGCCGCGACGAACGGGAGGTCCTGCTGCTGCAGGTGCGTGCCCACGCCACCTGGAGCAGGGGCCAGCACCTGGTGGCCGAACAGCAACGGGTCCTGGCTGAGCAGCAGCGGACCTTGGCCCAAGAGCAGCGGGAACTGGTCGAGCTGGCGATGGCGGAGTCCCAACGCCGGGGCGAGCTCAGCGATGCGGTGCTGGCCAGCGCCCAGGTCGCCATCGTGGTCGCCGACCCCCAAGGGCACCTGACGATGTTCAACGACACCGCTGCAGCGTGGTTCGGGCAGCTACCTCAGGCGAGTGTGCCGTTGCCTGAGCACGCCAGGATGTACGGGCTGCACACCGCCGACGGCATGATGCCACTGCCACCGCAGGAGCTGCCGCTGCGACGGGTCCTGCAGGAGGGGCAGGTGGAGGGGGTCGAGCTGGTCATCGTGGCCGCCGACCACCCCGCCCGCTCCGTCGTCTGCTCAGGGCGCCTGATGCACGCCGCCGACGACACCGTTCTGGGTGCGGTGATCGTCCTGCACGACGTCACCACCGACCGCGCCCGTGCCCGTGAGCTGGCCCAGACGCACACCCGCCTGGCTGAGCACAGCGAGCAGTTGGCCCTGCAGACCCGGCAGGTGCAGGCCCTGGCCCGCGCCTCCCGCACCGTCAGCACCGCCGACGATCCCCACGAAGCGATCTGCGCGGCCATGCGCGAGCTGACCGGCGCAGAAGCCGCCTACCTGATGCAACCGGATGGGCAAGGACACCTGGTCTCCACCGCCATGGTCGGTTTCGCCGAAGACACCCAGCTGCGCCTGGACCTGGTTAGTGACATCAGCTTGCCCTTGACCGCATTCCGCGAACGTCGCCAGCTCTTCGTCGCCGACGTCGCAGCTCATCCCGACGCCAACCCCGTCATGATCGCGAAGTCGGGGACCGTCTCGGGGGTCTGGCAGCCGGTCCTGCGCCAGGACGGAAGCCCCGTGGGTGTCCTGGGCGTCATCTGGCGTCGGCGTGTGCAGGACCTGCCCACCACGGTGGCCTCGATGTTGGCGACCCTGGCCGGGGAGGCCGCGCGCACCATCGAACGCGCCGACCTGCTCACCCAGCTGGCCGATGCCGCCCAACACGATGCGTTGACCGGGTTGACCAACCGCCGCCGCTGGGACGAGATCGCCCGGGCCGAAGTCGCCCGCGCCACCCGCAGCGGCACCCCTGTGACCTTCGCGCTCATCGACCTTGACCACTTCAAACGCTTCAACGACACCTTCGGCCACCTGGCCGGCGATGAACTGCTGCGCGGTTTCGCCACCGCCGCAGCGGTGCACCTGCGCGAGGTCGACACCCTGGCCCGCTGGGGCGGTGAAGAGTTCGCCCTGGCCCTACCCGGGTGCAGCGCCGCCGACGCCCTCACCGTCGCCGACCGCATCCGCGCCACCGTGCCCAACGGACAGACCTGCACCATCGGCCTGGCCCAGTGGGTGCCGGGGGAGGACGCCACGGCCGTCCTGGCCCGCGCTGATACCGCTCTCTACGCCGGCAAGCACAACGGCCGCGACACCACCACCACCGCTACCGCTACCGCTACCGCTACCGCTACCGCTACCGCAGAAGTCGAACCCGCGGCAGCTGCGGCCAGGTGACGGCGCAACTGACGTCGCCACTAGTCGAAGGAGAGAAGTCTGCGGCAAGGAGCTGTGCGTCTAGCTGATCGCCCGGTGGCCCACCCCGTGCTGTCCGCTGCCTCAAGAAGCAGCCGCACTTTCACGCGATCCTGGTGCTGTCGTCCCGGTGGTCTGCTACGGGCCTACTGGTCTCGTGAGACGGGTGGGGGAGTCTGGCCGAAGGCACCAGGGGGCCCGGTCGCCCGTACAGGTACCCCTGGTTCAGTCGCACCCCCAGCTGAGACAGGGTGTGGGCTTCGTCGCCGCGTTCGACACCTTCGGCGATCAGGTGAGCACTGCTTTCGTGGGCGAAGGTGGCTAGGGACCGGGTCAAGGCTTGCCGTAGGGGGTCGGTGTCGATGTCCCGGACCAAGCTGATGTCGATCTTGACGATGTCCGGACGTAGCTGCAGGACGTGGTGGAAGCTGGCGTACCCGGCGCCGGCATCATCGACGGCGATGTACACCCCCGCCGCCCGCAACCGTCCGGTGGCAGCCACCAGCTGGTCGTAGTCGCTGACCGGGGTGTGCTCGGTGACTTCGACCCCCACCAACCGCCCAGTACGCCGGGCCCTGGCGGCTGCGCGCAGTACGAGGTCCTGGACGGATGAGTCGGTGATGGCCTCGGCGGACAGGTTCACCGTCAGCAGCATCCCCGCCGCGATGGCGTGCAGCTGCTGCAGGGCCCGCCCGGCGGCCACGGCTTCCAGCTGCACCCCCAGCCCGACCTGGGCCGCGGCGGCGAAGGCCAGGTCGGGGCGGGTGAAGGCGGTACCAGGGAAGCGGGCTAATGCCTCGTAGCCAACGACGGTGATCCCGACTTCCTGGCGGTTGCGGTCGGACGGGCCGGGGTAAGCGGTGCTGAGTGCGTTCCCTGGCCCCCGACGAATGATGGGCTGGTAGACCATCTGCACCAGCTCTTCGTCCAGCAGGGTCTGCACCTGCTGGTGCAAAACCAGACGCTCCTGACTGAGGTCCTGCAGCTGGTCGCTGAGCAGGTCGCTGATGACGTCGGCGATCGCGGTCAGGAACAGTACGTCCTGCTCGCCCAGCCCCGGTGTGGGGTGCTGGCCCAGGCAGCACACCATGCCCACGACCTGACCTCCGCGATCGCGCAGGGGCGCGCCCAGGTAGGACCCGATGCCCAGCTCAGTGGTGATGGGCAGGTCGCGGGCGATGAGGTGGCGGCGGGTATCGCCGATGGCGGCCGGCAGCGCACCGGCCAGGACCCGCGTGCAGTACGACCCCGCCCGCGGCAGGTGCGTCCCCACACCCACCCCGACACCCATGCTGGCCCCGTCACCGCTCAACGCGTCGATGACCTGAATGTCCGCGCCCTGGTCCGCGACCCCCACCTGCTCGTCCCGTCCAATGTCATCGGGGCTGGAACTGGGGCTGGGGTGCAGGTCGAAGTGAGAGACCCAGGCCACGTCCATACCCAGGTGCATGCGGGCCGTCTGCAGCAGCCGCTGGATCTGTGGGCCCAGGACGGGATGCTGGGCCACCGGCACAGTGGTCATCGGACGGGCTTGGTCATCGAAGCTGCCTCCACCTGCGCACGACCACCATGCTGTTGCGCTGGGCGCTGGTGGTGGTTGCAGGACAGTCCGCGGCGATACCAGGTACCGGCCGCCATGGGTGATCGCCGTGGGTTCGACGAGTCTTCATCGACACCGGGGACTGACCGGTTGACCTCACCGGGGCACAGACCGCCCGTTCGCAGCAGAAGCTACGCCGAACCTGCTGACGGGTTGTCGCAAGGGCATCAGCGCAGGGGCATCGAGGGCTCAGGTAGGTCGGAGCACTCAGGTAAGAGCCGCCGGCGCCCCTGCGGCTGATAGTGACGTGGTCGACACTTCACTGGTCTTCCTTGAGGCGGGAGAGCTCACACGCTGGGCGTGGAGGGCACCCCAGGAGTGCTCTCGTCGATGGTGGTGGCCAGGTGGTGCAGCTGCGCGCCCAGCTCCTTGCTGCTGGGGTGGGGCTGGTCGCACACGATGCGCGAGAGGTTCATGACCGCCAGGAGCCACTGATCGACCTTCTGGCGGTCCCCAGGGGCGCCCAGCTGCCCCCACGGCCCTGCGTGCAGACGTTCGACGGCTTGCTGCACCGCCGGTGACCCGGCGGTGATGGCCGCGATCAGCGCATCGAGGTCTTCGGCCCTCCACCCATCACACCGCTCATCACACCCTCCATCTGACCGACCATCGTCTTCACGACCCCTCCTGCTTAGAGGCGGAACCCGGCCATCAGCTCGTTCAGCTGAATGGCGGCGGCTGAGACCTGAGCGGCGGTGGCTGCGGTCGTTGCGGCGCTGGTGGTGCTCTGGTGCGCGGCGGTGGCGATGCCGGAGATGTTCGCGGCGATCTCCTGGGACCCGATCGAGACTTCGGTGACGTTGCGGACCATCTCACTGGTGGTCGCCGACTGCTCCTCCACCGCCGCGGCGATGGTGGCCTGCAGACCGTCGATCTGGGCGATGACCTCACCGATCTCAGCGATGACCCCGGTCGCGGCGGCCACGTCGGTCTGGGTGGCGTTGACCTTGGCCACGATCTCTTCGGTGGCCCGGGCGGTCTGCTGGGCCAGTTCCTTGACTTCCCCGGCCACCACAGCAAACCCCTTCCCGGCATCCCCGGCCCGCGCCGCCTCGATGGTGGCGTTCAACGCCAGCAGGTTGGTCTGCTCGGCGATGGAGGTGATGAGCTTGACCACGTCACCGATCTCACGGCTGGAGGTCCCCAACCGTTCGATGGTGGTGCCGGCATCGACGGCGGCGCTCACCGCGCTGGAGGCGGTCTGAGAGGCCGCCGCGGTGCTGGAGGCGATCTCGCGGATGGCTGAGGTCATCTGCTCCCCGGCCGCTGCGACCGTCCCGATGTTCGCGCTGATCTCCTCGGTGGCCGCCGAGACGACCTGGGACTGGGCGGCAGTCTCATTCGCCCCATCAGAAAGCTGGGCGGCGACACCAGTCAACTGCGTCGAGGAGGCCGACAGCTCGCCGGCGTTGGCGCTGATCTGGCGCATGACCTGGGCCAGACCGGTGGTGGAGGAGTTCAGGGCCGCGGCCAGCTGCCCCATCTCATCCTTGCTGGTGTAGTCCACCTGCTGATCCAACCGGCCCTGGGCCAGACCCCGCACCACCGTCAAAGCCTTAGCCAACGGCCCGGCGATGGAACGAGTGATCAGAACCGTCGCGGCAGCCGCCGCGGCCACGGCGATGGCCCCGGCGATGAGCATCACCAGCACCGAGGCGCGGTAGTCGCCCTGGCCCTGGGCGGCCATGGCCGCCGCAGCATCGCTTTCGGCGGTGGCCATGGTGGTGATGGCCTCGAACACCGCATTGGCCGCGGGGGTGCCGGTGGAGTCCCGGTAGGCCTCGAACTGGGCGGTATCACCAGCCAGGGCATAGGACAGCTGCTGGGTACGGACGGTGCGGTACTGCGCCAACGCCGTGGTGTAGGCCTGCTGCTGCGTGGTGCTGCTGGCCGGGTTGGTACCCAGGTAGGCGGCATACGCCTCATCCAGGCCCTGATCATGACCGGCCAGAGTGTCCTGAGCCTGCTGCTGAGCCGCCGATGAGGTCACCGCAATGGCCAGGACGTCGGTGCGGACCTGCAGCAGGTCCGCCTTGACCTCATCGATCGTCGTCACCGAGGCCAGCCCGGACGTGCTCAAGTCGGTCAGGTTGTCCCGGGCGGTGCCCAACCGCACCACGCTGATCGCGATGATGGCCACCATCAGCACGGTCAGGACTCCGAACCCGACGATCAACTTCGTCGCGACCTTCAGATCACGCATTCTGGACACGACTGCTCCACCCGGTAGGACTCGTTCACCGCAGGCAGGACAAGAACCCACCGCCCCCCATCGGGACACCACCCCGCCGCCTGAAGCCCGACCGTGATCATCACCCTGGTGGATCGGCGTCTGGATCGTGCCGTGCTCAGCGGGCCTCGAAGAGGGCCGCGAGGTCGGCCTGCTCACCCAACGTGCTGCTCATCCGGGTCTGGACGTCGTCCATCCGACCGATGGTCGCCTCCACATCGGCGATCCCTTGGCCCACCGCGCCGGTGGAGGTCTGGATGGAGGCGATCAGCTGCCGGACCTGTTCGGTGGCGCCCCCGGTCTCACGGGCCAGCTCCTTAACCTCATCGGCCACCACCGCGAAACCGCGGCCCACCTGCCCGGCCCGGGCGGCCTCGATGGTCGCGTTCAACGCCAGCAGGTTGGTCTGGGCGGCGATGCGGCTGATGATGGCGATGACCGTACCCACCGCATCGGAGGCCTCCCGCAGGGTCTGCACGTCCCCAGCCATCGTCGCGGTGCGGCCCACCGCCTCACCGGCCACCTGCACAGCCTGGTCCGCATCGGCCGAGAGCCGGCTCACCGTCTGCAGCAGCGCTCCCGCTGACTGCGCGTCCTGGCTGGCCCGGCGCAAGGTCTCGATGCGCTGGGAGACCAGCTGCCCCACGTTGCGCAGCGCCTCAGCCCGGGTCGAGGACAACGCGATGGACTCGGTGCTGAAGAAGTCCATCGTGCCCACCACCATCGCCTCGACCAGGATCGGGAAGCAGGCCCCGGCCTTGACGCCCACCTTCTGGGCCACCGGGGCCCGGACGCAGTCGTGGATCTGACCCAGGTCAGGGACGTAGACCAGGTCCCGGGCCCGCCAGGCCCGCCCGGACAGACCCACCCCCTCGGCGAAGCTGGCGGCCAAGGTGACCCGCCGGAAGTCTTCTCCGGCCGACCCGGACTCCTGGGCGAAGCGCAACACGTTCTCCTGCTGGTCCAGGGCCCAGAAGGAGCCGTACTCCCACCCGAACGCCTCCCGCACGGTGTCCAACGCCACCGCCAGAGCCGACTCCTCATCGGTGCAGGCGCCGATGCGCGAGACCACGGTGGTCACCGCCGAACGGTCCCGCGCCGCACCGGCCTGGGCCTGGGCCTGCTCACGCAGGCGGAAGGTCAAGGCGATGACGTCGGCCAGGGCCCGCAACGTGGCCTGCCGGGCCGCCGAGGCCGGCAGCGGGGTGCGGGAGAGGAAGTCGAAGACGGCACTGACCTGCCCGCCCTGGACGACGGGGAAGCTGAAGGTGGACCGGGTGCCCGCCGCGACCGCGGCGCGACCCCGCTCGCAGTACTGCGGCTGCGCACCCAAGGCGCTCAGGTCGTCGGCGTAGGACGGCTCGCCACGGCTGAGGGCCACCCCGCAGGAGGTCAAACCCTCGGAGTTGTCGCCGGGGTCGACGTAGCGGGCGGTCAAGTCGGCGAAGTCCTGCCCCAGTGAGCCGGCCTGGGCGCTGGCCCGCCACCCCTGCCCGTCGGCCTGCGGCGCCCAGCAGGAGGCGTAGTCCATCCCGAACGCGACCCGCACCACTTCCAACAGCGGACGCAAGTCCTCATCCGGGCTTTCCAGCAGCCCTTCCAACGCCGCGATGACCTCGGACAGGGCTTGCGCATCGGCCTTCCCGGGCGGCACCGCGGTGTCCTCGTCCCTGACCTGCCTGAACCGCATCCTGACGTCTCCCTCTCACCCTGGCCGACCTCGAAGATCATGGCTACGCCAGGGGGAGCATCGACCACAGGGCAGCGCACCTGAAGACGTCACCATCTAGATGTCCAACTGGGCCACACTGACCGCGTCCCTGCCTCCACCAACGCCAGTGACGATCGCCATTGGCGGGGCTGGTACGCGTCCTGAGCTAGGCGCTGGCCCAACCGTTTCGCCCGGCCCGCTTCGCCGCGTACAAGGCGGTGTCGGCCGCGGTGTACAGCTCCCGCAGGCCCTCGGCGTGCCGGGGGACCTGGGCCACCCCGACGCTGACCGTCACCGGCAGCAGCCTTCCGTCGGCCAGCGGCAGGGGTGCGGCCTGCACCGCAGCGACCAGGTCGCTGGCGCGGGCCGCGGCCGCCTCCGCCGAGCAGCCGGTGAGCAGGACCGCGAGTTCGTCCCCACCCATCCGGCTGACCACGGCGTCGTGCCCACGCACCGACCCGGCCAGCACCGTGGCCAAGTGCCGCAGAGCGTCGTCGCCGACGGGGTGGCCGTAGCCGTCGTTGATGGCCTTGAAGTCGTCCACGTCGACGAGGATCAGTGCCGTTCCCTGTACCGAGGCGGCCGAGCTGAGGGCGGCGGTCAGGGCGTCGTCCAGGACGCGCCGGGTGACCAGACCGGTGAGGGTGTCGACCGCGGCCAGCCGGGCCAGCTCGGCCTTGTCGGCGGCCTGGGTGTCCTCCAACCGGACGAGCACGACGGCGACCACAGCCAGCGTCGTGCCGACGAAGACGACGTCGGTCAGGGCCGCCCCGGTCGGGAGCAGGTGCAGCGTCAGCAGCAGGTCCCCGACCACGGCAGTCACCACAGCCAGTGCGGCGCCCCCGGCCCGCAGCTGGGTCGCGGCCGCGACCACGGGTAGCGCGAGGAACACCTGGACCGAGGCGGAGACGTCCTGGGTGTGCCAGGCCTGAACGCAGATCAACACGGTCCCCAGGGCCGGTGCAATGGTCAGCAGCCCCAGGAGGTCGCTGCGGTGTGCGTCACCGAACCAGCACTGCGCAGCCAGTGCAGCGGCGCCCAGAGCCACCGCCCAGCTGGGCCAGCGCGCCACGAGGGTGGGGGTGGCCGGGTCGACGAAGGAGAAGCCGGCCAAGACGAGAGCCCCGACCGTGAGGATGACGGCCGACGTCCGCGCCGCACGGCGCGGATGACGGGCTCGCAAGGCTTCAGGCAGATGCACCTCGTCAACCTCGGCACCACAGCTGACGTACTGATCATCACAATTGAAAGCTCACCCATTGAGCCCGATCTAGATAAACAGCTGATGTCACCGTTTCCATGGGCAGGCGCGCCGCGCAGTGGCGACCTGACCCACCCCAGGTGCGTGGCCACGGCGGCAGCACGCACGAGTCTTAGGGCCCATCAAGACCTCCCCGGCCACGTCACCGAGGTGACCTCGACAACCCCTCCCGTCACCACCAGCAGGCAGCCGGGACGGCCTCGACGGGCACGCCCATCAGGTCACACCTCTTGCATTACGAATCCCGTCACGGCTCTAAGGCTCTGACCTGGGCTTTCACCCCGGTCAGCGACCCCGACCACCAGGGTCTCGACCGAGCCCTCGGGCGGCGTCGCGGACCTGCCTGGAGCGGGCCGGTGCGGCCTGCTCGATGGCCTTCAACGCGGCCATCCGCTGCCGCAACGTCGTCCCCTTCACCGGCACCTTCGACGGGGTCGGGAAGGACGCCGCCTGCAGCTTGCTCGCCTGCGCGAGTGCGGCCCGGCGGGCCGGGACCAGCAGCCGCGGAGAGCTCTCCGCCCGCTGGGCCCAGCGGTGGCGGACCTGCCGCGAACGGTGCCCAGCCTCGCGCCCCGCCACCCGCGGTGCCTCTCGCTTGGCGGTCGCTGTCCGGCGGACGACCTCGGCTTCCTGGGCGGCTGCCACCCGCACCTGGTGCCGGCCCGGCAGCTCGAACCGCTTCCTCGCCACGTCCACCACGGGCACCATCTGCTGCTCACGGGTCGGGGTCTGCACGATCGGGGCGAGCTTGCTCCACGACAGGTCCCGACCCAGCGCTGAGCCTTTGAACCAGACCGGCTCCCCGGCCTCATCGCGGTAGGCCTCCAGGGCGAAGGAGTACCCACTGACCCGCCCGGTCGAGGCCACGTTGGCGCGACCAGCCACCCCTGCTTCGGCCAGGGCCTGCTCGAAGGTCGCCCGCCCCAACCCGCGGCTGGCTTCGACCGCCGCTTGGACTCGTTCGGCCAGTACCGCCCGCGCCGGCGCCGCCCCCGTCCGCAGGCCTTGGGCGACCTCACCCCGCGTCAACGGCGGCGCCCCACCCGCACTGCGCACCGGCGCCTGGGTCAGACCCAGCTCCACCTCCACCTGGGTACGGGCCTGCTGCGCGGAGCGGAAGTCGTGCCGCGCGTGCCACAACGACCCGTCGAAGCCGACCCGCGAGACCACCACGTGGACGTGGTCCTCACCGTGGCGGACCACCACCCACGGCCGGTCCGCCCACCCCATCGCCTCCCCCATCGACTGCGCCGCATCCCGCCACACCGCATCCGACAAGACCGGATCGCCGGGGGCTGTGCGCAGGCTCATGTGCCACACCGCCTTGCTCACATCCGGGCGTGAGTCCATCGCCACCCGCATCGCCGACGACCATTGCGATGGGCCCCGGTCCCCGTCCGCGCCGAGGTTCCCGCCGATCACCGCACCCCCCGACCGGCCCTCATAGACGTGCTCGTTAGCCCGCCCCGGACCGTGCAGGTACCGCCCCAGACCACCCACGTCCGAGCCCCGACTGATGGCCGCGATCACCGCCGGTCCCCCGCACTCGAAGCCTCATCCAGGACACCGGCCGAACCACCAGCTGCGGCCCCTTTCACCGCCGCCGTCAACGCCAGCACATCCACCCGCAACGCCTCCACGGCCGCGACCTCCACCGCCAACGGCTGCCCCCCACCAGCCGCCGCATTGACCGCCCGAGCCAGCTGGTTCACGTTCGACCCGATCGCCGACAGCTCCCCCAACACCTGGCGGTCCACCGCCGGCACCGAGGACCTGGCCCCCGACGTTGCGGGCCCCGGACCACCCCGCCCGGACACCGCGCCAGCCACCACCGAACGCACCCACCCCGCCGTCTTGCCCCACCCCGCAGCCCGCGCCGCCGCATGCCAGGACGCGCGCTCGTCCTCACTCAACCGGACCACCATGCCCACCTCACGCACCACGACGAGTCCCTTCCTGGACGACGGTCTGACCTGCCGGACGAGCGAAGCGAGCACGGCCACCAGCGAGCACAGCGAGCGCTTCCACCCGCCAGGTGAACGAGCGAAGCGAGGGCACCGGGCCGGGTGGCGAGGGGCCTACCGCAGAGGTCGCGCCAGCGACCGATAGCGGTGGGCATACCTCGCTCTAGCTCACCTAACCACAAGAAGGGGCCGTGTGGTGGTGGTTGGGCCAGGGCGGGGAGTACGTCGCGCCCCAGCGCGACGACGAACCCGACCGCAGCCCGCCACCCCACCGGCCCCGCACCCCAACACGGTGCACCCGCCCGCCCACCGCGCAGCGTGCCCACCCGGCGGTCGGCGATGAGCCGGCCCTGCCGGGGTCGATGCAGGGCCGGCTGGAGGGCACGCCAGAACCGCTGCGGACCTCCGGGCCGGTGCAGCTCACCTGCCCGGTGCCGGGGTGTCACTCCATCAAAAAACGCACCAAAAGGGTGCGGTCGTGGGGTGCGCGGGGGTGCGGTCGTGGGGTGCGCGGGGGTGCGGT
>Ga0160429_1001689_pt1 | contig 11967 bp, 18 predicted proteins | sample SolpanmetagenomR_FD_108199 | JGI IMG/M metagenome (GOLD analysis project Ga0160429, IMG submission 108199) | Solar panel surface microbial communities from Lawrence Berkeley National Laboratory, California, USA - R | ecosystem: Engineered > Built environment > Solar panel > Unclassified ... | reverse complement strand
TTGATGCCGCTACAAGAGTTCTTCGATTTATGGATGGTGCATGCACCAAGCTTATGGGGGGACGTAGCTGATGCTATGGCTGATGAAGCAAAAGCTTCCAAGATGCGCGAAATATGGCGGGATCATCAGGTCGAGCAGAAACGTCAAGCAGAAGCGAATGCATATACTCAGCTAAGCTGGGCTGAACAAAATCAAGCTAATGATGCGCCGCGGGTTCCGAAGACTTTGGTCATTAGTTCAGCAAAGACTCTACCTGGTCGATACTTCCGTAGTGGTGTTTCGTTACGTGGTGCGGGATCTTCTGGTGGCTTTGCTGATATTCTTGCTAGTGAGAAACGCCGTACTGAAGCAGCAACGTCTTCCGTCGGTATTGGTGGTGGGGGAGGTGCTGGTAAAGTTGCTGCCACTTCGTCCGTGGGTGGACCAAGTGTGGATGGTGGATTATGGCCTAATCAAAAAGCTCCAACGCAGAGTTGGGGTCCAAGTGCGCAAGCGTCTGCGCAACGTGCTCAGGATTTTCCTGTATTGGGATGGGGTGCGAAACCGAAACCTAGTGTTGTTGAGTCTGCTCCTCCACCGTTAGCTGTTGATGATGATGAAGACGTTGTACTTGGAGGTGGGAAGGGTGGGAAAAGGAAGAAAAATAAGGGGAAGAAAGTCTTGTTGACGTGGGGGAGTTAGTGCAGATTCTTTGGGAAATAGAAGATAGAGTTGAGCCTTGATCGAAATATATATTGGAGTAGAGTTTAACGATTGAAATTTGCGATGTAGTGATTTTGAGTTTGATTGCTTTTTTTGTTTCTGACATCACCCTTCTTGTCCCACCTTGAAGGAAAAAATATCTGACGTCGACAGAAACAACAACTGCAACATAACTAGTGCAAACTAAGGAGCCTACCAAGAGACACTACACAGCAATTCAAGACAGAAGAATGTTTGGAATGAAAGAAGAACATGATGAACGAGAAACAACAAGCACAATCACAGTGATGGATGAAGGTATCATCAAAGATACGGCACTCATACAAATCAAAGAGGAAGAACAAACAATACTCGATGCGGAAAGTATTAATATTATACAACCAACATCAACAGACACCGCAACAGAAGAAGAATTGTTATCGCAAATATATTGGGCAATAGCAGTACAAAGAGGGTTCAAGTATGAAGAAGCTGAAGACACTACAACTACCAACGGCATCGGATTAACAATCATGCCATGGGAGAGAAAGGGATCAGTATCATATCTTCATACACACATGGAGGATATATCACACCCCGAAGCAAACTCTGCTGCAGACTTGCAACCGCCACAAATACATAAAATCAATAAATCACTATTTAGCATCTGGGCACTCGCTGATGGGCATGGAGGGAAAGATGCCGCTCAATGGTTTATCGCTGAGATGACGCGGAAGGTACATGATATCGTACATAGCAGAGATTGTAAGTATTTGCTCATTTAGAACAGTGTGATCATAAAATTAAGGATACTTCGTTTTGCGATTTCTGGCTAATGTTTTCTAGGGTGTTTCAAAGCGCAAGAAGATAAGACCATGTTTACTGCCGCTGTTCAAAAAATGTTCCAGCAGCTTGATCACATCTACTGTGAACAAAAGATTAACGAATACAAAGCATATCATGCCAAAATTGAGAGGCTAGATGCTAGAGCCAAGAAGGCTATCAAGAAACCCATAGATGATGGATGTACCATGGTCATCAACATGCACTATCAAGATCAATTCATCAACATCAACTTAGGGGACTCTAGAACTATCGTTGGCAAACGAAGATCGCCTTGGGAGGGAGACCAAGAGAAAGGATCGAGAGATTATCATAAATGGGAGCTATTCTTTAGTTCCGTAGACCATTCACCGTCCAATCCGACAAGAGCATATCGTGTGCATGCGAATGGAGGTCTATTTACTGATGTGACGGGCGCTGCGATCAATGGCTCCACCATACTGCATCCTACATTACATCCGGCGTCGTATCAACATCTAGCTCGTTGCAGAATACGGCGACCGCCAAATTTCGTGACCACTCAAGTCCCAATACGGCTCAAGAGCACTCTTAATCTATCGGCGACTCTTGGCGACCTAAACTTCAAGCTTGACCCTCCGTTGTTCGATCCTACGCCTGAAATAACCTTTATGACTTTTGATCCAGATTATGAGTATATCTTCATGATGGCCTATGATGGTGTATGGGATCATCTTAGCTGCAGTAGCTCACCTTCGCACCAGGCCAAAGCAGTCTTGGAGTATTTCGCAGCCGAGATAAATTATATGGAGTTCAACTTTGACTTTGAGTTGAAGATGAGAACCTATTATGCCAAGTATAGCTCGCAATATCACCATCTAATGAAGCGGCTCGCGGAAGGTCTCTGCAACAGACAGAAGAACCCGAATTTATTTACTTCAAATGCAGCTAGATTTGACGATGTTACTGCCATGATAGGAATGATCGTCACACCGCAGGTGTGAATGTATATACATATTTACATAACTTCAATTACTACGCCTTTGCGGTCCGCTTGCGACTTCATCGCTTCGAAGATGAGCGCATCAATCTGCGTTTGATTGATGACGATGTTGTTCTCGCTTCCGTTCAGCTGTTTGATCTTTTCGTCTATCTCGGTCAATTTCTGGCGATCCATTTCGAAGTGCTTCATGCTTTTCAACGGATTATCGTTCATTACCGAGTCAAGATCTGATTGCAAAGGATTCAGATAAGGCTTGATCCATTCGTTTAACTCATACCTTTGATTGACGTTTTAGCACCTCCGTTAGCACCCCCGGCTGCAAAACTTTCTCTACGAGACCAAATGGCAGATGAAGGCGCAATGGTCGTCGAAGCCTTATCAAAATCGGCATCATTGGTGAAAATGATGGACTTTTCCTCCCAGAGCTGACTTGGTATCATACTTCTTAATGATTCGTCGATCTTCCGTAGTCTTGATAGCTCTTCCGGTATCGGTATGAAACCGCTAGACAAATTCTAGAATATAGTCAGAATTAAGTCTTTATCAGAATCGATTATGATTACCTCAGTGGCTTGCGTGTTCTCTTCGGGTACTTGCGCATCTTGTAGTATGTCATCAACTCTGCTTTTCTCCTCTTCGGTCAATGAACTATAATACCGAGCATTCGGTCCAAGCTATACGGAGGTCTTCAGATACAGGATTCGGATATCGGCTATAAATGGTTACCTCAACATTACGCTTAATGAAGTCTTTGGAGCTTGAACCAGGCTCCTTGGACTCTGCGGCAAGCTCTACTGTACTCGTAGTCATAGTAGTGCCAAGGTTTGCGCTTGAGACAGTAGCAGACATCTGCGCCTTTTGCTTGTCTTCAGTTTTAGAGATAAGATCTTTCACTTGCTATCATCAGGACTTCCAGTCAGGACACCAGGTATACGCCAGTATGAAGTTGTTTTCCTTACCTGGTCTCTTTGCTTTAGAACCTGATCTAATTTTTCAATCTTATCCAGCGCATGCTCGAGCTGATTTTGCTTATCTTGCAAGGCCACTACATCGAGTGTCTCTAGTGTCACAGTATCTACATCTGGGTATTCTGGTAATGGGTATGGCTGGTAAGGTTCCAGCTCGATAGAGCCATCATGTGAAACTGTGTCATCATTTTCATTTCCCTGCTCCTGAACCTCTTCATGTGACTGTTCTATTGGTTCCATACTTGTACTGACTCAATGTCGTCTCTTAGTAAATATATCCGACCTGCTGACTGCTTCTTGCTTCTTGTGGGTCTTTCTATGTGACTACTTTATGGTTGTTGCTTTTTAGTTTGGATCATTTGACAAAATACGCCACAAATTGAAAGTCACACAATAGCTCCATCTTGAGATATTTCCGCTCATTTTACTCAGTACCTTTTGCTGAGGTGTAGGGCAAATGCCCCGTCCCACTTCGCCACCTTCCGCGATCAAGAAGTATATAGGAAATTACGAATTACATCGCACCTTAGGAGAAGGAGCATTTGCTAAAGTCAAATTAGCAACTCATAGGCTCACAAATGTCAAAGTCGCAGTAAAGATCATTGATAAGGAGAAATTACCCGATGAATACGCAGTCGCAAACGTGCATAGAGAAGCTACTATCATGAAATTGCTTGATCATAAGAATATCGTTCAACTGTTCGAAATCATAGAAACCAAGAAAGAATTATACCTAGTTATGGAGCTCGCAGAAGGTGGTGAAGTCCTTGACTATATTGTCGCTCATGGGAATCTGAAGATACAAGAAGCCAAGAGATTCTTTCGTCAATTGGCCGAAGCTCTGGTAAGTCTTTTGCATTGATCACGCTCAGTACCGTTATCTCAAGCGAAACCTAGAATTATTGCCACAATCTCGGCATTGTGCATAGAGACCTTAAAGCAGAGAATCTATTGTTAGATGAGTATATGAATGTAAAGATTTCAGGTAAACACTCATGTTCTTGTAGGGCCCTAACTGGGTCTTCGGTTGCAACAAGTTGAGCGGTTGTGTAGATTTTGGTTTATCGAATTACTACGACACTGCAAAAAGTCTCAGTACATGTTGTGGCTCGCCAGTATACTCTGCGCCAGAATTGATAGAAGGCAAAAAATACACAGGGCCTGAAGTCGATTGTTGGAGTCTAGGCATCAATTTATTTGCCATGGTTGTAGGCGATCTACCTTTCTCAGATAATACACTAGGCGGACTCTACGACTCGATCATGAAAGCAAAGTACACGATACCAGAAACTCTAGACCCTGGTAATGGCATATCACCCCATGTGTTTATGATGTATTGATGGTCCCAACTAGATTGCAAGGACTTGATACACAAACTGCTTTGCATAAACCCTAAGAAGAGATTAACGTGTGCTCAAGTACTGGAGCATCCATGGATCGTTTCGGCCAAAGGGCACAAGACTGTGACCGAGATTTCTCACATTGGCAAGATCACGGAAGCCTCGCAAATAGACAAAGACATAATGGATCAACTTGAATCTATGGGCTTCGAGCGAGAAACAGCAATCTCATCTATTTTGGATGCCAGATACAACCAATTGACAGCGACATATCATCTCCTTCTGTTACAAAAGGCAAATGCCGATAGAGCAGCTAACACTTCGAACACATCTCCCGAAGAAGAATCAGAAGGAGGTGTAGAGCTGGATGAATTAGGTCAACCAATTGGACTGCCACGTATCGCACCAAGAGCAAGGGGAAGAACTATGTCTACAGAAGATGAAGTCAAGGAACTGAACCCACAATCTGCCCTGCTGCGAAAGCATATGGACTTGAGCATACAAGCTAAACAACGATTGCGACCTATTTCTATGATTGTTCCTTCAGTAGCTGGCGCTTTAGCAAAGGAAGAAGGCGAAGATAAGGTAGGTGAGATAATACCAATCTCGAGCATTTCGCCCATACGGACTCGAGAAGCAAGTAATCCTGAGATATTAGTTGGACTATCTCCGAATGGTACAGAACGTCCTGTGCATGTACTTCCACCCAAGAAGAATCCAAGGCCTGTTCTGGCAAGAATGGATTCAGCCAAAGCGGATTTAACAACTAGGGTTGATGCCTTGACACATAATGTATTGCTACCACCGATTCTGCCGCGGGCCGGAGCTAGCAAAGTGTCTTCAACTCATAACTCTGCCGGAACCTTAAACTCTAGTCTCGCACTGGAGTCTTTAACAAACACGCTAAGTAATTATGAACATGAAGCTAATACAACAGATGTGAAAGCTGATACAGAAGATTGTCGCACTCTTCGATTCGCGTTCAGTAATGCGACTAGTACGACTCATGATGCGGATTATGTGCAACAGCGCATTAACAATGTACTGCTGAAAGAACATATACCGTTCGAGACAGTTGGTTATCTGACTACTGCAACTACGGAAGCACTGACCTTCGAATTGGAAGTGTGTAAAGTGCCGCTCATTGAGGGCCTGCATGCAGTCAGAATGAAGCGGATACAAGGTGATTCTTGGGAGTATCGTGACATGCATGATAGGATTGTAAAGGGCTTGGAGCTGTAGTATATGATTACACCATCGAATACTTCTGGCCAATCTTTCTGATGCTTGACATTTGATTTTCCGCTTTCACCGCACATCATGACCTCTCTCCTTCGTCTGGCCAATTCATGTCAACGTCACCCTTTTTATTTTCCTGCACCTTCGCCTAACCAATTTTGCATCTCCTTTTTTCTGTTCCTCTTTTACTTTCTCAAACTCGAGCAACCACTGTTCTACACCCTTCATCAACCCTCCTTCATTCAACACTACATACCCACACAATCATCGACTGTATACCTCACATCAACCTTACCCTCGCATACTACCATGATACTCTTCTCCTCCTCACTATACCTCCTCCTCCTTTCCTGCGTTCTCGTATATGGCGCAAGAAGAGATGGCTCAACACCAACACCACCCACAACTGTACAGAGAGAAAAAGTAGTCGTGAAGCAGATGCGAATAGCCAAGCAAAAGCTTGCGCCGGTTATTCAATATGCTCCAGCCATAGCAGGCTTCTTACAGCGGCCAGGAGAAGTCATAAAGACAGAAGCCATGAAGATTGTACACACACAAGTCATTACACCAGGAATACAAGCTGGAACAGTATTCATTAACGAATCAACTGGTGTCAACCTTCAGCCGATAGCTGACTTTGGAAAGGTAGTACAGGGAGTTGCTCAGCTGGGCAATGTAAGAGGCCTCGCAACGTCGGCTGCGATGAAGGCCGGGAATAGCGTCTTAGATGTAGCACTGAAGTCAGACAACCATAATCGACGCTCTGAACTCGAGAGCAGAGATGATAGCACCAAGAAACGTCCTCCCCCTATAATAAAGCCGAAGCAATAATAAACAAACGTATTACAAACATATGATTACATGAATTATTGAAAAGCGAAGCCCCTCGCCCTTTGAGTATCTGACTATCTCACTTGTATACACTAGCGAAGAAATCGCATTGCTAGGTCATGGATTGCCCTCCGCTAACAGCGGACCTCAGTGTCATTGGTAGACATGACCGCCTCTGTATCTCCCTCTGTTACAAAGCCGAGGCTGTCATTCAATACTATACAAGTATAACATGCTTGGCGGATGCTCTTGATATGGAGACTTCTTAATCTCGTAACGTCTACAATAGTAACGGGTTCAGCGCTAATGCAAGCTCGCAAAACAGATGTCAACAAGATCGCTGTGTAATCTCCATCATGCCAGAGGTATATTAGTGTCGAATCGTTATACCATTTGCATAGATGTAGGTGGAAATGGGTAAAAAGGATGCGGTATGTCTTTTGTTTCGATTTAAATGGTTGATAATCTATATATCATTATATTTTCTTGCTCATGCTCCTGCTTATTTGCTGGCGGCTTGTTCATTGCTGTTCATGCTCTATTGAAGATATAGTTAGTTTCATTGCATGTATACTGTTTGACGAAAGGCTCTCATTCTTTGAGATGTTTTCTGTTTGAAAAAAGTATTACCTTCTTCTTTCCTCCCGGCAATGTTACAGCGTTGACGTATCGTCTAGTGTATATTAATCTCTTCTTTGCTCTTCCTGTCTTTTGCTTCTTCTTCTCCTGTGCTGCGACTTTTGGTGTTTGCGACTTTACTTTTCCTGCTCGTGCGAGTGATCCGTGGACTTTTCCCTATTACGTTATGCCGTTAGTTCTTCTGGTTCTCGTGAATGAGTGATGGTCGGTGGGCGTGGAGTGGATGTGGAGGAGGAGGAGGAGGGGAAGGGATGGGTTACCATTTTGTATGTGTGGTGGTGGTGGTGGTGGATGTGGGGAGGGAGAGAGGAGGAGGAGGAGGAGGATGGGGTGTGCAAGAAGGTGAGAGAGCGCGTTGTACGACGCGTGAGAGAGAAAATAGAGGAGGAGCTGATGGGGTCGGAGGGCAAAAGGCAACGGTGGAGATGCTGGAACTGTTCACTAAGAGAGAGCATGAGGACGGATGGAGGAGGATGGGAGAGGATGGGATGTATGATGTCATTGTAGAGGAAGTGCAGAGTGTGTGTAGCATGTAATCGTGCTCACCGCGGTGGGGATGTTGAATCTAAGCAATGAATGTTGGATACATAGAACGCCTTGCTACCAGAGACGTAGTGGATAGCTGGGCTGCTTTACTAGCGGATTTTGCTAGTTGTCACTACTCTCTACAGACCGGACAATCATTACATCGAGCGTATAAGGTGAAAGCTGGAAAATGAAACCAAGTCTGCAATATAGCTTTAGATGTTATTGTTATCCGCTTGGCTATTATCATGCATATCATCAGGAACTGCTCTACGCTAAATACATCCAGCTTGCTTTGATATCCCCAACCTTTTTTTCCTCCATTTGTTCTTTCCTCCTCCTGTTGTGTAACAGCCTTGAACATATCGTTGATATTCTTGAACTTCTCTCGATATCAGTACGAATCTCGTCGCAATATGTCCCCTTCGAACGTATCGGTATTGGTGATTTGGTCGCTACCTGTAACAGTGCCGCTTCTCAAAACTGGCAAGTGATTACAAGATCCTCACTTGGCCGCCTGAACAAGGATTATTAATCCCAGTGATGCAATGCTGCCGTATCATAGCGATTTGAACAAAGTCTCCCAGACAAGTCTGACGTGTCCCCTCTCTCTTAGCTTCTGTCTCACTTTTCTCTTTCCTTTCTTTGCGCTTCTTCTATCCTCCATTTGTCTTATTCCTCCTGCTCTCTCCGCCATCGCTCTTCTCCCTGCTGCTTCCCCGCCATGTCTTCTATCTACAACGAGCTCAAGCTGAAACTCATCCACGATGTAGACAAGGCAGAAAAAGCGAGAGATACAGCAATGGAAGAATGGAAGACCGCGAGGGTTGCATTGAAGAAACACTGGGCAAAATCGGACACAGAACCGAATGGGAACCGAAACACAGAAATACAGAAAAGAGAGGAGAATGATGTAGCCATACTAAAGTCAGAGTATAAGGAAAAGGAAGCAACATACAATAAGGAAAAGGATAAACTGGACGAATTGCTAAAGGAGATGGCGAAGAATGAAACAAGTGGACACACAAGAGGGCATCGTCCGATTAGTGCAGACAATGTCTTTCTGCTTCTTTTCAAGAAGCTTTGGCCCACTGGGAAAGACGAGATTGAGGTTGAGACTATACGCAAGCTATCAGAACTCTTCTTCCTGCAAAATGGAAAAGTCAAGGACAATCAAGAACTCAACTCCATGGAGGCAGAAAGATGGCGGGTGCTTTCGAAAGCTTTCGTACCAGATGGTCAACCGCAACTCTTTCGCTCTCCACACCTTCAAGTAACCACGCTCATAAGAAAAGATTATTTGCAAGCATACCAGTTCCTTAGTGACAACGTTGAAGAGAATCCAGCCGAAGGTGTCCAGCGTCCAACTAGATGTGTGATTATCACAGGTCAGCCGGGCATTGGCAAGACTATTTTCATGCATTGGCTGTTGTGTAAACGAGTCGCACTGGGGCTGCCAACCGCCTGGCAAACACAGTCTCGGCTCTACCTTTTTGGATACACTGGTCGTCAGGGCGATGAAAAGGCTCAATTCATAGAAACAGATCTCTTGGACTTGCACTACCAGAGATTTCTTCGACAATCATGGTGCTTAGTAGACGCAGAACATACAACTTCATCCGGAACAGATCACAATTCTCCTTGTGGATTACTGTGTCCGCAGCCACACGGAGAGCTACAACAGCCAATTATCATATTCAGCACGTCTCGCCCATTAGCTCGCTGGGCAAGCTGGACAAAGGATCGATCAAAGTCATTGTTTTATATCGATCCATGGACTGAGGAAGAGTTGGAAACCCTGCGGTAATCTCGAAACCTGAATTATCGCGTGAAACATTGTACCTAATGAGTTAACGTGCTTTTATAGCTCTCTAAAACCAACAAGTCTACCTGAAGATTGGAAGGGAAGATTCATACATGCTGGAGGAATTATACGCGCTCTTCAGTCACCTACAAGAGACTGGGAGACATATTGCGACGAGATTCGTATCGATATCGAGAAGTTCAAGAATATCAACGATATGTTCAAGGCTGTTACACAACAGTTGGACCGGGACGAACTTGGATTGAGCCGAATCTTATGCGTTCGATCTTGTGTGGGTAATCGCTCCAGGATGCAAATGTTTCCTGCATCACGGCATATTCATGAGAGGATCATGGAGAGAATATGCGAACTAGATGAACAAGATCAACAAGCTCTATATCGCAGAATGGGGATTACAACTGGAGGTCGATATATTGCCGGTCTGATCTATGAATCCATTTCCAAACGCTCTGCTGGATAGTGATAACACCGGAACCAACAGAGGAGGCCAAATTAGACTTGCGTGATGCGAAGAAAGTACCATTGAATAGTGATATAAAGAAACTACAGCAAGCTCCCGCATACTATCTCATACCGCCATCTCATAACTCTCCCACAGTCGACGCAGTTGTCTTGATGAACCAGCAGGTATATCTCCTCAAGATGACTACAGCCTCAATGCATTCAATCACACCAAAAGAACTCGAAATGGTGGAGAAAATGTTACCCAAGTGGATCTCACGGTCTGGCAAGTGGCACTTCTGCTTTGTTGGGGATGATTTAGACTTATTGAGGGAGCTCATCACTAGCACGGCAACAATGACACTAGGCCCGAAGTGGCAGCCGCGTTTAAGCTTTGCATACATTCATCAATCTTTACAACCGAATCCAAATACCCTGGGTATTAAAAGACAGCGCACAGTATGAAGAATGACGTAATGCTCAAGAGCTTGACGTTCATCGTAGGACTGAAGATTTGATAATATGAAAGAGAGAGAGAGAGTCTCGAATCTAAGCCTTAGCCACCTATGACCTTCGTACGACTTTCAGTCTGAGAGCTCACTAAGAGCTCTAGCATTTCGGGGGTTTTGGTAGTTAGTGTAAGACTCTTATATAACAACACTACACTAACTACCAAAACCCCCGAAATGCCAGCTCTCCTAGAACAGGCTACGCCAGTACCAGACTTTTTTTTAGGGATTTCTGTGTTTGTTAGCGAATTTGTTAGCCAGCTCCATGGACGAGAGAGAGAAAATATAGGAGGAGCTGGTGGGGTCGAAGGGCAAAAGGAATCGGTGGAGATGCTGGTACTGTCTACTGAGAGGGAGCATGGGAATGGAATAAGGAGGATGGAGGATGGCATGTATGATGTTATTGTAGAGGATGTGCAGAGTGTGTGGAGCATGTAATCGTGCTCACCGCGGTGAGGATATTGAATCTAAGCAATGAATGTTGGATACATAGAACGCCTTGCTACCAGAGACGTAGCGGATGGTTGGGCTACTGTACTAGCGGATTTTGCTAGTTGTCACTACTCTCTACAGACCGGACAATCATTACATCGAGCGTATAAGCTGAAAGCTGCAGAATGACAACAAGTCTGCAATATAGCTTTAGATGTTATTGTTATTCGCTTGGTAACTATCATGCATATCATCAGGAACTGCTCTACGCTGAATACATCCAGCTTGCTTTGATATCCCCAACCTTTTTTTCCTCCATTTGTTCTTTCCTCCTCCTGTTGTGTAACAGCCTTAAACATATCGTTGATATTCTTGAACTTCTCGATTTCAGTACGAATCTCGTCGCAATATGTCCCCCTTGAACGCATCGGTATTGGTGGTTTGGTCGCTACCTGTAACAGTGACGCTTCTCGAAACTGGCAAGTGATTACAAGATCCTCACTTGGCCACTTGAACAAGGATCGTTAGTCCTAGTGATGCAATGCTACCGTATCATAGCGATTTGAACAAAGTCATAGCGATTTGAACAAAGTCTCCCAGACTAGTCTGACGTGTCCCCTCTCTCTTAGCTTCTGTCTCACTTTTCTCTCTCCTTTCTTTGCGCTTCTTCTATCCTCCATTTGTCTTATTCCTCCTGCTCTCTCCGCCATCGCTCTTCTCCCTGCTGCTTCCC
>Ga0160429_1001685_pt1 | contig 12007 bp, 14 predicted proteins | sample SolpanmetagenomR_FD_108199 | JGI IMG/M metagenome (GOLD analysis project Ga0160429, IMG submission 108199) | Solar panel surface microbial communities from Lawrence Berkeley National Laboratory, California, USA - R | ecosystem: Engineered > Built environment > Solar panel > Unclassified ... | reverse complement strand
GGGATGACCATCCCCACAACCCAGACTTTGAAACTCCTGTGAAACAAAATAAACGCCTTCGAGATTCACAATATCGGAATTCAACAGTCATCAAGAAAAGACAGAAGATCATGGCTGCTTACACCCTACCGCAAGTGTCTCATTCCAGGCCCTCCTATAGCACCAGGCAACAGTTCACGTCCACGACGTGTCAAGAACGGACTCGGCATCTCGTCTCTTTCCGGATCCCATACCGTGGCCACCATGCTGGTGTAGGGCTTGTTCACAATAGCGAAATCCTTTGTGGCTATGCCATCTGTTCTTTTGCTTTTCAAATCAAAGACGTCACCATCTCCCGGGATGGTCTGCGCTGTCCTAGCTTGCGAGAGTTCAATCAGAGTTCGTCCCTGTACGTGATTGTTAAGCATTGCGGCTTGGCGCATATCATCAATTTTAGTTCTCGAAGGAGGGCGGATTCCAGAGACAGGTTGCGATCGAGAAGGCGATGCCGGCGGCAACGGCGCCTTGCGCACTGGACTAGTGGCATCACTGCGAAGTGAATTCGATGATGGTAACTTGGGGATCCTTCGGGTAGGCGACATAGCCTTGGTGGTTTGTTTTACGAAGGTCGATGCCGGAAGGCGGTTCTCTTTCGCGAATGTTGCTCTGTGGCTACCAAATAGGTCCGGCTGAGAATGAGAACCAAGCTTCTGCGGTGGGGCGGTCGTTTGTCGCATCATACCCGGTCGTTTCCCACTGAGTGCCTTGAAGGGGTCGTTTTGGATCAACTTCAAATCCGACGGCGAAGGAAGGGCGGGTACATGTTCTTCATCATCTGGTGCGGTTTCTTCTTCCGAATCCAGTGGTGATGATCCTGAGCCACCCGAGCTCGTTGACGGCGCCTTCGAAGCAGCTGAAAAGATATTACGTCCAAGACGTGATGGCTTAGTGACGTTGCGCCTTGGTGATAGTCCCAGCGATGCAATGGGCGCTGGTGATGCGTCGGCCATAGATACATCCGCAGGCGAACTTTCAAACATAGTCTGAGCTCGGCCAAACGGTGTGCGCCCGCTTCCCTTCATTGGTTTGCTTCGGTTAAGTGTAGGTGACTCCAGAGAGAGCTCGCTGAAGTCCGACATCGATGGAGAGTCGATAGAGAAGCCGCTCTGTGAAGAAATTGTGCCGACTGCTTCAGTTATTCCTTTCGATGGTGCCTCTTCGGGACTTGGGGTAGATGATCTTGCTGACCCACGACTGGACTTTTTGTACTTCTCAACGTCTTCTGTAACCCTGCGCTGCACTTCAGATTCGAAATCCTGGTTCAGTTTGTCGACACTCAGTTGTACTTGTCGGTCAATCTCCAGGCGCGCACGTACTTCCCACTCACGTCGGAGTGAATTGTCGAGTTGCACACGCATCAACTCCCTCTCCGTCTCTGCCTGTACAAGCTTGGTTTCCGCTTCCTGCAGTTTTCGGGCAGCTGTTTCTTCTTTGATCCTTAGGTGCCTTCCCACTCTTACTATTTCAAGCTCTTTTCTCTTCAGCTTCACCATTGGAATGTTGAGCAGTTGCACAGTATCGGGACGTGATTGTGGATTGACCCTCAAACAATTTCCAATCCACTGTTGAAGTTCCGAAGAATAGATAGGAGAGAGTGGTTTCACCTTACCCAAACGAATCTTTTGTATCAACTCAAGATGTGTCTTGGCATTGAACGGCGGTTCCTTGGCGCAAAGCTCGTACATGATGCATCCAAAAGCCCAAATATCGGAATGCAAGCTGTAGTTTTCTGCAGCACAAATCTCTGGGGACATGTAGAAGGGTGTGCCTACGTAGGTGGATGCGAAATCATGGGATTGCATAATTTTCGAAAGACCGAAGTCACCAAGCTTTACGGAGGCATCTGCACTCAGAAAGACTGGTAATGGGTTAGCGGCTGCGTGCACAAATTAGCGATGCTTACTCACTGTTCTCAGGCTTTAAATCTCTGTGGAGGATCATGGCATATGACTGCTTGCTTCGTAACGGACGCGCATCATCACTCAATCGCAGAACATTCTTGCCGACTTCTGGGGGATCTTCGCCATAGTGACAACGATACAAAGCCGTGACAGTTTGTGCGAACACACTCCACACGAAATCCTCATCTGCCATTTGATTTGTCCTCTTCAGCTCTTTTATGTGTCTTCCTAAGTCTCCTTGCTCACAATACTCCATGTAGATGTGTAGATCAGACGAAATCTTTAGGTGCTCGCGTTCGTAGTAGGCGACGATATTCGGGTGTCGTAAGTTTTTGAGGATGGATAGTTCGGCCTGCAATTGTTCCCGCTCCTTTGGAGACATTTGGAGATAGCTGATTTCTTTTCGGCACAGTACCTGCGAGATTTCAGAAGAAGAAGATCACGGCGATCGTGCGAGTGCTTACATATCCGTCAGACTTGCGTCGCACTTTCCTGATGACTCCGAAGGATCCATGGCCTGCGCGCCGTCAGTATGACCTACTTGTGGTTGTTCAAAAAAGTTACCTATCTTCTCAAGCACCTCGTACTTTTCCGCCTCCATGTTGGATGGGAAGTCAATGGAAAGGGCAGTGATAGACCAGAAGAGTCTGAAATCCTAACGTGGAGTTCGACATATTCAAAAGCACCCAAACAAGAATAAACAGATGATCCGAACCCTGACAACCGCCGAGGTTTCGCCGGATGACGTAATTGGACCCTTACTTACCAATGGATGACGGACAAAAGTGAACTGAGGGGAACTTCTTTGCCACGATATGGAGTGAACAGCAGAAATCAGCTGTACGATACCTCTGCGTATTCCTTCCAGATATAAAGTTTATATTGTGCTTCTTTCAATATGATTCTCGCCAAATACGAGGTCGAGGCTGCCTTGTTCGAGGAAAAGCAGGCTATTTCCTCGGGCAAGCTAAAGGAGGACAACCCTTTGGATGACAGTGAGGGGTTCTTAAGTTTATGTGATGCCTGTAGAAGAGGAGATCCAAAGTTATGCCAGGAAAAGATCCAGGAGGGTGTCAACATTAATGCTAGGGATCGTTTTGATTACACACCATTAACATTGGTATGTTAATATCAAGCCTCTAGAGACCGATTCGAAAGCCATATAGAATCTGAGAGTATACACTGAAACAATGCAATAGGCTAGTCTATGCGGCCACTATGAAATCGTACAAATACTGCTCGAGTCTGGAGCTCTTTGCGAACGGGACACCTTTGAAGGCGAGCGGTGTCTATACAATGCACTAAACGACAAGATCCGAAACCTCCTCCTATCATACGACTATTCGAAGTCCCGCGACCCTCTTCAGCCATTGGCCGGTCATATAACGTCATTGATATACAGGGAAGCTCCAAAGACATCCGACATTACAATCATCGCCGATACAAAGTCCTTTCTCCTCCACAAATTCGTGCTCTCGGCTCGATCTCCGTACTTCGCGAAGAAACTCGCTGCGGCTCCAGAAACAACGACATGGAAAGTGCCAAGTTCGGTGCCAGTGCGGTCGCTGGAGATCTGCATACTAGCTCTGTACTTTGGCGAGGTCAAGAATACAGACTTTGGCGCGAGCGAGGAAGATCAGAACGTGCTTGCAGGGGTGGAGAAGCTCAGCCGACAACTAGAGATTGTTTACGTCTTCGAGACAATCCTGGAGAGTGACCGGCGTCTTGCACGGCAGCGGCGGACGGAGGAAGTCGAACGCGGCCGCGATCAGTTGGACGCTTGGTTCAAGAAACACGTACTGGCATATAAGTTACAAGTTGATAGCGATCGGGCGCAGGATGTAAAATGGGATCGTCAAAACACAATTTTCGCCGACGTGCTACTCTGTGCAGCTGAAGACATACAAGAGCGGGAAGATGACACCGCAACCTCTGGCACGGCCACAACTCGACTGCGCAATACAGACGGCCCTCTAAACGCCATCCCCATCGGCCCCTTGGGTTCGGCATCAGCGTCTAGATCCCACTCGCCCACGCGAAAACCCAAATCAACGCTAATACCCGCCCATCGCGCCATGCTTATCCGCTCAGAATATTTCTCCGCAATGTTCGCCTCGCCCTTCCGCGAAGCGCAAGAAACCACGCACCTCCCCATCGTCAACGTTGACTGTACACCTGCGACCCTCGAAGTCATCCTTACATACCTCTACACCGAATACGCGACCTTCCCGCTCGACATCGCTATCGACGTGCTCTTCGCGGCCGATCAATTGTTCATCGAGAAATTAAAGCTCAAAGCCGCGATGATCATAAGCACGTTAGGTAACGGCGGACAGTCAGTAGTCGAGTCAGCGGAGGACCGTGAGGCGAATGTCAATAACGAACTTATTGATGTCTACGATGTTGTGCGCGCAGGGTGGGACACGCGTGTACGTCGGCTTGAGGAGTTCGGAGCGAGGTATATGGCGTATCGTCTGGAGCAGTATATCGACGAGGAGGAATTCAGACAGTTGGTGCAGGAGAGCGCGGGGCGGATAAAGCAGCGGCAGGAGACTGATACCGTGGAGTTGATTGATGAGTAAGTCATTGGCTTTCACTTGAACTATACACAAACTGCCCGCACTTGCTAATCACGTTTTGGGCCTCCTACAGTATCCGATATTACCTCTCCGAACGCTTCCGCCTGCGCTTCGAAGACGCAAACTTAGACGACATGCTCGAATCCGAGGACGCAGACACAAAACACCAAGAACAACAGCTCCAAGCCGCGATAGACGCCTCCAACTCCGTCACCATAAAATCTGAACACGAAGACGCTCCGCCCTTGGAACCGGATACGCAAGTACAAAAACTCCTAAAAGCTGATGAATTCGAACACGGCACGGTAGTCCGCACGTTGGATGGTGAGCTAGCGGGCGATGAATTCGCGGCCGATGCGCTGAATTATCAGATTCTGCTGGGGAAGATTGATACCCTGCTTGAGTTGTTGAAGTTGGATGCTTAAACTAAGTACTTGGGATGGCATATTCTATACAACGTACAAAAACGCTCCGTCTCTTCATGGTTTCGATTGAAAGATAGGGCGCGCGGCGGCGAGGGTTGGAAGCATGTTACACACGATTTTCACGATAGATGAGATATTATTTACACGTTGTAAAAAGAAACATGCATCACAAAAACACATTTTGGATTTGCATAAAATCACTGCTTTAGACACGACCATCTCATATAGAATTTATGCAAGTTGAGACAAACCAATTACATTTCTAACACATGCCTCTGTGCTTTTCTTGAAGAACCCTAAATTACATTATGAAGAAGCCCATAAACCTCCCAAAGTGTGACTCTGTCTAACTTTTTTCTTCTTCCAGGAAACAAAATTATTAGTATCTCAAATAGGAAAGAAACAAAAGAAGAAAAGAGTGGAACGCCGTCCGTGGTCGTGCGTCTGCGGCTCCCAGAAAACTTGAACTGCCTAAACTCATCTCACAGGTCCAAAGGCCAAAGTTTCCTCCAAAGGCTCCAAAGCCTCCAAATCTTTTCATGCTCCCAAGATGCAACGCTTTTGCCGACCCTCTCCGATTGTGACCATCCGCGTCCAGATGTGAACTCATACTCTCATATTACACACTATCACTTACCCGATCTGCCCACCAAAAAATTCAGACGCCGTCTAACATGGCCATCATGTCTTTTTTCTTCTCAGCATCCTGAACGATGAGTCCTGAGTCACCAAGGACATCTTGAATCTTCTCCATGATCTTGCGGAAGCTACTAGCTGCACCGCGGCGCTGGGTGAATCTAGCAAGGCAAAGTTGAGCCCTCCGACCATTGACCAAGACGATATAAAGTTGTGCGACAAAGGAGACTTCCTTGATACCGTATGCTAGATCATTGTGAGTAAGTGAGTGTATTCATGGACAATGATTTGGAAACGAACCATTATTGGCATCCAAACTCGCAAAGATCAAGTTCCTCTCCCGATCCAACTCGACATCACGCATTCCCACGGCCTTGGCACTACGGAGCAGTCTCATGAGCTTATGTCGCACTAAACCACGACCGGCTTGGAAGCATATAGTCGTCGTTGCGGGTTTGATCTTCAGAAAGCGAGACAACCAGCTTCTCTGAATACCAAGGTCTCGCGGTTCAAGGTCAGTAGGATGAAGGCCATCACGCATAGTCGCCACGGACGAGGCTCTGTTGGTCACCGAGAGGGTGGTAGTGCTATTGTTACTATCGAAATCATCAACAACCACTAGAGTAAGTTAGGTCATGTAAGAATTCTATCAAGTGTTATTAACCATACCGCGAAGAGCCATCCTGTTCTTTGACTTTGGTGCTTTTTTGTTCCAGAATTTGAAAAACGACGGGGTTTTCCCACTCATAGGCAAGGCAGTCATATGTGAGTTGTCTATCGTAGGGAATTGATTGTTGTAAGACGTGCTACTGGCCTCCTTAATGGTAGAACTCTGGCCTGGTCTGATCCTGTCGTCCAAGTCTTGCCATGCTCTGGGTGATGATGGAACCATAGATTTCTCGATGTTCTCAGAAGGCTTGCGAATGAACCATCCTTTCTTCCGAGGTAATGGCGTAGGTTGGAGAAAATCATGTCCCTCAATGGATGAAGAGCTTGGCATGCCGTCTCGGAGTTCATCTGTAGCTGATCCATTTTGCTCCGAGTTGAAATGGTGCTGCAGAATAGTGTTTTCATCGTTCTCGCTTCGGCTCCCTGAACTTGTACCACTCATCTTTCGTATGACCAAGGGTGCCACCTGAATTGCCGGTGAGGATGGATCAAGTATGCGGATGGTATCGCGGGTGGCCGAGTTCTTCGCATGGTACCGGTGTGGCGCTCTAGAGAGACCGGTAGCTTCTTTCCGTGAGACATTCACACTATCTGAGTTTGGCTCTTCACCATCAAATGATCTGTTCTCTTCAGAGATGACAGGTAGATAAGAGTAACCCAGATACTTTTGTTCCGATCCCGGAGTTTTGAGGAAGACTTCGTTTTTGGTTTGACTTGTTGCCGCAGGAGGCTCCAAGAGCGCATCAAGGTGTGCGAGTACTTCGGAATAGGTACTTGAGTGGGCAGAGCGATCCTGATTGTAGCGTTCAGCAAGTCTTTTACGAGTCTCCGCAATTTCCCTAGCGAGGAAGGTCACTGGCGTTTCAGACGGAGTTGGTGGTGGAGGGGACAAATTCTCTGGATTAGCCTCGCACCGCTTGTCAGAGGAGACATACTCAAAAGACTGTGCAGAAGCACGATTGCAGATTGATGATGGAGGGGTCTCACACTGAACTCGAGACGTTGCAGCGGAAGTGCGGCTACTTGAATCAGAGTACTTGAAGGCTTCGTCGCAAATTTTTTCGAGTTCTGTAGAAACTTTTCTAGCTTCAGAGTTGATCAAGTGATTGTAGGACTGAGTAAGGGGCCGGGTAGTTTGTTTTTTGGTAGCATGAGGCTTGCGAGAGACGACCACTTGTGCAGTAAGAATCCTAGGAGTTTGTGGCGAGCTTGGAAAGTTGATTCCAATCGTAGAAGCTTGAACAGTCTTTGTTGTTTGAGGTACCTTACCTTTGGCGCTCATCAAGCTTGCAGTTGAGCTTCTGCGGAGGTGGGAGAAACTTACGCCGCGCTTGTGACCAATGTTCGGGTGAACTAATCTACTACCGCGTGGACTATGTGAGTGGGTAGAGCTCAGCACCGAGCTTCGAGACACGGTACTAGACCGGAGGTTGAGCGTAATTGTCGCGCTGGGCGTTGCTGAAAACCGACGTTCTTCTCCTTTTAGTGCCTCAACACGAGGAGCAAGTGGCTTGTATGGCTTGTCGGCATTGTGGACAGTTATCATGGTGTTAGACTTGGGTGCAATATAGCTCGAACGAGCTTGGGAGCTTGCAGGGACAGGAATCCGCGAGACTCTGTAAGGATCATAGCTCCTAACCGAAGGCAAAGACTGCTGCGAATTGCGCTTTTTAAGCGTTTTTGCTTCGTTAAGGATTGAGTATTGGGACTTGCTAGGGTCATAGGCACTAGCCGGTAACTCGGGTAAGGCCTCATTAAGAACAAGTCGTTTGGCGTGCTGGTAATCACTTGTGGATTGGCCAACACTATCTGATGTGCCAACATAATTCTCGAGTTGATCCTCTCTGTGTTTCAACAGGGCAGTGTAGAATTCCTTTTCCTTGTTGATCCTGGAGGCAGTCAGTGAACAAGTTTGAACAAACGGAATCACATCACCTACTCGGAGCTCAAAAGCTTCGCAACCAAAATTTCCTCCCTCTCACTATGCCAGAGTGTACGAAGATTTCGCAAGATTTCACGATCAATATCCTGCTTTTGTTTGATAGCCCATGTCTCGATCCTTTGAGCTTGACCAATCCAGTTTTCGAGCTTGTTTGCTTCAGAAGTTTCTCCCCACTCTGCTTCGTATTTGTGTAACAATGGATGATTCCAAACGTCTTTCAGATTGATTCGCTGATTGGAGTTTGGAACCAGCATGTTGCGGATGAGGTCCTTCGCGTCAGTGCTGAGATGTTCTGGCAGATCGAACCGACCCGATTTGATTAAAGCACACCAAACGGTGCTGTCGTAAACAGAGTCGTTGCTCGGCATCGTGAAAGGCGTTCTACCAAGAAGCATGACGTATAGAATAACTCCTAAACTCCACACATCGACCTTATTGCCATCATAGCGCTTGTCGAAAACCTCAGGTGCTGCGTAGTGTACACTTCCACACGGGGTAGTTAGCAACTTCCCTCTGGGCTGCAATGCCGCCATGCCAAAATCAACAAGCTTGACTTCAATGGTGTCGTCTTTTGTGATCTGAAGAAGGATGTTTTCGGGTTTAAGGTCGCGATGGTGAATACCCAGGCGGTGGCAGTGGAGGAGCGCAGCCAATATCTGCCGGAATATCCATACCGTCTCATCTTCGTCCAGATACTCGCATCGCTCGATATGTTCCAGACGCTCACCGCCGTTAACGAATTCCATCACAAGATACCTTCGAGGCCTGAATTAGCATGCCTTATATGTTTGCATGTGGCGGGCTTACAGTTCGTTTCTATTCTCCCAGACATCAAGTAAACGCACTACGTTGCGATGCTCCAAAAGTTTCATAATTACCACCTCCCTCTCAATTCCAAAAGGCATGACGTTGACACCCACCTCTGCGCCTATCCCAGCTCCTTTACTACGTTCCACCAAGCTCACCAAGCTTTCAGCACGTTCTTTCTCCGCCACCCTTTTCGAAATAATCTTGACCGCCGCTACCTCGCCGGTAAGGCAGTGTCGAACCTTTCGCACTTTACCACATCCACCTTTTCCAACATCGCTACCAAGTTGCCACGGTCCGATGTGAGTCTTGCGCCGCCGCCCGCCTCCAGAGGCTGTAGTTGAGGTGGTTGAAACTTGGGAATCCCGCTTCAAGTCATCGTTGTTCTGAGTCGCGGGAGATCGTGCCTTGGCAGAGGATGTCGTGACGCTTCGAACATTGTGAGGTGCATGAGGTAGTAGAGATTCATGATGAGGTAGTTTATGAACGGATGTGATGGAAGAACTGCTCGGCGTGCCCTCTGTGCGGTGAGAAACTGGGTGGATATTGGCTCGTAAAGTTGCATCACCGAGCGGCTCACGCTTCAAAGCAGCATGAGAGTACGGTACTTTGGAGTCCATAACTAGAGAAATGGAAGTCAGTACGCAGTTGAATAAGAGACTTGAGTATGAAGAGAAGGCCGAAAGCCATACGCGTAAGATACTCGACGCGTCTTCGTCGCGTATGCACGGAATAGTGACACACCCGCTTGAGGACTAAGTCCGCGTATGTTGGCCACGCTTTCTGAAGCCTATCAGAGAGGTTACTCAGACCTGTTGAGTAAAGACTTGGTGCGTTGAAGAGTGAAATCGACCTTTGATGCACAGAGAGGACTTGTACAGAAGCGAGTGACTGAACTCAAGCCGTCTGCTTGGTGGTCGGTGAGTTTGGTGCTCGACTTCTTCGAAGTCGCAGGAATTGGTAATCAGTCAAGAGCAAACACAGTCAAAACCAAGGTGCACAAAGTCCGCTACCAACGGGGTCTATGATATCGCGATATTGAATGACAATCGATAAGTAAATGATAGTAGTCACAGAATCAGGCTGTGGCGAGTTCCAAGGAGCCGTTATGAAGCAGAACCCAGAGCAAAGAGAAGCAATGCAAAAAGGAGACAGGCAGACAGAACGCAAAACAGCAGCAACCAACCCATTACTATGCGGTTGGGATTTGGAAGAAGGTGCTAGACGCGACTTTTACTCCACATACGAGTTGTCTTGGGAGCGCTCCAGAATGGCAGGAGGGACGTCTGATCGCTTTCCGGGGAAGGCGTCCCCTCTTGCATGACAACATGATGATGATTTTCTTCTCCATCGCTTTCACACTCCCAACTTGAGAATGGCAATTCTCCATTTTGGTTATGCTTGCATGCATTGTTTTGACTAGGATGATGCCTCTGCCCTTATACACCTCTCTTGCTTTAATGAATACTGTATTCAGCGCCTGCGTAACCGGCAAGACCTGCATCGCGAATGTGATGATTAAGACAGGGCTGATCAAGCCAGTGAATGATATGTACCGCAAGTCACACTTCTGCTGAGCTTGCGCAAGTGGTAATGTGAGGATCAAGTCGTTCTGTCAAGCAGTGTCGTCAGCAACCCGTTTGCAAACAGCCCGGTTCTTGGCATTGGTGGATTCCGGCTGCTGTGCATACTGTCATGTCTTGTCATGCAAACTTCAATTTATTTAGTAAATTTCTGCAAGCTTCCATACTGCGGATGTAAGAACGCAGTTCTCTACACTCCCATACTTTGCATGCAAGAATACGCCAATGAAAAGCCTGATCCGATCTGGTTTGTCCAAGCCGCCCGGTTAGACACATCATACGACAGGGACTTTGCGATACAACGTATCAGCAAAGCCAGTTAGAACGCTTAGTAACGCGTCAATGACCTAGCGGTATCTTAGCCGACTGATTGTGCTTGGTCGGTTTTGGCGTCTGCTAGTCTTGCGTATTGGCATTTGCAAGCGGGTTGTATGCTTTTTGCACGTTTCATTTTATTGTGTACAACAATTTTCATCATAATAATATAGCAAGATACAGGAGCATCCAATCCCATTGGAGTAGTCTATCATGCCTCTCGGAAGACATAAACCAGGTTCAGCAGCCTCTTTGGTAATACTTCAGCACTCCCCCCAGTATCTCCGAACTCATCACTTCTCTCATCATCCACTTTTAAATACTTCAGCACCCCCATGCACCGCTCAGGCGCTCAATTGGGTTCTCAGACCCGCCTCCGGGGCCTTCGGCAAGTGTTCCATCGGATACGACAGCTGGTAAGTCTTCGTCCGTGCGATCAGACAGTCATGTTGGATTTTTGCGCTCAGACTTTTTACTTTCATATTTCTACACCATGGTATTGATCAAGCTATGTTTTGTTTTCATAATTCGACATCCTAGTACTCATCAAGCTACGTGATATACTAACCTACTGTGTAGAAGTGATCACCTTGCACACCGGCGTAAACAGGCAAGGGTCGTCTGAACCACAAGGCAATCCTCCATCTCTTCAAGCTAAATGAGTCGTTGGTACTAATACGCTCCGTAGAATTACCTCGCGGCACCCGTTGGAATACTGGTTGATGGGGCTATAAATGTACCAGACTCGGCACGCGGTAATACTTCTTTCATCAAGCCGCATGAGTATGTCGGCACTAACATGCTCTCTAACAGAAACCGCCGCTACTACCGCTGGCATAGAGCGTACTGCCCCAACCCATAGCCGACGAAATCTTTAGCGGACCTACCACCACCACCATCAGGCAAACGGTGGCGCCAAGCAGCGATTCTGGACGACGAGGGTGACCTTACATCAGAGTTCGTCTACGACCCGCGAATCACAAAAACTGGACAGGAGGAGCATTTCGCCAGGATTGGTGCTTACCACGGCGTTACGAAGGACGACCGTGTTACGGCTGTGTGCGAATCGTTTACTAGAGTCCTGGAAGACAACGGTCCTCTCGACTTGTCG
>Ga0160429_1001682_pt1 | contig 12021 bp, 10 predicted proteins | sample SolpanmetagenomR_FD_108199 | JGI IMG/M metagenome (GOLD analysis project Ga0160429, IMG submission 108199) | Solar panel surface microbial communities from Lawrence Berkeley National Laboratory, California, USA - R | ecosystem: Engineered > Built environment > Solar panel > Unclassified ... | reverse complement strand
GCTGGATGACGCTGATCGGGAAACGGTGGCGATAGGGCGCGGGGTCAATCACGGACCCACCCTACTCAATAACCTGACAGAACATGCAACACTTCCTAATGTATCGATCACTCAGAGGGAAGCGGAGGGACAGTTAAACTGCCTGCTGACTGATCGTCATCGGAAATCGGTGGCCGTCAGGCTGTTGATCGGCCACGGTGGCTCTACCTCTCCTAACCCGGTCAAGGCAACGCAGCCTCTGGGAGTCATTCCTGGAACATGATTGAACGCACCCTCCGCGCCATTCGGTTCACCTCCGCAGCGACCACTTCCACCCTTCTGCTCAGACTGCCCGTCCACCCGTTCGGCACCGCGCGGTCTGTAAGAACACCTCCTTTCCGGGAATCGGCCTCCCGGACGAGAGCGTCGTGCAGTGCCTGGGCGAGCGGTGCATACACCTCCCGGTTTCCGGCGGCGTCCGGATAATCCCACAGGCCGTTGTGACAGTGCCGGTCGTCGTCCCATCCTGGATGGTTGACCACCGGATACAGGCATATGCCCTGCACCGGCACGCCAGTTGCCCGCGCAGCGAGGGCCTCGCGCGTCACCATGGCAAACCACGGCGCACGGGTCTCGTCCTCGGAGCCCGTCTCCGCGATCAGCAGCGGTCGTCCATACCGGGCCGCAACATCAGCCAGCAGGGCACGTAACGGCTTATAGAGCAGTGAGGTCGGTGGCAGGACGGTGCGCTGCTGGTGGTCCGGATGGTGATGCCACTGGTTGTAGGGGTAGTAGTTGACTCCGATCACGTCGAGATAGCGCGGGTCACCCCCCAGCTCCGGGCTGACCCGGCCCGCCAGCATGTCGAGTGCCTCGAACTGCGAGTCCTGAACCGAGTGGGCGTCGTGAACCTCGTGCGGCCGTTCCGGGTGAACGCTGACCTCGATCAGAGGTTCGGCGTGAATGAAGCGGGTGTCGGGCGCGACGGCCCGGACGGCGTCGATCCCCGCGATGACCGCCCGCACCAAGGCGCGTTTGAGTAAAGTACCCCGGCCGCGCGCGAACGGCGAAAGATACGCCACCTCTCCACCGGCCCAGGCGAAGAATGAAATCTCGTTGATCGGGCACAGCCACAGCGGACCGCTGTGTCCGGTCATCAGAAAGCTGGTGCAGGCCTGCGCGAACGCTGCGAACCGCTGCGGAAAGTCGGCGGCGAACACATCGACGTGATCGGGAACGCCGTAATGGAGCAGGTCCCAGATGACTTCTACGCCCGCCGCACGGCTGCCAGACACCTGCAACGCGACCGAAGAGAAGTCGTACGTTCCGGGAAGACGTTCGATCAAGGGCCAGCGCAGCCCGTCGCGCGCAGTCAACAGCCCAGCAGCCGAGAGCCGGGCGTAGTCAGGCGCCGCGAAGTGGTCGTGCCTGGTCGCGTCGATGACGTCTATGCGTCTGCCGGATGGGCGACGGTGCGTGCTGCATTCGAATCCACCCATGAAAAACGAAGAGAAGAGAGAGTCTGGAGGCACAAGTCAGCATGATAAGGGGCGAGATGAACCCTTCGGGGCCAGGACATGGAGCCAGGATACTTTTCCAGGTCAGCTGTAGCGCCGATTGCACTGCAACAGCGTCCGGAGGTGTGTTGCCTCAGTACCGGATCAGGGAAGCCCGACCCAACATCGGGCAATCATATGCTGCACCCACGCCTCAGGCCACAAGTGATTCGCCTGAGCATTCAGGTGTAGCTGAAAGCCCGCGGCGCGGCGCGACAGACGTGATAGCATCCTCAGAGCCGAAATGATGATGTCGCTCTTGAGAGAAGCCACCCAGGATCAACACCAGGCTGTAGAGGCTTTGATGCCGGTGATGCAGCCCTCCCTTACCCCGCTGAGCTACGCACAGCTGCTGACGCAGTTGCAAGCGGTCGTTCAACCCCTGGAGAGCGCACTCCTCGCTCTTGGACTGCCGGAGACGTTCGATCTTCACCAGCGAGTCAAGGCTCCGCTGCTCAGCCGTGACCTGCAGTGGTTTCCAGCACCCCAGCCTGTGGCGCCCGTGATGCCCGCCCTTGCCGGAATTCTGGAAGGACTCGGCGCGCTTTATGTTCTCGAAGGCGCCACTCTCGGCGGTCAGATCATCTCGCGCCACGTTCAGGAGACACTGGGGGTCACTCCCGAACGGGGAGGCGCCTACTTCTCCGGATATGGAAAGTCCACCGGACGGATGTGGCAGGAGTTCGCACACAACATGAATCAGGCGATACCGGCAGCAGACCGAGACCGCGTGATCACGGGGGCACGCCACACCTTCCAGTTGTTCGGCGAGGTGTTTCAGGAGGTCCCGGCATGAATGACGGTCCAGGCGAGTTGTTTCCACCGAGTTACCTGGGCGGGCCGCAGGTGACCACCGAGAATTGTGAGCGCGAACCGATCCATATCCCAGGCAGCATCCAGCCGCACGGCGCGCTCCTCACTGTGGACGCAGGGACCCACCATATCCAGCAGGTAAGCGGGAACGCCTTCTCCTATCTGGGGCGGCAGCCGGACAGTCTGCTCAGCCAGGACTTGACCTCCCTCCTGAGTGAGGCTGACATTCAGGCCCTGGTGACCGCCCTGCCCAGCGGCATTCCAGATCACGTTCAGTACCGGGTGATCCTGGACCTCCCCGCCGGACGCAGGGCCCTGACGGCCCACCGGGTTGATGAGCTGCTGATCCTGGAGTTCGAACCCAGCGAAAGCGAGGAAGCCACCGGACCTCAGGCGCTGCGGAACGCCGTGTTCGCCCTCGAGAGCGCCCTCTCCCTGACGGAACTGGCCCACGTGGCCGCGACAGCGGTTCGTGACCTCTCCGGGTTTGACCGGGTCATGATCTACCGCTTCGCCGAGGATGCCAGCGGAGAGGTCATTGCCGAGGCGAAGCGGGAAGAGCTGCACTCGTTCATGGGCCACCTCTTCCCCGAGTCGGATATTCCCGCGCAGGCCCGTGCATTGTACGTGCGGCACCTCTTGCGTCTGACGGCGGACACGCAGGCGGCACCGGTTCCCCTGGAACCGATCCTCAACCCCCAGACCAGCCGGCCGACGCCCTTGGGAGGAGCCGTGCTGCGGTCGACTTCACCGATGCACCTCCAGTACCTCAGGAACATGGGCGTGGGATCGAGCCTCTCGGTGTCCATCGTGGTGGACGGAAGACTGTGGGGACTGATCGCGTGCCATCACCAGACGGCCTTCGTGATCTCCCCTTCCACCCGGACGGCCCTGGAGTATCTGGGACGGCTGCTGAACTTACAGGTGAAAATCAAGGAGCGGGCCGACATCGACCACTTTCGCCGCCACTTGCAGGAGCGGCGGGCCGTCATCGTGAACGCGGCTACCCAGTCGGTGGCGCCCTTGGAAACCCTGGGGAGCGCCGAACTGGACCTGACTGGGCTAATGCGGGCCACAGGGGTGATCCTCTTCTTCGAGGGGCGTTGGGAGGCCCGGGGGCAAGTGCCCGATCCTGTGCAGGTGGAGGCGCTGCTCGACTGGCTGCGCACTCAGGAAGGCACACTGTTCCACACCGACCACCTCTCACAGCACTGGCCCCCTGCCGCGTCACAGACTGCGGTCGCCAGTGGACTACTGGCCGTCAGTGTGGGAGCCGGCTGGAGTGAGGGGGTCGTCTGGCTCCGACCGGAACGTCCGATGACGGCCGCCTGGGGCGGCGCCACACCGGATCAGGCCAAGGACGCGCTCGGCCCGCGCCGGTCCTTCGAGACTTACGTCGAGATCATGCGGGCCCATGGGCTGCCCTGGCATGCCGGTGAAGTGGAGGAGGCACAGGAACTTCAGCGGGCCTTGACGGCCGCTCTCGGCGCACGGCTGAAGGTGATCCGTTCGTTGAACGTTGCTCTGGAGCAGTCGAACGCCGAGTGGCGGCAATACGCCTTCGTGATTGCCCACGACATGCACGAACCGGTACGCCTGATCACGCAGTTCGCGGAGTTGTTTCAGCTCCGGTACCGGCAGCAGGTGGATGAGGGGGGCGAGCGCCTGATTCACTTCATGCTTCAGGAGACCGCCCGGCTCCATAGCTTGACCCAGGATCTCCACGCTTATACGGCCCTACTTTCGGATCCGCCTCCAGTACGCCGCATGGTAGATCTCGGCCGACTGGTCGCCGACGTGGTAGCGAAGCTGGAACCTCAGCGCCAGCGGTCTGGAGGAACGGTCGAGATTGAAGAACCGCTTCCTACAGTTCACGCAGATGCGCCGCGTCTCCAGGAGTTGTTTCTGCATCTGGTCGGCAATGCCCTGGCGTTCGGTGGCCCGGAACCGGAGGTGCGCGTCCGTGCCCAGCGAGTCAGTGGGGCCTGGGACATCACGGTTCAGGACTCCGGCGCAGGCATCGCCCCGGAGTACCACGACAAGGTGTTCGGCCTGTTCCAGCGTCTCGGAACCCGCGACGGCTCTGCTGGAAACGGCATCGGTCTGGCGCTGTGTCGAAAGATTGCAGAAACGCATGGGGGGACGCTTCAACTCACTTCCGGGCCCGGTCAGGGAACGACCTTGACCTTTCACCTGCCCGACCCCCCAAAAGGAAGCCATGAGGTTTGAGAAAGTGCGTGTCCTGTTGGTTGAAGACAATCCTGCAGATGTATTTCTGATGGAAGCGGCCCTCGAAACGTCCACGATCCCCGTGGAGATGAGCGTGGCGATAGACGGGGTTGCGGCCTTAGAGCAATTGAAAGCCCAGGCAGAGACGACGTCGCTTCCGGATCTGGTACTCCTGGACCTGAACATGCCACGGATGAATGGATTTGAAGTGCTGGCGGCGGTGCGAGCAGAGGCCGCGCTGGCGCATCTGGTGGTGGTGGTCTTCACGACGTCGAATGCCCCGGCAGATGTGAAACGGGCGTACGCCTTGCAGGCCAATTCCTACGTCAGCAAGCCTGCCACCTTCGACGAGTTCGTTCGTCTGGTGCATCTGTTAGAAGCGTTCTGGTTTGGGGCGGCCGAGCTGCCCAGTACGTACAGGCACTGATCAGCGAAAAGTGTAGAGCCGACGTCCGAAGTCACACCGAGGCCGTAGCTGGGGCTGGCTATAGAGGCGAGCACCTGGCAGGCCATCAACCCAATTTCGGCAGGGTAAATCCGAACGTCGCGCCGGTCTGGCCATCGCTCTCAGCAAAGACGCGCCCACCATGCCGCTGCACAATCCGCTTCACCGTTGACAGCCCGACGCCAGTGCCTTGAAATTCCTTCTCGGTGTGGAGCCGCTGGAAGAGCCCGAACAACTTCTGGCCATAGTCCGGAGAGAAACCCACCCCATTGTCCTGGACGGAGATGATCCACTCCGACGCGTTCAGCTGCGCCCAGATCCTGATTTCCGACACCTCGCGCTTCGCCGAGTATTTGACCGCGTTGCTCAGCAGGTTGGTCATCACCTGCTGCAACAGACTGTGATCTCCCTGAACAGTAGGTAACTCGCCAATCTGCCAGCGTACCGGATGACCTTCAAACTCCGCCGCGGCGTCATGCTGGGCCTGTGTCACCAACAGGTTCAGATCGACCGACTGCACATGCACATCCTGTCGACCAGCTCTGGAGAGGAGGAGCATGCCGTCAATCAGGGTCGTCATCTGCAGAGCCGCCTGCTTTACCACCTTCAGGTGTTGCTGCACCCGTTCATTTGGCGTCTTCTCCAGCGCTTTCTCCGCCAGTTCGGCGAAGCCCATCACGTGCCGCACTGGGGTCCGCAGGTCGTGCGAGGCTGAGTACGTAAAGGCCTCCAATTCTTCATTTGCCGCCTGAATGTCTCGGTTGACTCGCTCTAATCCCTCGACACCCGAGGCACGTTCCAGTACTAAGCCCAAGCTGTGAATGGCCGTTTCCAACATGGCTTTGTCCAGGGGCGTCCAGGTTCGCTGATCGAACAGGCCAATCGCCAGTATGCCGATGGGCTTACCATGCATCTCGACACGGAACGCCGTCGCTGCATTCACGTGCCGGATCATCTCGGCCGGTGTGTCGGCGCCCTGAGCATAGTTGTCTTGATAGTTCGGTTCACCGGTTAGCCAAGTTGAGTGCAGCGTCGGTGCGTCCAGCGGCAGGCCCTGCTCATCCACCAACTGCTGGAGTTCAGGGTTGCCGATATCGCCGACCTGAGCTTTGAGTGTCCAGCAGTGTTCCGCTTCTTCCCAGTAAATGGCGTATCCAGGGGTCAGCAGCGACAGCATGATCTCCTGCGAGCGCTGCACGAGCACGTACCGACTGGTTTCCCCAGCGAGGTCACGCGACAACACGGCGAATGCAGCCAACGCCCTGGCCCGGCTTTCTGCTTCATCGCGCTGGCGCTGCACTTGTTCTGCCGATGCGGCTCGCTCCAGGGCCAACTCGAGCCCTTGGCCGACGGAATCAATGATCGCCTGTTCCTGTTCACTCCAACTCGATCGTCGCGTCCCCGTGGCAAACATGGCGTAAGGCTGGTCATTCTGGAAATAGAAACGGACGCTGAGGGCACGGATCTCCACCTCTGAATAGAGCTGAACGAAGTCCAGGCTAGAAAAGACAGTTCCACGTTGTTGTACGGCGTCCAGAATCAATGGCACATGCAGGGAGACGCCCGCCAACTGCGAGACCATCAAATGCGGTGGCGTATTGTCAGACAAAAACAACGGGTAGGCAGTCTCCCCCCGAACCAAATAGAATCCACCCATTGCGCCGTCAACGACAGCTCGAACGGTATTCGCGGCAGCTTCTGCCAGGACTTCCAGGTCGGTGCTGCTGGCCACCGTGGTGGTGAACCGTACGTACGCTTGCAAGGCCGCCTGCTCATGCTGGACTCGCCGTTGTTGATGCATCCAATCGAGTGCCAGACTCAGGCTCTGCTGCACTGTTTCCAGCACCACCTGATCTACCGTCCGCCAGACATGTGGTGCATGCAAGGTAAAGCTGATGATTCCCCGTAAGGTTTCGTTCTGGAAGACAGGGATGACCGCAATGGCATGGATGTGATCGGTCAACTCGGGAGACAGATCACGGCCCACCGCGTACTGGTTGTGGTATTCCGGTTCACCGGTTTCCCAGGGATGGTCGATCGTCGGCAGTTGACCGATGGGGAGGCCGGCGTCAATGACCTGTTGCAGCTCGCGATTGCCAGCTTCACCGGTCTGCGCTTTGCACCGCCACAGGCCTTCTACAGGTTCCCAGTACATGGCATGGCCGTCTGGAAGAAGTGACAACACAATTTCCTGAGTCCGGTGAATCAGCTCATAGGGATCCAGCTGGGTGGTCAATTCTGCTGTCAAGGCAGCGAAGGCCTCCAAGACTTCACTCCGTCGTTCGGCTTCCGCTTTCTGGGACCGTAACTGTTCAGTGATCGCAATCCGGTCGTACAGCAGCGAGAAGCTGCTTCCCACCGCCACCACCAGCTGATGTTCCCGATCTGACCAGGTATCTTGTGCCTGGAGCCCGATCACCAACGCCGCTCCCATCTGCTGGCCTTGAACAATGGGATAAAACGCTGCCTGTCGGTATTGGTCGGTATGGTCGATGCCGTTGTCCTGTTCGTTCCACTGGTTGACAAACACGGGCGCTTGCGTCCGCACCATCTCGGCGAAGGCGGGCGTGTTCAGTGGCAATCCAGCCCGAAGGGTGGCCTGCAACTCCGGGCCCATGTCGGGCGTTAGCTGGCGTTCGTACCAGCGTTCACCCTCGAGTTCGTAGAAGCCAACACTGCTGCCCGGCAGGACCTCCTGTAATACGCCCAAGGCCAACTGGCCCAGTTCCTGAATATCATCCGTGCGGCTGGCCACTTCTGTAAACGACACGAACGTCTGCGAGGCGGCCTGTTCCTCTTGTAGTTGTCGTGTCTGATACGTTCGTTCGAGTGCCATTCTGAGGCTTCGTCCAACCGCATGTATGACGCTTTGTGCCCGATCTGTCCATTGGCCTTGGCCTCGGACACTGACGACCAGCATGCTGCTAGACCGATCGGCCACCACCAACGGGTAGAGAGCCGTAGATACAGCCTCGCTGTCCAGACCCGCAAGTTGTATAGGGCGACCACTGATAAAGAGCGGCTGCCGGGTCTGGGCTGCGTCGGCAAATCCAGGAGACTCGGGTCCGAACTGTTGCTGGATTGATTGAAGGACCCTTTGAGGCACATGCTCTGACCAAGCTTTCAGGAACCACCGACTTCGATCAAGCTCGTAGTAAGCGACGCTTACGTCTCCCAGAGTACTCTTCAACACGTCCGTGGCCCGTTGCACGAAGCCGGAGAGGTCTGTGACCTCAGCGGAAAGCTCTGTGACCCGAGCAAATGAGGTCAATGCCTCGTTTTCGGTGATTTGCTCCTTCAAAGAGGTCAGAACCTGCGCACGTCCCAGTGCGACAGCGCACTGTGCTGCGAGGGTCTGAAGAAATTGACGCTCCTCGGACGTGAAGGGATGTGGCTCCTTGAAGTCAAGGATGATGGTGCCAAGCGGCTGTTCATCGAGAAACATAGGCAGGACGGCCGTGGCCATTGGAACGATGGCGTGAGGCCGGTCTTCCAGTCCGGGATCAGCCTGCACCAGTGCACGCTGGTCCTCAAAATAAAGTGCCTGCTGCTGTTTCAGGGCAGTTGCCGCCGGGACGTTGCCCTGAAGCGGTCCATCTTGCCAGATGGTCTGAAACTCTTCGTATCCCTGGGTCGCGGCGATTTCCAGGCATTCGTCAGTGAGACTGACGAGCAGCACCACGCCCGCAATGGCGTTTAGTGCCTTTAGAGCAGACTCCAGAACGATCTGGAAAACAGCAGATTGATGACTGGTGCTGGCCAATTGCTCAGTTGCGAGCTGGATACACTCGATCAGCGGCGAGGGAATATGTGCCCCCACAACTGAATGTTCAGACATGACTCAAAGATAGCGTGTCGAGTCCTCTTCGGTACGGTCAGCGAGTTGATGGTTCGACCACGTCCTCTCAGATGGTGCTGGAAACAGTGGGGCTGCGGACCCGAGCGTACTTGTACTTAGTGGATCTCGCTCTACTCGAACGACTGGCAGGGGCGGCAGTCTTGCCCTTATGGGATGCAATTGAACGCTGGCTCGCAGGACTGAACGACGAGGGTGAAAAGGCGCTCGAAAGCTGGCTGAAGAAAATGCCCGAGCGGATCCCGCAAGCGGTCGAACCAGGATAGGGCATTTCCTTTTCAGTCCACAGTGATAAAGGTCGTTGGCGTGCCGCTGCTCAGGCTCGCCTGAAATCAGGATGTGCCTATCGTGAGCCGCGTTTTACTACAGCTGGGCGGGAACAGCGACTTTGATCTGCGCGACTTCGACTAGGTCGTAGGCTTCGACTGTGACATGGACGACCAATGACCGCTCGCTCCTCGCGCTCTGGTGCGCCCCCTTCGGACAGCGCACCAGAGCGCACGGTACGCAGAGGCTGTGCAGTAGCCGATGCACAGCACTCAGGCGCCCGCTCACGTGCTCAACCGACTTGGATAGCTGGGCGTCATCAAACAGACCTGGACCGCCCGCTTTTAATATCCTGCCGGCACTGCAGTGCCTTAGTCGGCCCAGGGATCAAGGGCACACTTCACGCAGTGGTCCTCCTTGTGTTTGAAGATATGGTGCCGTATGGGGCGTCCTCCAGGCTGAGGCGGTGCGAGATAATAATGGTCGGGTCAATCTCGCCTTTCACGATGTGCTCCAGCAGCTTGGGAACGAAGCGGTGGACATGCGTCTGTCCCGTACGCATGGTCAGCGCCTTGTTCATGAACGCTCCAAGCGGGATCTTGTCCGCGAAGCCGCCATAAACACCTGCAACGCTCACCGTGCCGCCCTCGCGTACGGAAATGATCGCGGAGCAGAGCGCATGCAGGCGATCATTCTCCATGACCCGAGTCGTCTGCTTCATAGCGTCCGCCAGTCCACCCAGGCCAAGGCCATGCGACTCCATGCCGACTGCGTCGACCACGCTGTCCGGGCCGCGCCCCCGATGCACAGCTTCAGCGCCTCCAGCACCTCGTCCTGCTCGTAATTCAGGATTTCCGCGCCCAGTGCCTCCGCTTTTGCAAGGGTTCTGTCAGGTTATTGAGTAGGGTGGGTCCGTGATTGACCCCGCGCCCTATCGCCACCGTTTCCCGATCAGCGTCATCCAGCACGCGATTGGGTTGTACCACCGCTTCCCACTGAGCTACCGGGACATGCAGGAGTTGCTCCAGGAACGTGGTATTGAGGTCAGCCACGACACGCTTCGCGAGTGGAACATCAAATTCTCGCCGCTCATCTCTGAAGAGCTACGTCACCGGGAACCCCGTCGGGGTTCCCGGTGGCACATGGACGAAGTCTGTACCACCGTCGGCGGTGTCCGTCACTGGCTTTGGAGAGCCGTGGACGAGCACGGGGTCGTACTCGACGGCTTGCTACAACGCCACCGAGATACCGAAGCGGCAAGAACGTTCTTGGCTCGTCTGCTTGGAGAATTCCACGTCCCGGAGACGATCTGCACCGACAAGCTGGCCAGTTACGGGGCCGCCATCCGAGAACTTCCGGCGCTTCAAGAGGTTGACCATCAGCAAGTGATTTCGACCGCCCGCTGCAATAATCTCGTTGAGCAATCACACCGTCCCACACGCCAACAGGAGCGTAATCCACTCGGTTTCAGAAAGATTAAGCGAACCCAGGAATTCTTGAATCTCCACGCCCGGATCACCAATCTTCAGCGCCCTCCTCGAACGACAGTTCCCGCCTACATCAGCAGAAGCAACTGATACAGGGCATTCCAGATGTGGCCTGAGGTCGGTGCAGGGGTAGCCTGAACTTCAGGCTACCCCTGCTGTTCGTCTGCCAGCCACAGAATTAACCTGACAAAACCGTGGAGGACGTGATAACCGCGCCGCTGTAACTCTTCAGCCACCGAGGTCTTGCCCGCGCCAGAGACTCCGTCAACCAAGTAGTTTTTCTTCCCCACGGATCCATCCTTCTGGCACATGCCTTGAGTTTCCGTCAGCTCCGGCGGTGCCAAGGTAATCGGGTACTGGAGCCGTGGATTATTGACCTTGGATCAGGTGGAATGGCGGCCCACGATCAGCCATTCTATTGCCGCTCACTGCAGCCGAGATCAATAAACGCGCGGTTTCCGCTTGCGCCCTGTCCTACCTACCTGACTGTGCATTTCCGGCGAAAAGTTATCCCCGCTCTCACTCAGGCCCGCGCTTCCACAGGCGGGCCGCCCCCATGCCTGGAGGCAGCAATGAACCGACTCTTCATCCTAACCGTCCGGGCCTTCAGCCTCTTCGGCTGAGCGATGGTGCTCGCCCTGTGCGGGTTCGCCTTCGCGCAGACCACCCAGCCGGTCGAGCTGATCAGGGGCATCTCGCCCGCCACCCTCACCTTGGTGATTATCTTCTGCAGCAGCTTCCTGGCGCACTGGCTGACTGCACTCACCAAAGGCCGTCTCGGCACCGAAGGCCGCACCACACAGATGCTGGCCGGCGGCTTCTCAGCCTTGACCGGCAGCCTGATCACTTTCCGCTCCGGGCTGTACGGCGAGGGCTGGCCGGGGCTGCTGGCGACGCTACTGGTCAGTCTCGTTACCTGGGCTGCATCCGACGCCTAGTGGTGCGGCAAGGTCCAGGCGGCCGCCTCCGCGCTTCAAGGTCTCCAGCAGTCGGGCGGCCTGCCGAAGACCGTGCTGCCGCCCGTGTCCGCCTCACCTGCGCCTTCTGAACCTCAGCAGGCCTCCCAGCCCACCGAGCCCGCCACGACCCTGCCATCGCCCGCCAATTCCCCGGTTCCTGTGGCCGCGTACCTCTCTGGATGTCCCATGGTCCTGACCCTGATCAGCTTGCTGTCAAGCGCGCTGGCCCTCGGCGCCACCGCCCCCACCTCTGGCCAGGCCGCCGCTCTCGGCACCTGGGCTGACACCTGGCTACCGGAGTTCCGTCACGACGTCATGGTGATCAGTGCCGATGTCATCCCGGCAGCGAACAGTCTACAGGGCACCTTCAAGGGCTTGGACCGGGCGCAGGTGGTGAGCGTGGCGGTGCGCTTCATGGTGCAGGAGTTCG
>Ga0160429_1001681_pt1 | contig 12025 bp, 10 predicted proteins | sample SolpanmetagenomR_FD_108199 | JGI IMG/M metagenome (GOLD analysis project Ga0160429, IMG submission 108199) | Solar panel surface microbial communities from Lawrence Berkeley National Laboratory, California, USA - R | ecosystem: Engineered > Built environment > Solar panel > Unclassified ... | reverse complement strand
GTTGAGCTGTAGTGAAGGGCGATTAGTATCAAGTTGAGACTCGAGGTTGTCGTACAGTACTTACAACGTAGTCACGGATACCGGTGAGGTAAGCCCACTGCAGATCGGTATCAAGGTTGACCTTGACAACACCGTAGGAAATGGCGTCCAAGTATTCCTGTTTTGAGGAGCCAGAGCCACCGTGGAAAACAAGGAACACCGGCTTCTCCTCCTTGGTACCCTCCTTCTCGGCGACAAACTTCTGGTGCTTGGAGAGGAGCTCCGGGTGGAGCTTAACGTTGCCAGGCTTGTAGACACCGTGGACATTGCCGAAACCAGCAGCGATCGAGAAGTAAGGGGAGATTGGGCTCAGTGTCTTGTAGATGTTGTAGATGTCCTCGGGCTGAGTGTATAGAGAGTTGTTGTCGACATCCTCGTTGTTGACACCGTCCTCTTCACCACCAGTGATGCCAATCTCCATCTCCAGCCACTGCTTCATTGGCGCAGCCCTCTCAAGGTATTTGGCGGTGGTCTTGACGTTGAAGTCGACCTCTTCCTCGGACAGATCGATCATGTGGGAGCTGAAAAGAGGCTCGTTGTGCTCCTTGAAGTACTTCTCATCCGCGTCCATCATGCCGTCGAGCCATGGCAGAAGCTTCTTTGCGCAATGATCGGTGTGGAGGACGACGGGGACGCCGTAGGAGGGGGCAATGGTGCGGATGAAGTGCGCAGCAGCGACAGCGCCAGTGATGGAAGCCTCTTGGCTCTTGTTCGGTGCACCCTTGCCACAGAAGTACTACACACACAGAAGCTGTCAATTTGCTGGCCCACCTGTGGTGTGGGGTAAATTCACTTACAGCAGCACCGCCTTGAGACATTTGGAGAATAATGGGAGAGTCCGCATCTCGGGCAGCTTCGAGAGTCGCAACAGCGGTCGAGCTAGAAGTGACGTTCACGGCCGGGATGGCGAAGTTCTTCTCCTGTGCGTACTTGAAGAGCTTGCGAACATCTTCGCCGACAATGACACCAGTCTTGCGCTCGAGAACGTCTTTGACACCCATAATTGCGATTGGCTTTGTGTGTTTGAAGAGTGACTTTAGGTGAAGAATTGAAAAAGGGATTGAGGATTGGGAAATCAAGTATTCAACAGAGTAAGAGAAGCAATATTGCGTCAAAGTTGATATGGAGCGGGGCACTCCGTCGGCGGAATATCGAAAAAGCACCGGAAAGTTCACCGCGGACAAAGTCGGTTTGACGGGGAGAATTCGTTCACTCTGCGATTGATGTGAAGTAATTGCCTAGGCTATTCCCTCTGTCCGACTACCGTACGTTGTTTCCGAGCATCGAATAGCACCGCGTCGCCGCATGCTTGCCCGAACCTTGGAAAGGACAAAGTCAAGCGTGTGTACGAAGGCAGCAAGGCATCAATCGCTCGATGGTGGGGTTCACAAGCGCGTTCCACCCAGTTCTGAAAGCTCAACAGCGGGCTTGAATTCGGAGCTCGTGATTGAACAGTTAAGAGCAACTGGCATATGCTCGATGCAAGAACAGGGGCGCACACACCGAGCGACGGAATAGGTAAAGAGCGTGGCTTCACCATCTCATGGAGGAACGAAAGCGTTTACGGGAGTCATGTCGTCAGATGAGCAGCTTAAGACAATTTCTAGACATCCGTCTCGTTCAACCGAGCTTTTTCCTCTTTCGACATCTTCCTACAAAGTCCATCGTAGTACCCTACACTGATCCAATCTTCGCGTCTTATGTCTGTCAAAGCTTGACTTCGGACTGCTCGATGCTCTCTGCATGGACCCTAATTACTTCACCTGCACCCTTGGCCAAGCTGCCACTCTGCGTCAAACCCATTCTTATAGCAATATCAATGACTTCCTCGATTCTCAAGCAGACCGCGTCGAGCACAAGCCTGCAGTAAGCTTCTTCAAGCCATCGACCGACAACCAACCATGGACACAGCATTCCCTCACCTTCAGCGATGTCCGGAATGGCTCTACTCGCGCAGCGGAGCGCATCGCCAGCTCTTTCGGTAAAGGACGAGAAGGTGGCTCGACAATTGCTCTACTCTGTCCGAGTTCCCTAGACTTCCTTCTCACGTGGCTTGCCCTCATGAGGCTGGGTCATTCGGTATTACTCCTCGCTCCGCAATGCCAACCGTCAGCGATCGCACATCTGTGCAAAAGCTGTGAAGTGTCCTTTTTGCTATATGACGAAGTGTACGAGGAACAAGCTCTCTCAAGCATAGACCTGATGACAGACACCACACCGAGCTTCAGCGGCCATTCCATACCATCACTCTTAGGAGCCGACGTTCTCGATGTGTTGAAGCAGATCCCACAAAGCCAAGTTCATGCGCCTGCCGTTGATACTAACGCGGTCGCCTATCTACATCATACCTCAGGCACATCTTCCGGTCTTCCCAAGCCAATTCCGCAACCGCACCGCGCAGCCGTCTGTGTCCTGCCTCACCTGCCGCCTAAGGACTCAGAACCCGCGAAAGCAACGTTCACAACGACACCGCTCTACCACGGTGGCATAGCCGACCTTTTCCGCGCCTGGACCAGCGACGCGCCGATCTATCTGTTCCCAGGCAAGGAAGTCCCTATCACCGCTACCAACATCATTCGCTGCCTCGATGCCGCAGCCCAAAGCGAAGATCCCCCAGTCAAGTATTTCTCCTCTGTACCCTACGTCTTGCAGATGCTGGAAGCGGATTCACGTGGCCTGCAATATCTCCAACGAATGGACATTGTCGGCGTAGGCGGCGCGGCCCTGCCACCCGAAGTCGGCGATCGAATGGTCAAGAAGGGCGTCAACCTAGTCTCGCGCTTTGGTAGCGCTGAATGTGGCTTTCTACTGTCAAGTCACAGAGACTACGCGGCCGACAAGGAATGGCAGTACCTTCGCACGTCCTCCAGCGCCGAACCACTACGCTTCGAGCCGCAAATCGATGGCTCAGGGACGCACGAGCTGGTTATCCAGAATGGGTGGCCGCATATGGCGAAGCGGAACAGGGATGATGGAAGCTTTGCGACTAGCGACCTGTTCTTGCCACATGAGAGCATCGAGGGAGCGTGGCGGTATCATAGTAGGGCAGATGCTCAACTAACGCTAATAACGGGGAAGAAGTTTGACCCCGCGCCTTTAGAGGGAACGATCACAGATTCGACGCTGGTCAGTGATGCGCTGATTTTCGGGAATGGAAGACCGTTCCCTGGTGTGTTGATATTCAGGTCCAAGGACACGAGAGATGCAGCCGACGAAGAGATGATGAGCAAAATCTGGCCGCTAGTAGAGAGACTGAACGCAGAGAGCCAGGACCATGCGAGAATACCTAGGAGCATGATTATGGTTATGCCGTACAAGGAGAGTAACTTGGAGAAGAGCAGCAAGGGAACTGTAATGAGAGGGAAAGCGGAAGAACGGTACGCGGAGGATATCGAACGTGCGTACGATGCATCGGAGCCACAAGATAACGAACATGTTGAGGATGAAGATGTCGCTTCCTTCATCAAGAAGAGCGTAAAGGACATCATGCATAAGAAAACCGAATTAACGGATGATACAGATCTGTTCTCGTATGGAATGGATTCTGTGGCCTGCATGCAACTGCGATCGAGAATGCGGTCATTGTTGGAACCTCAAGCGGGCAAGCTGCCGATGAGTGTTGTCGAGGATCACGGCTCCGTTAGGAAGCTCTCGGCCTTCGTCGTCAACAAGCGCCACGGTCAGGAGGTCCAGGATGAGGAAGATGAGGAGCAACTAATGCGAGATCTCGTTAAGCGATACGGCGCATTTGAAGGAACGTCTTCTACGAATGACGCTGATGGCGAATTCAAAGATGATAATAAGAGAGAAACAATCGCCCTGACTGGGGCTACAGGTGCACTCGGGGCCCACATTCTGAACATCTACAGAACTTGCGATAGGGTGGCCAAGGTCTACTGCCTAGTCCGAGGAGCTGATGAGCACGCAGCCCGCGAACGCATTAGCAAAGCACTCACGCAGAGAGGATTGGAAGATCTTTCATCAGCCTCGGTGAACAATGAGAAGGTCGTAGTGCTACAAGCACAGCTAAGCCATGCACATCTCGGCTTGTCTGAGGAGATGTACGAAACCCTCGCACGGCAGGCCACAGCTATCGTACATGTGGCTTGGGCCGTCAATTTCCGCTTGCGGCTGCAGAGCTTCGTGAAAGATCACATTGCGGGTAGGTGCACTCGCAATCAAGCAGCCGTGTGCGACGTGGACTGACAGTCGCTGCAGGAACGCGCAACCTCATTGATCTTGCACTGCATTCAGGACGCAACCGGCCACCGCGATTCGCGTTCTGCTCTTCTGTGGCAAGTGTGCTTGGGAAGAAGTGGTCGGAACCCGTACCCGAACATATACTGGATGACCCATTGTGCGCGTCGCCGCTGGGCTACTCCAGGTCGAAATGGGTAACGGAACAGATGTGTTTCGAAGCTCACAAAAGAACACGCCTGCATGGACGCATTGGCGTGTTTCGTGTCGGCCAGCTATCCGGAGACACCAAGCACGGCATATGGAATACAAGTGAAGCATGGCCAATGATGCTGAGTAGTGTGAAGCTTACCGGAGCTCTTCCCAACTTGCAGAACGAGCCATTGTCCTGGCTGCCAGTAGATACTGCGGCTGAGGCTCTTGTGCAAGGCACTGACTTTTTAACGGGAGGAGATGACATGAAGGTGTTTCACGTCGTGAACAAGCATCAGACCCCACAGTGGGCCGACCTCCTGGGGTGGATGAAGAAGAATGAATCATTCGAGACCGTTAGTCCGCGAGAATGGGTTGGTCAGCTCGGCAAGGTCGACGGTCAGGAGGCCAACCATCCGGCCATGAAGCTTCTTGGACACTGGCAAAAGCTGTATGGTGACGCTTCCGCTGAGAATGAACAAACACAAACGCCAGTGGAGTTTGACATGCACAAAACCAAAGCAGCCTGCAAGGTCATGCGAGATGTTGCGCCATTGGATGAAGCGTACTTTGCCAAGATACGAAGTTGGCTGGAAGGATCGATGTAGGCTCTCTGCAGCGATCGGTACGAATACCTACTGTACCTCGATTTCGAGGGATTATATTCATATGCTTTGATTGGAGGATTGTGAGGTTCGGCCTTGAAAGTTTGTTACTGCATTGAGCGGCAGATAACGGCCAGGCTCAGCGATGCGAGTCGCGATACCGCCTATGACAGAGCATGGTCTTACCAAACCACAGAGTTTTGACTGGACAACAGATGCGTGTTTTCCGTGGAACAAAGGCATATGCTTGTGATCCGCTCGAGATGGTCTTCACAGGTTATGTACACGTAGGGCAGCCGTTTCGCGCGGGTGCAACAAGGTCCCTGTTGCATTTGGTGACAAGGTCTGACCTGGCCAACGACTTTATTCCAAACATTCCAGACTTTGCTGTTGTACCATCTCTTCCTTCGCACTGTGGGGCCGACGCACACCAATTGGACCACTGTCACTTTCTAATGATTACATGCCTGGCCCTCGACATGGAGAACCCAGGTGCGGTGACCAAAGCACATGGCAGCGAGAGCCGGGCACCGGACAGCGAAGCGGTTGATGTACCTGGCCAGGAAATGACCATGGCCCTGCTAAGATCACTGTGCAGGTGCTCTCGACGTCGTGGTGGAAAGAACGCTGTGGGGGGAACACGAGCGCCCTCGCGTTGGAGAAATTGCGTCCCCTAAGCCGATGATGATTGGCAAGTACCAGACAGCGGCGGACGTTGTGCGAGACGTATATAGGGCATCGTCAGACCTCTCGAAGGTGCAAAAGGTCGAATTGCTTGTCGATCCTCTGCCCCTGCGACAGCAGACGATCAGACGTGGAGAATCCAGGGAACCGCGCGCCTTTCAAAAGCTTGTCTTCCAGGATGATGACTACCACTCTCTTCCTGGTGAGCGCACTACTCCATGGAGGCGTCGTCACCTCCCAGAAGACAGTTCTCACTTCCACCGGCACTCCCTACAAGCGGCCTGCTGCCGAATACATCAATATCACAACTACGCCTCAAGGTGCTAGCGATGCGATTCCGGAAGCCTTCGTTTCATACTCGATTGAATTTTCCTCATTCCCCGATTTCGCTGGTAACAAGAGCAGCCCCAATGGCTTCTCAGATACACTTCTCGAGAATTTGAAAGCAATCCAAGGAACAAAGCCGCATATCCGTGTTGGTGGAAACACACAGTAAGATCAGGAGATCTGACTTCGAAATCACGACAGAGGGGCTAATACTCTGAAATAGGGACTATGCCATCTTCGACTCAGCTCAGGCTCAATCGACCGTTGTAAAGATTGATCCATCGCGCTCCCCAGACTACCCAACCACGTTGACCATCGGACCGTCTTACTTTGAATCATATCAGACCTGGCCCGGGACTACATTCATCCACGGCTTCAACCTTGGCCGAAACAGCACAGAGGACCGGACTGCTCTGCTTGCTTCCGTGCCATACGCGTGCAAAGCTATTGGCCAAGCTGGCCTCCTCTACTGGGAACTCGGCAACGAGCCGGACCTTTTTAAGACATCGGCTCAAGGCGCTGTCCGGCCGTCTACCTACGATGAGGCAGCCTATGTCAAGGAATGGCGCAATCTCACCTCCCGAATTCAAACCGCTATGCTAAAACCCTGTCCTGAGCTCGCACGCGACTTGGTGTACAAGTATGTTGCACCCTCGTTCTCAGGGACCGCCAACAGCCTTGACCCGGTCACTGTATGGAAAAATGGCCTGGGAGATGACTACAATATCGGCCAAATAAGCAGCCACAACTACATCAGCGGCGCCGACGTGCCCGGCGTCACGCTCCAAGGGACACTCATGAACCATAGCAACACCGTTACCAGCGTTACCAAGCAACTGGCCCTCCGCAACGCGCTGTCTAGTTATGACCTCCCCTTCATCCTCGGCGAGACCAACAGCCTATACAACCAAGGCCGACAAGGCCTCTCCAACACCTTCGGCGCCGCGCTCTGGGGCCTGGACTTCAACCTTTGGTGCGCCTGCCAGGGCATCAAGCGAGTGCACATGCACCAAGGCACAAACTACCGTTACGCATCATGGCAGCCCATCAACACCAATCTCGCCACCAAGGGCACAAAGCCGCCGTACTACGGCCAAATCGCCGCGGCGAGCATGCTCGGAAATCTCACGGCCGGAGACGTCCAAGTCGCCAACATCGCCATCAAGAACGAAACAGGCGCCGTCTACGCGGCTTATGTAGACAGCAAGCTCGCCCGCGTCATGGCCATCAATATGGTGGAGTACAACACCTCTTCTACGACGGACCGTCCTTTTCAGACGTACGCCTTCTCTGGTCCGACATCTTGCGCTGGGTCGGCGACGGTGCAGCGTCTGATGGCAGAGGGTGCGGACGCCGTGTCTGGCATTACGTTTAATGGGTACAGCTACGATCTTGAGGTCGCGGGCGGGGAGCCGAAGCTGACGGGAAATGCGACGAAAGATGAAATCGTGTACGTGGGCGCAGACGGTATTTTCAACATCGAGGTGCCGTATTCGAGTGCGGCGATGGTAACGCTGGTATGCTAATCAGAGTAATGACGTGGTCAAGGAACAATATATAGTACTGATCGATAGAACCTATGTGCACATAACGCCCGCGCCATCGTAAATAGAAAGCTTCATCCAACCGTGACACTTCACAACTCTTCCCGTTCGTCAACCGCGACTTCCCCCGTGATCCACTTCCACCCATCGCCGCCTGGCACACACAAGCCCAGCCGCCAGAAGTAATCTCTATGCGCGAAAAACAGCTGCCAAAGCTTGAACCTGTCCGGCACAATCTCCGTCCACCAACGAGTCTTATCAGCAGCCGCTTCGTTGAGCACCATGGCTTGTTGCTGCGCAACATCAATCACCGATCTCGCTGCCAGAGAAGACGTGTGGGATCCAGCTATGCAGTGCTCGTCCGCGTTTCCATTGCAGAATACTACGTCTTCAAGCTTGGGCGGCAATTCGGTACCTGAAATGTATATCTCGCCCGCATGGGGTCTGTACCCCCATTCCTCTGGTGGTAGCAAGGGCACGGGGTCGCTTGCATGCGTAACGCGTCGATACCTCCAGTCTCCAGGCTGCGCCGTGCTGCGGTTGCCGATCCCAAAGCGGTCGTTGATGTAGTCTACGAGCCCCACATTGCCGAGCATAGGCTCTCCAAAGGTCGTGACGTGTGGATTCCAGCCGCGAGCTTCAAAGTCGAGCCCCGCTAGACAAGCAACTGCGCCGCCTAGTGAATGGCCGACAAGCGTCAAAGTGTAGTTGGGGTAGACTTGTACGGCCTGTTCGACCTCTTCGAGGATGGCAGCGCGTGTGTTGATCCAGGAAGAGTGGAAGCCGGTGTGCACTGTGCAGTTGGCACACTTTGGAGTTTCGTCCGGATCCCTGGGTGATGTGCCGTCACTACCAGGATAGGGCGTGTATTCCTGCGGTATAGTGGACAGATCGGCAACGGTGTTGGTGATGCTGTAAGTACCGCGGAAGGCGAGGATGATACGCGGGGACGAGGATCGGTGGGAGAGCGCGATATAGCCACTGCTATCAGAGAGGAGGGGTCCGGTGTTCCATGCCTACATCCAAGGGATGGCATCAGTATCTCCGAAGTGTACACAGGCGGATCGAGGAGGTTCTTGTGTACCTTGACCAGCTCGAAGTTCTCGAAATCGCGACATCTGCTGGCGCACTGGAAAGGCTTCGATATGCCTATGCCGGTGAGGCCGATGCAGTATGAGATATCGACAATGCGCGAGAGCTCTTCCATCTCGGCGTAGAGGTTTGGGCTGATTGAACGGTCGCCATTCTGAAGTGGCGACTGGGAGGTCGGAAGGGTGGACGCGAGATAAACGGACAAGGGGAGTAGACTTAGGAGACGGCCGAGGCGCATGGCGAGGAAGCAAATTACATGTTCTGGTGTTATTAATGTCGTCGAAGAGGAACGCCAACTGTGAAAGAGCGTTCGACGCTGAATCTCATGACGGATCGCACCAGCCACAGCCACATCAGTTCAGCCCGACGTCACTCACTCCTGCTGCCTGCGCCACGCTGCCGAATGCCGCCCAAGGATCATCACCAACCAACCTCGGCTCCAGCCGAAGTCCAGCACAACAGCCAGAAGGTTACGTTCTTCGTGCCAACTGCAGTACATGAAGAGGACCTACGCAAGATGTCGGAGCATGAGAAGGCCTTCCAGTACCCATTCGCCGGAGCTCCCGATATCATACGATCAAATCAGAAGGACGCATACTTCCAGGGAGTCCTTCTGGAGCAACTGTCAAATCTTGTCCGGAAGCTATACGGTGCTCGCATTTCTCATACGTACACCACCGAGTTGCGCACATTCTCCGAGCTTCTTTATTTAGGCCTTACTACGGGCGTCGGCAATCAGACGCTGGGGGAAGAGTATTGCGATGTCGTGCAGGCCGAAGACGATACTCTCCGACTGCCTTCAATAGCGCGCCGAGTCGGTTACATTGTCACCACGATCCTTTTACCTTACTCTCTCAATCGCATACTGCCAGCCTTCCGACGTCGGATTCGAGCGAAGCTTGAGCGCAACCTTCGCAAGCCCATAGCTAAGGGTGGCGCTTCCAGCTCTCGAACCCTGCAGTCTTACGTCCTCGCCAACCTCGAGACCGTCACTTCGCCTGCGCCGGTTTACGCTGTCAGCCTCGCGGTCTTTTACTTCTCCGGTGCATACTACCATCTGGGAAAGCGTATATGGGGCCTGCGCTACATCTTCACTCGGCGCGTTGAGACCACGGAGCAAAGAGTGGGGTATGAGGTCCTGGGTGTCCTTCTGGTCCTACAACTTGCAGTTCAAGGATGGCTGCACATTCACAACACCATCTCTACTACAACTCCGGCTGTCGCGAATGCAGGATTACTGGCTGGTGGGAGCGCGGTCCTTGACAATGGTGTGGAAGTCTCCCTTGATCCGAACGCCTACAGCAGCAACAACGCGCTGCTTCTGGAGACAGGCGGAAACAGTCCTCCTCCAGAGGTCAAAGGGGAAGCCATACAGGAGATGACAAATACGCCTATATTGTCAACCCCACGCTATGATCTGGACAACCTGGATACTATGCAATGGATGCATGGGAGGCAGCAGCGGAAATGCACTCTTTGTCTGGAGCCCATGAAGGACCCTGCTGCAACAACGTGCGGCCACGTGTTCTGCTGGACCTGTATCGGAGACTGGTGTAGAGAGAAGCCGGAGTGTCCGCTCTGCAGGCAAATGAGCTTGGCACAGCATATCTTGCCATTGAGAGGCTGATCCGCGTAGGGCTAGCACCAAGCAGCTACACGTACCTGTTCTCTTGTGGAATGTTTCATAAACTGCACAAATATCTGAGATGTGTGCAGCTCACGAGCTAGCACTAGCACACCATGCTTCCTGCCAGCATAAGCCCGGATGCTTTCCCAACAGGTCATATCTTACTGACGGTACTTCATGTAGGCGGTCTGGCAATCAAAGGGAGATCGATGTCCGGATCGTCGTTTTCCAGTCTCCCTGCCAGGCTGTGGTTACATGTCTACAATGATCATGTTGTCGCCTGCCGACCTATCGTCCAGGCAGAACCGGGTGTTCATCGGAGAATAATCGCGTACCCAAGAAGGACAAGTCTCATCACCGGCAGCTTCGCATCCTGAGAGAAGGAGCTAGTTCGACCCAGGTTGCACGCTAATGGCTCCACAGTCTGTAGGAAAGGTTTCGCGTGTCTGTATCACTCTCTATTGTGCAGACGCTCTATCTATCTTTGGAGGGAATAGATTGATAGCCATCAGGCAGACCAAGAACGCAGCACATGTTGTTACTTGTACGACAGACCAGTATTGTGCTGATTCAACTCAAGGCAGCCTGGGGATAGCCGTGGGGACAAGCGGGAGGCTAGTGCTTGGTTGGACCACTACAATGGTACCGCGCTTTCACCATGGACCTCCAACATCGTGAAGATTCAGACACGAAGACCTCAAACAAACACGACCAGACTGTCCGAGTGCTTGTCAGAAGTCATTACACTACAGTTCGTCCACTCGTAGTGAAATCCTCTTCACTCACTGTCGACAAAAATCCACCAGTCACTGAATGCCTTATCAAACGCCGTGTTGGCAATCTCCAGATTTGAACTGTTTACATACGCTACACTTCTCTTCTGGAGGTATTGACCACAACCATCAGAGAGTCGTTACACGCGTTTGTGACCACAGCAACCAGAGTGTCGTCACACTCCCCTCGCTATCCTCCACCGCAGCACGCTCGATGTCGGTAGACACCAAGATGCCTTTGACACGCGCATCCAGTAAAAGCGTCTCATCTCGATCCAAGCATCAAGCTACGCCATCCATCTCATCTACTTCCAGCATTGCCGGAGGGATTCAGCTCACGCCCAGCGCGTCTGACACCGACACACTTTCGCTCACTTCAGAGGACGTGAAGCCGAAACCCACTGGCTCTATTCCAGGCACGAGCACTTCCGCACGCTCACCCGTCACCCTCGTTCCGGACAATCTTGGCTATGATGGCGAAGATGACACAGCCTCTACTACCTCTAGGCGCTCTGTTCTGAAGGTCACCGACAAATCATCCGCTTCCTCTGACACTCTCACCTCCATCTTCGAAAAGCTCTCCGTAGACGACAAGCGCAAGGCTCTAGATGCTCTCCAAAACAAAACCGCTACGCAGCCAGCTACTAAAAAGAAGATCGGCCCTTCGATTCATCAATTCGCACCTTCTCTCGAGGACTGGCAAGATCTCTGTCGCGCATGTAGCATCAAAGACGAAGACATGCCACCGAGTATCAAGCAGTGCAAGAAAGTATGTACAACGTTCTCCATCAATACTGCTGCATGTCGGCTCTTGCTGACAGGGAAAGCAGGCTCTCAGGAAGAAGAACGTGAATCTGTACGATTTGTCCGTTGCCCTCGCAAACGACACAATTGCCACGCAATTCCCCACATTGCACCAACTCCGCAAGTAAACCTTCGAGACGG
>Ga0160429_1001679_pt1 | contig 12042 bp, 9 predicted proteins | sample SolpanmetagenomR_FD_108199 | JGI IMG/M metagenome (GOLD analysis project Ga0160429, IMG submission 108199) | Solar panel surface microbial communities from Lawrence Berkeley National Laboratory, California, USA - R | ecosystem: Engineered > Built environment > Solar panel > Unclassified ... | reverse complement strand
TTCCACGAAACACCCCGTGAGGAAGTCTACGCCACGGTGGCCGTGTTTGAGGACCTCTACGGTAACCGCTGGGATTTGCTGCAACCCAAACCCACCGCGGCCGCTTAGGTGGTCGTACCTTGTTACTATGCCTTTAGGCGGGGCTAGCCGCTGTTTTTCGTTTATGGAGTTAGATTTTCAAAAAATGCCCGACCAGCTTATCCCCGCCGTAGTGCAGGATGCTGCTACCGGGCAGGTGCTCATGCTGGGCTACTTCAATGCCGAAGCTTGGCAGCGCACCCAGGCCGAGGGCCGCGTCACATTCTTCTCGCGCTCCAAGCAGCGCCTCTGGACCAAAGGCGAGACCAGTGGCAACTTCCTGCAGGTAGTGAGCCTGCACGTAGACTGCGACCAGGATACGGTGCTGGTGCTGGCCCGCCCCGACGGTCCCACCTGCCACCGGGGCACTACCAGCTGCTTCGAGGCCCTGCCCGGGGCGGCTGCCGACCAGCCCGCGCCCGCCGTTGGCTTTTTGGCCGAGCTTGACCAGCTGATTGCCCATCGCCAGCAGCAGCCGCACGAGGAGCCGGGTTCCTACACGGTGCGCCTCTTCGAGAAGGGGCTCGCCCGCATTGCTCAAAAAGTAGGGGAGGAGGCCATCGAAACCGTTATCGATGCCATGGCTGGTAACCGGGCAGGGCTGCCCGGCGAGGCCGCCGACCTGCTCTATCACCTGCTGGTGCTGCTACGGGCCAGCGGGTCCTCCCTGGACGAGTTATTGGCCGTGCTGCGTCAGCGGCATCAGGTTATCAAAGGGGGCCAGCGCCGTCCGCTGCCCGAGTAACCAAAGAGTCATAGAAACTAAAAAGGAGCCCGTTTGGCGCAAGTCCGGCGGGCTCCTTTTGGCAGAAAGGCGGCGGTGGTCACGCTAAGCCGCGAAATATTAGCTTAACATAATTATAAAACAAGAAATTAAAGCGCTGTTCTCTAGTAAATTAAGTTTACCGCCGCAGTTGCCGTTCTACTTTATCCAGTAATGCCCGGATTAACGCGAGGTCCTCCGCCTCTGTCACGTCGAGCTGGGTATTTATACCGGGGCCGGCAAGCTCGATGCGAAACAGGAGCGGAGCAGAAGTTGCATTACCCAGTGCAGTGGTAGCAGCTACTGGCGGGGAAGACGCAGTTAGTGGGGGGGCTGGCAGTGGTAAGGAGTGAGCTGCGGCGGGTTGTTTGGCCGCAGGTTCAGGCGAAGCATCCTTCCTGGCCGGTTGGCTGCCTTGTAGGCCAAATAGACTGGCGATGGCATCCGCGGTGCCCGCCGGGGCCGTTCGTGCCGCGGGTACCGGTCGCTGGGCATTGGGCTGAACCGGGCGGGGGTCAGCCACTGAGGCCGGCTGGCGCGTGGGTTCTTCGGTGGCGTCAGTTGCGTCTGGCGCTTCTTCGGTTGCGGAGTCGTCTGCGTCGTTGTCCTGTCCGGATTCTTCTGGCGGCGGTATGGCGGCGCTGGGTAGCTGCCGAAACACGTTGGTGGCTAGGGGGGGGCTAGCCAGCTCGCGCCGGGGGCCTTGTTGGGCAGCCAACTGGTCGATGTCGGCCAGGATATTGTGTTCATCCAGCAAGGCTACCATGTGGGCCCCGTCTACGAAAGCCTTCGCTACGCCTTGCGCATTTATCTCCTCCACGCCAAATTCCCGCATCAGGAGCACGTCAAGCATTGCAACGGGCAGTTCCCGGCCGCGAAACTTGCGACAGAGCTGAGTAAACAATACGGGCGTTAAAAAGGCCTCCCGGTGAAAAATCAACTCTTCCTGCTTATCGTAGGCGTGCTTAATCCGCCGGAAGAGCGTGGTAGTGGTGAGCAGTTCCCGCTTGCTAGTCAGGAGCCCAAACTTGACGGCCGAGCCGACAATAGCTTTAAACGAGCCGCTAACCTTGCGATTGAGCTTGCGGGCGCAGGTTTCCAGGGCGCATTTACCGCCGGTGTCATCCACCACCTCCGCTACTTCCCAGGCGCCACTGTAGCTGGTACGGGGGTAATCAATTAATTTAGGCATGTCGGAGTTAGGTAATAAAGGCTGGTAGTATAACGGCTAAAGGTATAAATAAGTTGGTGTAAACCCATGAAGTATAAAAAAGTATAAAAAGAATAAGTTATTTTATACTTTTTTATACTTTATAGTCTTTAACTTACATTTTACCTCATCCCTGACATCTTTGTACTACTCAAGTGTGTCCTACAGACTAACTAGGAGAGTACCTAGGAGAGTACCCTCAAAGCAGAGGAAACTCCAGCTTCTCAAGTAGCAAGCATGAGTAGCAAGGTTACTGTTTTTTATTCCCCCAACAACGAATTGAGCCTGGGCCAGCGGGTCGGCACCGTAGGTAGTTTAGCGAGCAAAGTCGCCGCCGGTCAGACGAAAGCATTATTCCTTCTACATGGCACGTAGTCGCGAGGTAAAATACCTCTGCCAACGGAAAGCACTTAGTCACCATGGCGTACCGACCACTAAGCACCTGTCTGACAGGCGCGACTAAGTCTGGTAGCTTTCCGCCTCAGTAAAGCGCCCGATACAATAAACATAACGGAATCTTTGGAGCGCCGGGGAGTTACGTTAAGAACGTTCGGCCAGCACACACACAGAAAAGACGGCAAAAACCAGCCATTCGGGGAAACAACTTAATTGTCTTATAATTTATATTATGTTAAGTTGGCTTTCCCCATCTTCTCGCTTCTCGCTCTACTACCCTAACCTGCCGCCCACTTTATTACTAAACGCGTACCAGACAACAACACCCTACAACCGCAACAAAAATCCCCAACTGCCCTGAAGCAGCCGGGGATTTAAACAACGAGCGTTGTGCGCTCTACCGGGCGAAACTATTTCTTTGCTGCTTGCAGGCGAGCCGCCATCTTTTCCGAGTCTGCATTGCGACCAAGCCGGAAATAGACCTTCTGCAAAGCGTTGAGCGTGTTCGGGTCATTGGGCTGCAATTCGAGCGCCTTCTCAAAGTACGGCACCGAGGCTTCGAAATACTTCTTACCCTGGGCTTCCACCGGCTTGCCTTTGACCTGGTAGGTCTTCAAATCCATTTTGCTGGCCTTGGTGTAGAGAGTAGCCGCCTGGTTAAAGTTATAAATGCCCATGTTGAACTGCGAATCGAAGTTGTTCGGGTCGAGCTCAATGGACTTCTTGTAATCGGCCTGCGCCAGGTCAGTCTTCTTCTGGGCATCGTACACCCCGGCCCGCACGGCGTACAAATTGGCGTTACCCGGGTCAGCAGCGATGGCTTTGTTGATTTTCTCCAGCGCCCCGGTCCCGTTGCCCCCGCTCATCGCCACGTTCAGGTCCTCAATAAGGAAAGTCTTGTTATTGGGATAGGCGGCCAGCGCCTGCTGCAGTACCTTCTGGGCCTCAGCATCATTTTTCTCTTGCCGGGCTATTTGCAACAATTGGGTATACACGCCCACCGGCGCCGGTTTGGTCTTGTAAGCATCCATGGCCAGCAGCTGGTTGTAAGAGGCCTTGGCCCCGGCGTAGTCCTGCTTGGCCGACTGAGCGTAGGCCCCGTAGAGCACAGCCGTCGTGTCGGCCGGATTCATTTGCGAGGCTAGCTTGTAGCTGGCAATGGCCTGGTCGTAGTTTTTATCGTTGTAGCTTTTTACCCCCGCGTTGAAGGCCAGCCCGTACAAATTTTGCAGGCGGCCGGGCACTTGCTTGCCGTACTCGCCGGTAGGGCCGTCCAGCTCCAGGGCTTTCTTATACGATTCGGCGGCTTTTTGCAGGGGCTCGCCGGGCTGCATGTCCTTGGCGTACTTGCCGAACAAAGCTTGGGTACTGGGGTCTACCAGCTGGTAATAGATTTCGCCCCGCGTAAACCACGCCTTGGGCTTGTCCTTATCCTTGGTTTTATCGCTGGCAACGGCGGCATTGATGCTCTCAAGCGCCTTGTTGAGCTGACCAGACTTCTGGCTCAACACAGCGTTGGTGATGGCCGAGCTCTGGGCCAGTACTGGCGTGGCCAGGCCGGCGGTGCCAAGCAGGGCAGCCGTGGCGGCGAGCGTCAGGAGTGACTTTTTCATGGGAAGGGAAAAGAAATGATTAAGTGGGCAAAACTACACCCGCCTGGCAAATGCGGTGCCAGGCCGGGTGTACGCAACCACCCCTGGGTGGTTTACTATAAAAGCTGGCTAAAATCCTACCGGACGGCAAAGCGCTAAAAAAGGGGCAGCCGCCGCGAGCTACCCCTCTCCTAGTCTGCTGGTTACTTACGCTTGCTCGTCGGCCACATCCTCGTCGCCTACCAGGTCGAAGTCTTCGGCATTGGCCAACTCCGGCGTTTCCGAGGCTAGCGGCGCGGCCCCAAGTAAGGCTTCGTCGGCCAGCGACTCCAGGTCTTCCACCTCGGCCGCAGCAACTTTGGCTACCGACGAAATCTCGTCATTGGCCGCTACCTTGAACAGACGCACGCCCTGCGTGGCCCGGCCAATGGTGCGCAGCTCACTCATGCTGAGGCGAATAGTGAGACCCGAACGGTTAATTATCATCAAATCGTCGGCGTCGGTCACGGCCTGAATGCTCACCAGCTTCCCGGTTTTCTCGGTCAGCATCATGGCCCGCACGCCCTTACCACCGCGGTTGGTAATGCGGTAGCCACCCTCGCCGTCGAGCGCCGAGCGCTTGCCGTAGCCGTTGTCACTCACCACGAGCAACTCCTGCTGGCCCGAATCGGCGATGCACACCATGCCCACTACCTTATCATCGGGCTCCTCCTCGTTGAGGGTAATGCCGCGCACCCCGGCCGCCGTGCGGCCCATCGGGCGCACCTTGTCTTGGGGGAAGCGTACGGCCCGGCCCGAGCGCGAGGCCAGAATCACCTGCGAGTCACCAGTGAGCAGCTGCACGTCGAGCAGGCGGTCGTCTTCGTTAATAGTAATGGCGTTGATACCCGCCGCCCGGGGGCGCGAATACGCTTCGAGCGGGGTCTTTTTCACGGTGCCTTTTTCCGTGCAGAACATCAGGAAAGTGTTCTCCAGGTAGTCGGGCGAGCGCAGATTACGCACGTTGAGCACCGAGCGCACGGCATCCTCCTTCGGCTTGTCGATGAGGTTTTGCAGCGGCGTGCCCTTAGTCGTTTTGGCGGTTTCGGGCACTTCGTAGGCCCGCAGCCAGAACATGCGGCCCTGCTCGGTGAAGATAAGCAGGTACTCGTGCGTGGTAGCCACGAATAAATGCTCCGTGAAGTCATCCTGTTTGGAACCCGCGCCGCGAGCGCCTACCCCACCCCGGCCCTGGGTCCGGTATTCATCGAGGCTGGTGCGCTTGATATAGCCCTCGCGGCTCACCGTAATCACCATCGCCTCGTCGGCAATCATGTCTTCCATCGAGAAGTCGCCGCCCGCGTGGTTGATGCTCGTGCGGCGCGCGTCGCCGTAGCGCTCGCGCATCTCCATGAGCTCGCTCTTGATGAGGGCCCGCTGCTCGACTTCTGAGTTCAGAATGGCGTTCAAGCGGTCCACCAGGCGCATCAGCTCCTCGTACTCGGCCACGAGCTTATCGCGCTCCAGGCCGGTGAGGCGCTGCAGGCGCATGTCCAGAATGGCGCGGGCCTGCACTTCGCTCAGGGCAAAGCGCTCGATGAGGCCCATGCGGGCTACCTCGGGGTCGCGCGACTCGCGGATGAGCTTAATCACCTCGTCCAAGTGGTCGAGGGCAATGAGCAGGCCTTCCAGAATGTGCGCCCGCTTCTTGGCTTCGGCTAGCTCAAACTTGGTACGGCGCACAATCACTTCCTCGCGGTGCTCAACGAAGTACTTAATAAGGTCGCGCAAACCCAGCGTCATCGGGCGGCCCTTCACCAGGGCCACGTTGTTGACCCCGAACGACGATTGCAGCTGGGTGTACTTGAACAGGTTGTTGAGGACCACCGTGTTCAGGGCGTCGCGCTTGAGCTCGTACACAATGCGCATGCCGTCGCGGTCGCTCTCGTCGCGCAGGGCGGCAATGCCCTCAATCTTCTTGTCGTTGATGAGCGCGGCCGTCTTTTCAATCATCGAGGCCTTGTTCACCTGGTAGGGAATCTCGGTCACGATAATCTGCTCCTTGCCGCTGGGCAGCGTTTCGAAGTGGTGCTTGGCCCGCATCACGATGCGGCCCCGACCGGTTTCAAACGCCTGCTTCACGCCCTCGTAGCCGTAGATGATGCCGCCGGTGGGGAAGTCGGGGGCCGTGATGTACTCCATGAGCTCCGTCACCGTGATGTCCTCGTTGTCGAGGTAGGCCACGATGCCGTTCACGACTTCCGTCAGGTTGTGCGGGGCCATGTTGGTGGCCATACCCACGGCAATGCCGCTCGTGCCGTTTACGAGCAGGTTCGGAAACTTGGCGGGCAGCACGCTGGGCTCTTCGAGCGAGTCGTCGAAGTTGGGTTGAAAATCAACCGTATCCTTGTCCAGGTCCCCTAGCAGTTCGTCGGCAATGCGCTTGAGGCGGGCCTCGGTGTAGCGCATGGCGGCCGGCGAGTCGCCATCGACCGAGCCAAAGTTGCCCTGGCCATCCACGAGCGGATAACGCAGGCTCCAGTCCTGGGCCATGCGCACCATGGTGTCGTACACCGAGCTGTCGCCGTGCGGGTGGTACTTACCCAGCACCTCCCCCACAATACGGGCCGATTTCTTGTGGCTCTTGGTGTAGCTCACCCCCAGCTCGCTCATGCCGTAGAGCACGCGCCGGTGCACGGGCTTGAGGCCATCGCGCACGTCGGGCAGCGCCCGCGAGATGATAACCGACATCGAGTAGTCGATGTAGGCCCCGCGCATCTCGTCTTCGATGTTAATCGGGATTATTTTTTCGCCTTCGGCCATGTCTTGCTAGTTATGAGTTGAGAGGCAAAAAGCAGGGGGTAAGCAAAAGAGAATGAGGCCGCCCGGGCGAACCCCCCTTTCTTACTTCCTACTTCAGCACTCCCTAATGCGTGCGCAAGATACGGCAAAAAACCCGCTTTTCCTAGCCTATACGCCACTCGGCGGCGGCTATCGCCCATCCCCCGACGCGGATACCTGCCTCGCTCCTAGCCCTGTCAAAAAGCCTAATTACGAAAAACCGGGGCTAACCCGCTTATTTGAGCGGCTTGCTGTGGTCGCTCTTGCGGCGCTTGTTGTCGCCATCGTGCTGGTTCTTGTACTTCTCGCCCACGGCCGGGTACTGCATCTTCCAAATGGGCCGGGCGCGGTACTTTACCCCGTTGTGGAAGTGCGCTTTACGCGCGTGGCAGGCATCGATGGGGCACGTGCGGCAGCCCGCCAGGGTTAGCCCCGCCAGCAGCAGCAGCGCCAAAAAGAAGGAATACCGGCGCGGGCCGGCGGTAGTCAAGGAGCCCCTAGTCATGCTGTAAAGGTACGTTTGTACTATCTGGTTACGTAGGTAATGGTGGCTAGAATGCCGGGTACACTCCCCTAGCCACGCTTCGCTAGGCCGCCCTACTGGGCCACATCCTCACCGTCCCACTCACGCAGAAACTGGGCCACAAACTGCTCCATAAACTGGTGCCGCTCCTCGGCCAGGCGGCGGGCACCGGGCGTGTGCAGGCGGTCCTTAAGGTGCAGCAGCTTCTCGTAGAAGTGGTTGAGGGTGGGCGCGGTGCTTTGCTTGTACTGCGTGAAGTCGGCGTGTGAAACGGGCGGCGTGGCCGGGTCGTGCATCGGCCGGCCCGCGTGGCCCCCGTAGGCAAAGGCCCGGCCCACGCCTATGGCCCCGATGGCATCGAGCCGGTCGGCATCCTGCACCACGGCGGCCTCGGGGCTGCTCACCGGGGTGGCGACCCCGAGGCCTTTGAAGCTGACTTCGCGAATCACCTGCTCGACGCGGGCAATGGTGGCCTCGGGTACCTGCTGGCTGGCTAGCCAGGCGCGAGCGGCGCGGGGGCCGGCCTCATAGTCGCCGCCGTGAAACTTCCAGTCGGCAATGTCGTGCAGCAACGCCGCAAGTTCGGTCACTTCCTGGTCGATAACGGGCTGCTGCCGGGCCAGCGCCCGCGCCACCTGCCACACCCGCCGGATGTGCGGCCAGTCGTGGCCCGAACCTTCGTGCTGAAATTTCTCCTCAATAAAAGCGGCGGTTTTCTCGATTAGCATAAGTCAATTACTAGGGGGCGGCCCAGGGTTCTGGGGGGCGGCGCCGGCGGCCGGCGCGCAAAGATGCGGCCCCCGGCTCTAGCTTGCGGCCTGAATTCCCTCCTGACCTGCTGAAGGGCCGCCGCACCGCGGCCCAGTTATATGGAAAAAATTGCCATGCTTGGTGGTGGCTCCTGGGCCACCGCCCTTACCAAAATCCTCTCCGAAAACGGCGCCCGCGTCGATTGGTGGCTGCGTTCGAAAGACGACGTGCAGCATTTGCTGCGCACCGGCCACAACCCGCGCTACCTCTCCGCCGTGCAGTTCGACCGCAATCTGGTCTTCCCCACCACCGACCTGAGCGACGCCGTGGCCGAGGCCGACTGGCTGGTGCTGGCCGTGCCGGCCGCCTTTGTGCAGCCCGTGCTCGACAAGCTGGGGCGCGATGCGCTGCGCCACAAAAGCGGCGTGGTCTCGGCCATTAAGGGCATGATTCCGGGCAAGAATATCCTCGTCACCGACTACGTGCAGGAACGCTTCCGGCTGCCCGCCGCCCAGCTAGGGGTCATTGCCGGGCCCTGCCACGCCGAGGAAGTGGCCCTCGAGAAGCAGAGCTACCTCACCATCGGTTCGCCCGACGTGGGCGGGCTGGGCCTAGCCTTCTGCCAGCTGCTGCGCAACCGCTACGTGAGCGCCCACCCCGCGGCCGACCTCGACGGCATCGAGTACTGCGCCGTGATGAAGAACATCATCGCCCTCACCGGCGGCATTGCCCACGGCCTGGGCTACGGCGACAATTTTCTGGCCGTGCTGGTAAGCAACGCCGTGCAGGAAATCCGGCGCTTTTTGCAGGCCATCTCGCCCCAGCCGCGCGACCTCTCGGCCTCGGCCTACCTGGGCGACTTGCTGGTGACGGCCTACTCGCAGTTTTCGCGCAACCGCACGTTCGGCTCCATGGTCGGCCGCGGCTACTCGGTGAAGTCGGCCCAGCTCGAAATGAACATGATTGCCGAGGGCTACTACGCCGTCAAAAGCATTCACGAGCTCAACCGCAAGCTCAAGGTGAACATGCCCATCACCACGGCCGCGTATAATATTCTCTACGAGCGCATTGCCCCGGCCGTGGAGCTGGAAATATTAAAGGAGAAGCTTAGGTAAATTGACCTATTAAAATAAGGGTAAATACCAGAAGTAATACGATAAAAATACCTAGTGCCAAATAATTTTTAGACTGATTCAACTCCTCCAGAAACAAGAAGTTAGCAGGATTCTCTATATCATAGAGCAAATGAGCCTCTGCTCCATCAAAATGCTCTACTTCGCCAATAATACTGATTCTTTCTGCTTCAATGACAGTCCCAGTTGAAGTCTGAAATCTAACTTTTGTAAAAGTATTACGTCCTCCGTTTTTTTGGCTGACGATAACACCCTGAACCTGGACTCCATTTCGCATTAATTTATTAGCAAAACGGATTTTTAGCCAGAAAGAGATTATTCCTGACAGTGGAATAATCAGGAATAAGGGGGAAAGTGTTTTCACATTACAAATAGGTTACTTGGTTTACTCTTCTACCCCTGCAACCAACTCCCCCCCAACCCGTTATATTTGCAGCCGTTACAAAGAAAATAAGGGGCCGGGCACCCGGCCCAACTCCTTATCCCAACTACCGGAGAATGTAGGTGAGTACCAGCGCGGCCAAAGCCTTAGCTAGCCCACCCGCAAACCCCACCAATGCCGCCGTACCGACGGCATCAAGCAGTTTCTTCGCGTTGTCCCGTTTCATTGGAGATGAAGTAAAGGGTTCCAACAAACCCCCGCTTCATGAAACCCCGTCTGTTACCGCAGCCGGGGTTTCCCTTTTTCAAGGGCTACCGTGGCCGTACGTCGTGCTCGACGACGACCTGTCGCTGCACGGCCTGCCCCCGGACCTCAAAAGCCGGTGCGTACTTACCAAACCCTTACTAGGCCTGGATGCGGCCGCCACCCAACGGGCACTACATATCTTGCGCAATCACGCCGCAGCTCCCACCATTCTATGACCAACTGGCTTCCGCTAGCCCTACTCACGGCCCTGTGCCTGGCGGGTTACAACTTCTTTATCAAGCTGGCCGCCGCGCACCTGCCGCCCGCCGTGGGCGCCGTGGTGCTGCAGCTGGTAGCCGCCGGGCTGGGCGCAGCGTGGCTGCTGCGCCTCAAGCTGGCGGGCCAGCCGCTCCCTATCTCGGGCAAAGGCCTGGCGCTGGCCGCCCTGGCCGGCCTGAGCGTGGGGCTGGCCGAAATTCTGACTTTTGTGGTATTCAAGCGCGGGGTGCCGGCTTCGGTGGGCACCCCGGTTATTGTGGGCGGCTCGGTGCTGCTGGCGGCGGTGCTCGGGCTGGTGCTGCTGCGCGAAGGCCTCACGCTGACGCAGGCCGGCGGCCTGGGGCTGATTGTGGGGGGCATCGCGCTGCTGGCACGAGGCTAGCCAGGCAGGCGGCTTTTTGGGCCGGGGGACCTGACCACCACTAGCCTTCCCCTACCCGTCATGAATCACAAACAGGCGGTTCTTTTTGGAGCAGCCCGAGGGCCATGGGCAGCCGCCGCAGGGCCAGCTGGGGCGACGCGCCCGGCAGCCCGGCGTGCACCAGGCCCACGAGCAGGTTGGCCAGCAAATGATTGTTGGGAAATGGATTAGGGTGCCGCCAATTGGTGTACCCTGGCCCGCGCGGGCCGGCCCAAATGTAGCGGTAAAGTCAGGGCTGCCCGGGCGCCCTCCTCCCTAGTAGAGCACCGAAATCCTGGTCATCGGCCCGGCAAAAGCCGCCCGCTCGCCGGGCGCCGGCGGGCCGGGCAAGTCCGCCCGGTAGCGGTAGCGCACGCCGGGGCAGGGGCGCGCGTCAATCTGCCAGGGCTGCTGACGAAACTCGGTGTGGGCGAAAAAACGCAGGATAAACCGGGGCACCGGGTCGGGGGCTAGCACGGGGCCCGGCGGCTGGGTAGCCAGCCAGGCCATCGGCTGCCGGTAGGTTTGCCACTGGCGCCGCTCCTGCTCGTTGTGGCGCGTGAGCACCGCCAGCTGGCTGACAGCCCCGGCTAGCCCGGCCGCAGCCACCAGGCCCGGCGCCCAGCGCCGCCGCGGGCTCAGCGGCGGTAGCCGGGCCAGCGCCCAGTCGGCCAGCAGCGCGGCCAGCACGCACAGTAGCATCGACTTATAAAACAGCGTGCGCTCGGGCGGCTGCACCCGCTGCACCACCACCAGCAGGTAGGGCGCCGCCATAAACCACAGGCTAGGGGCCACCAGCCGCCACGAAGCCCGGCCCGCGCCCTGGGCCGCCCCCACCCGGCGGGCCCAGCCCAGCCCTAGCCCCACGGCCAGCAGGGGCAGCGGGCCCAGCCAGCGGTGCCCGCTCAGCCAGCCCTCCGTCAGCCACAGGTAGGCCGGCAGGCTGCGCCAGAACGCGCCCGCCCCCAGCGCCCGCACGTAGTCGTTGCCGAACAGCTGCCCCGGGCCCGATACCAGCAGCAGCGGCGCGTAGAGCAGCCCCGCCCCCACCAGCGTCAGCACCCCCAGCCCGGTAGTGCCGGCCAGCGCCTGCCCCGCCCGGCTACGCAGCTGCTGCAGCCCTAGCCAGCCGTAGGCCGAGAGCAAAAAGTAAGCGTGCGTGGGCACCGTATACAGCCCCAGCACCCCGCTCAGCACCAGCCCCGCCCACGCCGCCCGCCGCCGCCCCAGCGGGGCGCCCAGCTCCAGCACCGCAAAAAAGCCCACGGCCCCCAGCCCCACCAACAGCCAGTAGCCCCGGCCCGTTACGGCGTGGTAAAAGCTCAGCTGCAACAAACTAAAAGCGCTCACGGCCAGCAGCGCCACCCGAAAGTTGCTGCGCCGCAGCAGGGCCACAAACCACAGCGCCGTGGCCCCCGTCGCCGTCAGCACCACCGGCAGGCGCATGCTCCACCAAAATCCCGGATGCAC